>WNFG01002175.1_pt1 | contig 20291 bp, 15 predicted proteins | sample 5400431 | NCBI WGS metagenome assembly WNFG01 (sample SAMN13153346, study PRJNA577476) | soil metagenome | isolation source: 120 cm saprolite under Douglas fir tree site 2 hole 3 replicate 2 | place: USA:California | collected 2015-04-18 | reverse complement strand
CCAAGTGGCGCTTCCCCGGCCACAAGCTGGTGTTCGGCATGATGCTGTTCGCCTGCTTCATCCCGTTCCAGTCGGTCATCATTCCGATGGCGGTGATCCTGGGACTGTTGGGCCAGATCGGGAATCAGCTTCTTGACGCCACCGGCTTTTCCTTCGGTTTCGGCAATCCGACAGTCAACCTGGTGCTTTGCCATGTCGTCTATGGCCTCGGCTTCACGACGTTGTTTTTCCGGAATTATTACGAGGCGTTTCCGACAGAACTGGTGAAGGCGGCGATGATCGACGGCGCCGGCTTCTTTCAGATCTTCCGACGCGTCCTGCTGCCGAACTCGACCCCGATCATCATCGTCACGGTGATCTACCAGTTCACAAACATCTGGAACGATTTCCTGTTCGGGTCGACCTTTGCTGCCGGTGACCAGTCGCCGATGACGGTCGCGCTGAACAACCTCGTCAATACCTCGACCGGGGTCGTCGAATACAACGTCAACATGGCTGCGGCTATCATCGCCGCGGCGCCCACCTTGTTCGTCTATGTCGTCGCAGGCCGCTACTTCGTGCGCGGGCTCATGGCAGGCGCGGTGAAAGGATAGAATATGGCCTTTCTCGAGATAAAGGGGCTTCACAAGCGCTACGGGGCGCTGGAGGTCCTGAAGGGTATCGATCTGACTCTGGACAAGGGCGGCTTCCTCGTGCTGATCGGACCCTCGGGTTGCGGCAAGTCGACCCTCCTTGGCACCATTGCGGGCCTGGAATCGATCAGCGCCGGCGAGATTTGCATCGAAGGTCAGCGGATCAATGATCTGCACCCGTCGAAGCGCGACATCGCGATGGTATTTCAGTCGTACGCGCTTTATCCCAACATGACGGTCGCCGAGAACATGGCGTTCGGCATGGAAATGCGCGGCGTGTCGAAGCCCGAACGCGAAAGAGCGGTCGCCGAGGTCGCGAAGACGCTCCAATTGGAGCATCTTCTCAAGCGCCGTCCGAGCCAGCTTTCAGGGGGGCAGCGCCAGCGCGTCGCAATGGGGCGCGCATTGGTTCGCGAACCCCGCGTCTTCCTGTTCGATGAGCCGCTGTCCAATCTCGACGCAAAGCTGCGCGTCGATATGCGAGTTGAGATAAAACGCCTGCACCAGCGGACAGGCGCGACGATCGTCTATGTCACGCACGATCAGATCGAAGCCATGACGCTTGCGACGCGAATCGCCGTTCTGAAGGACGGCGAGCTTCAACAGGTCGGCACGCCGTTTGAAGTCTACAACACGCCGGCAAATCTATTCGTCGCCGATTTCATGGGCTCGCCGTCGATGAATTTGCTGGAAGGCAGAGTCTCCAGATCGAACGGCGCTGCCTCGGTCGTCATCGAGCGCGCGGGAACTGTTCCGATTGCGTTTCCAGTTCCCACCAGCGCGAACGTGGAAACGCTCAGCGAGGGCGCAAAGGTCATCTTCGGCATTCGTCCTGAAGCTGTCAGCGATCTCGAAAGCGTGAGCGCGAAATCGAAGAGCGTCACGACCTTCACGAGCGAGGTCGAGATTGTCGAGCCAGCCGGATCGGACACATTCGTTGTCACCTCGATCGCTGGCAAGGAGGTCACCGCGCGGATGCGGGCGGATTCCGACATTCGTGTCGGGCAAAGCCAGGTGTTTGCTCTGAACCTCGACAAGGCGGTCTTGTTCGACCCGGCCACGACGCATCGAATTTAAGCCATTTGCCGCCGCCAGCTCCTGTTGCCGACCGGGGCATGGGGACAGTTGGTCACTGCCACGAACGTTTTGTCGCGAGGTTCCCTTGTTTGAGCCAACCATACTGAGCCATGCCTCAAACCCCGACGTGATCATCGTCGGATCAGGCATGGGTGGCGCGACGCTCGCCGCCGGGCTCGCGCCGACGGGCGCTCGCATCGTCATTCTCGAACGCGGCGAACGGCTGAAAGATACGCCCGAAACGCGCGACGCACGGGCCATCTTCCAAGACGGCTTTTATCGCCCAACCGAGACGTGGACAGATGGCGCGGGTCAACAGTTCAACCCCGGCAACTATTATTATGTGGGTGGAAACAGCAAGTTTTACGGTGCGGTTCTGATCCGATACCGCGCGTGCGACTTCCGGCCGATCGCACATGCAGAAGGGACGACCCCGGGCTGGCCGTTCGATTACGACGAGTTGGAACCCTGGTATACAAAGGCCGAGAGCTTGTATCGCGTTTGCGGCGCGCTTGGCGATGACCCTACGGAACCACGCCATTCCGCACCCTATCCCTTACCGGCCATCCCCGACGAACCGGCTATCGCGGCAACCCGGGAGCGATTGCGGAGAGTGGGGCTGCACCCGGCGTCGCTCCCACTCGGTGTCGACATCAGTGCCTGGATGAAACGCGCGGCCACGCCTTGGGACGCATTTCCTGATGCGCGGACCGGGAAAATGGACGCCGAGACATGTGGTCTTGCTGCCGCTCTCGCACATCCCAACGTGACTCTGCAAACAGGAGCGAAAGTCCAGCGCTTGATCATGGCGACCGACGGCAAACATGTTGAAGGCGTCGAATGCGACATCGGCGGCGAACAGCACACTCTGAAGGCCAGGCTGATCGTGCTGTCCGCCGGCGCGGTTAATTCGGCTGCGCTGCTGCTCCGGTCCTCGGAGCGCGGCGTTGCAAATAAAAGTGACAAGGTCGGCCGGCATTTCATGAACCACAACGCGTCGGCCGTACTGGCGGTCGACCCGCGAACGATCAATGACTCCATTTATCAGAAGACGTTCGGTATCAATGATTTCTATCTCGACGACGGCGCAGGCGGTCCGCCACTTGGCAACATCCAACTGCTCGGCCGAGTAACCGGTCAGATACTCAAGGCTAATCTGCGTCAGATTCCCGAATTCGCATTGAACTGGCTCAGTCGACACGCCGTCGATTTCTACGCCATGAGCGAGGATCTGCCCGATCCCGATAGCCGCGTCACACTTGACGGCGCAGGGATCCGACTTGATTGGAAACGTAGTAACTGGGCTTCCCATCTGGCCCTGGTCGCGAAATTGCGCGAGCGGCTTCGTGCTGCGGGTTACCCGATCGTGCTCGCGCGCGCGTTCGATCGCCGCACGCCGTCGCATCAGTGCGGCACGGTGCGAATCGGCCTGGATCCGGCGGAGGCGCCGCTCGATCCCTATTGCCGTGCGCACGAGCATCCAAATCTTTTTGTGGTCGACGCCTCGTTATTGCCGACATCGGCGGCGGTCAACCCGGCGCTGACTGTCGCGGCGCAGGCGCTTCGCGTCGCAAACCACATTGCCGGCAACGATCTTTGACCGGAGGATCCAATGGTCTACGACTATATCATCGTCGGTGGCGGTTCCGCCGGTTGTGTCCTCGCCAATAGGCTGAGCGAGGACCCGACGATCACAGTGCTGCTAATCGAGGCGGGTGGTCCCGACACAAGCGTGCTGTTTCGCATGCCGGCCGGTTTCGCCAAGATGACGAAGGGCGTCGCCAGCTGGGGTTGGAGCACCGTGCCCCAGAAGCATCTGAACGGGCGCGTCATTTGGTATACGCAGGCCAAGGTCGTCGGCGGCGGTTCGTCCATCAACGCCCAGCTCTATACTCGGGGTAACGCGAAGGACTATGACGCCTGGGAGACGGAGGCGGGCTGCGAGGGCTGGTCCTATCGCGACGTCTTGCCCTATTTCAAGCGTGCCGAGGATAACCAGAGGCTCGTCAACGATTACCACGGCTACGGCGGACCGCTCGGCGTTTCCTATCCGGTCAATCCCCCGCCAATCAGCTTCGCATTCCTGCGCGCTGCGCAAGAAGCCGGCATTCCGTTCAATGATGACTTCAACGGCGCGGTGCAGGACGGCATCGGTCATTACCAATTGACGACGCGCAATGCCGAGCGGTCCTCGACGGCGAGCGCCTATCTCAGGCCGGTACGCTCGCGAAATAATCTCACGGTAAGACTGAACACGCCTACACTGAAAATTCTGGTCGAAAACCGCCGCGCGGTCGGTGTGGAGGTCGGCATCTCGGGCCGCATTGAGACACTTCGAGCAGAACGTGAGGTTATTCTTTCCAGCGGCGCCATCGGCTCACCGAGGTTATTGCAGCTCTCAGGTATCGGTCCTGCCGACGCTTTGGTGGCAGCCGGGGTCCCGGTCGTTCATGATCTGCCAGGCGTTGGTGCCAATATGCAGGATCATCTCGATCTCTACGCAATTTGCGAATGCACCGGCGATCACACTTATGATCGCGTGGCGCAGCCGCATCGGACTATTTGGGCGGGGCTGCAATATCTTCTGTTCAAGACCGGCCCGGTCACGTCGACATTATTCGAGACGGGAGGGTTCTGGTATGCGGACAGGGAGGCGCGTTCGCCGGATATTCAGTTCCATCTCGGGCTCGGATCCGGTATCGAGGCGGGCGTCGCGGCGATGCGCAACCCCGGCGTTACACTGAATTCGGCGTTCCTGCGCCCGCGCTCCCGCGGCTTGGTGCGGCTAGCAAACGCTGATCCCGCGGCCGCGCCCCTCATCGATCCCAACTACTGGTCAGATCCATACGACCGGAAGTGCTCGCTGAAGGGCCTGCAGCTTGCTCGCGACATCCTCAGCCAGCCGGCGTTGAGACCATTCGTGCTTGCCGAACGGCTGCCGGGCGACGGCATCAGGAGTGAAGAAGACCTGATGCAATATGCCTACCGGTCCTGCAAGACGGATCACCATCCTGTCGGCACTTGCGCGATGGGCTCGGGCGAGAATGCGGTCACGACACTCGATCTGAAGGTCCGCGGCATGGATGGCTTGCGCGTCGTCGACGCTTCGGTGATGCCGCTCATCCCTTCGTGCAATACGAACGCACCGACCATCATGGTCGCGGAGAAGGCGTCCGATGCCATCCTCGGTCGTAAACCGTTGCCGGCGGCGGGTTTTTGACGGCGTTATGGCCTACTCACTCCAGATCGAGTCCCGCCCAATGAGACTAGTGTCTCACATCAATGCAGTCTGGCTCTCTCAAGAAAGTGCTCGCGACCGACTGCTTTGGGACCTCGCGGCCCCAGGTTGTCGAGAGAGAAGCGACGCATCGCGCAATCAGCCATGCCGAGATCGTCGGCGTCCCGATTTTGATCGTGCACGTGTCGGGCAGGGAGGCGATGGAGCAGGTGCGTGCCGCCGCGCGACAAGGAAAGCCAGAGGCGATCTGGGAGGGGATTACCAGCGGCGTCTTTCAGACGTTTTCTTCCGATCATTGCCCGTTTCGGTATGACGATCCCAAGGGCAAGCTAACGCCGATTTCGCGCACGTCATTTCGCTGGGTACCGAACGGAATTCCCGGAGTGGAGACGCGTCTGCCGATCTTGTTCTCGGAAGGCGGGGGCGGATCAGTCTCCAAAAATTCGTGGAACTGCAGTCTACCAATCACGCCCGGATATACAGCCTTTACCCGCGCAAGGGGTCGATCGGCGTGGGCTTCGACCCCGACATCGTCCTGTGGGATCACAAGCTAACTAAAGAAAACGATCCGGCAATCCGATCTACACCACGGTTCTGACTATACGCCGTGGGAAGGGTTTGAAGTAACAGGCTGGCCGGTGATGACGATTGCCCGAGGGCAGGTCGTTGCAGACAATGGAAGATCGTCGGGGCCAAGGGCGCCGGCGAAATCCTCAGTCGCGGCAAATCGAGCCTGATCTGACCGGCTGCCGCCGCGCAGCGCCCAGAAGGGATTCTAACGGGGTTCGAACGGTGCAAAAGATCCGAGATAGGGTTTTGGTCGCGGCGGCGCATAGGCCCCAATCTTTGACGTCTTGAGGCCCAACGCGCCGAAAGCTTCCGCCAGCTTGACCGCGCTCGCGACCCCGTCGATCACGGGCAGCCCGTGGCTTTCCGAAAGCCGCGCGGCCAAATCGGCCATGCCGGCACAGCCGAGTACGATCACTTCGGCGTGGTCCTCCTGCTTCGATAGTTCGATTTCCGCACTGATCTGCGCGGTTGCATTTGACGCGGGATCATCGAGTGACAGAACGGGGACTTCGCACGCGCGCACCCTGGCGCACCGGCTGGCCAGCCCGTATTTCAACAGGTTGTTCTCGATGGCCGCGGTCGAGCGGGAGAGCGTGGTCACGACCGTGAACCGATGGCCGAGCATCGAGGCCAAATGAAACGCCGCCTCGCCGATACCGATGACGGGAGCCTGCGAGACGCAGCGCGCCGCCTCGAGGCCAGTGTCATCGAAACAGGCAATGATGTGGGCGGAAACCCCTGTCGCGTCGCCTTTGGCGATTTCGGCCAGCAGCCCTGGCACCGAAAACGCCTCGTCATAATAGCCTTCGATGGAAACCGGCCCATCCGCCGGATTGACGGCGATAATCTCAGTTCCCGCGGCCGCGGCAGCGCGGCCGGCCCGGCCGATCTTCACCGTCATGGCGGCGGTGGTGTTCGGGTTGACGATCAGAATGCGCATGAGGCTGGTTCTACACCATTCCCTTGCCGGCGTCCGACCCGTGACGCCGTTGTCGCGCCTGGAGCACAAGAATGACGACCAGCGCCAGGAAAATGACGAGAAAGGATACGGCACTCGTCAATGTTCCAAGCGCATAAATGTCCGGCTTCGTAACGGTTGTCGTCAGGCCCTGCAATTCAAGTGGCAAAGTATTGACAGAGCCGATGGTCTGGCTTGAGCGTGCGAGTTCGTCCCAAGACAAGGTAAATCCAAACAGACCAATACCCACGACAGACGGCAATATGATCGGCAGCACAACGTGCCGGAATGTCTGCCACGGTGTTGCGCCAAGATCGCGCGCGGCCTCTTCAAGCCGGCCATCGAATCTGTTGAAAATCGCAAACATGATCAAGAGGCCAAAAGGCAGCGTCCAGGTCAGATGAGCGCCAAGGCCCGAAGTAAAAAGCCCCATCGCCGTTGTCCAACCCTCAGCACCACTTTTGATGATGAAATCGTCAAGTAGCCGGAATTCCAGCGCGATGCCCAGCGACGTAATGATCGACGGCATGATCAGGCTTGCGATGGCAACATAAAACAGGATCGTCGCGCCGCGGAACGATCTGCGGAAGGCCAGGCCAGCCGAAACCGAGAGAACCACCGTAAATACCATGACGACCAGACCGAGCTTGAGCGACCGATTGAAAGCCGCCCCAATGTCTACAATGCCGGTGCCGGAGAAAACCTTGCCGAACCACACAAGGGAAACACCATTCATGGGAAACGTCAGCCCGCCATCAGGCCCCTGAAACGAGAGGATGTAGATCGCGAACATCGGCCCATAGAGAAACAGGACGTAGGCGGTGAAAAACGCAGCGAGAACATAAAAGGATCGCGACCGCTTCTCGCCCATCTCAAAGTTCCTTGCGGATATCGACGACCCGCGTCAGCGCCGAAATAATCAGGATCGTGATGCCAAGCAGGATGACCGCATCGGCTGCGGCCGCCGGGAATTGCAACGCATTCAGGCGAGCCTCGATGATCTTTCCCGCAGATGCAATCTGTTGGCCGCCCATCACGCCTATCGTGACAAAATCACCCATCACGATCGTGATCACGAAGATCGAGCCAATGACAATTCCGGGTTTTGCCAGAGGAATGATGATGTTCACCAGGGTCTGCCGCCCGGTGGCGCCGGCATCATAGGCGGCTTCGATCAACCTCTTGTCGATGCGGATCATCGAGTTGAAGATCGGCACCACCATGAAGAAAGTGAAGAGGTGAACCAGCGCAAGCACGACGGAAAACTCGGAGAACAGCAGCCACTCCAACGGCTCTTGGATCAACCCCACGCCCTGGAGGCCCTTGTTCACCAGCCCGTTCCGGCCGAGAAGCGGAATCCACGCGATCATGCGGATCACATTCGAGGTCCAGAACGGAATGGTGCAAAGCAAAGTCAGCACGATCTGCCAGGTTTTGGATCGGACGTGGAACGCGAGAAAATAGGCGACCGTGAAGCCGATCAGAAGGGTCAGGACCCATGTCAGCAGGCACAATTTCAGGGTCTTCAGATAGGTTTTCAGGATCGTGCACAGACTGGGCAGATCGGCGATGCATCCTTCGAACGTGTCGCTGTAGCCACGCAGGCTGAAGGCCGGGATCATTTCATATTCATTGTAGTCCCACGCGCTGACGATCGTCACAAAAAGCAACGGCAAGAGAAAAAACAGCGCGAAAATCAGCATCATCGGCGCGGCCTGCAGCCACGCAACGAAGGATCTGCGGTCTTCAACCATGGAAAGGCCGATCGCGGTCATAGCGGAGAAGGACTTGCCGGGCGCTTTATTAGCCCGGCAAGTCCCGAAGTGGCGTCAAGCCGCGATGAATTCATTCCATTTGCGTACCATGTAGTCGTTCTCGTCCATGACGGCGTTCCAGCAGGCGACGGCGCCCATGCGGTCGTCATAGGAGCCGCCGTCACGCTTGGCGCCGGCTTTCTCGAGGATGGTGCCGTCCGGCGCCTTGATATCGCCGACAGCTGGCTTGCCTTCCATCCAGTAGCCCCATTCGTCGGGCGTCATGTTGGCCTTGGCGGTGGAAAGGACGGCGGAATAATAGCCCTGGCGATTGAGATAAGCGCCAGCCCAGCCCGAGAGATACCAGTTTACGAATTCATAGGCCCAGTCGAGTTTCGGTCCTGAAACCGCCTTCGACACGCAGAACCCCGACGCCCAGGAACGATAACCTTCCTTGAGCGGCTGGAATGTGCATGCAATTCCCATGGAGCGCACCTTGGTGACCGCAGGGGACCACATCGACTGGATGACGGTTTCGCCGGATGCCATCAGATTGACGGACTCGTTGAAATCCTTCCAGAACGCACGAAACTGGCCGGCTTTCTTGGCTTCAGTCATGATCTTCATGGTGAGATCAATCTCGGCCTTCGTCATGTTGCCCTTGTCGGCATATTTATGCTGGCCGGTGGCCTCGACCACCATCGCGGCGTCCATGATGCCGATCGACGGAATGTTGAGGATCGAGGCTTTGCCCTTGAATTCGGGATTCAGCAGTTCGGTCCAAGATGCAATAGGCCGCTTGATCAGGTCCGGCCGGATGCCGAGCGTATCGGCATTGTAGACCGTCGGGATCAGCGTCACGAATTCGGTTGGCGCGGTAGAGAACTTCTTGGAGTTCGCGCCCTCGAGATAAAGCACCTTCCACGGCGCGGTGCCTTGATCGCCGATCTTCTTGCCGTTCGGCAACTGACCCTTCGTGAAGACGGGGGTGATATTGTCGAACTCCTTGATCTTCCTGGCGTCGAGCGCGAAAATATTGCCCGACGGCACCAGCTTCTTCAGCGAGAAATATTCCGTATCGAGCACGTCAAACGAATTCGGCTGGGTAATCACACGTTTGGTCACATCGTCGGTTGTTGCCGTGATGTATTCAATCTTGATCCCGGTATCTTCCAGACATTTCTTCGAAATATCGTCGCCTTCGTTCACCGCTGTCCCGAGATAACGCAGGACCTTCGGCTCGGCCGAATGGACATAGGGAAATCCGGTTATTCCGCCGGAGCCTGCTGCAAGGCCGACCGCTCCGGCCACGCCCTTCAGCACGGCGCGACGGCTGACGCTACTATTGAATTTCCAACGTTTGCTCATGGTCATCTCCAAAATGTCACGCCACCTTTTCAGGTGACGGGACGGTTACAGAACTGCGGGTCTTCAATGGACTTGCCTGCGCCTTATCCCATGTAACGAGAACGCGCTCGCCGACACGGTAGTTGGCTGCGTCGAATTGGTTTTCCGTGAGTTGCGCAGAGACGTCGGTTGCGCCCTTGATGGCGATTGCGACGCGGACATAGGTTCCCTGGTATTCGATCTCGCTGACGGTGCCTGCGATCGACGGACCGGTGACCGCTTCGTCCGGTCTTTTCAGCATCAGCCGATCGACCCGAACGGCGAAGGTCTCGTCGCCCAAGGCAATGACATTGTGGCCGCCAATGAATTTCGCCGCGAATTCTGTCCGGGGGTGGTTGAAGATTTCGCGCGGAGAACCCTGCTGTTCGATCCGGCCACCATTCATGAGAACCACGATATCGGCCAGCGCCATCGCCTCATCCTGTCCGTGCGTGACATGAATGAAGGAAATCCCAAGCTCTCGTTGAAGCTTTTTCAGTTCGGCCCGCATGCGCAGCCGCAAAAATGGATCAAGCGCCGAAAGCGGCTCGTCCAGCAGCAGGATCTGAGGAGAGGTAATCAGTGCCCGGGCGAGAGCCACGCGCTGCTGCTGGCCACCGGAAAGCTGCCCCGGCAGTCTCGCCGCATAAGCCTGCATATCGACGAGCTCCAGCAGACTTTTGGCTTGCGCATGGCGTTCGGCTTTGGCAACGCCCTTCATCTTCAAGGCAAAGGCAACATTGTCGATGACGGAAAGATGCGGGAACAAAGCGTAAGACTGGAACATCATCGCCGTGTTTCGATCGGCAGGCGGCAGGTCCGTCACATTCTTCGGCCCGACAAGGATGTCGCCTGAAGTCGCCGATTCATGGCCGGCCACCATGCGCAATGTGGATGTCTTGCCGCAGCCGGACGGTCCAAGCAGGCAACAATAGGAGCCGGCGGGAATCTTGAGGTTGATGGCGTCAACGGCGGTGACGACGCCGTACTTCTTGGTCAATTGCACCAGTTCGAGCGCCGCCGTCGTCGTCATCCGCACCATCCGCATTGTCTTACCGAGGACCCCGGGCGACCTTGGCACCCGGAACGCTATCCGGAATTGAATGCAACAGATGTGCCAAAAATTGCGACAGACGAGACAAAAAGTGGGCAATCCCCGCTGTTCGATGAAGTCGATTGCGCTGCTCCGACCCAAATCGGCGGCGAGTTGCTCCGATTACCCAACTTCTGCGGCTTTACTCCCCGGCTTAAGTGATTGAGGCGATGTTCAAAAACGGCTCATTCACCAAACCCACCTTGATGCGGTCAAAAACGTTTCCGCGCCCGGAAGCGCCGGGAATGGCTTGCCATATCTTTTCGTCAGCCTGAAGATATCCGTCCCTGCGGACAAGGCCCCGGACGAGCGCGTCACGGCGGCGGCTCCTGCGCCCAATAAGACTTGTCGACGACTTGCCTTCCTCGCATTCACTTGACACCACCTTTCTCGCGGATCAGTTCCGCCATATCGTCACGACCAAAGAACTCGGCCCACCCCAATGCAGTTGCGTGAACCCTGTCGTCACGAACATTCGGATCGGCTCCGGCATCGAGCAGAAGCCGAGCTATCTCGATGGCGCCGCTTTCGATCGTCATGTGGAGTGCGGTGTGATTGAGGTCCCACATCGGCCGCTTGGCGTTGACGTCGATGCCATGCGCCAGCAGCCAGCGAATGGTGGCCAGGTTCCGCTTGCTGACGGAAACATGCAGGGCGATGGTATCGCCGCCGTCAGGACCGATCCGGGAGGGATCGTCCCGCAACATTGTCTCAGCCTCGCCGTAACGGGCCATATTCACCACCGTCAGCAAGTCGGGTATCAGCCCGGCTCCCAAAAGGGCCGCGACGATGCTGGGGTCCGCGCCCACCTCTGACGCTGTCGTCAACGCGGTTGCGCCGGTCGCATCGCGCGCGTTCGGGTCGGCGCCGAGTTCGAGCAGAAGCTGCACGATTCGCAGCCGGTTTTTCCTAACGGCATGATGGAGCGGCGTGCAGCGATGTTGGTTGCGAGTCATCCGGGCGGCCAGCAAGGAGCGATCTCTGGCTACCATGGCGCGCAGGTCATCGGCTCGATCGAGCGAAATCGCCGTCCACAGATCGAGCTTCGCGCCGTGGTCGAGCAGATAGGTGGCGACCTCCTGGCGCACATCGCCGAAGCAGGTTGCCCAGCCGAGCACGCCGACCCCGTGATCGTCGCCTTTGCCGTCGATATCGGCGCCGGCCTCGACCAGCAGCCCGATCGTCTCCAGATCGCCATGTGCCGCTGCGAAATGCAGCGGCGCGGCGTTGTCCGGAAAGTCGCGACGGTTGAGATCGGCACCGCGCTCGATTAATAGGCGCGTGGCGGCATGTTGGTTGCGCAGAACCGCCAGGTGCAGCGCCGTGGCCTTCTGGAATCCGCCGCCGAGTGCGTCGATCCACTCAGGATGTGCGTCGAGGCCGGCGCGGAGCGCGTCGAGATCGCCGGACTGCGCTGCCCGCATGACGGCCTGGATCGCCTGCATCTCGCCATCCGGACGGGTTTTGCCTCCCTGGAGATTGCGGGCCAGCACCTCGATCGCCTCATGCCCGCGGTCCTTGGCGATCTGATGTACCGTGCGGCCATCGGAGTCCGGTGTTGCGGGATCAAAGCCCGACGCAAAGGCGCGACGGACGGCCTCGACGTCGCCGGCGCGTGCGGCTTCGAAAACGCGATCACGGTCGCGAAACGTCGGACTGATGCTGTCGACATGCGACTTCAGCGCGCGCCAGCTCTTGAAGCCATAGTCATGGGCGACCGCCAACTGGGCCTGATGCAGCTTGGCATCGGGCTGGCTGGTGCGTAGTTGAACGAGCCGCTGCTTGGCGGTCTTCTTGAGCCAATCGAGATTGGGATTCGCGGGCAGAGCCTGCGGCATGGCAACCTTCTTTCCCTGCGCCCGGCGACCGCGATTCTCGGGCAAGAAAGAAGGAGATGTCAGCGAAGTGATGGAGGCGGGTTCAACCCTTTACGCGGTCCGTCGGTCGCCTGCTCGACCAACCGTGAAAATATCTCCGGCAAGAGCGCCAAGTCAAGCGCAACAAAGATCAGGAGCTCAAGAAGCTTTTGCTCCTTGGGCGGCCCAATAGCTGTCGAAGGCAATCGGACCGTCCAGCGATATCGGGAGGACTGTCGCCCACAGGGCGCAGCGCGAAATCGTAGCCCGGCGCAAAATTAACGATTGGAGCGCGTGGTAGGCTCCTGCATCCACGGCGAACGCATAGTGCTCATCTCATCGACCGTGGCGCGCCATATTGCAAAATACGACACGCCGCCAAGAGACGCTGATCTTCCTCATCGCGTCCATTTGGTCGAGGTGATAGTTTGTTAATCATTCAGAATAAGGAGGACATTCATCGTTATAGCCTGGACCTCGAAAAGACAAATGCAAAGGCCGCGCTACCGGGAGGCAGCGCGGCAATGCCTTCATCTGGATGCCTGAATTTACTTGGTATCTTTCTTCATTCCATCCTTCGCCATGCCGGTGTCGGATTTCGTCATGCTTTTCTTCGTCTTGTGCTTCTTCGTCTTGGCATTTGCGTTCATCGGGTCGTTGGCCTTGGTGGCCTCCTGTCCGGCCGGGCTGGCGGTCTGGGCAGAGGCAACCGACATGCTTCCAATCCAATGTCCTGCTTTCATGATGAGCACTCTCAAGGGCTACGAGCGGAATTCGCCAACATGCAACTGGTTCCAGATTGGGTAGTGGGTCAGTTTGATTACGGCGCGCCGAACCTCTCTTTTGCGCTACGGGCGCGCCATTTTGCCACCAGTCAGAACAAAACTGCGAACCCTGCGCGGATGTCGTTCGCGGCTTAACCCGACGCGGCGAGGGTCGCGGCGCTGAAAGCATCTGCGGCGGAAGCACATCTCGCCGTCTAAACTAGGCTTTGAACGTCGCGTCGGATTATCGAGCTATAGGTTACAACATACCCGGTAGCACGATTTGCACCGCCCTCACGCCGCCTCGTAGGACGCAATCTTCTTGATCTGCGGCGCGAGCACGTCTTCGGCCGTTTCGAGATCGAAGCGCGCCTGGATGTTCATCCAGAACGCAGCGCCAGTCTTGAAGAACTTGCCGAGCCGCAGCGCGGTGTCGGCCGTAACGGGCTTTTCTTCGCGCGCGATGCGCTCGATCCGGGTGCGCGGCACATGCAGCGCGGCCGCGACCGCGTAGGGTGTCAGCCTAAGCGGAACGAGAAATTCTTCCCGCAAGATTTCGCCGGGATGAATCGGCGGAAGTTTCTTTGCCATGTGCAAACTCCTGATGATAGTCGATTATCTCCACATCTTCAGGACCCGTATCGGTCCATCTGAACACGATCCGCCATTGTTCGTTGATGCGGATTGAGTGCTTACCCGCTAAATCGCCCTTAAGCCTTTCAAGGCGGTTGCCGGGAGGCGAGTTCAGGGCCTCAAGAAAGGCGGCGGAGTCCACCATAATCAGTTTTCGGCGAGCTACCTTGGCGGGATTTGCCGGAAAACCCTTCGGGGCCATGCGGCCCTGAAGGATCGGCTTCCCCTTGAAGCTCCTGATCACGAGCAATACGTATCCCATTGAGATACGTATTGCAATATTTTCGTATCCCGATGAGATACCGCCGGCGACGCCAAGGGAGCGGATTTTGTGGGTGGGTATCGCCGGCCCTGAAAGCGGCGAGACCAGCTCCCGGGCTATTGCAACTGATTCGCGGAGGAAACTTGATGAGCCGAGCCCGGCCAATATCCTCGCCGATGGATGAGTATGCGAAACGGACCGCGCAGGCGATCGCCAAGGGGCTGCCACCCCCATTCAACGATGCCCTCGAGTGCCGTTCTTTTGCAGATGGGACGCATCGAAAAGAACAAGCAGAGAGGCTCGTTGGGACGTGGATTGTCCGCTATTGTGGATAGCGGACAAGGTAAAGGACATGACAATATCGACGCGAATGATCCAGAGTTGACCTCAAGCTCACCCGCTGCCAAGCCGCGGCCGAAAATGAGTGGCTCCAGGCATGCCAGAATACTCCGTCATCGTGCTGTAGCCGGCCGGCCGGTCGCGGCAACCGGCAATCTCCCCCGTCTCCATCCGATGCGATCGTAAGAATGCGTAGATCATGAGGCTGGCGCCCGTTCTCACTCCGCGTGGTTTGCTGATCCTGAGGCCGACGGAGGAGGCGCTTGCGTTGGAGTCCGAGCAGAATTCCCGGCTGGAGAAAGCGTTTTTGCGGGGCCCAGGACACGGCTTGCTGTGCTTGGGCGCCAATGAAGTGGGGACGGCTCTTCCTCCAGTGCTGTCGTACTGGCGAGAGTTCGGATCTCGCTACGTAACCGCACTATGCGCCCTTTCCGATATCGGGGAGCGGGTTACCAAGCCGCCCATACCCGTTCCGGCAAATGGCGAGCTGGACAACATAGCGGCGACTGTTCCGCCTATGACAGGCGCGGAATATCTGTCGGCGGCCGTTTTGGCCGATCTTTGGCGAGGCATGGATGCAGCCTTCGATGTCGAGCTGGCCGATGCCAAGCTCTCCGTGCAAGCGTTCCTCAAAGGGCGACATCCGGCCTGGAACCTGGTCGGGCGTGTGCACTTTAGTCTCGCCGAGAACAGGCGTGACGAGGCTGCGCCGTTCGCGTTCCTGGCGACCTACACGACACGGCTTTCGGCTGAAGCCAAAGCCCAGCATATGCCTCTCGGCAAGGCTTTGCAGGAATATGCCGGTGCGAAAAACCGGGAGCGGCTGCTGTCGCTGCTGCTGCCGATCCAGCGCGCCGCCGAGCATTGCGACTGGCTGAAGATCATGGTCGATGCGGGCGAGATCTTTCATCCACTGCGCTGGAGCCCGCAACAAGCGCTGCAATTCCTGAAGGATGTGCCCGCGATCGAAAGCGCCGGCGTGGCCGTGCGGATGCCGGCGAGTTGGCGGATGAACCGCCCGGCACGTCCGCAGGTGAAGGCAACGGTCGGGGGGCATGCACCATCGCAACTGGGGATGGATGCGCTGCTCGACTTCCGCATGGATGTGACGCTGGACGGTGAACGGCTCTCGGCGACCGAAATCAAGCGGCTCTTGGCCCATTCCGACGGGTTGGTCCTGATACGCGGCAAGTGGGTCGAAATCGACCACGAAGGACTGCGCCGGGCGCTCGATAAATTTGAGGCGATCGAGCGTCGTGCCGCCAGCGACGGTCTGTCGTTCGGCGAGGCGATGCGCGTGCTGGCTGGGGCTGGCATCGCCGAGAACGACTCCGGCGGGCAAGCAGATGTCGACTGGGGCCAGGCTGTGGCCGGTCCCTGGCTGGCGGAAACGCTGGCGGCTTTGCGCCGCCCCGACGGGCTCGCTCGGATCGATCCCGGGAAATCCCTTCAAGGCACATTGCGGCCCTATCAACTGGCGGGTGTGCAATGGCTTTATTTACTCACCCAACTCAGGCTCGGAGCCTGCCTTGCCGACGACATGGGTCTCGGCAAGACCATTCAGGTCTTGTCGCTGCTGCTGACGCTGAAGAACGAGCCCGGAGACAAACGAAAAACGTCCCTTCTGGTAGCGCCGGCATCGCTGCTGGATGCGGATAACCCGGCAAATGTAGACGTGCTGGCAGATGTAGACCTGGTCATCACGAGCTATGGCTTTCTGGCGCGCTCGCCGTGGCTGGGGGCCGCGCCGTGGCGATTGGTCGTGCTTGACGAGGCCCAGGCTATCAAGAACCCGGCCGCCAAGCAGACCAAAATGGTCAAACAGCTCCGAGCCGATACGCGCATTGCCCTGACCGGCACGCCCATCGAGAACCGGCTCGGCGACCTGTGGTCGATCTTCGACTTCATCAATCCCGGACTGTTGGGATCGTCGAAGCAATTTTCGTCCTTCGTCAAAGGCCTCGCCGATCGACCGCATGCTACCTACGGGCCGCTCCGCGAACTGGTGCGCCCCTATATCTTGCGGCGCCTGAAAACCGACAAGAGTGTCATTGCCGATTTGCCCGACAAGACCGAGGTGAAGGCTTTTTGCGCCCTGGGCCGCAGGCAGGCGGCGCTTTACCAGCAAGCGGTGGAAGAACTGGCGCGCCGGCTCGAAGACGTCGATGGGATACAGCGAAGAGGCATGGTCCTCGCCTTTCTCATGCGGCTGAAGCAGATCTGCAACCATCCCTCGCAGTGGCTCGGCGACGGCGCATGGGTCGAGAAGGACAGCGGTAAATTCGCGCGTTTGCGCGACATCGTGGAGGTGATTGCGGCCCGGCAGGAGAAGGTGCTGATCTTCACCCAATTCAAGGAGACAACGGCGCCGCTCGCGGCGTTCGTTGGCTCCGTATTCGGGCGGGCGGGCCTCGTCCTGCACGGCGAGACCGCGGTCAAGAAGCGCAAGGAACTCGTGCGCCAGTTCCAGGAAGATGAAAATATTCCGTTCTTCGTGCTCTCCCTCAAGGCAGGCGGCGCAGGCCTCAATCTCACCGCAGCCTCGCATGTCGTCCATTTCGACAGGTGGTGGAACCCGGCAGTGGAAAATCAGGCTACCGACAGAGCCTTCCGAATCGGGCAGACTAAGAATGTTCTCGTGCACAAGTTCATTTGCCGCGGCACCGTGGAGGACAAGATCGACCGGTTGATCGAGTCGAAGAAGCAACTGGCCGGGGATTTGCTCGGCGGCGGGTCTGAGATGGCGTTGAGCGAGATGAAGGATGCGGAGCTGCTGAAGCTCGTGGCTCTCGATTTGAGAGCGGCAATGAGGGAGGGTGACGGATGAGCTATTTTGAATGGCACCCTTATGTGCCGGTGGTCGAGAAGCGGCGACAGGCGCAGCGCAAGCTGGCCAAGCTCAGCAAACAGGGGCAATCATTTGCCCCCGTGACGATCGCGGGCCGCACGATTGCCAAGACTTTCTGGGGCAAGTCGTGGTGCGCCAACCTCGAGCGTTATGGCGACTACGCGACGCGCATTCCGCGCGGCCGAACCTATGTCCGCAACGGCTCCGTCCTCGACCTGCAAATTGCGAAGGGTGAGATCGTTGCGATGGTTGCCGGTTCTTCGCTCTACAAGATCAAGATCACGATCGCACCCGTCAAGGAGGCGCACTGGAAGGCCATCTGTCGGGATTGCGCAGGAGCAATCGATTCCCTGGTCGAACTCCTGCAAGGTCGCATGGCCAAGGGTATCATGGACCGAGTCTGCCGGGAGGGCGACGGCTTGTTTCCGCCGCCCGAGGAAATCAAGCTGTCCTGTAGTTGTCCGGACTGGGCAGACATGTGCAAACACGTTGCGGCGGCGCTCTACGGCGTTGGCGCCAGACTCGACGAAAAGCCTCAGCTTCTCTTCGTGCTGCGCGGCGTGGATGAAAATGAATTGCTCGCCAATGCCGGACAAGATCTTGCGCTGGCAAGCGCTGCGTCCGGCGCGGCGAGGCTGCTCGACGACAGCGATGTCGCCGCGTTGTTCGGGCTGGAGATGGCCGAATCCGCTACTTCCGATGCTGTCATTGCCACCGCCCCAAAGCGGCACCAACGTTCGGGGACGTCAAGCGGAAGGAAGGCGCCAGCCGTGAAAAAAGCTTCGGCTGCTAAGCAGAGTAAACCACCTCATGCAGCTCGGACCAAGTCCGGGCGTAAAAAGACAATTCCGGCCGACGCCGGCAAGAAAGGCGCGCGGTCGCGACCTCAACGAGGGCCATGAAGCGATGAGCCGGAACAATCGGAACGCGCTCGCCGATCGTGTCGTCAAGGCTGTGGACGCGGCGCTCGCCGCCCAGGGTTATGTGAGCCCCATCGATGTCCTCGTCGGGATCGGGTGGCTTGACATCGGAACGGTGGAACGTTGGCGGCGGGGTCAGATCGACTGCCTCGAGCGCGCTGTGCAGACCAACCTGTCGCGCATATCGGAAGCCATGAAGCTGCTTCGGTCCTGCGCGAGGGAAAGAAACTTGTCCGAAAGCCCGACGCACTATGTCGCGCGTGGACCGCAATGCCAGGCGCTGCGCTTCAGCCGAAGCGGGGACCCTGCGATCGAGGCGATGTACCGGACCCATTGGGTTTCAAAAGCGCTTTCCAAGAAGAAACGCGAACGCTTGGCGGAGAAAGCGAGCCGTGCCCCGGATCTGGTGGTGATCCGGCCGTTGAACCGCGAATGGAAGTGCCACCGGTGCGGCGGCAGCGGCGACCTGCTGATGATGGAAAATCCCGGTCCGGTATGTCTGGGCTGCGTTGGTCTCGATGGGCTCGAGTTCTTGCCGGCGGGCGACGCGCTGCTGTCGCGGCGGGTGAAGGCGAAAAGCACGAGATGGGCTGTTGTCGTGAGCTTCAGCCGGAGCCGTCGCCGCTACGAACGACAAGGTCTGTTGGTCGAGCCGCTGGCGTTGGCGGACGTGCAGCGCGACCTCGAAACGCAGCGACGCGAGTAGTGATATCCTTTCGTGGCCTTCCTCGCCTGACCGCATCGAATGCACAACGCTTCGGTTAGGTCTTGCGGCAACGGCATGACAGCGAGGGCAATAGCCGATAGTGGGCCGGCAACCAAGCACCCGACGATTTTTCGCGCGGCCTTTATGACGCGACTTGCGCCAACCCGCTCCAGTCGAAGGTGATGCCATGGCCAAGCCGTGCCGCTGCTATTGCCATGCCTTGTTCGAGGACGATCGGCTGCTCAATATAGCGGTCGAGCCCGAAGCCGTGGGCCTCGAGATAGGAGCGGTTTGAGCAGGCCGCGAGCAGGTGCACAGTAATGTCATGTGCGCCGTGGCTGGTCACTGGAAGATTGAACGCTTCCGCCAGCCGTGCGATCTTCATAAAGGCTGTGACGCCACCGCAACTGGTGACATCGGGCTCGGGATACGACACCGCGCCAGCCGCAATATAGTTTTTGAACTCCCAGAGGGAGCGCAGGTTTTCGCCCGCCGCGATCGGTACGCCGCCGGCGGCCATGATGCGGGCGTGACCAGAAATATCGTCAGGAATGATCGGCTCCTCAAGCCAAGTCAGGTCGTAGGGCTGCAGGGCGCGCGCGGCGCGAATGGCTTCCTCGACCGTCCATTTCATGTTGGCATCCACCATAAGAGGAAAGCCATTGCCAAGATGCTTGCGCATTATCTGCACGCGCGTGACATCGGATGCGAGATCGGGTCGACCGACCTTCATCTTGATGGCGCGAAAGCCCTTGGCGAGATTGTCGTCGGTTTGCTGCAGAAGCGCCTCCACGGAGAGATCGAGGTCGATGCCACCGGCGTAACAGGGTACGCGGGCGTCGAAGCCGCCGAGTAGACGAAACAGCGGCACATTGGCACGGTGCGCCTTCAGGTCCCAAAGGGCGATATCGAGCGCCGATAGCGCGAGCACGGGCGGTCCGCCGCGACCGCCGTAATGCAAGGCCCACCAGACGTGATGCCAGATGGCTTCAGTGTCATCCGCTTCGCGGCCCTCGATCAGCTCGGGAATCTCCCGCCGGAGCGCATCGGCAATCGCGCCGCCATTGCGGCCGACAGTGTAAGTATAGCCAACACCTTCGGCCCCGTCGGAATCGCGGACACGACAAGTTACCAATTCGAAAGCGTTGATTTTGCCGTGCGTGCTGTCAGAGAGGCTAACGGTCAGCGGGATCCGATAGAGTCCGGTGTCGATCGTCTTGATAAGCGCCATTTAGTCTCTGCCCTTTTTCAGCAT
>WNFG01001389.1_pt1 | contig 20295 bp, 18 predicted proteins | sample 5400431 | NCBI WGS metagenome assembly WNFG01 (sample SAMN13153346, study PRJNA577476) | soil metagenome | isolation source: 120 cm saprolite under Douglas fir tree site 2 hole 3 replicate 2 | place: USA:California | collected 2015-04-18 | reverse complement strand
AGCACGCCGCCAGCGTTCGTTCTGAGCCAGGATCAAACTCTCGTTTGAATCTGGTTGCTTGGCGAAAAAAAATCCCGGGATTTGCATCCCAGGCAGCCTGCCAAGCGAATTGTTGATCGCTCGAATTAACTCAGACCATCGGCGCTCGAAAAGCTCCAATGGTTTCGAACAGATTCTGGCACATCGTATCGGTTGTCAAAGAGCGAAGCCCCCCTGTCTTGCAGAAAGGCACATCCACAGCCCAAGCAGTATGCCAAGAGCACGGAAGAATGTCAACAACGGATTACGGCAAACTTAAGGATTTCCACAGGCGTTCCGCCGCCTCCCTCCGGCGGATTTTCCAGTTCGACTTTGCGGTCTTTAGGAGGACAGAAGTTTTGGCACGGAAGTGCAGTTCACAGAGAGGTGGCCTTGCTTCGAACCTCCCGAAATCGCGAATTCATTTACGATTCTGAAATGATGGACGTGCAATCGGCCCGCTTGGTCGGCGTCTACACATACCTGAAACCCCTTCAGAGGTATGGAACTGTTTTATATCAATCGCCTCTAATCTCCCAGATATCTTTCTGATTCTTGAAGACTTAGCTCCCCAACCCCCTTCTATGTGTCCTGGCAGAACGCATGCATCTGTCACGGGCGATGTGCTGCGCTTTGGGCAGTCTAATGACCACGCACGCGCTGCGAAGCAGGGTGCTTGAAGAAGGTTTTTCACACACGAACTAAGCGCAAATTTCTAGGAGGCAGAGTTATGATTCGATTTCGCTGTTTACTTGCAATTCTCGTACTGGTGATCGCGGGGTGTATTTCCGCCGCGAGCCTGCGGGCGCAATCTCTAACAACCGGACAAATTTCCGGCACGATAACGGACTCGACTGGAGCGGTCGTCCCAAATCTAAACGTCGTCCTTAAGAGCTTGGATAAGGGCACACAACAGCAAACCAAGACCAATGCAACGGGTGCCTACCAATTCTCTCTCCTCCCCCCCGGCAACTACACGGTGTCCGTTGACGCAACCGGGTTTCAGGGGGTGACGCGGCAAGCCGAGGTAACCGTTGGACGCATAGCCACCGTGGATATTGCGCTTTCCATTGGCAATGCTACGGAGACGGTCACAGTAACGGAGCAGATTCCGCTGCTGAATATCGACAACGGCAATCTGGGAGCCACCATCTCCGAAAAACAGGTGTCCGAGGTTCCCAATCCCGGTAATGACATCACATTCATCGCTCAAGTGGCGCCTGGGGTTGTTGCGAACACGACGGGAGGCCAGGGAAATTTTGCGGCAAATGGGATTTCAGCGACAGCAAATCTTTTCACCCTCGATGGCATGGACAACAATGACCCGTACTTGAGCCTGAATAACTCCGGCGCGACGAACCTGACCTTGGGGCAGAACGAAGTGCAGGAAGTGGCGGTGGTAACAAATGGTTATTCCGGCGAATACGGGGGACTTGCCGGCGCCAACGTGAATTACGTGACGCGTTCGGGAAGCAACCAATTCCATGGCCGCGCGCTGTGGTACTGGAATGGCAGCTCGTTGAATGCGAATAGTTTCTTCAACAATAGTGGCGGTGCCGCCAAACCGTTTGTGAATGACAACCAATGGGGAGGAGATTTCGGCGGCCCGATCGTGAAGAACAAGCTTTTCGGGTATTTCAACACCGAAGGATTGCGGGTTCTGATCCCGGCCAGCGCGGCGGTGCAGATTCCGACGCAGGCGTTTGAGACCGCGACGATCGCGAATCTAACGAAAAACGGCTTGACCAAGTCGATTCCCTTTTACCAAAACATTTTCAATCTTTACAACAACGCACCCGGCGCGAACGCTGCAGTGCCGGGTCTGCCGGGCGGTGGCACCGGCTGCGGGACGATCACTGGCTTGCCTAGCGGTATCACCTGCGTGGCACACTTTCAGTCCAGCCTCAGCAACCTGACCCACGACGCGCTGTATACCGGCCGCGTGGATTACAACGTCACGAACAACGACCGCGCCTTCCTGCGAATTAACTACGAACATGGCTTCCAGGCAGGCTTTACTGATCCAATCAATTCTTTGTTCAATCTGGTGAGCGATCAGCCGGCATGGCAGGGACAACTGAACGAGACACATACGTTTGGTTCGGCGGCTGTGAATCAGTTTATTCTGTCCGGCCAATGGTACAAGGCGCAATTCAGCACTCCGAATCTGGCGAAATCCCTGGCGGCGTTCCCCACGACGATGCATTTTGGAGGCTCTAGCTTTAACGATCTTGGCGGACTGGATCGCATCATTCCGCAGGGCAGGAACGTAACCCAGTACCAGATTTCGGACGACTACTCGCGCGCGGTGCAGAGCCACAATCTGAAGTTTGGCGTCAAATTCCGCCAGAACGATGTTACGGACTTCAATTATGGCCAAACCACGAGCGGATTTCTTAGGGTTGGATCCCTGGGCGCATTTTTCAACGGAGGCATCGATCCCTCTGGATCTGCCACGAACCTAAACCAGGCGTTCCCCACGGCGCAGAGCCAGCCCTTTGCTTTCTATACGCTTGGCGGCTATGCGCAAGATGAGTGGAGAGTGAAATCCAATTTGTCGGTGACTCTTGCCTTGCGTGTCGATCATGTTTCCAACCCAGTCTGCCAGACAAAATGTTTTGCGGAGACTGTCGTGCCGTTCGGGCAGTTGGACCATTCGGCATCCATTCCATACAACCAGGCGATCAAGACGGGTCTAAGCCAGGCGCTGCCTTCATTTACCAACCTGCAATGGCAGCCGCGCGTGAGTTTTGCGTGGTCGCCGTTTGGGCGAAGCCGCAGCACCGTGATTCGCGGAGGAATCGGGATCTTCTACGACCAATTCCCCGGCAACGTGGTCGACCCTTTCAGCAGCAATCTACCACTGCTCAATAACTTCTCCGTCGGAGGCACCTCCTCAGCCGCAAACATTGCTCCACAGGAGAACAACAATGTGTTCGCAGCCGCGGCAGCCTCCAACGCGGCGCTGAAAGCCGGGTTTGCCGGCGGCCAGACGTTGGCTCAAATTCAAGCAGCCGTGCCGGGCTTCAAGGCGCCAACGATAGGAGGCGCCGACGGCAAAAACTTTGCTCCTCAATACCAGAAGTGGAGCCTGGGAATCGAACAAGGGTTTGGACAAAATACCTCGATTAGCATCCAGTACGTCGCCAATCACGGCATTCACGAGCTCACGGTTGACAGCGCTGCGAATGCTTTTTGCGCTCCCTCGGGTGACCCCACTAAACCCAATGCTTGCGGAACGGGATTCACGGGAATTAAAACAGCGCCGACGGATCCCCGCTTTGGAACAGTGGTGCTTTTCCAGAGCAGGGGAGTTTCCAACTACAACGGGCTGCAAACTTCCGTGCAGCATCGCTTTGGCCACGGCGGAAGCATCCAGGCGAACTACACCTGGAGCCATGCACTCGATGAAATCTCCAACGGAGGGCTGGTGCAATTTTCCAATGCTAGTTTTGGCTCAGCCAATTCCAGCTTTCCTTCCCTGATCGAGCCGGGCAATCCGCGCCGAAACTACGGGAACGCGGACTATGACGTGCGGCACTATCTGAGTCTTAGCTATGTTTACGAACTGCCACTCACGTCGCTGCTCAAAGAGCATGGTCCCAAGGCGCTCGTGAACGGGTGGCAGGTGTCGGGTACGGTCTTTACGCGCTCGGGCCTGCCCTTTACGATTGTCGATGGCGGATCTGCTGCGGCATCAGCATTGGCCAATCAAAACTTTGGTTCGGCACTCTTCCCTGCATTCCTGGCAGGAAACACGAATGGCGTGACGTCGGTATCGTGCAATAAGAGCACGCTGACGTGCTTTAGTGTGGCGGATGCAACAAAGTCAGAAGCCAACGGTGGAATCGGAAACGCGGGCAGGAATGCACTATTCGGCCCGTCGTACTTCGATACTGATTTCGCCATCACAAAGCGGACGCACATTCCACGCTGGGAGCGCGGGGAACTAGGAATAGGGTTCCAATTCTACAATATTCTCAATCATCCGAACTTCGATAATCCGGTCTCCAATGCGGCGGACGGCAATTTTGGCAAATTAGTCCGGACGATCTCTTCGCCAACTTCGATCTACGGCGCGGGTTTGGGCGCCGATGCTTCACCGCGCCTGATCCAGTTGAAGCTGCAGCTCACCTTTTAACTTCATTCCTCTGCCGGGCAAGGTCGCCGGCAGGGCAAGCAATCGGACAGGGCGGCTCCTCACAGAGTCGTCCTGTTTTTTTTGTTTGGCGCTGCTACCATACGCGCAGATGGACCGGGGACTTACAAAACGCATTCTAGCCGCAGTCAAAACCCACGCGATGATTCGGGCGGGAGAGCGCGTGGGCGTGGCGGTGTCCGGCGGGGCGGATTCGGTGGCGCTGCTGCTGTTGCTGCTGGAGTTGCGCGAGGAACTGGGCATCGTGTTGAGCGTGGTGCACTTCAATCACAAATTGCGCGGAAGAGCGTCGGATGCGGACGAAAAATTCGTCGCCAAGCTGGCGGCAAAGCATGGGCTGGAGTTTCACTTGGCTTCTGCTGATGTGGCCGGGAAAGCGAAAGACGAACGGGCCAATCTGGAGGACGCGGCGCGCCGGGCGCGGCAGGACTTTTTCCGCGCGCTGACGGAATCGGGAGTTTGCGAGCGAATCGCGGTGGCGCACACCGCCGATGATCAGGCAGAGACGGTTCTCGCACATATTTTGCGCGGGACGGGCCTCGCGGGGCTCGGCGGAATTCATCCCGTGGCGGGCCCGGTCTTCCGTCCGCTATTGAGCGTTCGCCGGAGCGAGCTTCGCGCCTTTCTGCGCGTGCGAAAACAAAGCTGGCGTGAAGACTCCACAAACCGTGACACCAAGAGGATGCGCGCGCGAATCCGGAAAAAACTCCTGCCCTTGCTCGAGAAACAATTTCAGCCGGCAATCGTTGCACACCTATGTACTCTTGCGGACCTCGCGCGAGAAGATGAAGCATTCCTGGACTCCGTAACGGTAGAGCGCTTGCGAACGCAGGTTCGAAAAAGCGGTGTACAGGCGCGAATCGCGCTCGACGACTTGTTCCAGCCTTGGAAAAAGAAAGGATTTAACGCAGAGTACACAGAGGACGCAGAGAGCACAGAGAAGACAAGAGCGCTGACCAAGCGGATGGTGCGCCGCATCGTGGAGAGCATCAAGCCGCGCCAGGGGCAACTTGGGGCGGGGCATGTGGACGCGGTGCTGCAACTGGCGCGCGGAGGACAAAGCGGGCGTTCGCTCTCTTTGCCGGGCGGAGTCGCGGTGCGAAAAGAGCGGGACGCGCTCGTGTTTCTGGCCGTCGAAAACGCGGGAACACGAACTTCCCCGAGCGCGCCTCGGAAATATGACTACAAGATCGATTTGGCACACGAGGACGCGGAAGTCAGCGTTGCGGAACTAGGGTGCGTATTCCGCTTCAGGGTGATTGACTGGCCTCCCAAGAGAGGGGAAACTAGTAGGGATGGGGCAGTCCTGGACCGCGACCGGTTGCGTTTTCCGATAGTGCTCCGCAATTGGCGCCCCGGGGACCGATTGCATCCCCAAGGCCGCCGAAGCGCCCACAAGCTAAAGCGCTTGCTGAACGAGAAGCGCGTCAGCCGGTGGGAGCGCGACGGCTGGCCGGTGCTGACGAGTGGCGGCGTTCTTGCTTGGGCGCGCGGCTTTCCAGTCGCCGCGGAATTTGCCGTGAATGAAAGGACCCGAGCGGGAATCGTGATCGCCGAGGAAAAAATTTGAACGGCAGGAAGGGAGCGGTGTACTCCGCGGCGCGCATCGCCGCACGCGTGGCGGACCTGGGAAAAGAAGTTTCGCGAGAGTACGCGGGGCGGCGGGTGGATGTGGTCGTGACACTGGATCGCGGTTTTGTTTTCGCGGCGGACTTGATGCGGCAGATCGACGCTCCGGTTGTTTGTCACTTCGTGCGCGAAGAGGTGCGCGACGTCGAGCATAGCGGGCACGCGCGGCGCGAAGTTTTTTTTGGCGCCGGACCGGAATTGAAGGGCCGCGACGTGCTGGTGGTCGACGCGGTGCTGGAGAGCGGCGTGACACAGGAATTCTTGCTGCGGCGGCTGGGCGAAAGCAAGCCGCGCTCGATTCGCCTGGCGGTGCTGCTGGATAAGCCGGCGAGGCGGCGGGTAGCCCTGGAGCCCGATTACTTTGGCTTCCGGACCGCATCTAACCAACTATGGGTTGGCTACGGCCTGGCAGCGGCAAACGGGATGGGGCGCAACCTCCGGCAGCTTTCTTCGGGGGGTAACGGAACGTCAGGGAAAAGCGGCAAGGGGCGGCGGAAATAGGCAGGATGTGATTTCTTCCGGCGGGTTGCAGGATTAGTGAGGACAACGTGAATTCAAGTTCCACGGCAAAAACAATTCTCTTCTGGATCTCCATCGTCTTTCTGGGCGTGATGCTCTGGAAGCTGGTGTCCGCCAACAGTTCGCAGGCGCGCGAGGACACTCCCACGTATAGCGTGTGGATGCAAAAGGTTGAAGCGGGCGACGTGAAGGAAGTAACGATGTACCTTTCACCGAACAGCTACGACCTGCAGGGCGAATACAACAAGCCCGCGAACATGAAATTCCAGGTCACCATACCGAAGGAAGAGGCACCGGAGGTCACCAAGGCGCTGCGCGACAAGGCCGTGCAACTGAAGGTAAAGGAAGTACGCAGCGGCGACTGGGTTTTGATCCTGTTGAACGCCGCGCCGCTGATTCTTCTGGTGGGTTTCTGCTTGTTCCTGATGCGGCAGATGCAGTCGGGCGGGAACAAGGCGTTGAGTTTCGGCAAGTCCCGCGCGCGGCTGCTCTCCGCGCAGCAGAAGAAGGCCACTTTCAAGGACGTCGCCGGGACCGACGAGGCCAAGGAAGAGCTGCAGGAAATTATTGAGTTCTTGAAAGACCCCCAGAAGTTCCAGAAGCTGGGCGGACGAATTCCAAAGGGAGTGCTGCTCGTTGGGCCTCCAGGCACGGGCAAGACGTTGCTGGCGCGCGCGATTGCCGGCGAGGCTAACGTTCCCTTCTTCTCGATTTCCGGTTCGGACTTTGTGGAAATGTTCGTGGGCGTGGGCGCGAGCCGCGTGCGCGATCTCTTTGAACAGGGCAAGAAGAATGCGCCCTGCATTATATTTATTGACGAAATTGATGCGGTTGGGCGCCATCGCGGCGCGGGCCTCGGCGGCGGACATGACGAGCGCGAACAGACATTGAACGCGCTGCTCGTGGAGATGGACGGTTTTGAAACCAACGAAGGGGTAATCCTGATCGCCGCAACAAACCGGCCGGACGTTCTGGATCCGGCGCTGTTGCGGCCTGGCCGGTTCGATCGTCGTGTGGTTGTGGCGCGTCCCGACGTGAAGGGCCGCGAAGAGATTCTCCGCGTGCACACCCGCAAGGTGCCGATCAGCGATGACGTGGACTTGTCCATCATCGCACGCGGCACTCCGGGCTTCTCCGGCGCGGACCTGGCAAACCTGGTGAACGAAGCGGCGCTGTGGGCCGCGCGCCAGAACCGCAAGTTCGTCATGATGGTCGACTTCGAGATGTCCAAAGACAAAGTGATGATGGGCGTCGAGCGCCGGTCGATGATTTTGTCCGACGAAGAAAAGAAGAACACGGCGTATCACGAAGCCGGCCACGCGCTGGTTGCGGCGATGACGCCGGGGGCCGATCCAGTCCACAAAGTGACGATCATTCCGCGCGGCATGGCTCTCGGCCTCACGATGCAGCTTCCGGAAGACGACAAGCACACCTACACGCGCGAATATTTGGAAGCAATGCTTGCGGTGCTGATGGGCGGACGTTCAGCCGAAGAAATCTTCCTCGGCCACATCACTACCGGCGCGGGCAACGATATCGAACGCGCCACGGACATCGCGCGCAACATGGTGTGCGAATGGGGCATGAGCGAGCTCGGGCCGCTGGCGTACGGCAAGAAGGAGGAGGCCATCTTCCTGGGCCGCGAAATCGCCCAACACCGCGACTATTCCGAAGACACCGCCATCCAGATCGACAAGGAAGTGAAACGCATCGTCAACGGCGGCTACGAGAATGCCAAGAATCTGCTCTCTAAAAATCGGGATACGCTCGAGCGCATCGCGCAGGCGCTCCTCGAACGGGAAGTTATCGACGCCAACGAAGTGAAATTGCTGATGGAGGGCAAGCCGCTGCCGGAAAAGCCGCGCACGCCTCCCACGCCGCCGCCACAGGCTGCTCCCACCGCGGACCCTAAGCTGGTGCGCCCCGAGCTTCGCCCCGCACCTGGCTTCACCCGCGGCGAGAACCCGGCGAAAGCGTAACGTAAGTCTGGTTTCGGCAACCGTAGGGGCACGATATATCGTGCCCCTACTTTTTTGTCTTGAAGGAGTACAATACCGGATATGGGAAACCGTTCCGGCGAAAATCTCCACGTTACCTGCCCGTGCTGCCAGGCAAAACTCGTAGTCGATTCCGTGTTTGGCGCGGTGCTTTCGCATGAAGCGCCGGTCAAGGCTGGCCCGAATGTGGACCTCTCGGACGCGCAAAAGATCCTTGCGGAACAAAACCGCCAGCGCGAGGACAAATTTGCGGATTCCTGGTTCCAGGAAACCAACAAGGAAGACATCCTGGCGAAGAAATTTGAAGAAGCGATGAAGAAAGCCAAGGACGCGCCCGCGGGCAAACCCATCCGCGATTTCGACCTGGATTGAGAACGAGTGACTGGTGACTCGTGGACGCTCTGCGCCGTAGATAAAGCATCCGCTGAATGATCCCTCGAAAAAAATATCTATTAAAGTTGGCCTCCGGAAAGCTCGTGCTTGGCGAGCGCACGCTGGTGATGGGCGTGCTGAACGTCACTCCGGACAGTTTTTCCGATGGCGGGAAGTTTTTCGCCGAGGAACAAGCGATGCAGCACGCCGTGCAAATGGAGCGCGACGGCGCGGATTTAATAGACGTGGGCGGTGAATCGACCAGGCCGGGTTCCGAAGAAATTTCCATCGAGGCGGAGCTGCGCAGGGTCTTGCCCGTTCTCGGCGGGCTTCGCCGGCTGCTCAAGATTCCTATTTCGATCGACACGCAAAAGGCGGAGGTCGCGGAGGCCGCGCTGGATACCGGCGCGCAGATTATCAATGACATTTCCGGGTTGCAGAACGATCCGCGGATCGCGGAAGTCGCCGCGCGCCGCCGCGTGCCGCTTATCCTGATGCATAGGCGCGGAGAACCACGAACGATGCAGGCAGGACCGTTTGCACGAGAGGTCGTGAGAGATGTAGCTCTGGGGCTGCGCAAATCGGTTGCGACGGCGCAAAAGGCCGGCGTCACAAAATCGCAGATCATCCTCGACCCGGGTATCGGCTTCGGGAAGAGCTTCGCGCAAAATTACGAATTGCTGCAAAAGCTGCCGCAACTGGCGAAGCTCGGTTATCCGCTGCTGGTGGGCACTTCGCGCAAGGGCTTCCTAGGCGCGACCTTGGGTCGGGACGGCAAGCCGGCCCCGCCGGAAGAGCGCATCTGGGGCACGGCCGCAACGGTTACGGCGAGCATCTTGAACGGGGCGCACATCGTCCGCGTTCACGACGTCGCCGAAATGGTGCAACTCGCGCGGGTCGCAGATTGTCTTCTCGATCCGAAACAGGGGCTGAGGAACTAGCTTCTCCATGGTTACACGGACCCACCCCCCTGTTTTTGTCAAAGAGTGCGGAAGCGATTGAAAATAAAACAGTTGAATTTTCGGTGAGTGCAAGAAATTGCAAAAAAGGGCAAAAGAGTGCGCAAGGATATGAAAAGAAAGAGGATAGGGACTTCGGGTTGGTGAGCAATTGATCGCGGACATGAAGCGTGCCCAACCCCCCATCATTTTGTATGAATATCAAAAGAAAAGACTTACAAAAATTGCAATTCGTAACCGATTGATTTGATTCTAAACGGTGCGTTTTTGGTTGTTGTCGGCGAGCATGAGAAGAAAACCTAGCCCGCGGGAGGAAAAGCGGGAGCAAGCTCCCGCACTCCAAATGGAGTTATCTACAGGGGTAAGTATAGCAGAAGATAGAGAAATGTCAAGGAAAACTTCGTTGCGGGAAATATGCCAGTGGTGAGCTTGCTTCGGTATAATGCGCTCCGCAATCGAGATTTAAAGGTTTGCGCCGAGATTCCAGGAAAAGAGAGACCCCTCATGACGCGCCGCATCATTTTTCTTAATTACTTGCTTGCTTGCGTTTTGGCTTCCCTGCCGTCTTTGCGGGCGCAGATGCCGCCGGCACAGAAAGATTCGCTGATCCCTGGGCAAGGCGCCCAGGGAAAAGCGGGTTGTTCCACGACGGAGGCATCGTCGTGCGCGGCGGCGGCGGCAAAGATTCTGCCGATCGTGATGGGTTCCTCGCCAATGGAGGAGAATCTGCGGCGGCTGACGGATGAAATCGGCGGACGCGTGACCGCCTCTCCGGAGATGGCCAAGGCTGTGGAGTGGGGCATCGCTGCCTTTCGCGCGGCGGGAGTGGATGTGCACACGGAGAAGTACATGCTGCCGGTGACGTGGAGCGAAGGGGACACGCGCCTGGAATTACTCGGGGCCACGAAGTTTCCCGTGCGGCTGAAGGCGGAGGGGTGGTCCCCGGCAACGCCGAGGGGCGGAGTTGAGGCGAACGTCGTCGACGTGGGATACGGCAACGAGGATGATTTTGCAAAGGCTGGTGCATCAGTCAAGGGCGCGATTCTTCTAGTTCATAGCGATATCGGTACAACATGGGCCGATCTCTTCAACGAATACCTGCGGCCGCCGATGATTATCGAGCATGCCGTCAAGGAAGACGCGAAGGCCATCCTGTGGATGGGCGCGCGGGAAAGATTGCTGCTCTATCGCCATACGAACTCGCTGGCCGGTGAGATTGACAAAATTCCGCAGGCGGTCGTGGCGCGCGAAGATGCCATGCGGCTGGCGCGCACGGTTGCGGCGTATCCGGGGAAAGTGCGCGTGCGCTTCGACATGCCCAATAAGATTGGCGGGCCGGTCGAGCAGGAAAATGTTGTGGCCGAAATTCGCGGTTATGAAAAGCCCGATGAAGTCGTGATTCTGGGCGCGCATCTAGATTCGTGGGAACTGGGCACGGGGGCGCTCGACAATGGCTGCAACGCGGCGCTGGTGATTGAAGCGGCGCGGGCTATCAAGGCGACTGGGCTTTTGCCGCGGCGTACCATCCGATTCGTGCTTTTCAGCGGCGAGGAGCAAGGCACGGTTGGCTCCTACGAGTACGTGAAGGCGCACCGCGCCGAACTCGACAAAATCCGCGCGATGATCACGTATGACTCGGGCATCGGCCGCGTGACGGGATATTCATTGGGTGGCCGCCGCGACATCGAGGCCGGCGTGCGTGAAGTGCTCAAGCCGCTGGAAGCCTGGGGCGTGAACAACCACACTTATGATGCTTCCTTCGGCACGGACAATTTTGATTTCATGCTCGAAGGCGTGCCCACGCTCGTGGCGAATCAGGAAGAGGACAACTACCTGCCGAATTACCATGCCGCTTCGGACACACTGGACAAAGTGGATATGCGCGAACTGAAGCTGCACACTGTGCTCGCCGCGCTGACCGCCTGGGGAATCGCCGACCGCCCGGAACCGCTCGGTAAACGCCTGTCGCGCGCCGAACTCGATGTTCTCGTGAAAGAAACCGGCCTCGACCAGCAGCTCAAATCGCTTGGTTACTGGGGCGCATGGCAGAGCGGCGCGCGGGGCCGAAAACCATAGACACACTATTCACATCTTGCGGCAAATCCCTGTGACGGGCGTCTCTTAGGGCGCATCGCATATATCGTGGTGTCCTTCCCGGTATACTGGAAGTGTGACAAGCACTAAGAACGATTTGAACGGGATTGCGCGCCGATCCATCCTGGCGGTGGATTATGGCCGCGCGAGGATTGGGCTGGCACTGGCGGATGCAGAGACGCGGATGGCGCAACCGCTGAGCATGATGGAGCGCGTCAACCGCAATGAGGACATGCGGCGGCTGCGCGAGCTGGTGCGCGAGCATGCGGTGAAGCAGATCGTCGTGGGGCTGCCGCTGCGGCTGGACGGCACGCGCGGCGAAATGGCCGAAGAGACGGAGCGCTTTGCGAAGCGTTTGCAGAAACAGATCGGCGTTCCGGTGGAAATGGTGGACGAGCGGCTGACCAGCTGGGAAGCCGAGCGGCTGCTGGAAGAAGTTCAGGGAAGATTCATCCGCGACGAAAAACTGGGCGGCGGCAAGAAAACGAAGAATGCGCAGGACAAGATGACCGTGGACGCCGTGGCGGCGGCGGTTATTTTGAAAGAATACCTGGATCGACAGACGCACACGGCCGGTAAGGCCTGAGCGAATTAAGAATGTAAATTAGTGAGGCTGAATTGAAGTATTTGCTCGCGCTGTTGCTTGTCATCGTGCTGATCGCCGGGGCCGCTGTGGCGTGGATCTGGCATGGCTTCACCGAGCCGTACCAGGGCTTTGTGCCGGAAGGCGTGTTCGTGGATGTGCCGCACGGGGCTTCGCAACGATATGTAGCGTATCTCCTGCAGAAAAACGGCGTGGTGCGCAGCGCGCTGGCCATGAGGATCTACGCGCGGCGGCACCCGAAGCGCACGCTGCAGGCCGGCGAATACTTTTTCGACCATGCCATGACCGGCAGCGAAGTCTTTTGGAAGCTGGCGAACGGACAAGTGTACCAAGTGCCGTTCACGGTGCGCGAAGGTGAAACGATGTTCGACATCGCGCGCGAACTCGAAGCGGGGAAATTCATGCGCGCGGGCGATTTTCTTTTTGCGGCGGGCGATCCGGCGCTGATTCATGATTTTGCGCCGGACGCCAGGACGCTCGAAGGCTTCTTATTCCCCGCCACCTATGAACTTCCGCGGCACCCCGCGGCCGGCGAATTGACCGCGGAAATGGTGCACAAGTTCAGGGAAGAGTGGAAGCATGTAGCCTCGCCGCCGGCGGCGGGTGCGCCAACCGGCGAGGGCGGCCACCAGGCCGTGAACCGGATCGTGACCCTGGCGTCGCTCGTGGAACGGGAAACACCGAAACCGGAGGAACGGCCGCTGGTGGCGGGCGCATTTGAAAACCGGCTGCGGAAAGGAATGCGCCTGCAGTGCGACCCCACGGTAATCTACGGGATGGAGCGGCTGGGGAAATACAGCGGGACGCTCACGGGGAGGGACTTGAGCTTCGATTCGCTGTATAACACCTATGAGCACGGCGGGCTTCCTCCCGGGCCGATCGGGAATCCGGGCGAAGCGTCGTTGCGAGCGGCGCTGCAGCCGGCGCAGACGAATTATCTTTATTTCGTGGCCAACACACAGGGCGGGCATTTTTTTAGCGCGACGCTGGCGGAACACAACAAGAATGTGGTGAAGTACCGCCGGCTGCTGGCAGGCCTGCCGGCGGAACCGCCACGCCCGCCACCACCCCCGCCCAGGCCGAAGAAAAAGCACGCCAAGCAGCACCGAGGCAAAGCCCGATGACCGAAGACTTAAAAGCAAAGAAGGCGCTGATCCTGGAAACCGCCCGGGAGATCAAGGTAGAGCAGTGGACTCCGGCAGAAATCGACCAGTTGCGGCGGCGGCTCCTGGCGGAACATGGCGAAGCCGGAAAAACGGGAATGGAGTACATCGCGGACGTGCTGAAAGACGCGGGGCAAAAGGTCACCATCAACCAACAGGAAGAAGCAGAGGAACAGTACGAAGAAGAATTCGAGGATCTGCTGCACTTCAAGACGCTGGAAGACGCGGAGGTCAGCATCATGCGGCTTGATGAATTGATGCGCAAGTTTCGCTCGCAGGGCGAGCACGCCGCCGTGGAGCGCGTTTTGAACATCGCGCGCCTGGGCAAGCGTCGCGCGGAGATGATCTCGCGCAACCACAAAGTAGAGCCTCAAAAGCGCGTCGAAAAAGAAGAGATCGCCGGCTGGTTCCGTATCTGGCTGGAAACGCCGGATGCTTTCTTCGACTGGCTGGACGTTCGCAAGCAGGCGCCGGATTTTCGCGCCAAGTTTCCGCAACTGGAGTCCGAGGTATGAGCACGACGGGAACAGTGGCGCCAGGAAGCGGCGCGCTGGAATTGCCGCCGTTTTCCCTTGACGTGCAGGCGCTGGACCTCGGCGGCGACGTGAAGGCAGTAGGACTCGAGTTGGTCGAAACCGAAAACCGCGAGCCGGTGCGCGGCAAGGATGCTGCGGCGATCTGGTCGGTAGTCTTCCCGGCCCTTGCGGGGAACGATTCGTACGCGGTGGATTTTTTTAGCCACATCGAGCGCGTGAGAGAATTTTGCAAGACGCGGGAGATTGCCTTGCGCGAAGCGGCGGAGCGCTGTGTGGTGCTGCCGCAGCCGAATCAGGAGCAGTTGCGGCAGATCTTCGAGCGTTTCGAAGGCCAGACGTTTGGCATTCGGGCGGGCGCCGGGTCGCAATCCGCTGATGCCGCGCTTGAAGGCGACCTGTCGAAGCGCGGGCTGGATGCCTACCAGACGGCTTATGCGCGCTACACGTTTTGCGCCATTTGCGAGCCGGAAGACGGCTGGGTGACGCTGTTGAGCGAGACGCTCTGGCCCAGCGAAGTCATCCGGCGAGCGCGGCCGGCGGTACAACCTTTTGACATTTATATTGCGCGGCCCAATTGAATGCCTTCCTGGCCGCGACCCGCATGGATTGAGCGGCATCCAAGTGGTAGCTAGATTGCTTTGTTTATTCGCGTGAGGACGGAACTGGTTGATGCGACGTGTGAAAACATGCCTGCTCCTGGCGACACTGGCGGCGATTTCTTGCGGTTGTGGCGGTGGAAAAGTTGTGACCGGCCACACCGTAGTAACGGAGAGGCCGGTCGCCAAGGATGCCACGCGGGAAGAACTCCTCGAAGCCTACAACTCGATCGCGCGCGGCACAAAAACGCTGAACGCGACCGTGGAGATGAAGCCGACCGCGGGATCGAAGTATAGCGGCGTCATCGACGAGTATCACGAGGTTAAGGCGTTCCTTCTGGCGGCGAGGCCGGCGCAAATTCGCGTGATCGGGCAGGCCCCGGTGATCGGAACCACGGTGTTCGATATGGCCAGCGACGGCGAAACTTTTCGTGTGTCGATTCCGTCCAAGAATAAGTTTCTCGTTGGGCCGGTGGCCGTCGAGCGCCCTAGCAGCAAGCCCATCGAGAATCTGCGGCCGCAGCACCTGCTGGAGGCGCTGCTCTGGCCGGAAATTCGCAAGGAAGAAGCGGTGACCTTAAGAGAGTTCAACGATGAGAACGCCAGGTACTACATCCTGACCGTGCTGCGCGGCGGCTATCAGGTGGAAGTCTTGCGCGAAATCTGGTTTGACCGATCGGATTTGCAGGTCGCGCGCATGCAGACGTTCGGGCCGAAAGGACTTCTCATTTCGGATGTGCACATGGCGGAATGGCAGCCTCCGGACAACGCCGTGGCGCAGACTGCTTCGGCCACGCCATCCAATGCAACGGCCTTGTTTCCGCGCGCGATTCGAATCGAAAGGCCACACGACGACTACAAACTCGATTTGCAAGTCACCAAGGTCATCCTGAACGAAGAGATTCCCGCTGAGCGATTCAAACTCGAACAACCGGCAGGAGCGGAATTGATCCACGTTGGCGAAGCCACGGAGAACAAACAGCCATGATGGGCGAGCTGATTGTCCGCAACTTGCTGCACCGCCCGCTTCGCACGCTGATTGGAGCCATGGGCATCGCGGTGGAAGTTGCGCTCGTCGTGCTGATCGTCGGGCTGACGAGCGGCCTGCTGACCGAAACGGCCAGGCGCATCGAGGGCATCGGGGCGGACATCATGCTGCAACCGCCATCTTCCTCTATCTTTTTTGCCTTCGGCAGCGCGCCGATGCCCATTAAGATCGGCGAAAAGCTTGCCGAACTGAAGTACGTCCAATCCGTGGCCCCCGTGCTCTTCCAGTTCAACACGTCCGGCGTGGAAATCGTCTACGGAATCAACCAAGAGAGCTTTCGTGCCGTGTCCGGCGGATTTGTGTTCCTTGAAGGACACGACATGGAAGGCCCCGATGACATTCTTGTCGACGACATTGCGGCGAAAACGAAAAAGATTCAGCTTGGAGAGACCTATCGCATTTTCGACCACGATTGGCATGTCGCGGGAATCGTCGAGCATGGCAAGGGCTCGCGTCTTTTTGTTCCCCTGGCGACGCTTCAGGAATTGGTGGGTGCCCGGGACAAAGCCACGATTTTCTTTGTCAAGTGCACGCGCCCCGAGCACACCGAGGATGTGATGGAGGATATGCGCCACCTCCTTCCCGGCTACACCGTCCGGCCCCTCAAGGATTATCTCTCGCTGATGACCTCGACGAATATCCCCGGCCTGGAGTCTTTTATCAACGCGATGATCCTGCTGGCCATCACTATCGGGCTGCTAGTCATTTTCCTCACCATGTACACCACGGTGATCGAGCGCACCAGGGATATCGGCGTTCTGAAGTCGCTGGGGGCCAACCACTGGTTCGTTATCCGCGCGCTGCTGTCCGAATCCGCGGCGCTTTGCCTGATCGGAATTGGCGCAGGCATCGGTCTGAGCTACCTGGTGCGCGCCGGGTTTCTCTGGAAGTTTCCCACTTTGACCATTCTCATCACTTCCGGATGGATTCTTCGCGCGGCTGGTATCGCCCTGCTGGGCGCGCTCTTTGGCGCGAGCTATCCGGCGTGGATGGCGAGCCGCAAAGACGCGGCGGAAGCGTTGTCGTACGACTAGGACAGAAAGAATTCAGCGCGGGACAACGGTGAGAACGCAGAGTACACGGAGAAGCGAGGAAAGGACCGCGAAGCGGGCGGGATGGCTAGGCACGAATGGGAATCGCAGCTACAATACCTGAACCTGCCGAAGGGCTGATTTTCCAGGGAAAAAAGAACGTGGAGCAGATACTCAGGACAGAAAATTTGTGGAAACTCTACCGCGCGGGCAAGGTCGAGGTTCCCGCTCTGCGTGGCGTGAATTTCGAGGTGCTGCCGGGTGAATCGGTCGCGGTAATGGGGCCTTCGGGCTGCGGGAAGTCTTCGCTGCTGTACGTGATCGGCGGCCTGGCGCAAGCCTCCCGCGGCAAGGTCTTGGTCGACGGGAATGACCTCACCGAACTGAGCGACGCCGCGCGTACCAAACTGCGCCGCCACAAAATCGGCTTCGTCTTTCAGCGTTTCAATCTGCTCCCCACCCTGACTGCCAAGGGTAATATCGCCATCGCGCAATTCATTCACGGGGACGGTTTCGACCCGCATCGCTTCGATGTCGTGACGCAGATGCTCGGCCTCGCCGGTCGTCTTCATCACAAGCCCTCGGAACTTTCCGGCGGCGAGCAGCAGCGCGTGGCCATCGCCCGGGCCATCATCAACGAGCCAAAGATTCTCCTTGCCGACGAGCCCACTGGAAACCTGGATTCGAAAAATTCGGAAATCGTGCTGCAGATGCTGCGGCAATTGAACAAGGATCTAGGCCAGACCATCGTCATGATCACCCACAACCCGGAAGCCACCACCTATTTCGACCGCGTGGTGCACATGCGCGATGGCGTTATCGTTGACGGAGTTCCGGCGGATTGATATGGCGAGCCTGGGCCAAATTCTTTCGCGGACGTTTTTCTGGTCCTACGAGCGCGGCACCTGGCAGTATGACCTCGCGGTCATCATGATTCTTGTCTTCGTGCTTCTCACGCCGCGCAACTGGTTCCACGACAAGCCGCAGAGCGGCGCCCCGGTCACTCCGGGACAGGTCCAATTGATTTCGAAAGAAGGAAACCGGCTGAAGTATCGCGTGGACGCGCGCATCTTGGCTCCCCCAACAAGGCTTGCGCTGCAAAACGACCTGCACACCGCACTGCAAGAGGCGCTGCCTGAACTGCACAACGGGAATTTCTCCATCGCCAACATCGAACCGCTGCGCGATGACCAGGGCACGGTGATTGCCTATCAGGTGGAAGTTCATCATTAGCGGCGTTTCTGGAGAGCAGGCAGCCCTCGTGACCGGACACCTTTGTCGCGCGTTCGCGCATCTCTTTGTATATGTTAGGATTCCGAGGGCTTGCGTGAACCCCGCAACTCGACTGGATAGAGGCCACGTTTGAGACGTCTACCTTTTCTTTTTCTCGCGCTGGTTTGTTTGTCTCCCGCCGCAAGCGAGCCTCAGACGCTCGCCGCGCAAACCACCGCGAGTTGGACCCTCGAAAGCGTCCTGAGCATGCTGGACCGGGCCGCGCAGGACTTTCATACCCTCACCGCCGATATCGAGCACATGAAGTACACCGCCGTCGTGAAGGACACTTCGACCGAGACCGGCCAGATTTTCGTGCGCCGCGATGACAAGATGCGCATCGAGTTCCAAAAGCCGGATCCCCGGACGATCCTCCGAAACGGCGATTCGCTCTTCATTTACACGCCCAAGATCAATCGCGTCGAGGAATACAACATCGGCAAGCACCACGCCTTTGCCGACCAGTATCTAGCGCTGGGATTCGGAACGAAAGGCGACACGCTGAAGAAGAATTACGTTGTGACATTGATCGGAGAGGAAGAGTTCGACAGCCGCAAGACCGTCGTGCTGGAATTGACCCCCAAATCCGAGCAGGCGCGCAGCCAAATCGCCAGGATTCGCATGTGGATCGACGAAGCATCCTGGCTCCCGGTGCAGCAGAAATTTTTTGAGACCAGCTCCGACGACTACTTCCTGTCCCACTACACCCACATAATGAAGAATCTGAAGATCGGCGATGCCAAGTTCAAGCCGGATTGGCCGAAGAGTGTAAAGGTAGAAAAACCCCGCGGGTGATTTTTTAATCTTTTTCCCTCTGTCGAATCCCGCGGGCTACTCGTTTTCACCGGCAAAAAGACGATGAATCAGTCCCCGGCGGCGCGCTCTTGCGCCAACAGTTGTTCCTTGCGCGAAAGCCCCCAGCGATAGCCGGCTAGCGCACCATCTTCCCGGATGACGCGATGACACGGTACAACTACTGACACGGGGTTTGTGGCGCAGGCCCTCGCCACCGCCCGCACGGCCTTGGGCTGACCAAGGGATCGCGCGACTTGCGAATAAGTGCGCGTTCTGCCGCGCGGTATCCGCTGCAATTCCTGCCACACGCGCCGCTGAAACGCCGTCGCCTGCAGGTCGAGCGGAAGTTCCAATCGCGGCTGTTTGCCTTCGATGCGTTGCACGATTTCCCGCACCCAGCGCTGGAATGAATCCGTGGCGGGCGCAATTTCCGCGCGCGGATATTCTTCGCGCAGTTCGGCGATCATGGTGTTCTCCGCATCGCCAAGATAAACGGCCGAGACGCCGCGTTCCGTCGCGGCCACCAAAACTTTGCCCAGTGGTGATTTTGCAATGCTGTATTCGATCTTCATGCCCTGTCCTCCCTTTCGATAAGCCCCCGGCGTCATGCCCAGCTGCGCGTTGCTGCGCTCATAAACGCGGCTGGACGAGCCATATCCCGTTTCATACAGCGCGTCGGTTATGCCCTTGCCCGCGCGGAGCATCGCTTTGAACCTCTTGAGGCGCAGCGCTTCCGCAAGCTCGCGCGGATTTACTCCTGTCACTTGCAGGAACGCGCGCCGCAGTGTCGCCTGCGTGGTCCCCAGCGTCCTGGCCAATGCTCCCAACCGAACACCCTCTTCGCGCGACTCGGCAAGATGACCGGCGGCGCGTTGCACCAGCGCCACGGAACCTGAGATTTCATTCGGGCGGCAGCGCAAGCACGGCCGGTAACCCTGCTTTTCTGCTTCTTCCCGAGTAAGAAAGAAAGTGACATTGCGCCGCAGCGGCCGCCGCGCTGGGCACGACGGCCGGCAATAGATACGCGTCGAACGCACCGCCAGCACGAAGCTTCCATCGGCCCGGGAATCGCGCGCCAGCGTGGCACGCCAGTATCTCGCGGCGGCGTGCACTGAAATGTTCTGTGCGAAATTGGTTTGTGCATTGCTCATGTTCGACACGCTAAAAGTAGCGCAAGCGGAAACGCAAATCTATCCGGAAACCTCCGGCAAAATGAGGAACGCTGCGTGGGCGAAAATAGCGAGCGATCAGATTTCGCCGGGGGCTGGAACCGGAACGGTAACTGGCGCCGGCGTCCGGTGCGGGGCCGTGATTACCAGAATGACCGCCGTGAGGATGACCGCGGCGGCAACAACGGTGCGCAACGTGATGGTCTCGCCAGCCATCAACCAGCCCAGGAACAGCGCCACCACCGGATTCACAAACGCATACGTTGCCACGCGCGCTGCGGTGCTCTTGTGAAGAATGTAGATGTACGCGCTAAAGCCAATTCCCGACCCGAAT
>WNFG01007265.1_pt1 | contig 20316 bp, 32 predicted proteins | sample 5400431 | NCBI WGS metagenome assembly WNFG01 (sample SAMN13153346, study PRJNA577476) | soil metagenome | isolation source: 120 cm saprolite under Douglas fir tree site 2 hole 3 replicate 2 | place: USA:California | collected 2015-04-18 | reverse complement strand
CACTGCTCGCGCGCCGGTTGATCGAGTACAAGGTTTCGGCGGTAGTCGATCTCTACGAGTTGAAGCTCGCCGAACGCCGCTGCTTCGTAAAGCTCTTCCTTGAGTCGCTGATCCAGCTGCCGCGCGACCTTTGGCGTCCCACGCTGGTGATCCTCGATGAGGCGCATATGTACTGCCCGGAACGCGGGTCGGGAGAATCGGAGTCGACCGAAGCGGTCATCAGCCTGATGAGCCAGGGACGCAAGCGGGGCTACGCCGGCGTGATGGCGACGCAGCGGCTTTCCAAGCTTCACAAAGATGCTGCGGCCGAGGCCAACAACGTCATCATCGGTCGGACGTGGCTAGATGCCGACCAGGCGGCCAAGACTGGCTACAAAGCGAACGGCGGTGGTTTCAACTTCAACAATGCCTTGGGCCGGCTCACGACACTGGAATTGGTGCAATGACGGGGCGAACTCAGAGCGAGCGACAACCTGTTCGACTCTAGGACGTTATGATATGAGCGGGCAGGGTCAAGTCAAGGGTTACCAGCGTTCTCCCTTGACCTTGGACGGACGCTTAGAATACCCGAGTTGCAGAATCGGCCAGACGGTACAGAGTCAACGAGTTTTCGGCGAACGCCACTACTGGGGTGATTTTCAGAGAAGGGATGAGCCGGGAATGGTTGCGGCAGGCACGTCGCTAAAGTCGTTGGACGCAATTAATGGTTTGGACGCGCTTTGGGCCGCGGTTACGGCTTTCAATATCTCATTCTGGCTAAACCTCTGGGCATTCGAAATTCGCAAGAAGCCATTAATTTCCATCATCAGTCCGGGGGACAACTACGAAAGCGCGCCGCTATTTGCTCTTATATTCGGTACTCTCGTGACCCTAGTCAGTCTATCCCTTTTCGTTTGGCGGGTTAGAATGACGGCAAGCGAGCCAATTTTCAGTCGCGTGCCTCCCCTTTGGATTAATATCGATTTCGGATCTTCTGTGGGTAGACTCTGGCGGACCGTCATCCTAGTGATGGCAGTTGTTCTGCCTGTCGGCTTGCAGGGTTATTTTTGGGTTCATTTTTCGAAGCGCCAGGCTTGGACCAATACGGCGAACGCCATCAAGATCGATCTTTGGCAGCCTGTGTCGCCAACCCACCTTTTTGTCGGATTTAATGATTTTCGTTATGGCTTCTTCGATGAGCGCGCCAACAAGCTCCAAGATTTCGGTGGCGTAAGTTTTGTTCCCTTCTGGGAACCTGCACTTATGGTGGTGCTCTCTATCGCGTCGGGGATACTAGTATATCGTCTGATAAGGGGCCTGGTTGCGGCTCCTAGGCGGAGCGGGCGTAGGCGGTAACAGCTCAAGGGTTATTCATTCTGAGCCAGCCAAGCGATTCTACCGTGGCGACATGACGTGAAAAAGCGCGCTACCGAATCGCGACGCGAAGCTCGAAAACAAGCGTAGCCGATCAGCATTGCGCAAACGTATCGCCAATGATTTCAATAAAGCAACATCTTTTTGCAATGCACTAAATGGTGGAAACCGCGCTATCACCCGTTCGCTGCACAAACAAACCTTTTTGCAAGCGTCAGACCTGTCCGATCACAATGCTCTCCCGTGCCGCCTCCACCACCGCTTTGGTCACTTCCTCCAGAGTGTTGATTTTGAGAATCCGCTCGATTTGGGCCAGCAGACGGAGAGGCGTCCCTAGCGATGAGCTTATCATTGATAATAGACAAATTGACATGTCAAAAGAAGCTATCTTTATCTAATGAATCTGGCTATTGTAGGTATCGGCATGGCACTGGAGACGGTACGTGGCTCGCTACCGACTTCGCGTACAGCTGATTCACTGGTACGAATTGATCGTGCTAGCAGATTCCTCAGAGGATGCCGTGCCGTAACCAAGGCCGAGGCGCTCTCACCACGGCAAATAGTATCGCGTGGTAAATGCGTGCAAACGGAGCCAGGACTAGCCGACCCTGGATCGGTTGAAATCGTCGAGCGCAGTTAAAGGGTCTCGTGTGATAGCCGCAATCTGGCTTGTTCGCGAATGGTCCAACGCTTACGCATCCAATTGAAATTTCTGGCGTTCCGGCCGTGAGACTTGGCGTTTTTCTATGCTCGAAGCGGATCGGCTGCTGTCACCTTAGGTGAGACAGCAGAGTGGTCCGGTACACTCCGAGCCAGACATGCGGCGTGGGCACGGAATTTACTTTACTAGTCTTTAAAGCGTTTGTGCGGTTGCCCTCGCTGATCGCGATGGTGGGATCACGCGCGACACAATCAGGAGATAGTCATCTTCGACGTGCTACTCAGTGGCAGCGTGACCGGGGACATAAAGGGAACCGAAAGTTGAAACTGATACTGGACCTGGACTTGAACCGTGCCGCCGGGCTTGCCGGGAGTTGCGGAGGGAGTCCAGGTCGTACTTACTGTGAGCTTGCTCGTGTCCAGTCCGGCCGACTCATTTTGAACAAAGGCCGTAACAGCAGAGGCCGTAGTAACCGGCTGCTTGCTATCGGTGCCGTGGACCGCAGCATACCGGCTGCCCTCCCGAGCGCCATAACTGACGTGGTTGTAGGCAGAGACCGCGAGGCTGAGCCACATGATGGAGAACAATAGAAGCAGAAAGGCCGAGGCTATGAGGGCAAACTCGACGAAGGTCTGCCCCCGCTCGCCAAATGGCTTCCGCCAGCCGCGTTGACGCTCCGTAGTTCCCAACGACTCGCTTTTCATCTGAATGGCCATCATTCTTCCCCTCATCCAGCTTGGACTGCATCAGCAGCGGTGCAACCGGACCTTTACTCCGCTCGCATCAGTGCCCTTTCGTTGAGCGTTAGCGTTGAGGGGATACCGGGGTAGCTCACCAAAGTGTGAAAATTCGCCGAAGTGTTCACTTGCACGTACATCTCCATCCCGGAGCACGCTGGCGAACAGCTGACATGGGAGGTGCTCGGCGGACATTCGCAGAACTTCGACGCGGTCGTGGTGACGCCGCTTAAATTCGAGGCGTCGTTGAGCGCCGCCTGCTTCATCCCGGCCGTGTCGCTCGCGGCAGTGGTGCTCTGCGCGCCATATTGGACCCCGGCGCGTGCCGCACTCACCAGCGCAGTACTCATGTAATAGACACGAGCGAAATCCGCTGCCGCAACCATCACGAGCGCCACCACCGGCAGGAGCAGCGCCAGTTCAACTGTGCTCTGAGCGCGGCGAAAGTAAAGGTGTGTACGGTTGCACAACGTTGCGTGAAATCGCGGCGCAGGCCTCGGCCCTACCTGTGTCATCGGATTTTGATGGCTTACAATGCGGTCCATCGTCATTCCCCCAAGGCTGCGATCTCGCGGCCCGGCGACGCACCGCTCGCCAGCGAGGAGTAGTCGTCATTGACCGTGCTGGGTCCTGAAATCGTCAAGGTATCCGCGACGATAAGTGTGTAGGCCGCGCTGCTTCCCCCTGAATAGACCAGCGGCGAATGCAGAAAGTAGAGTGCACCCTGAAACGCGGCGGTAGATCCGCCGGATACCGTATTCTGTGAAGGCGAAGTGATGCTGCGGTTTTGAAAAAACAGAATGCCTTCATAGGTCCCCGAGGTCGGCGCGATAAGGCTGCTGCTGCTGCCCCCACTGACGACGATCGGTTTGTAGGACGCGGCACCTTGGGTGTTGTAGAACGTCACGCCGGTGCCTTGGATATTCGCACCTCCGCTGACACTGAGGCCGCCGCCGTTGAGAATATAGAGACCCGGATTCAGCTTCGCGAGAACGCCGACACCACTAACACTTATGCCGTTGCAGTAGACACCCTGACTAAGAGTCGTGGTTCCCACCGTTTTGACTGAGGTGTTCGTGAAATCGCAGGCACCCACGCTCGGTGCCGGAACCCATGCGAGCGGGTCCGGCGCGGGCGGCACACCGGTCTTCGGCGTCGGAGTAGGGGCACAGCTTCCGCTGGTATAATTACCATCGATGCCGATCGCGCCTGCGCTGATGCATGCGCTGCCGCTGGAGACCATGGCACTCGAACTGCTGGAGTTCACGATGATGCCGCAACTCGACGAAAGGCTGGAGCTGCCGCTCGCGACCAGAGCGTTGGACGCCGTCGGGTCCATCACGTAGATACAATCACGCGCTCCGGTGTGTGCTACCGCTCTTGCCTCGACCGGGACCGAGTTGACACCCAGGACGCGTAAGAAGAACGTCGGTTCCGTCTTCTTGACTATTGTCTCGACCGCGCTGGAATCTCCTGCGTAGCTGCCGCTCGCGGGCGGGTTGTGCACGGTCACGGTTACGCCGTTGGTATCGTCCGTGAAGCCGTTGACGCTCGAGTCCTTCCTGGCGGCCGAAGTTACGTTGCCGCCACTAACTACTGCTAGAGCGCCAGCAACCGCCGCCGCATCAGCCGCCGTCTGCATCTGCCCTTTCTCCGTCCATAGCAATCCAGCGTCTGTTGCCAGCCCGGCCAGGCCCAAGACTGCAATCAATGCTGTCGTGACCAGCAGCATCACCTGACCCGGCAAAGACTGGCGGCAAACAAGTCCCTGTCGTTGGTCGGTACTAATGTCTTTCCTTTTCAACATGCTTTCCTTTGTCCGCCTCGGCTAGAGCCACATCCTGCACTGAGCAGATCCCATACCAATGACCATCACGTTCCCAGCAAGGTTCTTGTAACTCTTGTGAGCTCTCCTCCGATGGCGGGCTCGGCAAGTTTCCTCGGCGCAACAGAATGGCCGATTTTGCAACGGGAACCAGCCAACGGCGGGCAATTAATAGCGGACACGACGGCTTCGACAGGACCAGCTCAGACGTGACAAATGGAGCGCAACCCCTCATCCTGCCCACTAACGAGTCCCTTAGAGGTAAGGTGTCACTCCCAACGAACGGCGCAACGGAAACCGCACTGAGTCTCAGTGGATTGACCTACTGAGAAGCTGTCTAAATTGCTATTTGCCCCTGCCCAGTATCAACGTCGAAATAGGCATCGCCTGTTCCCGACTGGTGTCGCGAAGTCTGCTGATTGTGATCGACCTTAGAAGTGCAATCTCCACACATGGCTGCAATCGGTATGCTTCCAATCATGACGGTGCACCATCCTCCGGCCTTCGCTTTATCGGACTTGTTCGGTACCGGGTTTCTGCAGACGTAGCAACACGTGTTCATTTGAGTAACCGTGGTGCGTAATGCAGTCGCACCGGAGCCTGAGATTTTTGAGCAGGGTTCGGGATCGTCGGGTCTAAGCCATGGACGACCAGACCGGAAACCCACAGGCCAAACGAGCGAAGAATCTGAGCAATGGGTTCAGACCGGCGGCCCTTGAGCGCCGCTCGGAGCGCCCCAATTGAGGGCGGTGCTAGCGCGTGGAGGGCGCCATGGTGATTGCCGATCGTCTCACGTCGAGAGACACGTTTGGTTAGTGGCCGCCGCTTGGGACTCCTGCGAAATGGGCGAGGTATCATCATCGTGTCCAGAACCCTCGTTTCGTCACAACGCGCGCTAACAGCTTCGCCCTTATACGTGTCTGCTTGCGCTCGTGTCTCTACCGTCGTGCAATGCATGCCGGACTTCTCCCACAGAAACTTATCTGGGCCTTTAGTCGTCCAATCACACGGATAGCTACGCATATTAGATGCCAAAATCGATATGTCGCAGTTCATCAATAGTACTCTAGGTTTACCTAATCTAAGCGAGCTCGACTCATAGCTAGATCGTTACAACGTGTGTCAATGATGCTCGCTTGACGTCCCGTGGAGGGTTGTTCGAGGGTTTAGAAGAATCCGGTTCGCGGCCTGTTCCCGAGCCGAGCTTGAGCTTCCGGGCGGTCGCGCACGACTGGCTCCGAGACATTCTATCTTGCCACGCAGGAGGTTGCCGCGCGCGATACCCCTTGTTTGCCCATCGCGCGAGTCCGTCCGGTGTATTGCTGACGAATGCCTGGTCGCGGGTGTTTAGGCCGGAGCAATAGTTCATCAGTGGCGGAATGAAAAGTATCAGTTGGAGGGCAGCGCGAATCGTGGTCTGGCTTCTTGGCAGCGGGAGACCGAGAGGGTCACCGCCTCGCCATTGCAGCGAGGATCTAATGTCGTCGAGCAGCCAGCGGAGCAGTCTTATCCGGAGCCTCGCGGCGGTTGATCGTCACTGACGCGGCGCTTGCTTTGTCGCCTGCGGTGCGAGGAGTAATCGCCACGTGCCCGCGCGGTAGGTAGGGGATAGATCTTTAGGTTCAGCCGCAGCGGGGGACTTGTCAGGAATTTTACGCTTGAGCCAGTGGTGTTTGATTAGTCATGAGTATAAACCTGTCCTCGGACCGGATTGCCAACTAAGCAAAATGATCAGTGCATCATCGGGTGGGGCACACCGGAACAAGTGCTTTTCGCAAAATTCCGGCTGACCACGCGGAACGTGGCATCTGCTTTTCGCTTTTGCGATGCGCGCGACGCATCCATGCTGTTTCGCGATTGCAACAAATTGGATGCCGTCGAGAAACCTGATTCTTATTCCTATGAGGGTGGTGTCGCTTCAACACATTTCTAGTTACGAATCAAAATCGGCACCGTTAATGCACTAACAATCGCATACGCGAGGTGGGCTATGCTCGGTAATGAGATTAAACACCATCGACAGAGGCTGGGGCTGAGTAGCAAGACGCTCGCGAGACTGGTCGGTGTGGCTCCCGACACTGTGGATGGTTGGGAATCTGGCGAGCTTAAGGTGCCGCGCTCCGTGCGTCTGCGGGTTGCGCTGGAGCGCTTGGAAATAAGACACCGGGAGATGCTGAGCTCGTCGGGTGGCCTAAGCGAGTGGGACCTCTGGCTGGAGCAATCCCTGCCCGGGGAACGATCAGATATTACGGACAGCGCTCACTCCCACAATTAATTGAGAGCAATGCGACACCGCATATTTGGCAGACAGTCACGGAGCAATGGGAGCCCCACATGTCTCGATAACTGGCTCCAATGGAGCACCGCGCGGCGCGGGATCGTGGGCGAAGAATTCAGTGCCGCGCAGCTTGCGGCCTTGTCTCATCCCTTTGACGGTGAGGAGACGCCCAACTCGGCCTGCACGTGGTACATGCCCGCCGAGGGCAGAAGCGCAATTCTTACCTGTGACGTCGATGCCGAAACAGCGGAGACCTTTGGCGGTCCAGTCTGGCATGCTTCGGTTTGCCCGCCGATCCGCGCGCATGCGGAGGTGCTACTCGCTGGGGTTGGCGAGGGCGTGCTCTTCAAAGAGCGGAGCTTGCGCCCCGACGTCTGTGAATTGCGCCGGCGCATGACGCTGGACGAAATCAGACGAATTGGAGGCTCGAGCCCATAGCCGCGCGGCGCACGTGATTCTCCAGGAGAGAAAGCCATGAGTGCGAGACCGTCTCCTACAAATATCGCCACTGGTCTTGCTGCGATCGCCAGCGCGTTGTGGCTGCCGCTCAGTCGCCGGATCCAGCGCTCACGAGGCATGCACTCGAGCCTACTGAGTTCTGCGATAGTTTTTCTGTTGACCCCGCTTGCATTCAGCCTGACGCCTCCATCGTCTAGCTATGCAGCAACGCTCACAGTCTGCAGCGGTTGCGTTTACACCACAATTGCCGCGGCCATTGCGGCGGCAAGCCCTGGCGATACCATCAGCATCCAGGACACCGTTCAGAGTGAAGCGAACATTACAGTTGACCGAGACCTAACTATCCAGGGCCAGGGTGCGGCCAGCACGGCCGTGGACGGCGGCTTAGGCGGAACCGTGTTTTTTATTGATTTCGGAGTCACGGCCACGATCCAGGACATGACCATACGCCAGGGTTCCGATATCTTCGGCTTCGGCGGCGGGATCTACAACTCCGGCACGCTGACGATTAGCAACAGTACCCTCTCGGGCAACTCTGCGATGTTCGGTGGTGGCGGGATTTACAACAACAGCACGCTTACGATCAGCAACAGCACCATCTCGGGTAACCTCGCGGGCAACTACGGCGGTGGCATCTATAACGCCGGCACGCTTATGGTCAGCAACAGCACCATCTCGGGCAACTTCGCTACCGGGTCCAGCGGCGGCGGCATCTACAACCAAAACCTAAGCACGGTTGCAATCGCCAACAGCACCCTATCGGGCAACTCCGCGGGCTTCTCCGGCGGGGGCGTCGAAAACGACGGCGACAGCGTCACGATCAGTAATGGCACCCTCTCGGGCAACTCCGCTACCTTCTTCGGCAGCGGCATCTCCAGCACCAGCGGAACGACAGTCAAGAACTCAGTTGTTGCTAACAGTCTCGGCGCCAGTGACTGCTACGGAACCATAACCGCCTTGGGAGCAAACCTGGACACTGACGGAAGCTGCGGGAGTATAAACTTCACCCAGGTTACTCCGCCGCAGCTCAACCTGGGACCGCTAGCGTCGAACAAACCAGGCACCACGGATACTCAGGCGCTCCTGCCGGGCAGTGTGGCGATTGACGCAGCCGCGGACTGCACGGATGCGTCGGGTACTGCCGTCACCACTGACCAGCGCGGCGTGGCGCGTCCCGATAATGGTGAATCGGCTTGCGACATCGGTGCGTACGAATTCGTAGACACGATCAACTGTAGTGTCATCTACAATGGAACCTTCCACGGCAACCTGTACATCTCGAGAGGACTGACCTGCATTATCAACGGGACTGTCACTGGGAATGTAAATCAAAGCGGCGGGGGCTTGTTTGCCAGCAACGCGAAGATCGGGGGTAACCTGCAAATTACCGGTGGCGGCACCTTCTCAATTGCGGGCACTGCTGTCAATGGAAACGTGCAGATCCAGAACCTTCCGGCTGGCTCCGCACAAAACCGGATCTGCGGAACGAGAGTGAAAGGTAACCTCACGTTCCATAACAACGGGACCGCCGTCGCAATAGGTACGACCTCCTCGGCGTCGTGCCCCGGCAACACGATTGGCAACGATCTACAAATCAACAACAACCTCGCGTTGGTACAGGTCTTTGACGATGCAGTGGGAGGCAACCTGCAGTGTCAGGGGAACTCTTCTATCACAGGAAGCGGAGACACAGCTAAGTCGTTGCAAGGCCAGTGTGCCGGGTTCTAAAGCGACCGGAGTTGGGACTGCCCTGCCCCTGTTTATCTCTCATAACCAGCGGTTATGCAGAATGACGCGTATCTGATCGTGTACTTCAGGTAATACGCAACATCACCGAGGCGTTCAGCAGAAGAGAGTAGTGCTCGAGTAGTATTTCTGATACACACTTGCTCTCCTCTGCTTGCGAGAAAATTCGGCCTAAGGACCGCGCTCCTCCACGTTTACGCGTGGAAGTCGGCGGGTTGCCAGCATCTCGCTGGTCAAGCGCAGTTGAAACGGGGTGATCGGCGTTTCTTGCAACATTTTTGCGTGTTCTTGTTTCTTGCGCTTGTGCCGTTAGCCGCCTCTGCCGCGGGGCCGGATCAACGCTGGAGAAAAAAACCGAGGTGACCGTGTTTCGGCCCCAGTGCCTAGCGGCCCTAGCCGAAGCGGGGAATGCTGGACTGAATCGATCGCCGTCTCAGGTCCGGCGCCTGGCGATGTATGGTAGGCAACGAAATTTACGATCCATGCTTTTCTAGCGCTCGTTTGATTGATGCGGTGATCTGCGATGCGCATCCAGCGAAGGGCAGCGCTGGTTTCATCCTCAAATTGTCGAAGCCGCTGCCCAAGCCGTCTTCCCAAGGGCCGATCTATCTCCAGCCATGGCTTGTGAAGCTTGCCGATAAAACCACGTGCGAGATTCAGACGGGAACGATTGCGTTAGTGGCCGGACTGGAAGTTCCTTACGACTGTTCAGATTCGCGGGAAGGCAGCGACAATGGCTGTCCGCACATGACCGGACTGACCGAAAGTTCAAGCTCGGCAAGGCTTGAATGGCCGACAAAGTTACGTTGAAATCATCGGACAAAGGGCTTCAGATGATCAGCCGCAATTGTGTCGCTGTTACTGCGGTATGGAAGTATGGGTATAGGGCGGATCCGTGTAATTTTATACGCTGAGCCTGACCGAGGAATCGACGCACAGAGGTTTGGCTGATGCGGAGGCGGCGTGAAATCTCGCCTTTACTGAGCCCCTTCCTTGCCGACGCTCTGACTTGCGGCACCTACTTTGTCACCAGTCGATGGTGGCCCGTGTGGCCGGCCTTCCTTCCGCGCCTGAGCGATGCCGGCTTTGACCCATCACGCAGTATGTCACGTTCGAAACTCCGCAAACACGGCGAGCATCCCTGCCAGAGCCGGGCCCCTGGCAGGATTTTGACGAAAACGCTTGGATCCAACAAAGTGAGGGTTTAGCTCTATTCGGCGGCGGCTTTTACCCCGGTGAGCGGCTGAAGCAGAACATCCGTCACGTAGTTCTGGAATATCAGGAGCAGCTCTGCGCCGTTCCAAGCTGCCCATGCATAGTCCACAGGCCAGGCCTGCCTTGGCGACGGCTCTCGCGGCCTGCGCCGATCGGGGAAGTGGTCGGGAACCCAGCTTGCAGCAGCGGTTGGTGAAAACTGGCGGACGACTCATCAAACACGCGCGCTACTACTGGTCGCTGATGGCGGAGAGTCACCTGACGCGCCAGTTGTTTGCCGGCAGGCTGCGAAAGATCACGCTGCGACGGCGGGATAAAGCGAGGCGCAGAGCGGAGCAAATTTCGATGACGGCGCCGGAGACCCAGGGGAGCGTCCGGATAATTTTCGTTCACATCAATTAGGAGCGGTGGATACAACTCTATTATCGGAAAACGCCACCTTCCGAAAATAGCGGTCGCCCTGGCGAACGTCGTGATCTGACGACGAAGAGGCGAGAAGCGCTCTCTGCGATTCTTCGCGCACGTAACGCAGGTCGCGACAAGAAAATCCACATGGCGGCCGCCACTCGGGAGCAACCCGCCGCCGCTGACGCCTCGGCCCCAAGCACCCGGTGGCGTTATCAGGCCGCTCGCGTGGCGGCCGTCCAGTTCGCAGCTCCGGCGAAAGCGGCGCGGGCTACGACGACCAGCCGTCGTACCTCAGTGCGTAGACTCGCCGATTTTGTCACACCCTCGCGTTCTGTGTGTCTAAGCACTATAGGAGGACTCGACAATGAGTGTGAATGAAATCCAGGCCTTAGCGCAACGGTTTGCTGATGGGTTCGACAAGAAGGACATGAAAATCGTGTTGGAGATGCTTGCTGACGACGTTGAAGTGATTGACCATGTCCCCTATCGATTCGACGGCAAGGCAATGTTCGCCAAATACCTCAAAGAGGTGTACGAGAGTCTATCGGCCACCAGCTTCGGTTTTCGTCAGCCGTCCTGCCGTGTGTATAACGACACCGTCGGCATTGTGAACGCCTATGACTCGTTCATGGGAGCGACCAAGGACGGTAAGGCATTGACGCTTCACGGACGTACGACCCTGGTGTTTATCAAACAAAGCGGTCAGTGGAAGATCGTCAGCTGCCATTTCTCCGCAATGCCGCATACGCTCTGACCCCCAACCCATGCGGACAGCAAGGAGGTGCGCCATGAGTGTTGATTACGCCTTCGCCGAGGGTGCTCCTGGAGACCGAGAGGATCAGGGCTTGGTGCAACGCGCCCGAGCGGGTGATCGGGATGCACTGGAAGCGCTAATCAAACGCCATCAGGGCTGGATCTACAATATTGCTGTCCGCATGCTTTTTCATCCCCAGGACGCCGAGGACGCCACTCAGGAGATTCTCGTTAAGGTAGTGACGCGGCTTGCATCGTTTGAGGGTCGTAGCAGCGTGCGTACCTGGCTTTACCGCATCGTCGTAAACCATGTGCTCAATATGAAGCGCGGACGCGTTGAAGACCCCTCGCTGAGCTTCCGCGCATACGGCGAGGAGCGACAATATTCCGGACATCGAGCCGTACGCGCCAAGCGGCTCGTCAGCCGAGGCAGAGACGCTGGTGACCGAAGCGATGCTCGCCTGCACTACCGGCATGCTGCTCTGCCTCGATCGTGAGCAACGGCTCGCTTATATACTGGGGGCAATACTTCGAGTGAGTGACATCGTTGTGGCAGACGTGATGGACATTACGCGCGCCAACTTTCGACAGCGGCTCGCACGCGCGCGTCGCGATCTCGGCAACTTTATGAACGATAAGTGCGGACTGGTGAATCCGGCGAATCCCTGTCGATGCGCCAAGAAAACCCTGGGCTTCATTCAGGCCGGTCACGTCGATCCGAACAATCTGTTGTTTCACCGAGAGCGCATCTGTGAGGTGCGCGAGGCCGTGCCAAGAGCGTATGAGACCATCAAGACGCTGGATGAGCAGTGTGCCGATATATACCGTGGGCACCCGTTCTATAAGCCGCCGGATCTGGGGCAGCGATTGCGGCAGTTGGTCGAGAGCCCCGATCTCAGACGAGCAACTAACTTGTCCTGAGAAGGCTTTTGCAGGATTCGATAAATGGAAAATAGGAGAACCGCCAATGACCAAATCAACAAGCAGCGGGGGGACGGGTCATTGCCTCTGCGGTGCAGTGCGGTATCGGTACGAGGGCGAACCGGTAACCATCGGGCTCTGCCAGTGCGATCGCTGCCAGCGTCAGTCGGGATCTGCGTTTCTGATCGGCGTCATTTTTCCGCGGGATGCAGTGACGATTGAGGGAAAGCTCGCCACATATGAGACCCGGCTTGACGGTAAGAATCGGCTGTGGCGCCACTTTTGTCCTACCTGCGGATCGGCGGTATCGATCACGCTCGACCGATACCCCGAGATTCGCTCGATGATGGGCGGGACGCTAGACGACAAGACTAAAATCAATCCGCGTTTCAGCGTCTGGTGCTCAGCTGGACAACCTTGGATTAGAATGCCGGAAGGCATTGCCTGCTTTGAGGATTACCCAGAAGGTACGTTTGGCGGGTAGAACAAGCCAAGTCGATGTCACTGTACACGATGATACACCTACACCACGTTCATCTATTCTCGCGAGATCTGGCCGCGGCGATTGCTTGGTACAAGCGCGCGTTGGGTGCCGAGGTATGCTATGATGGCGACTTCGGCGGATCTCGAAACGTGTTCATGAAGATCGGCTCCGGTCGGATTCATCTGTACTCCCAAGCACCGCGAGACAATGGCAGGGGCGCTGTACACCATATAGGGATTAGGACGACTGACTTGGCCAGTCTACATAGTCGGCTGATCGAGATGGGGGTGATGTTTAGAAGTGGGGTTCGGGAGTTCGGTACATGGCGCTATATCATGTGCCCGGCGCCCGACGACGTTCTCCTCGAGCTTTTCGAGATCGAGACTGCGTCAATGCCTTCGGAGCTAGCTCGCTACTTCGGCGATGATACTAGCGGATAGGAAAAGGCGCTCCATGCTGCGGTCCACTGGCCGGGCGCGCCCGATCAAGAGGACAACCTATGCCCCCAGGGCCGGGTCCATCCCATCAGAGAGGCCTATCCCGCCGCGCTGAACAAGGAAGGGGTCGCCGCACTTGCCGGCTACGAAGTAGGTCGGGCGGTTTCAACAACGCTCGGTCAGTGAGCAGATTCGGCGAACTCTAGAACGTGAAGGTTTTATCTAAGATTTCTTCGGTCAGATCGTGGCGACCATCAATGCGGTACATCACTATGAGTGGTTCTATGCTAATGATCCGATCTTCCCGTTCTCGTTTCTACCACTCGCCAGCAGTGAAGTCCTGCAAGGCGATGGTTGATCGGCTGCTCGAGAAGCGTGATTAGCCGGAAAGGCAGACTGGGTATTTTGCCGCTCCTCCGCGGAGACTGAAAACCCCGATCAAAGGAGTTAGGTATGGGAACCGCAGGAAACTTGATCAACTATGATGCTCTGGTCGAGGACGAGCGAGTGCACGGGCGCGTGTATACCGTCCGTGATTATGGTGCGCGATGATAGCGGGCAGGTTCAACTACTGATGAACCGCTGCGCTCATAGAGCCAATGCCGTATGCCAGATCGAGAGAGGCAACGCCAAGATGTTTCGGTGCGCCTATCACGGCTGGACTTACCGAAACAATGGCGACTTGGCGGCCGTAACTTATCAAGACCGCTATGATGCGTCGTTTCGCGAAGAAGACCACGGACTGCGCAAGGTACCGCGTGTCGCCGTTTACCGTGGCTTCGTTTTCGGCAGCCTGAGCCCAACGGGAATTGCTCTGGACGAGCATCTGGGGCATGGAGCGAAACAACAGATCGATTTGTTTGTCGAGCTCTCGCCCGAGGGCGAGTTGGACGTCACGGCTGGCGTCCATAAGTATGGCTATCGGGCGAACTGGAAATTCCAGGTCGAGAACAGTATGGACGGCTATCATGGCAACTTTGTCCATCAGAGCTTCTTCGACAACGTCCGGCGCCGAGCCGGAGTCAATCTGACCGACATGATGACGAGTCAGTCGCTGGCGCAGACCCGGGATTTAGGCAACGGTCACGTGATGATCGATTTTCGCCCGTATAACAAGGCCAACGGTGGACGGCTGGGGGCGGCCATGCCCACCAGCGAATCGGGCAGAGCCTACCGCGACGCCCTGATCGCAAAGCACGGTGCTGCGCGGACCGAAGAACTGCTCACCGCGCGCGGCACCCACCTGCTGGTGTTTCCAAACCTCATACTGATCGGCGTGCAGATTCGCGTGATCCGTCCCATCAAAACCGACGACACTGAAGTTTTTCTCTATCCCACTTTCCTTAAAGGCGCGCCGCATGAACTCAACGTGGCAAGGCTGCGAGGACATGAGGCATTTTATGGTCCCGCCGGCGGCGGTGCGACCGATGATCTGGAGATGTTTGAACGTAACCAGATTGGCCTCAGTGCCCGCATCGACCCGTGGCTGATTTTGTCGCGCGGGCGCCAAAAGGAATACGTCGACCAGGAACGCAATATCGTCGGGCAGATCACGGACGAGGTGACGCAACGCGGCATCTGGCGCCAGTGGAAGAAAGTGATGTCACAGGAGATCGACGATGCTCCGGCTCGTCGAGAGCGGAGCGGTATGGGGGTTGCGCAACCAGCGGCGCGGTAGTAAGCCGGCTCGCTCCGCCTTTGGGAATCAACGCATGAAGGGGAATAGAGATGAGTTCCGACCGGCATAAGGTTGAGAATTTTCTCTACCGCGAGGCGCGGTTGATGGATCAACACGCCTACGACGAATGGCTAGCATTGTGGACCGACGACGCGATCTACTGGGTACCGTGCAACGAAGACGATTTCGACCCGGAGCGCCATGTCTCGATTGTCTATGAGAATCGCGCGCGTCTGGAAGACCGTATCGCGCGGCTCAAAAGCGGTGCGGCCTATGCGCAGGATCCGAAGTCGCGCCTGAGCCGGGTCGTTTCGAACATTGAGGTTGAAAACGGCAATGGCGCGGAGATCGTCGTTCAATCGACCTTCAACTTAACCGCGTTGCGGCGGAACCGGATGGATATTTTCGCCGGCCGCACGATTCACAACCTGCGCCCTGAAGGCGACAGCTTCAAAATAGCTTTCAAGAAGGTGCTTCTGATCTCCAACGACGTGGTCATCAGGAATCTGACTTTTCTGATTTAGAACGGCTCGCTAACTGAATCGGTTCCGGAGGGCCGCGAACCGGGAGGGAATCTACAATGATTAGCGTTACCCAACTAGGCTACTTGGGCTTGAGTGTCCGGGACGTGAATGGATGGGACCAGTTTGCCGCGCAGGTTCTGGGACTGCAACCCAACGGGCGCGATCCGGACGGTTCATTGTTCCTGCGCATGGACGAATATCATCACCGCTTCATCGTCCATCCTACCGGCAAGGATGACCTAGCATACATAGGCTGGGAAGTTGGCACGGAAGAAGAACTGGAAGCGATGGCAGAACGCTTGAAACAGGCGGGTGTGGGTGTGACGCCCGGCACGTCTGACGAAGCGGACGCTCGCCGCGTCGCCGGGCTAATCAAATTCGCTGATCCCAGTGGAATTCCGTCGGAGGTCTTCTATGGCCCACTGGTGGTTTTCGATCAGCCTTTTCAGTCGCCGCGACCGATCTCCGGCTTCAAGACGGGCGAACAGGGTCTGGGCCATTTCGTGGTTTGGGTTGATGATTTTGACCGCAGCCTGCATTTCTATCGCGACCTACTGGGAATGCGCATAAGCGACTTTGTGAAGTTTTCCCCAGCCCCGGAAGTTAAGATGCGGGTTGTGTTTTTCCACTGCAATCCGCGACACCACACGATCGCCTTTGCGCAAATGCCCCGAGCGTCCAAACGCTTGCATCATTTCATGCTGCAACTCCAGTCGCTTGATGACGTTGGAGCCACGTACGATCTCTGCCAGACGCAGGAAGTGCCGATTGCGATGAAGCTCGGGAAACATACGAACGACCATATGGTGTCGTTCTATCTACGAACGCCGTCCGGCTTTAACGTCGAGTACGGTTGGGGCGCGCGTGAGGTGGACGATTCCATCTGGCAAGTGCAGGTGCACACAGCCGGTAGCATTTGGGGACATCAGGGCAGTCTGTAGCATTGTATGACGCTGGGTCTGAGGGGATGTCAGGCCGCACCTGAATCGGCGCCAGACTGGAGGCTGAACTTCCGGTGTCAGGCGGGGCGGCGTATCGATGGCGGAATTGGCTGTTCACGATGGATGGGTTTTTCAACACCGGGTTGCGCGCCGGCTTCGCCAACACCGAGCGAGTTCCGAACGTCTGTCAGATCAATTTGAGCGCGGCCAGAGAAATCGAGATTCCATGGATCGGCAAGACGACCGATCGTGTGGTGCTCCTCAACATCTTCGATCGCACCAACCTCATCCGGCCACCGAACGGCATCGGAGTCTTCCAGTCGGCCTATGGGCCTAAGGATCACGGTTTACAACGCGCTCACGATCCCGCTACCGGGACTCTGAGGACGGAGATGATCCCTAGTCGTCGGACTCTTGACAATTCACTTCACGTTGGCATTAAATATTGTCATCTACGTGAAAGGAGACTCTGGTCGTGGAAAATCCTTACAAACGCCCGACTTTCGGTCCGGCGGTTTTCTACAGGGACCCCGTTGGCCGCCCTCGACTGGCTCGAGAAGGCCTTCGGCTTTGAACGTTCTATGGTGATCACTGACCAGGAGGGAAAATTCGCCCATTCCGAAATGAGATTTGGCGGCGGCAACGACTATATGATGGTCGGCAGCGAATGGGCGGATTTTGTCGCGAGCCCGGCCTCAGTGGCCGGGAAGAACACCCAGACGATCCATGTCCATCTGAACGATGGGATAGACGCTCATTGCGCTCGTGCTCGAGCCGCTGGCGCGACGATAATTCGAGAGCTGGCGGATCAGTTCTACGGCGATCGCACGTATATGGCCAAGGATCCAGAAGGCCACGTCTGGAGCTTCGCGCAGACGGTTCGAAACGTTACGCGCGAGGAAGCGGAAAAGGCAAGTGGACTCAAGATCAAGGGATGGGTCTGAGCGCGCGAGCGAAGGTCGATCGGGTGTTGGCGGCGTTGGCCGATCCACACCGTCGGCGCGTGGTCGAAGTGCTGCGGGAGAGGCCGAGGACGGCGGGCGAGATTGCTCGCGCCGTTGGCCTCAACCCTCCGGCGCTCAGCCGCCATCTCCGCAGCCTGCGCACGAGTGGGCTGGTTGAGGAATCGCATCCGGAGTTTGACGCGCGCGTGCGGATCTATTCGCTCCGGCCGGCCCCGATGGCCGACCTGAAGCGGTGGCTGGAGGAGACCGAGCGCCTCTGGGTCGAGCAGATAGCCGCCTTCAAGTCGCACGTGGAGCGCGACAGGTGAGCTCCCGCATTTTGGTCTCTCTGCGCGTGTCAGCCCCACCCGCGCGCGCCTTCGAGGTGTTTGTCGGCGAGATCGGCCGATGATGGCGGCCGAATCCGCTGTTCCGCTTTACGCGGAACTCACCCGGCGTGATGGCCTTCGACCCTGGTCCGGACGGGCGTCTCATCGAGACCTCGCCACAAGGCGAGGTCTTCGAGATCGGGCGAATCACGACGTGGGAGCCGGGCGTCAGGCTTGCTTTCACCTGGCGGCAGGAAAGTTTCGCTGCCGACCAGCTCACCCAGGTGGAAGTTCGGTTCGAGCCGGTCGGCGACGAAACGCGGGTGACCGTGCAACATCGCGGCTGGGATGCGATTCCGCCCGAGCATGTCGCACGGCACGGATTTCCCGATGACGTTTTCCTGCGCCGTCACGCCGAATGGTGGCAGATGCTGTTATCATCTTACAGGATGCCGCTTGGCTGACGAGATCGCGCCGCCACCGGGGCTCATCCGGGCCGGACTCGATGCCTTACCGGCGATGGTCCGCGTCCAAGGGCGAACGCGCTAGCCGCCGCTTCATCGAATTCTTCACCGCTAGTATCCCTAACCGCAACACGCGCAGCTTATGCCCCTGCGGTAAAACATTAATCATCTAGGTCCATTCTCTAAGCGGACCATACTGCACCCCACATTGACCCGTCTTCGTCTCTAGTTAGTCCTCCTGAGGAGTCAAGAAGTTATCAACCACGAAATGAGCCACTTCGCGGCCCAGCCGTTGTCCCGTGGTGAGGTCGGAGCGAAAGTGGACCCCGGCGAAAAGTCGGCTCAAGGTCGCCTCTTCTGCAGCCGCAGAGAAGCTCCCGAAGGAGCGCTCCACTCCCGGCATAACTTCAGAGGTGACGTTAAAGTCAAACCCATTCCGTTTGAAGAAAGAAACCAATACCGTTGCCCCGGCAGCACTAATAACCGCGTGCGCTCCCGGATAGGAGGGGTCCGGTGTCGTGTTCCCCACCTCCGGAAGCCAGCTGGGGTCAGCCGTAGTGTCGGGGTTGTTGTCTGCGCCGGCAGCCCGGATAGCCGTCACCGGCCGCCAGAAATGGTATGTGTATTTGGCGTCGTAAAAGGCTATTACACTGTCTGCTAGTGTCAGGTTGAGCAGGGCAAATAGCCGAGCGCTCTGTGCCGTCGTCAGGTTATGCTCGATGGCCGCGGTCTGAGTGATCTCGTTCCAATAGTTCTGGATTGCTCCGTTCCAAAAGCGGCCAGTCAGCATCTGATCTGCAGTAGCGGCAGTACTGTTCATAATACCGAGTGACTCGACTTCATTAAAATCATCGCTGTACGTGTCGCTGGTCAACGCCGGCGGAGGGCCGGGACGAAACTGATTCGCGCGGTCCAAGGCATGTTTTGTCCGGACCCGAGTCGATAACTATATCCGAGCAGGTGCAGATGATTGGGGCAGCGATCGGTCGCCGGTTGCGCTTCGAGGAAATCCCGCCAGAATCCGCCCGAGAGCAGTTGGTTGCCGTTATGCCGCCGGAGATCGCGGATTACTTGCTCGGCTCGCTACCCCAGTTGACGGTGGGACCAGCTCCGATAACAAGCGTAGTTAGCGAGATCACTGGAGCCCCCGCGCGCACTTTTCGCGAGTGGGCGATCGATCATGCTGCGGATTTCCGTTGATTCAAAGCTCGCGTGGATTTTCAGCGCGACGAGATTCCGGCACTTGACACACATGTTGGGTATACTCCAGCGCTATTTGACGTCCTTGAGACCGCGAGCGACGCACTCCCAGTGGCGACGAGGATAAAATTAGACATCGAGTGTTGGCCCGTGGTGTTGCATATACAAGAAGCCTCCTGGCGTTTCCACGGCGGTATCGCCTTTATGACCAACATGCTCCTGACCAAGCAGCAGATCCATCAGGCGCGTCTGACTGAGCACCTCACTGTTTTCGACGCCTGGAGGCTTACCAACACGGGTCGATCGGCCTGGCGCGCCAAGCTTCACCTATCTGCCTCAACTGGTCAGCGGCCAAAAGCAGGGTTTCGTACTCGTCTACCGCTCGATTCTCGTCCAGGCAGCGATGCTGGCGTTCAACGACATCTATTTCCTGCTCACCGCTGTGATGCTCGTGATGATCCCGTCATTTCTGTTCCTTCGGGGGCCAAAGACTACCGATGGCGCGGGGCCACAAGGAGAGTTAATTTCGCGCCCTTAAATGCAAGCGAAGAGGTTGCGTTGTTTGAAATGAAAACTTAACGTCAGCCGCGAGAGGCGAAGCCGTTACGAATGTTTAATTGGAAACGTGATTGCCCGCCAAAGAAAACAAAATCAGAAGCCGGAATGTCGATTCCGGTGATCCTCATGCGACATGAAGTTAAGGGACTGCGATGAGGGGGTTACACTCGACCGACTCCGGAAGTCGAGGCGCACGTTAATCCGCCCCGACTGGTCACTTATGCCACGGGGCGTGGAGCTGTATTTCTGTTGCATATACACCGCTGCCGGAGCCGGAAACGTCAACACTGATCGCTTCCTTCTCAAACCGCGAAGTAATGGGCCAATTGCGAAAGGAAACGGCATCGACTCAGCGTCCGTCAATCGCCCAACGGAGGGAAGTCTATGAGGCTAAGGATATG
>WNFG01001824.1_pt1 | contig 20335 bp, 21 predicted proteins | sample 5400431 | NCBI WGS metagenome assembly WNFG01 (sample SAMN13153346, study PRJNA577476) | soil metagenome | isolation source: 120 cm saprolite under Douglas fir tree site 2 hole 3 replicate 2 | place: USA:California | collected 2015-04-18 | reverse complement strand
CAAACGCGCCAGCCGGTGCTCGACCAGCTGCAGAAATATGGCGATGTCTTCGACGCGGCGGCCGACGAGATCTGGCTCGCGCCGGAAAGCGCCAGCCGCATCCGGGACTATGTTTCGCGGACGTTCAAGAAGATCTGAGACAACTACGGACTCGTCGTCCCGGGGCCGAGCGAAGCGAGGAACCCGGGATCCATGAACACGGAGCCCAAAGTTTCGTCCCGTGTGCATGGGTTCCGGGTGCGCCGCTTCGCGGCGCCCCGGAATGACACGCGCCGCGTATGCGGCTACGCCGCCTCCAGCCCCTGCTCCAGGTCGGCGATGATGTCTTCCTTGTCCTCGATGCCGATCGAGAGCCGCACCACGTCGGGGCCGGCGCCAGCCTGAATTTTCTGCTCGTCGCTGAGCTGCCGGTGCGTGGTCGATGCCGGGTGGATGATCAGCGAACGGGTGTCGCCGATGTTGGCAAGGTGCGAGAACATCGTCACGTTGGAGACGAGCTTCACGCCGGCGTCGTAGCCGCCCTTGAGCCCGAAGGTAAGCACGGCGCCCGCGCCGTTCGGCACGTATTTCTTCGCCAGATTGTGATAGCGGTCGCCGGGCAGCCCGGGGTAGCTCACCCAGGCGACCTTGGGATGCGCCGCCAGCCATTCCGCTACCGCTTGCGTATTGTCGCAGTGGCGCCGCATGCGCAGCGGCAACGTCTCGATCCCGGTGAGGATGAGGAACGCGTTGAACGGGGAGAGCGCCGGGCCGATGTCGCGCAGCGCCAGCACCCGGCAGGCGATGGCGAAGGCGAAATTGCCGAAGGTCTCGTGCAGCACGATGCCGTGATATTCCGGCCGCGGCTCGGAGAGCATCGGGTAGCGGCCGCCGCGGGACCAGTTGAAGGTGCCGCCGTCGACGATCAGGCCGCCGATGGAATTGCCGTGCCCGCCGAGGAATTTCGTCAGCGAGTGCACGATGATGTCGGCGCCGTGGTCGAGCGGCCGGCACAAATAGGGCGTCGCCAGCGTGTTGTCGACGATCAGCGGCACGCCCGCGCGCTTGGCGATCGCGGCCACCGCCTCGATATCGGTGATGACCCCGCCCGGATTGGCGATCGATTCGATGAAGATCGCCTTGGTCTTTTCGCTCACGCCGCGCTCGAAGCTCGAGATGTCGTCGGGGTCGGCCCAAACCACGTTCCAGCCGAAGTTCTTGAAGGCGTGGTTGAACTGGTTGATCGAGCCGCCGTAGAGCTTCTTCGAGGCGACGAACTCCTCGCCGGGCCGCATCAGGACGTGCATCACCACGACTTGGGCGGCATGCCCGGAGGCGACCGCGAGCCCGGCGGTGCCGCCTTCGAGCGCCGCCACCCGCTCTTCGAGCACCGCGTTGGTCGGGTTGCCGATGCGGGTATAGATGTTGCCGAACGTCTGCAGCCCGAACAGCGACGCGGCGTGATCGACGTCGTCGAACACGAACGACGTGGTCTGATAGATCGGAGTGGCGCGGGCGCCGGTCGTGGGATCGGGCTGCGCGCCGGCGTGGACCGCCAGCGTGGCAAACCCGGGGACGCGGTCGGTCATGGTGCCGTTCCTCGCTGTCGTTCCGACGAACCGGCGATTCCCGGTCCAGGATACGGAGGCTGGTGTTCAACAACGAGGCGCCAGCGTCAAGCGGTGAGCCGTCATGCCCGGCCGTGTGCAGCCTTGTGCCGGGCATCCACCAATCTGAAACCGCGCTGGAGCGAAGGCGTGGATGGCCGGGATAGGCCGGCCACGACGATCAATACCTACGTATGGTTATTCCTGGCCCTCGGCTTGCTTTTTCTGGGCGCGCTCGGCCGCTTGCGTCGCGCCGCCCGCGAACGTCGCGCGATCGAGTGACATCCGCTGCACGCCGCCGCCCAGGAGCTTGGCTTTCTTCGAGGTCAGGGTTCGGGAATTCACGCCCATCCAGCCGATCTCGGACGACAGCCGGCCGTACTCGATCTTGGGGCAGCGGTTCATGACGACCTTGATGCCCCCCGCCTCGGCCTTGGCGGCCGCCTCGTCGTTGCGCACGCCAAGCTGCATCCAGATCACCTGCGGACGCGGCTGAAGCTGCAATGCCTCCCCCACGACCGGGAGGGCGAATTGGGAAGCGCGAAAGACGTCGACCATGTCCACAGGCTCGGGAATGTCGGCCAGCCGCGCATAGACTTTGCGGCCGAGAATTTCCTTGCCGGCTTGACCGGGATTAACTGGAATCATGTTGTAGCCGCGCTCCAGCAGGTATTTGAACGCGAAATAGCTCGGCCGGCTCTCCTTCGGCGAAATGCCGACCATGGCGATCGATTTCACCGTATTGAGGATGCCGCGGATGTACGCATCCGGATAGCTGTCGTGGTTCATCGCCGATCCGCGATCTCGACGGCGGAACCCGTGCTCCGCCGTCCGTTCTCGCAAACGAAACGCCAAGTGCTAACGGCCGTGGCTCTGCAATACGTGGCGGCAGCGCGCACTGACCTGATGCCGATGGGCGACGAGGCAGCTTTCTACCTGGGCGTCGTCGGAAATGCCGCGGCAGAAATGCACCGCGTCGCGGCGGCACGCGGCCTGTTCCGCCTGATTGCCCCGATATTGCGCGAACGCCGGCGAGGACGCAGCGCCGATCAGCGCGACAATCAAGATGAGCTTGCGAGCCATGATGTGCCTTTCTGGCTGAGGTTCCGCCGGCTCACTGGGCCGGGCGCCGTTCCCCCGAATGTCGATACCCTCTCCCGACCGCTGCGCGGTCGACCTCCCCCTTTCAGGGGGAGGTGTGCCGAGCAAGCTGCCCATCAGCGGTCCTCCCAGCGCGGCGCGCGCTTGTCGAGCACGGCGCAAATGCCTTCTTCGGCGTCGCGCGCCATCATGTTCTCGGCCATGACCTGCGAAGCATAGCGATAGGCCTCGGCGAGCGGCATCTCGCGCTGCCGGTAGAATGCTTCCTTGCCGATCTTGACGGTGAGGGTCGATTTTTCCGCGATCTTGCGGGCGAGCGCGAGCGCCGCGTCGGTCTCGCTTCCGGGCTCGACGACGCGATTGACGAGCCCGATGCGCTGCGCCTCATCGGCGGAAATCATATCGCCGGTCAGCAGCATTTCCATGGCATGCTTGGTCGCCACGTTGCGCGACAGCGCGACCATCGGGGTCGAGCAGAACAGGCCGATATCGACGCCGGGCGTGCAGAATTTCGCCTGCGCGGAAGCAACCGCAAGATCGCAGCTCGCGACGAGCTGACAACCGGCCGCGGTGGCCAGGCCTTGCACGGCGGCAATGACCGGCTGCGGCAGGCCGACGATCGCCTGCATGACGCGGCTGCAGGTTTCCATGATGTACTGGAAATAACTCTTGCCGCCGTCGGCGTCCGCTCGGCGGGCGGTGAGCTCCTTGAGATCGTGGCCGGCGCAGAACACGGGACCGTTGGCCGCCAGCACCACTGCGCGCACGGCGCGGTCGGCGGCGATCTGCGCGAGCACCTCCGCGAAGGACGCGAGCATCGCCTCGGACAGCGTGTTGCGCTGCTCGGGGCGATTCATGGTCAGGAGCGCGATGCCGTTGCGGGTCTCGCGCAGCAGCGCGGGAGCATTGCGCAGTGCCGGAGCCGGCGCGTTCATCGCTGGAACCCGAGGTCTTTCCGAGAACACGATACCATTGTATCCGGAAAGTGGCCTCCGGCCGCCGAAAGTCAAGCCGAGGCGGGGAGGCGGGGAAAGGGGGCTTCCGTGCCGGATCCGGCCATCGCGCTCGACGAGCTCCGGGGTCGGCTGGCAGCCGAGTTCCCGGAGGCCTTCCATCCCGGCAGCAGCCTTTCCATTGTGGCGATCGCGCACGGCAGGGCGCGGCTGCGATACGCTTTTCGGCCGAAATCGCTGCGCCCGGGCGGAACGATCTCGGGCACGACCCTGATGACCCTGGCGGACGCAACGATGTACGTCGCCGTGCTCGCCTCGATCGGATGGGTGCCGCTCGCGGTGACCACGAACCTGAGCATCAATTTCCTGAAGAAACCCGGGCCGCGCGCGCTCGACGCCGAATGCCGGCTGCTCAAGCTCGGCAAGCGCCTTGCCGTCGGCGACATCTCGATCCGCTCGGAGGGCGATGACGAGCTTGCGGCGCACGCGACTTCGACCTATTCGATTCCTCCGGAGCGGCCGGCGGTAAAATAACACCAAAATAGCATCTCATTGTTTTCGAACGATAATTCCAATGGAAAGTGCATTGACGCCGGTCCTGCCGTTGTTTAGAAGCGGCGCTGGCGCGGGTTTCGCGCCTTCCACCGGAATTCGGGATCAAGCGAGATGAAGACCTATTCGGCCAAGCCAGCCGAGGTCGAGAAGAGATGGGTGCTGATCGACGCGAAGGGCCTCATCGTCGGCCGGCTCGCCTCGATCGTGGCTTTGCGGCTGCGCGGCAAGCACAAGCCGACCTACACGCCCCATGTCGATTGCGGCGACAACGTCATCGTCATCAACGCGGAGCAGGTGGTGCTGACGGGTCGCAAGTTCGACCGGAAGGTCTATCACCACCACACCGGCCACATCGGCGGCATCAAGGCGCGCACCGCGAAATTCGTGCTCGAGGGCCGGTTCCCGCAACGCATCGTCGAGAAGGCGGTCGAGCGCATGTTGCCGCGGGGGCCGCTGGGACGCCGTCAACTCGGAAATTTGCGCGTCTACAAGGGACCCGATCATCCCCACGCCGCGCAGCAGCCGGAGGCGCTCGATATCGCCGCCATGAACCGCAAGAACACCAGGAGCGCATGAAAGTGGCCGAAACCATGCAGTCGCTCGATCAGCTTGCCGCGCTCAAGCCCGCCGCGCCGGAAGCGCCGAAATATGTGCAGAAGCTCGACGGCCGCGGCCGCGCCTATGCCACCGGCAAGCGCAAGAACGCGGTCGCCCGGGTCTGGATCAAGCCCGGCGCCGGCCGCGTCACCGTGAACGAGAAGCCGGTGGAGATCTTCTTTGCGCGGCCGGTGCTGCGCATGCTGATCCAGCAGCCGCTGGTCGCGGCCAATCGCCAGGGCCAGTACGACGTCGTCTGCACGGTCTCGGGCGGCGGGCTCTCCGGCCAGGCGGGAGCGGTGCGCCACGGCATATCCAAGGCGCTGCTGAATTACGAGCCGGACCTGCGGCCCGTGCTCAAGAGCAACGGCTTTCTCACCCGCGACTCGCGCGTGGTCGAGCGCAAGAAATACGGCCGCGCCAAAGCCCGCCGCTCGTTCCAGTTCTCCAAGCGCTGATCCGATCGTTTCGGCGTTCCCCGGACGCGGCGCGTCCTTCGAGGCGAGCGCCGTGGTTCGAGGGCCAGCCGTCATCCTGAGGTGCGAGGCGCGAAGCGCCGAGCCTCGAAGGACGGCCGCCCTCCTCACCATGACGGGCCCGAGCCTCGAAGGACGGCTGGCCACCTCACCATGACGCGCGGCGCGCCGCAGATCCGGGGCCCAGCTAGTTTCAGGACGAGGCTTCGATTGCCCCCGGATCCGCCGGATTGCGGCGCCGATGTGTTATTGCCGTGACCAAAATCGCGCGAAGGCATGGAATTCCTCGGGCACGGGCGCGGTCCGGGTTGTCATTGCGCCGTCGCTTCGTTATGCAGCCCCCTTCCCAACAAACAACAGCGTTTGGAAAGTGAGGGCAGCTAGTGAAGAAGAACCTTTGGCAGGCAGCGCTTGCGGGCGTCATCGCGCTGGCGGCGGTCGGGCCGGCTTCGGCGACAAAATTTCGACCAACTCACGTCGGCTCCGTGCTGACGGACGGCCAGATTCATCGCATGAAAGCCACGCTGAGGCTGACGCGAGTGCAGGAGCAATATTGGCCGCCGATCGAGGCGGCGCTGCGCGAGATGGCGCGCGAGCTGTCGCGCAAGTCGGCCGCTGAGGAGGGCAGCGCGGCCGCGATCGACCAGGCCAAAGTGCAGCGCCTCGCCTCGGTGGCGTACCCGTTGCTCGCGACGCTCGACGAGAGCCAGAAGCGCAACGCCATGGCGCTCGCCCGCGCCATGGGGCTGGGCAGCCTCGTCGCGTCGTTCTGAGCGATCGGCGTTCCCCGGACGCGGGGCAGCGCGTCCTTCGAGGCGAGCGCCGTCATGGTGAGGTGGCCAGCCGTCCTTCGAGGCTCGGCGCTTCGCGCCTCACACCTCAGGATGACGGCTGGCCCGCGAACCACGGCGCTCGCGCCTCAGGATGACGAGCGGTGCGCCGCAGATCCGGGGCCCAGCGTCGCTTCGCTCTCTTCTGTAACCCGCATGGAACGCAGCGCAATGCGGGGCGGGCGGTCCCGGATTTCGCTGCGCTTCATCCGGGCTACGGGGTGTTCATCTCCATTCATCGATTTGAAGAGCTGCGCGGCGCCCGGGACACGAGTCTTCGTTTGCCATAAGAAATCGTTTACTCGCCCCGCGCTAGAATCGCGCATGGTGCGATATCGGACCGCGGGCCAGATCGAGGCGGACTTCATCGCCCTCAAGCGGGCGACGGAACGGGCCGGAGCGGCGCTCGGATGCGCGTTCGCAGGCTCCGACGAATTCGAAGCCGCGGTCATCCGCTCCCGGCGCGAGCAGGGCCTCTTGCCGCCCCCGCGCGCCCGCCGGACCCGCCTCTACGTCCCGGCGCTCACCCTGCTGGCTGCCGCGGTGGCCTGGGCGCTCCTGCTGTTCTGAACTCGGGGAGTCGTAGGATGGGTTGACCCCGGGCTCGACCCGGGGGGAAACCCATCACCTCTCGTCAAAACCAGCGATGGGTTTCGCTGCGCCCAACCCATCCGAAGCGTGCCCACCGCATCGGTCCTCTTGGCTTGCTCTGGTGGGCGCGGTGCGTTCTCCGACTCAACCCGCCCTAGTAGGGCGCGAACCCATGAACGGCACGGCTCCCGCTTCTACCAGGGCGGAATGAGCCCCCGCATCGGCACCGCGAGCAGCCCGCCATCACCCGCCAGGATCGCAGTGCAATGCGGAAACGAATTATTCGGATCAGCGGGAACCCTCCGTTGATGACGTACTTTATTTTAGGCCGACCGTTACCGAAGCCCCCTTTCGTGGGAGAATCCAATGTTCGCTGCTTATCCACTGCACCTGGAAAGGGAAATTGATCGCCGATGGCTTCACCGGCTTATGCCCATAGATCGTCCCATGCCCCTAGATCGGCCCAAGCACCCGAATGACATACGGCCGCTGTCAAAGCGCTCAGACAATCGAACGGACCCGCTGCGGAAATCGGATCTCCCCGAGATCGACCGCGATGAACAGAAGCCGGGTCGGAGGGAACGAGACAGGCATCTGATGGAGTTTTGAGGCCAAGGCCCTTTTTGCCGAAGTCGGATACTGCCATCAAATTGGGTAAAGCCCGGTCGTTATAGCGGCTCAGCCGCCCACCAACTTTCTTGCCATGGCTGGTGCATCGGCTCGGTCGGTTTGCCGCGGCCCATTCCGACATCGATCTGCGAGTGTCCGCAACGATGCGGCACGTCGACTTCGCGCGTGAGGAAGTTGACCTTGCGGTTCGCCATGGTGATGGCAATTGGGCCGGGCTTTGACGTCGTGCGCCTTTGCACCGAGCGGCTATTTCCGGTTTGCAGCCCCAAGCTTGTTTCGGGACATAACCGCATAACCAAAGCGGCGGATTTGCTGAAATTTCCGCTGCTGCGTCTCGACGACTGGAAGACCTGGTCGAGATGGTTCGATGCCGCCGGCGTCACCGACCCAGTTGCTCACGGGCCGGTTCTGAACCGTGTGAGCATGCTGATCGATGCCGCCGATGGCCAGGGCGTCGCGCTTGCTCGCACTGCGCTTGCGGCCTGGGATCTCATCAACGGGCGTCTTGTGAGGCCAATCGATGTTTCCTTGAGAATGTCCAAGACGTACTGGATCGTCTGCCCGAAGGCGACCTCTGCGCTTCCCAAAATCACGATATTCCGCGAGTGGCTGCTCGCGGAGGCTGCCGACGATATGCGCCGCCTGAAAACTCTCCATTCATCGATGATACAAAACGGCTGAGTCCATGCCGCTACTCTAAAGATCGTGCCGAGGCGAGGTGCAAACCTGGAAGCTGCTGCGGTCCGGCAGCTTTCCGCTCGACAGCCCGCGACCTGACGCCCGCAGGGCATAACTATGCGAGTGGCCTCAATCCTGCGGGTGTGGCGCGTCAGGGCGATCCTGGCCTCGGGTCCATGCACTGCCGATCTCGATGTGGCCGCAGATCATTGATGCCTTCGCCGGGCATGCGGTGTAAGCTGACGAGATGGCTGAACGGGAGGATTTGCCTCCATGCCTGCTGCGTCCGACCCGTCCGCCCCCCGGCACCGGCAGTCAGCATGGCCTGCTTGGCGTAGAAGTCGGAGACGATACCGGTCACCACGGTCCCGAATCCAGCACCGAGGACGTATTGAAAGAAGAAGTAAACCGCCATCGCGGCGTGGCCCTGTGGTTGGCTGCGCGGCGGTTTGTCGCCGATGCCGCCCGCGTAGGTGCTAATGCCGTCGCAGTGGGATGAACCGCGTGCGGGTGAAAAGGCGTCAACACTAGTGTGTTCGGTAAAGAACTGGCGAAGCGTCCGGGAGGAGCTCATGAGCACGGCGGCCAAAAAACTGTCCTCGATGGACGCAGCGTTTCTTTATCTAGAAACGCCCGAGACCCCGATGCATGTCGGCAGCATGGCGATCTTCCGGCCGCGGGACGGCTACGAAGGCGACTTCTTCGAGGATTTCAAGCGGACGATCGCCGAGCGTCTGCATCTCGCGCCAATCCTCAAATCGCGGTTGGCGGAAACGCCGCTGCACATCGATCATCCGAGCTGGGTCGAGGACGATCAGTTCGACATTGATCGCCATATCTTCCGCGCCAGTCTTCCGGCGCCCCGCGATCGTGCGATGCTGGAGCGAACGGTCGGCTGGATGCACGCCAAGCTGCTGAGCAGAGCCCGCCCGCTTTGGGAATTCTACGTTTTTGAAGGCATGCAGAACAACGAAGTTGGGCTCTATTCCAGGATGCATCACGCCTGCATCGACGGCGGAGCCGGAGCGGCGCTGACCGCCATCATTTACGATTCCAGTCCCGAGCCGAGAACAATGACCAAGCCGGTCGTACAAGTAAGTACGGCCAAGGAACCGCGCGAAATCGCCACCGACCTATTGGACTCCTATCAGCAGATGTGGTGGCAGCCATTCGATGCGTCGGCGGGGATGAAGGGCATCGATTTGCCGCGCACCGGCAAGAACGATCTCGGTTCCGTTCTGTTCGACAATGCGATGATGCAGATCGAAACATTGGTCAAATTCGCCGGAAGTCTTCCGGCGATGGCGAAAAGCGCTGCGGAAATGCTCTCGACGGTGTTGGATCCGAAGGCGCGCGAAAGTCTGTCGAGCATGATCTCGCCGTCGACGATCCTTAATAAATCGATTTCATCCGAGCGCAGCTTCGCTGCCGTCTCGATTTCTCTGTCGCAGGCGAAGGCTGTTGCGAAGCAGGCCGGCGGAAAATTGAACGATGTCGTCATGGCCGTGTCGAGCGGTGCGCTGCGCCGCTACCTGCTGGAACGGGGAGTTCTGCCGTCGCGCTCGCTGACCGCGGCCGTTCCGATCTCGCTGCGCGAAGGAGGAAATGCGGACGCGAACAACCAAGTGTTCGGCATGATTTGCTCGCTGGCAAGCGATGTCGAAGATCCCAGGCAAAGGCTCGAGACGATTATCGCGCAATCGACCAAGTCCAAGGAAATGTCGCTTCCGATGCGTGCGCTGATGCCGCAAATCTCCAACCTGACGATGCTGGGCGCGCCCATTCTAGTGCAGATTCTCGCTCTGCTGTACACTCGCTCGAACCTGTCGGATGTCTTGCCTCCGATTGCCAACGTCACTATTTCAAATGTGCCCGGGCCAAAGCAAACGCTTTACGCTGCCGGCGCCGAGTTGTTGAACATTTTTCCGGTGTCGATCGCAACGAATGGTCTTGCTCTGAACGTCACGGTGCAAAGCTATCGCGACCAGCTCGATTTCGGCCTGATCGCCGGCGCCAATGTGCTCCCCGACGTTCACAGACTGGCCGATATGCTGCCCGAGGAGTTGGCTGTCCTCGAGCAGGCGTTTGGGATCGTGCCGGCCGGGTCCGTCGTCGAGCCGAACGCAGCAGAACATAGGGCGCCGTCGGCTACGAAGAGGACGCCCGCGCCGCGAATGAAGCGCCGCGCGCGGCCCCCCAGTCGGGGCCGGCGGCAAAAAAGGCAGCGGGCGGGCTCGACCGGCTGATCAGCCGGCGGCGCGCTTGCGCGTTTATGCCGAACTGTTCCGGCGACCAGACTTCAATTCAACCGAGCGCGGAGACCATGAGGGCTTCGAGCTTGTCATCGAGTCGCTTGGCTGCTGCCAAGAGGGGTGCGTTATCGTCGATCGCGATGAGCGACGAGGGAACGACGTAGGTGACGGCGCATCCGCCGTCTGGGCTTTCGTTGAACAACAGCTCAATCGGCACGAACAGTCCGGCCACCGGGCCGCCGCGGTGGCCTGGGCGCTCCTGCTGTTCTGAACTCGGGGAGGATGGTTGACCCCGGGCTCGACCCGGGGGAAAACCCATCACCTCTCGTCAAAACCAGCGTGGGTTTCGCTTCCGCTCTACCCATCCTACAGCGCCAACACAGCACGGGTGGGCAAAGCGAAGCGCGAGGTGACTATAGCTCCTTACCGATGGCGTGATCGACCGACAACCTGCCACCGCCTTTGAAGCAGATCGCAAGGCAGAGCAAGCCCAATAGCAGCTCCAGCTCGAAGCCGCCCTTGAAGGCGAAGAAACCGATGGCAAATTTGACGGCGAACACGATGACGGCGAACTCGACGGCCAGCATGGCCGCGGCCAGCCGGGTCAGCAGGCCGATCGCCAACAGGACCCCGCCGAAAAACTCGACGCCGCCGACAAAATACGCCCACGCTATCGCGGGCTCCAGACCGAGCTTGGCGATCATCCCGGCGGCTGGGGCCACGGCACCTTGGAAGAGTTTCGTGTAGCCATGCGGGACGATGGTTGCCCCCACGCAGAATCGCATGAAGGCGTAAGCATAGGGCGCAAGCGGCTCGTAGAGCGCGCGGAGCGCCGAAACCATCGGCTGCGGTGCATGCGTTTGTTGCGTGTCCATCCTACCTCTCCTTGGCTATCTCGAGATTGATGACCGGCTCTATTTTGATGCCTGCGCTACGGGGCCGGTCTGCCGTAAACGCTTTCGCGCATTCGAATCGGCGTTGCTGCGTTACTCGGCCGTTAGCTCGGCAATCGAACGAAGCGCTTCGCACAGCTGCCTGCGCTCCGTGGCGCCCAGCCGTTGGGTGATCGAGCCCTCGTGGGCAGCGGCAATCTTGTGCAGCTTGCTCATCAGCGCTTTCCCCTTATCGGTCAGGCGCAGTGCATGGAAACGTCGATCATTTTCGCTCGGCGTGCGCCGAGCCAGGCCTCGCGCCTCGAGGCCATCGATCATCGCGACGAAATTCGTCTTCTTGATCGCGAGCGCATCGGCGGCTTGCGTCTGGCTCACGCCTGGATTGAGCTCGATGATGGTCAGCACGGAATACTGCGCCGGTCGGATGTCCAGCTCTGCGAACGCTTCATAGAAGTTCTGAAACACCGCGACTTGGGCCCGCCTGAGTGCGTACCCGATGCTGTCGCGAAGCGGGCCATAATCAATTCGGCGGCCGCCGTTCCCGGCGCCAATGGAGCCCGTAACCGGCTCTCCCGATTGGGAAACATCGCTCTTCCTTCGTGCGGCTTGTCGCAAGTCTCACCTCCATGGGGCAGCTTCGCTCGATGGATATAGTACCTTTTGATCACCTTGACAAGCCATAACTGTTATGTAGAATAACCAATGTTCGCACTCCTCCCGGGAGAACATATGTTGAAGGACCTCGTTCAGGTTGCGCGCCAGGCCGATATTGCCGTCATCTCGGTCGGCAATCCGCCGGTCAATACGATCACGGCCGCGGTGCGCGCAGGCTTGGCGCGCGGGCTCGATCAGGTCGCGGGGCTGGCCGGCGTAAACGCCGTGGTGCTGCGCTGTGAGGGCGGCACGTTCTTTTCCGGTGCCGATCTCGGCGAGTTCAACGGGCCGCCGAAGGAAGCGGAATATCGCGCGTTGCTTGGACGTTTCGAGGCGCTCCCGGTGCCGGTGATCGCCGCGATGCATGGGACGGTCCTCGGCGGCGGCCTGGAAATCGCGCTCGCCTGTCACTATCGGATTGCAGCGCCGGGCACGCGCTTCGGCTTGCCGGAGGTGACGCTTGGGATCATCCCGGGTGCCGGGGGTACGCAGCGACTGCCGCGCCTCATCGGCGCGGACAAGGCGCTCGAGCTCATTCTCGGTGCGCGTCCCGTCGATGCGGATGAGGCCCTGCGCTACGGGTTTCTCGACGCGGTCGTCGACGGCGATTTGGGACAGGGCGGCGTCGAGTATGCCCGCGCCCTGCTCGCGCGGGGCAGGGGGCCCCGCCGAACCAGTGAACATTCCGTCGATCCGGCTACCGGCACGCAAGAGATCTTCGATCGCTTCGTCGCGCAAGCCAAAGAGCACTATCCCAATCGCGTGGCCCCGCTGACGGCGATCGAGGCAGTACGCGCCTCGTTGCGCCTGCCGTTCGGCGAGGGCCTGCTCCACGAGGACAAGCTGGTCAATGGCGCGAAGACGACGGTCGAAAGCCGCGCCGCCGTGCATGTGTTCTTTGCGGAACGCGGCACGCGAATCATTCCGGACCTGCCGGAGACCGCGCGGCCGCGCCCGGTAAGGACGGCCGCGGTAATCGGTGCCGGTACGATGGGGGTTGGCATCGCGGTCTGCTTTGCAAACGCTGCGATCCCGGTGACGATCCTGGATATCAGCGAGGAATCCCTGGCGCAGGGTCTCGATCGCGTTGATCAGGTCTATCAGACGATGGTCAAGCGGGGGCGATTGACGCCGGACGAGAAGCAACGGCGGATGCGCCATATTCGGGGAACGCTCGATTATACCGATCTCAGTGATGCCGACGTGATCATCGAGGCGATTTTCGAGAGCATGGACCTCAAGCGGAAGATCTTCGCGGCTCTCGACCGGGTGGCAAAGCCCGCGGCTGTGCTCGCGACGAACACTTCGACTCTGGACGTCACGGAAATCGCGCGCGCGACCAAACGCCCGCAGGACGTCGTCGGCATGCATTTTTTCTCGCCCGCGAATGTGATGCCGCTGCTCGAGGTGGTCCGGACGCCGCAGACCTCGGCCGAGGTGATCCGAACCATCATGGAACTCTCCCGTCCGCTGAAGAAGACGCCGGTCCTTGCCAACGTCTGCTACGGCTTCATCGGCAACCGGATGATGGAAGGCTATGCGCGCGAGGCCGAGCGCATGGTTCTGGAAGGCGCGCCGCCGCGCCAAGTCGACGGTGCGCTCGAGCAATGGGGCATGGCGATGGGCATTCTCGCCGTATTCGACATGGCCGGTATCGATGTGGGGGTCAACGTCCATAAGGCGAACGCCGATCGCTACCCGCCCGACGCAACCTATTACCAGGCGGACTTCGCATTGGTCGAAGCCGGTCGCCTCGGACAGAAGAACGGCAAGGGCTACTATCGCTATGCGGCGGGCGACCGTACCCGCCACGACGATCCGGAGGCCGGTGCCGTGCTGCGCGCGCGCGCAACCGAGCTGCAAGTTCCGCAGCGCCGTCACAGCGCGGAAGAGATCGTCGAGCGCTGCATCTATCCGCTGATCAACGAGGGCTTCCGGATTCTGGAAGAACGCGTCGCTCTGCGCTCGGCGGACGTCGATGTTGTTTGGACCAGCGGCTATGGCTTCCCGCGTTATCGCGGCGGCCCCATGTTCCATGCCGAAACCTTGGGCCTCGAAACCGTGCTCGCGGGAATCGAGAAATACCGCACGATCTTCGGTCCGATGCATTGGCAGCCCGCACCGCTGCTCGTCGAGCTGGTTCGCTCGGGCCGCAGCATCGCCGACTGGGAACACTCATCATGAACATCAAAGACTTGATCGCCATCGACGTTCACACCCATGCCGAAGTGTCCTGCCGGCAGCCTCATGACGAGGCGTGGCAGCCATACGACGAAGCCGCCAGCAGGTACTTCAAGGTCGGGAAACGCCCGACCATTGCCGAGACCATCGCCTACTATCGCGAGAGAAAGATCGGCTTGGTGATGTTCACGGTCGATTCGGAATTCCAGATCGGCGCTCGGCGGATTCCGAACGAGGAGGTTGCCGATGCGGCCCGCGAGAACAGCGACATCATGACGGCCTTTGCCAGCATCGACCCGCACAAGGGACGGATGGGCGTGCGCGAGGCGCGCAGTTTGATCGAGGCCGGGGTGATCCGCGGCTTCAAGTTCCACCCCACCGTCCAGGGTTTCTTCCCGAACGACCGGATGGCGTATCCGCTCTATGAGGTGATTGCCGAGCACAAGCTGCCGGCAATCTTCCATAGCGGCCATTCGGGCATCGGCACCGGCATGCCGGGCGGCGGCGGACTGCACCTCAAATACTCCAACCCGATTCACCTCGATGATGTCGCGGTCGATTTCCCCGACATGACGATCATCATCGCGCATCCGTCATGGCCTTGGCAGGACGAAGCTCTTTCGGTCTGTCTCCACAAACCGAACGTCTACATCGACCTGTCCGGCTGGTCGCCGAAATACTTTCCGGCGCAGCTCGTCCAGCACGCCAACGCTCAGCTCAAGCACAAGATGCTGTTCGGCTCGGATTATCCGCTGATCGAGCCCGATCGCTGGATCAGCGACTTCAAGAACGCCGACTTCAAGCCGGAGGTGCACCAACTCATTCTCAAGGAAAACGCGGTTCGCGCGCTCAAGCTTGATGCCTGACGGCGCGACGAAAGCCAAACTGGGACCTCGGCCCAACAAGGGAGGAATGCGATGAAAAGCGTTCGTACATTGCTCGCAGCTGCCCTCACGCTCGCGCCGCTGACGGTGAGCGCCGAAACGAGTGTCAAGATCGGCGTGCTCAACGACCGATCATCGGTCTACTCCGACAGCCAAGGCATCGGTTCGGTCATTGCCGCGCAATTCGCCGTGGATGACTATGCCAAGGAGCTGGGCGTGAAGGTGGAGGTGCAAGCAGCCGACCACCAGAACAAGGTCGATATCGGCGCGGGCATTGCGCGCGGCTGGTATGAAACCGAGGGCGTCGACATGATCATCGACGTGCCGAATTCCTCGATCGCGCTCGCGGTCAATGTGCTGGCGCGGGATCTCAACAAGGTGCTGATTGGATCCGGGGCGGGAACCGCGGAGTTGACCGGGAAATCCTGCTCCCCGAACACCGTACACTGGACCTACGATACCTGGGAGCTCGGGCACGGATTCGCCAAGGCCGTATATGCTCGGGGCGGCAAGAAGTGGTTCTTCATCTCCGCCGACTACGCCTTCGGCAAGGAGCTCGAAGCCAACGCATCCGAAGAGGTGACCGCGCTCGGCGGCCGGGTGGCGGGGTCGGTACGCGCACCGATCGGCACTGCCGACTTCTCGTCTTACCTGATCCAAGCCCAAGCTTCGGGCGCGGACACCATCGCTTTTGCCAACGCCGGCGGCGACCTGTCCAATGCACTCAAACAGGCGGCTGAATTCGGGCTCGCCGGCAAATTCACGATGCCGGGATTCGTTTTCCAGATCAACAACGTGCAGGCTCTCGGATTGCACGCCGCGCAGGGTGTGCTGGGTCTGATGCCGTTCTATTGGGATCAGAATGACGCCAGCCGAGCCTTCGCCAAGCGGTTCCAGGAGCAGCACCCGCGAAAGCTGATGCCGAACGACATGCAGGCGGGGGTTTATTCGGCGACCTTGCATTATCTCAAGGCGGTGGCGGCGGTCGGGAACGGCCGCGACGGTAGGCTCGTGGTCGCCAAGATGAAGGAGCTTCCGACCGACGATCCGCTCTACGGCAAGGGCTCGATCCGAATCGATGGGCGCAAGATCCACCCCGTTTACCTCTATGAGGCAAAAAAGCCGACAGAATCCAAGGGCGACTGGGATTACTTCAAGCTGATCTCGTCAATTCCGGGAGAGCAAGCATTTCGTCCGCTGTCGGAGGGCGGCTGCCCGCTGGTCAATCGATGAGCAGACGGGAGGCCGCCGTGTCCGAGGCGATGCCCGATCAGGCTTTGAACTCGCCAGCCGTTCGCGCGGTTCGCCTCGGCCGCGCGACCGTCGTGACCGATCGTCGGGCGGACGGCACGATCTATCTGCGATCGACAGAAACTCTCCCTGGGTACCCGGAGAAGCTGACGGAACGGCTCGAATACTGGGCGGTGCACGCTCCGGATCGGATCTTGTTCGCGCAGCGCGAGGGGGGAGGTTGGCGCTGCCTCACCTATGCCGAGACGCTCAACCGCGTGCGACGCATCGGGGAAGCGCTGATCCGCCGGGAGCTTTCCCCCGAGCGTCCGATCGTCATCTTGTCCGGCAACGATATCGAGCATGCCCTGCTCGGCCTCGCCGCGAACTACGTCGGCATTCCGTACGCGCCGATCTCGCCGGCCTACTCGCTGATCTCCACCGACTTGGCGAAGCTGCGATACATATTCGATTTGATCACTCCCGGCTTGGTGTTCGCCGCCGATGGCGGCAGCTATACGCGGGCCATCGAAGGCGTCGCCGCGCCGGACATCGAAATCGTGGTGACGCGTCATCCGATCCCGAGCCGCCGTGCGACGCAATTTTCGGACCTCGCCGCCCTTGCGGCCACGACGGCCGTCGATGTCGCGCACGCGAGCGTCGGGCCCGACACGATCGCAAAATTCCTGTTCACGTCCGGTTCGACGGGGATGCCCAAGGCGGTCGTGAACACGCAGCGCATGTGGTGCTCGAACCAGGAGATGATCCGCAGCGCACTCGCCTATTTCCAGGACGAGCCGCCCGTCGTCGTGGATTGGGCGCCGTGGCACCACACCGCGGGCGGCAATCACAATTTCGGGATCGTGCTCTACAACGGCGGCACCTTTTTCATCGACGAGGGCAAACCGTTACCCGGCGCGATCGAGGCGACCGTGCGCAACCTGCGGGAAGTCGCGCCGAACTGGTATTTCAACGTGCCCAAGGGCTTCGAAGCGCTGTTGCCGTACCTGCGGACCGATGCCCAGCTGCGGCGGAACTTCTTCAGCCGCCTCAAGGTACTTTGGTACGCCGGAGCCGGAATTGCTCAGAACGTTTTCGACGAAATGAAGGAGCTCGCCGCGAACACTTGCGGTGAAAGCATTCTGTTCCTGACCGGATTGGGCTCGACCGAAACCGCGCCCTATGCGTTCGGCCGCACCTGGGACACCGACAGGGCGAACAATATCGGTCTGCCGCCGCCCGGGGTGGAGGTCAAGCTGGTGCCGATGGACGGCAAGCTCGAAGCCCGGTTGCGCGGCCCCAGCATCACGCCCGGCTACTGGCGCAGCCCCACGCTCACCGGCAACGCGTTCGACGAAGAAGGCTTCTACCGGCTGGGCGATGCGTTCAGGTTCGATGATCCGGCCGACCCCTGCAGGGGCCTGCTGTACGAAGGACGGATTACGGAGGAATTCAAGCTGTCGAGCGGCACGTGGGTCAATGTGGACCGGTTGCGTGTGAGATTCATCGAGGAATTCGCTCCGCTCGTGCGCGACATCGTGTTGACCGGGTCCGATCGCGATGAGATCGCGGCGCTCGTCTTTCCCGACCTCGATGCTTGCCGATGCCTCATTCCGCAGCTCTCGGTGAATGCTCCCGCGATCGACGTGCTCCATAACCAGCGGGTGAGACCAGGAGTTTCAGCGCCTCCTGAACGCACATGTGAAAGACAGCACCGGCAGCTCCACCCGTGTCTGCCGGGTGATCCTGCTTGACGAGCCGGCCTCGCTCGACATCGGCGAGATCACCGATAAAGGCTCGATCAATCAGCACGCCGTGTTGCAGCATCGCGCCGCGCTGGTGAACGACCTCTACACGATCCCATCGCCGCCGCACGTCATTGCGGCGGAGGAGCCGTGGTTCGTGGGCCAGCCGTCATCCTGAAGGTGCGAGGCGCGAAGCGCCGAGCTGCTTGCGCAAGCGCCTGACGGTTGAGCTCAGAACATCGTGTTGGCGTTGGCCGAAGTCTCCGGAACGGGCTGGATCACGTCCCAGTGCTCCACGACCTTGCCGCTATCCAGCCGAAAGATGTCTACCACCGCCTCACCGGCCGCGTTGTCGGAGAGGCCATGCCAATGACTGTGCAGGATGACATGGTCGCCGTCGGCGAAGACACGCTTGATCTCGCCGCGCGCGTCCGGGTGACTGGCCACGATCCAGGCCACGAACTTGCGCACGCCATCCATGCCGTCTTCGATCAGCGGATTGTGCTGGCGGTAGGTGGGGCCGGCATAACGCTGAAACGCGTTTTCGACGGCGCCTTCCATGAGTGCCTGTTTGTAGAAGGCGACGACCGCAATTTTGTTGGCTTCTGACATAGTTCTGCTCCTTAGAACATCGTGTTGGGGTTGGCGGACGTCTCGGGGATCGGCTGGATCACGTCCCAGTGCTCGACGATTTTGCCATGCTCCAGCCGAAATCTTTCTGGCGGCAGGCGTATCCGGTACCTTCTCCCACCACATGAGGACCTCGGTCAGCTTCGCCATCATGGCGTGCCGGACCGGGAAGCGCACCACGACGAAGCGTCAAATTGATCGCGGGAGAGTCAGACCATTTGAAAGGCATATACCGGTTAGCCATGCGACGTCACAACACATGCCGCCGCTGGCACTCCTCCGTGCCTTGCTCAGAGAGGCTTATGGCCAACGATGAAATGCCTACTCCGAGGTCAGGTGGATGATCCGGCGACGTCCAGAAGGATCTTTCCGCCGCGTTGCGCATGCGCGACGGCCTCTTTGATGGAGGAGAGGGGGTAGGTCCCGGCCACTGGTATGTGCAGCCGGCCGGAGGCGATCATCTCCGCCGCCTGCACGACTGCTGGCGCAAGTTTGGCCGCAAATTCCGGGTGGCCCAAGAAAAAGCCCCGCATGGTGACAGGCTTGAAGATAACGTCCAGCGGGCTGATGGACATCGGACCCCAGCTCATGGCCGCAAAGCTGACGAGCGTGCCGCGGGGCGAGAGCGTCGCTGCGAGCACGCCCGTCGCCGGGCCGCTGACGCCATCAAGCGCCAGGCGGAGCTCAGCCTGACCGACAGCCGCTTTGATCCTTTCCGAGACATCCGGAGAGTCGACGACGACGACGTCTCCGCCGATCGCCTCAAGCTCGGCCACGAGCTCCGGGCGCCGTACGATGTTGACGGTCTTCAGGCCACGCGTTTTCGCGAAGGCGATCACCCACCGCCCGACACCGGAATTGGCGGCGTTCTGCACCACCCACTCGCCCGGCTTCAGGTCGACATACTCGCTGAGCAGCAGCGCCGCGGTCGGGGGATTTATCGCCAGCATCGCCAACTGCTGCGGGTCCGCGTCAGGAGGCAGCGCGGAAAGGCCGGCTGCCGATACGACCATCCGCTCCCTCCAGGTGAAGCTGGAAGGCGGCGCCAGAACCCGGTCGCCGACCTTGACACTCTTCACTGCCGGCCCGACGGCGAGAACCCGGCCGACGCCTTCATTGCCGATGACTGTCGGAAGCGGGGGGCGGAATGCATAGATGCCCTGTGCGACCATAAGGTCGTTTGGGTTGATGGGGGAAAATTCGACGCCGATGAGGACCTGGTTCGGCCCGGGGGCGTCGGGCTCGGGAATGTCGACATACTCAAGACCGTCGACAGGGTTGCCAAATGATGTGAGCTGAACGGCCCGCATATTGATGCCTCCTTTTAAAGCTGAAACGCGTTTTCGACGTCGCCTTCCATGAGTGCCTGGCTGTAGAAGGCGACGACTGCAATTTTGTTGGCTTCTGACATAGTTTTGCTCCTTAGGTCTTATTAGTGATTCATGGTTGCGGTTGCGTGCCTACGGGCCAGATGGCGCAAACCTCATCCACCCTTCGGGCACGGCATGCCTGCGCTGACCCAGGCTTCCAACGCTTCCACGAGCTTCTCCTGCGAGATCGGCGGAGATATCCGAAGGAGTTTTGGATCTTGCCAGCCATGCGTCGGGATGATCTAAGCAAACACCCCGAGTCAACGGGACGAACCAGGGCGGCGCCGGGGCAGAAGAGTCCTGACTAGCGTCGGGTCGGCGCATGGATTACGACGAGGCAATTCCTGGGTGAAGTCTGGGTAAACGAAAGGGGTTAGCGGCTGCTGCGTCCGCTAACCCCTCGTTCTTCATGGTTGCGGGGGCTGGATTTGAACCAGCGACCTTTGGGTTATGAGCCCTTCCCGAATCAACGCCAGAGCCAAGGGGCCACAAAGAAAAG
>WNFG01001385.1_pt1 | contig 20339 bp, 20 predicted proteins | sample 5400431 | NCBI WGS metagenome assembly WNFG01 (sample SAMN13153346, study PRJNA577476) | soil metagenome | isolation source: 120 cm saprolite under Douglas fir tree site 2 hole 3 replicate 2 | place: USA:California | collected 2015-04-18 | reverse complement strand
GCCTGCCCGTAACCAGCGGAAACCGCCCGCACACCACCGCCAGACAGCAAACGCCACCAGCCCAGCGCGCTAGAACCCAGATCGCCGGACTGTCGGACTCAAACGTGAAACTAGGCCCCACTGAAACGTGAAGACCTCCCCGTGGAGCTAAGGGGACTCGAACCCCTGACCCCTTGCTTGCAAAGCAAGTGCTCTTCCAGCTGAGCTATAGCCCCAGGCGCACGCACAGCCCACATGCGATGCAGCGGCGGTGCGGCCTGACCATCAGCGTACCGGCGCGATCAGGGCCGCGCGGTTGTCGAACCGGATGCGGTGGCCGGGGACGAGTGCGTTTCTGGTGCGCTCTGGCCCGCGAGCAAGGCCGGCAAGCCGGCGATGCTGTCCAGCAGATGAGTCGCGCCCGCCCCCTCCAGCCGGACAGCGGTGTGGCCACCGGTCAGGATCCCCGCGACGATCCCGGCCCCGGACCGCTTGCCGCATAGGATGCCGCTCTCCGTACCGGCGGCGAACACCGGGTCGCGGACGTCGGTCACGCCGAGCCGGAGCATGGCGGTCAGCGCCAGGTCGGGCCACGGGCATCCCCGTGGCACGTCATCCCGGCACAGCGCCAGGTCGACGCGCCGCCACCATCCGAGTGTGTCGAGCACCAGGCCGAGCAGGCTCCGCGATAGCCCGGTGAACAGGCAGATGCTCGCTCCACTGGCCCGTATCTCGCTGATCGCCTGCTCGGCGCCGGACATGGGCGCCAGGCCCGACCGGTCGACGGACGCGCGGTAGGACCGGTCGAAGGCGAGCGTGGCTGCCTCCGCGCGGCCAGGCGCGTCTGGAAACAGGCCGCGAAAGACGTCGACCGCCGACTGCCCCATGGACTGATGCACTCGAACCATGCTGCGCGCGTACGCAGCAGTCCCGGGAACGATGCCCTGGGTGGCGAACGCCTCCGTGAACGCGCGCTCGAGGATGCCGCCGTCATCGGCGGTGACCCCAAGCAGTCCGCAACACACCACCGAGACCGACGGAACGCTGCTCACCTGATGCTCCCGTCTTTGGCGCCCAACGGACCGACCAGGCGTCAGTCGTCGCTGGTGGTCGCCTCAGTCCACAAGTCGAGCTCGGCGCGATCGGCCTGGACCTTCCTCCAGACAGCGAACACACCCAGCCCGGCCAGGGCTAGCAGAAGCAGCTTCTTCACGGTGCGGACCCCTTCACCTCGGCTATCGCGGAGCCGGGCCCGGGACGGGGCTGACAGGCTCCCTACGCTCCAAGCAGCCTAGCAGCGCACTCCTCAACGGGGCCTGGCCACGCGAGTCTCGTCCCACACCGGTTCCTCGGACTCGTAGACGATCCCGTCAGCCCCGAATACCACGAACCGGTCGAACGACCGCGCGAACCAGCGGTCGTGGGTCACCGCCAGTACCGTGCCCTGATAGGACTCAAGACCCTCCTGGAGCGCCTCGGCGCTGGCCAGATCGAGGTTGTCGGTTGGCTCGTCGAGCAGGAGCGCCGTGCAGCCGGCGAGTTCGAGCAGCAATATCTGCAGGCGCGCCTGCTGCCCTCCGGACAATGAGCCGAACGATTGACGTGCGCACTGCCCGAGTTCGTACCGCGCCAGTGCGGCCATGGCCTCGTTACGCAGCAAGGCGTGCTCGGTCATCAAGATCTCTTCGGGGTACCGGCCGGCCAGATCAGGCCGCGTGTGGGTCTGCGCGAAGTGCCCGGGGACCACCCGTGCTCCGAGCCGGGCCACACCGGAGTGCGGTACCTCGTCGCCACCGAGCAGCCGCAGGTAGAACGACTTCCCCGAGCCATTGGAGCCGAGCACAGCGACCCGCTCGCCGTACCAGACCTCGAGATCGAAGGGCTGCATCAGCCCGGTCAGCTCCAGATTCTCGCAGATCACGGCGCGCTTGCCGGTCCGCCCGCCGCGCAGCCGCATCCGGATGTCCTGATCCCTGGGCGGCACCTCAGGCGGGCCGGCCTCCTCGAACCGGCGCAGCCGGGTCTCGGCCGCGTGGAGGCGCGAGGCCATAGCGTCGTTGTAGGACGCCTTCTGCCGGTACATGCGCACCAGCTGCTTGAGCTTCTCGTGCTCCTCATCCCAGCGGCGGCGCAGTTCGTCGAGGCGCTCGTTGCGGTCGCGGCGGGCCTGCGCGTAGCTGGCGAAACCGCCGCCATGCACCCAGACATTGCCGTCTTCTACCGTGATGATCCGCTGTGCGCTGTTCGCGAGCAGTTCCCTATCGTGGCTGACCAGGAGCACTGTCTTCGGTGTGCCCGCCAGTTGCTGCTCAAGCCATCGCTTGCCCGGGACATCCAGGTAGTTGTCCGGCTCGTCGAGCAGCAGTACCTCGGCCGGGCCGCGCAGCAGTGCCTCAAGGACGAGCCGCTTCTGCTCACCGCCGGAGAGCGTGGTCACGCTGCGCCAGCGGCACCGCTCGTAGCAGACTCCGAGGGCGGCCACGCAGCAGGCGTCCCAGAGCACCTCTGCGTCGTAGCCGCCCGCGTCGCCCCACTCGCTGAGCGCCGCCGCGTAGCGCAGCTGGGCAGGTTCATCATCCCGCTCCATCATCAGCAGTTCCGCGGCGTCAAGCCGCGCCGCGGCGTCTCGAACGCGAGGCGGCGCGACCGATATAAGAAGGTCGCGAACCCCGGACTCGCCGCCGATGCTCCCGACGCTCTGCTGACCCGCGGGGGCGACCCCCCGGAGCCGCCCGATGCTCTGCCCTCCCGGAGGGGCGACCCCCCGGAGCCCCCCGATAAATTGGCGCATCACACCCAGGCCGCCGCTGAAGACGACCGTCCCTGATTGCGGATCCAGATCGCCGGCGATGAGCCGGATAAGGGTTGTCTTGCCTGCGCCATTGGGTCCGACCAGGGCCGCCGTGGTGCCCTCTCCCACCCGGAACGACGCGTCGTCGAGCAGCAGGCGTCCGTCAGGGAGGATGTGGTTCAGGTGCGCCACCTCGACGTGACCCACCTCGGTACCCCTTCCCTGGACGTGCTGGTCACGGCCGAGGATAGGCACCGGCCGGGGTCTCTTCAACTCAATTCCCGCCCTGCAGGATGGGAAAAGCGCTGCGCGGATGTGCTAGACGGGGGTCGACCCGGCTCACCAAGATCACAAGACGTCCGCAACGCCTCGATGCCAGGCCAGATCAGATTCCTGCAGGGCTGTCGTAATGGGCGGCGTTATGGGCCTAGCTGGACTTCGGCCGCCATGCCGTTGAACGGCGGTGCTGGCTGATAGCCGGGCACGGTAACCAGCGCCTGGTAGTCCACGCCCTGTGCCGTGCGCACGGGCGTGGGCAACAGCTCTTCGATCTGCCCGCGCACGCCGCTGAGGTGCGCCGCCGGCACTGCGATGGTCACCGTCTCGCCCCGCCTCACGGCTATGGTCGAGTTCGCCGGGATCACCATGTCCACCTGCCAGTTCCTCGACGTGCGCAGCGCGATCACCGGCATCGACATGGTCCCGGCGGCGGCGGTCGCCTGGGTGCCCAGCAGCGAGAGAACTGACAGCTGCGAAGTCGAGGTTGCCTGGGACTGAGCCGCGTTTTCCCGGATGCTCGCGGCGGTAACCGTCTCACCGACCTGGCCATCTACGGCAATTACCGTCCCATCCGTCGGGGCCTGGATCTGCATCCCCACGACCTGCACCTGCTCGGCGGCGAGCCGGGCCCTGTCACTGGCCAGCCGCGCCCGCGCCGCCGCAAGGGCTGCCGCTCCCGGAGCGGCCTGGTCAGCGATCTGCGTCAGCGTTGCCTTGTCGGCGGCGATGGCCGCTTGATCAGCGGCCACGACAGCCAAGGTGGTAGCGCTGGTCTCGGTGGCGAGCACCTGTCCCGCCTTGACCTGCTGGCCGGCCTGGACGGAGATCTGCGTGACCCGCCCAGCCGTGGCGAAGTTGAGGTCGATCACGCCATTGCTCAGCACCACACCGGTATACGAGCGGCCATTAGTGGCAGCGACCCGCGCCACGTACAAGGCGGCACCGCCAAGGCAGGCGGCCACGAGCAGCAAGGCGATGCCCCGCTGCCGGGCGGTCGTGTGCCTGCGCAGCCATCTGTTGCCACGCCCGGCTGGCTGATCGGTCCAGCGGGGCAGCAGCGACCACCACGGGTGATTGGGCAGTCGCGGCTGACTCGGGCGTCTCAGGAGAGTCGCATTTCGTGGAAGATCCGGACGTTGCGAGGGGCCTTGACGTTGCCAGGGGCTTGGACCTTGCGAGGGACCTGGACGCTGCCAGGGGCCTGGACCTTGCGAGGGACCTGGACGTCGCGAGGGACCTGGACGTCGCGAGGGACTCGGGTTCTGCGGGGGGCTGGACGTTGCGGAGGATCCGAAGGTTGCGGTGGGCTCAGAAGTGGCTGAGGGTTTTGACGCGGCGGAGGACCTGGACGTCGCGGGGGATTCGGACGTCGCGAAGAGCCCTGAGCACGACGCCAGCGGTGATCGCTGTCCCCCCAGAAATCCGGGTCAGGCGATTCGGAGGGTTCAGGCTCAGGCTCTTCGATCAGGGAAAAGCTCATCTCGGTTGACCCCCAACGGTCAAGTGCCCCGCTTCGGCCGTAGTCCCGGGCCCCGGAGAACTGCCGGGCGCCACCCTGTGAGCTTTACGGGCAGGTGGGAAGCTCAACCCCTCCTATGTATGGATGCGCGGATGTATGGATGCGCGGACTCGCTCGCGCCGGCCAGAACTCATGACAATGCCATTTGGACTCGCGAATTCATTGGCCTATTGTCGATTCTCCGAATACTATCACGTTCTCATTTAAAGTGACCCTATCGTAACATACCGTTAGCTAGTAATATCGGTCATCCGGTATGCCTTAATGATTCCGTAATAATGTCAGTTTCGACTACACCTGCAGAAGCGAGGATCTCCCTGGTAAGTTCAATTTCCCGGCTCATCCAGTCGTTGGGGAGGGAGTGCACACTTTGGCCAACGAGTCGCCGGCTTTGGGTGGTCATTCCGGACGGCCGACCGCTACGCCCGGCACGTGAGGGCCGGGGTCAACGCGGGCCTGGTGGACCGCACGAGCCAGGCAGAACCGGGCAGCTTCTACTCCGCGCCGCGACGGGTGCCGTGGCCGCAGTCAGCGCCGTGGCCGCAGTCAGCGCTGGCGCAGCGGTCAGCACCGTGGCCGTGGTGGGTGCTGGGGCTGTGGTCGGCACTGTGGGTCGGCCTCCGCGCACATCCGGTCGGCCAGTCCTGGCATTTCTTCGCCGAGGGAGGCCTGCTGCTTTCCTCCGGCGGCCCCAGCGGCGGGCTTCACCTGTACGCGACCCATCCGGCGCTGCAGATGGGGCCGCTGGCTCTGGCCGTCTCGGCCGTACTGAGGGTGATGGGTCCTGGAAGCGGCCGGGTGATCGCGGTCGTGGCGATGTCGGCAACCGGCCTGCCGCTGCTGGCCGCTGTGTGGCGGCTGCTGCCGGTGCCCGAGCGTCGCCGACGCGGTCGGCTACTGGTGGCCGGGCTTGTCTTCCTCCCGGTGTGGACGGAACTCACCACTCACTACGGGCATCTCGACGACGTGCTGGCTCTCGGCCTGTCGGTCGCCGCGGCACACGCGGTGAGCCGGCGTCATCCGGTCTGGGCCGGGGTGGCGCTGGCCGCCGCCGTCGACGCCAAGCCGTGGGCGGCCGCGTTCGTGGCGCTCTTGCTGGCTCTTCCACGCAAGGACCGGTGGCCCGCTCTCGGGGTCTTTGCGGCTGGCGTCGCAGTGGCGTGGTTGCCGTTCCTGCTGGCCGATTCGCACACTCTCATGGCGGCGCGGTTCACGATTCCCAACGACTACTCCTCCGCGCTCCGCGTGATCGGGGTGAACGCCGCAGGTACGCCGTGGTGGGACCGGCCAGCCCAGCTCGCCCTCGGTGTAGCCGCCGGGTGCCTGGCCGTACGGCGCGGGCGCTGGCAGGCAGTGATCCTGCTCGCCGTGGCGGCGAGGATCATGCTCGATCCCAGTGTCTATGCCTACTACACCGCCGGTGCGCTGCTGGGCACGGTCATGTTCGACCTGTTGCTCACCCGCTGGCGACTCCCCTGGACGACTCTGGTCGCGGCCGCGTTGCTCTACGCAGCCCGCTTCACCGGTGAACTTTTCCCCTTCACGCTGCACGATCTGGGCTTGCTGCGGGCCGTGTTCGGGATCGGGGTTCCCTTGATCGTCCTATGCCTGCCGGACCGGTGGATGGCCCGCCAGCCAGGCCGGCACGCTCGGGCCCCCGCCATAACGACTTTCGTCCGCTCCGCCGCGCCACAGATGCGGCAGGCGGAACCTGAGACAGTGGCTGCCGAAGCCCAGGGATACGCACGGGGGATATGGGACGCCGCACGGGCCGCACCAGCGGGACGCCCAGCGGAACCAATGGGACGCACGGCCTCATCAATGGGACGCCGGGCCGCACCAGCGGGACGCACGGCCGCACCAGCGGGACGCCTGGCCTCATCAATGGGACGCCGGGCCGCACCAGCAGCCGCAGCACTTTCCCGGGCCTGCGCCACGCGTCGCCCCGCCCCCGATCGCCGCAGCACGGCATCAGCGACGCGAGGCGTCCCGCGACGAGGGCCGGTGCCGGGCCGGGTGGGCCAGGGCGGCGGTAAGTTCGTCCAGTGCGTGCACGGTGTGCGCACTGACCACGGCGTCGCAGTACGGCCAGGCCGCTGCCATGCCGCCGGCCAGCGGCTGGTACTGGTCGCTCTTGGTCCGCGGATTGACCCAGACGATGCGATGGGCCACCCGGGAAAGCCGCTCCATCTCGTGGCGGAGCAGTGCGGGATCACCGGTGTCCCACCCGTCGGAGATGATGACGACGACCGCGCCGCGGGCCAGGCCGGCTCGCCCGCGGGTGTCGTTGAACTCCTTGACTGAGGCGCCGATGCGGGTCCCGCCGAGCCAGTCGGGCGCGATCTGGCCGGCCCGCCGGAGAGCCAACTCCGGCCGGGTGTGCGACAGCGTGGTGGTGAGCCGGGTCAGCCGGGTGGCAAAGGTGAATACCTCCGCCCGCGCGCCACCCGCCGCGCAGTACAGCAATTGCAGCATGGCCCGCGCGTACGGCTCCATGGACCCCGAGATGTCGCACAGCACGACGAGCCGACGGGGCTGCCTGGACGGCGCTCGCCTGGCCAGCCGGAGTGGGTGACCCCCGGTGCGCCGCGCCTGGCGCAGCGTGGCCCGCAGGTCGGTGCGCTTGCCGTGCGGGGTGGGCTGGTGGCGGCGGGAGCGGCGGAGCGGCACGGCCAGGGTGAGCTTGCGCATGAGGCCGGCGAGCATCAGCAACTCAGCCGGCGTCAATTCGGCGAAATCCTTATCCGCCAGGCGTTCTGCGCTGCTGGCCAGTGCCGGGCGCCCGGCCGCCGCCTCCGCGTCAGGCTCCGCGCCGCTGCGTTCAGCGGGCTGAAGCGCACTGGCCCGCTGCGGCGTGGGCGGCAACTGCCCCCGGTCCGACCGGGCGTCGCGCGGCTGGCCATCGTGAGCCTTGGCCGCGCGGGCGGCGGCCGCGAGCATGTCCTCCGGCGTGGGCGGCTGGGGGCTTTCCCCGCGCAACGGACGAGCGTTCTGACCACCCCGTGGCCCGGCCGGGTCGGCCAGGCCGCCGAACATCGCGTTGAACACTCGCTCCAGTGTTTCGATCTGCGATTGCCCGGACACCAGGGTCGCCAGGGCACACAGGTACAGCTCACGCCGGGTGGCCGGCCGGGCCACGGTAACGGCGCGCGCGAAACGTTCGCACCTTCCCGGATCGGCAGGCACCCCGGCGTGGCGCAGCGCCGCGCCGAACCGCGCCGCGGTGATGGCCAGATCCTCGGCCGTCATCGCTGGCCACCAGCGTCGCTAACCACGGTCATCACTCACCACGGGGGCGAATCCGGTCGCGCGGACCGCCTGGAGGTCCTCCTCGTACTTGATCACAGCGCCTGTCGTCCGCGCCGCGGATGCCTCGTCGAGGCTGTCCGCGCCGAGCACGCCCAGCGCCTCGGCCCAGCTGATGGCCTCCGCGACACCTGGCGGCTTGGCCAGGTCCAAGGCGCGCAGCCGCGCGACGCCCCGCGCTACCTGGTCGGCCAGCACGCCAGCCGCGGCCGGCACCCGGCGCCGGATGATCGCCGCGACCCGCTCCACGTCCGGGTACTCGATCCAGTGATAGAGGCAGCGTCGCTTCAGGGCGTCGTGCAGGTCACGGGTGCGATTAGAGGTCAGCACCACAATGGGAGGGAACGCGGCGCGCCTGGTCCCGAGTTCGGGGATAGTGACCGCCGCCTCCGCGAGCAGTTCGAACAAGAACGCCTCGAACTCGTCGTCGCCGCGGTCCACCTCGTCGATCAGCAGCACGGCCGGGCGCGGGCCCGGATGGTCGAGCGCGGCCAGCAGTGGGCGGGCGAGCAGGTACTCCTCGCTGAACAGGTCCTCGTCATGCAGGGTCGCACCCCTGGCCTCGGCCAGCCTGATCGCCAGCAACTGGCGCGGGTAGTTCCATTCGTAGAGCGCCTCGGCCGCGGTGAGGCCCTCGTAGCACTGCAGCCTGATCAGCGGTGTGTCGAGAGCGCCGGCGAGCGCCTTGGCCGCCTCGGTCTTGCCGACCCCTGGCTCGCCTTCGAGCAGGATCGGCTGCGCCATCCGGGCGGCCAGGAACAGGGCCGTGCCGAGTGGCTCGTCGGCCAGATAATCCGCCGAGTCGAGGGCGCTCAGGAGCGTTCCCACGTCGGGCAGCCGCTGCGTGAGGTCGCTCATCAGGTGATCGCCAGGTCGGTCCGCTGCGGGTGGCCCTGGATCGCGCACCACACGTTGGCCGGGGTGAGCGGCATGTCGGCGTGCCGGACCCTGTAGGGCTTCAACGCGTCGACCACCGCGTTGACCACCGCGGGAGGCGAGCCCACCGTCGCCGACTCGCCGACGCCTTTGGCCCCGATCGGGTGATGCGGGCAGGGGGTCACGGTCTCACCAAGTTCCCAGGACGGGCACTCCATGGATGTGGGCAGAAGGTAGTCCATGAACGAGCCGCCCAGGCAGTTGCCCTCCTCGTCGAACGCGATCACCTGCATCAGCGCCATGCCGACCCCGTCGGCGAGCCCACCGTGCACCTGGCCCTCCACGATCATCGGGTTGATCCGGACGCCGCAGTCGTCCACCGCGATGAACCGGCGCAGCGATACCACCCCGGTGCCCGCGTCCACGTCGGCCACGCAGATGTAGGCGCCGTAAGGGTGGGTGAGGCTCGGCGGGTTGTAAACGGTCTCGGCGCTCAGATGCCCCTCGACACCCTCCGGCAGCTCCAGCGAGGAGTGCGCCGCCATCGCGATCTCCGCGATGGTCTTGCCCTGCTCGGGGTCGCCGCGGACCTGCCACTTGCCGTTGTCCCACTCCAGGTCGCCGGCGGATGCCTCAAGCATGGCCGCCGCGACGATCCGGGCGCGCTCGCGCACCTTGCGGGCCACCACCGCCGCCGCCGCCCCTGATACGGGCGTCGACCGGGAACCATACGTACCCAGGCCGAACGGAGTCCGGTCGGTATCGCCATGCACGACTTCGACGTCGTCGGGGGACATCCCCAGTTCCTGGGCGACGATCTGGGCGAAGGTGGTTTCGTGTCCCTGACCCTGGGTCTGCACCGAGATCCCGAGGACTGCCTTGCCGGTTGGGTGCACCCGCAGGTCGGCGCCGTCGGCCATGCCGAGGCCGAGGATGTCCATGTGCTTGCGCGGGCCCGCGCCGACGCCCTCGGTGAAGAAGCTGATCCCGATGCCCATCAGCTCCCCGCGCTCCCGCTTCTCCGCCTGCTCACGCCGCAGGTCAGCGTACCCGGCGATGTCCAATGCCACCTGCAGCGTGCGCGGATAATCCCCCGAGTCGTACTCCCAGCCGGTCGGCGTGGTGTACGGGAACTGCTCCGGCCGCAGCAGGTTGTTCATCCGCAGCTCGGCCGGGTCCACGCCCAGTTCGAGGGCGAGCACGTCGACCAGGCGCTCGACAAGGTAGACCGCCTCGGTCACCCGGAACGAGCAGGCGTAGGCGACGCCGCCTGGGGCTTTGTTCGTGTAGACGCCGCTCACCTCGCAATACGCGGCCTGCAGGTCGTAGGAGCCGGTGAAGATATGGAAGAACCCGGCGGGGAATTTGGTGGGCTGCGCGGAGCCGTTGAAAGCACCATGGTCGGCTAGCACCGTGGCCCGCAGGCCCAGAATCCTGCCGTCCCTCGTGGCGGCGATCTCGCCGTGCATGTGGTAATCCCGCGCGAACGAGGTCGACATCAGGTTCTCCGACCGGTCCTCAACCCACTTGACCGGCCTGCCGGTCACGATGGAGCCGACGAGGGCGCAGAGGTACCCCGGGTAGATGGCGACCTTGTTGCCGAAACCGCCGCCGATGTCCGGCGAGACGATCCGGATCTTGTGCTCGGGAAGGCCGGCGACCAGCGCGTACACGGTGCGGTGAGCGTGCGGGGCCTGCGTCGTCGACCAGATGGTCAGCTTGCCGGTGACCGCGTCCATGTCGGCCACCGTGCCGCAGGTCTCCAGCGGGGCAGGGTGGGAGCGCGGGTAGAGCATGTCCTGCGCCACGACGACATCAGCGGCGGCGAAGACCGCGTCGGTCGCCGCCTTGTCCCCCGCCGCCCAGTCGAAGATGTGGTTGTCCTGCTTGCCGGCCAGGTCATCGCGGATCACCGGGGCACCAGGATCCAGGGCCTTCTTGGCATCGATCACCACGGGCAGTGGTTCGTACTCAACGCTGATGAGCTCGAGCGCGTCACGCGCCGAGTACCTGTCCTCGGCGACGATGAACGCGACCTCCTGTCCCTGGAACCGCACCTTGTCGGTGGCCAGGACGGCCTGGACGTCCTGCGACAGGGTGGGCATCCAGGCGAGCTTCAGGCCGGCCAGGGTCTGGCCGGTGATGACGGCCCTGACCTTCGGGTGGGCCTCGGCCGCCGCGGTGTCGATCGAGACGACCCTGGCGTGCGCCAGCGGGCTGCGCAGGATCGCGCCGTGCAGCATCCCGGGTAGCTGGATGTCGTCGACAAAGGTGCCCTTGCCGCGGATAAACCGCGCGTCCTCCTTGCGCTTGACCGGCCCGTAGGCCCCGTTCATCGCGTGGCGGTCAGCGGCAATCACGCGGGCACCCCATCCGCCGCCTGGTCGGTGCCCTCGTCGTCGGCCGCGGCCTGCCCGGCCGCAGGGTGCTTGCTGGCCCACAGGACGGACCGCACGATGTTCTCGTAGCCGGTGCACCGGCAGATCTGCCCGGACAGCGCCTCACGGATCTGCATGGCTGAGGGGTGCGGGTGATGGTTCAGCAGCCACCGGGAGGTGAGCATCATGCCCGGCGTGCAGAAGCCGCACTGGAGCCCGTGACACTCCGCGAAACCCTGCTGGACCGGGTCGAGCACGCCGTCGCGCTCCAGGCCCTCCACGGTGAATACCCGGTGCCCATCCGCCATGGCCGCGAGCACGGTGCAGGATTTCACCGGCGTGTCATCGAGCCACACGACACAGGCCCCGCAGTTGGACGTGTCACAGCCCCAGTGTGAGCCGGTCAGCCTCAGCTCGTCCCGCAGGAAATGAATCAGCAGTAGCCGCGCCTCGACCTCGCGGGTGTAGTCAGAGCCGTTGACGGTCACGGTTATCTGCACGTCAGGTGTCCTGGTGCCGCGCCCGGCGCAGCGCCCGCCGCAGCGCCCGCGTGGTCAACTCCTGGGCGAGGTGCCGCTTGTAGTCGGCCGGGCCGCGCTGGTCCGAGCTGGGACGGCAGTGCTCGGCGGCGATCTCGCCGGCCCGGGCGAAGCTCGCCTCGGTGGCCGGTGCGCCGCGCAGGAACTCCTCGGCCTCGGCCGCGGCGAAATGCTGTGCGCCGACCGCCGTGAGGCCGATCCCGGCCTCGGCAATGGTGTCGCCGGCCAGCCGGATGGCCGCTCCGGCCGCACCGACCGGCCAGTCGCCGACCCGGCGCCCCACCTTCTCGTAGGCGCTGCCGCCGCCCGGCCTGATCGCGATCCTGATCTCGGTCAGCAGTTCGCCGGGGGCGACCACCGTCTCGTACGGCCCGGTGTGAAACTCCCGGGCCGGCACCGTCCTGCTGCCATCGGGGTCCTGGACGACCATGCTCGCCTTCAGCGCCGCAAAGGCCGCGGACAGGTCCTCCGACGGGTCGGCCTGGCAGAGTGAGCCGCCGACGGTGCCCCAGTTACGCACGATGGGGTCGGCGATCACCCTCTCGGCATCGTGCAGGATGGCGAAGTGTGCCCCGGCGACCGGCGAGTCGAGCAACTGGGCGTGCCTGGTCAGGGCGCCGATCCGCAGCTCGCCATCGGTCACCGTGATATAGGAGAGCTCGCTGAGACCGTTGATGTCGATCAGGGTCTCCGGCTGCGCGAGCCTGAGCTTCATCATCGGGATCAGGCTGTGCCCCCCAGCCAGGATGCGTGCCTCCGGACCGAACCTGGCCAGCAGGGCAAGCGCATGCCCGACGCTGGTGGCCTTCTCGTACTCGACGTACGCCGGAACCTGCACACACCCTCCCTCGAGCCACGGCCCGCGTGACGAGTTTACGAGGCGATGGAGTCGATAGCGACGGCGGGAAGCGAGGGCCGGATTGCGCGGCCGCTAAGACCCCCGCTTCGCGGTGATTATCGGGCCCGGCGCTGAGCAATACTTGGGAGTGCCATGACCCTAACTCAGCTCAACGCGTTTGTCCTGGTCGCCCGGCTCGGATCGGTGACCGCCGCCGCGAACGCGCTCGGCGTCAGCGAGCCGGCCGTGTCGCAGGCGCTGACCGCCCTCCGGCAGCACCTGGGTGATCAGTTGGTCAGCCGCGGGCCGGCCGGCATGACGCTGACCGCGGGCGGCTCCAGGCTGCTGGCCAGCGCGTCGCAGATCGTCGTGCTGGGCGCCGAGGCTCACGCGGCGGTCCGTGCCGCGCAGGGCGCCCCGGAGCAGTTGCGGGTGGTGGCCACCTCCACGATCGCCGAGTTCGTGGTCAGCCCGCTGACGGAGGCGTTCACCAGGCGCTTCGCGGGCTCCGTCGAGGTTTCGGCGGGGGTGGCGGTGACCAAGGAGATGGCGGTGCTGGTCGCGAATCGGCTGGCCGATGTGGCGATCGGTCCCAGCGTGGCCCGGGATCCGGCGCTCCCGGTGGTGAGCGAGCCGATCTTCCGGTACCGCCTCGTGGTTGTCGGCGCGCGGCATTCCCGGCTGCATGGCAACGCCAGTCAGTGGCGGTGGCTGGTGGATCCGTCCGGCACCGACCCGGACAGCGACATCGGCATGCTACTGGCCAGGCTGCGCATACCTGACAACAGGATCGGGGTTTTCCCCAACCAGACCGCCGCCTGGGCGGCGGCGGCGGACGGGGCCGGGGTGGCGCCGGCCGTTGAGCACCTCGTCACCCAGCAGTTGCGCCGTGGCGAGCTGTCACTGGTCGAGGTGCCCGGATCGCCCGTGGATGCCTGCTGGCACGCAACCGTGCTGGAGCGCCAGCATCGGAGCGCCGCCGCCAGCTCGCTGCGGCGCTTCCTCAGTACCCCCGAGGCGATGCACCTGATGCGCTCACCGGCGGCCGGGGTTCCACCGTCGCGGTTCCGCCCGCCCGTGTACGTGACGATCTGGAGCTGAGCTGGGGAAAACGCCCGGAGTGCCGGGCGGATTCCGTCCACTTAAGCAAGAGCTTATTCGCGTGTTGCCAGGCCGTCCCGCCCAGCGGATCATGTGGTTCACGTCACGTGGCGGCGCCCCATGGGCCCGTCCAACGGCAGGAGCGTGGCCATGCGAATAGAGTCCAGCGGGCACAGCCGGGGCAATCCCCGCCTGTTCGAACTGGTCGAGCACACGCCGAAGACCGGGAAGAGCCCGACTGTCTGGGCCTGGCCCGAGCTGATGGACTATCTCAAGATCGCCGGCCAGCCGGTCGCGGGGCCGTGGCCGCCGCACCAGGAGCCGCGGCCGGACCCCGAGGAGGACTCCCTCCCCGTGGCCGTGGCCGACCCGGAACCGCCCGAAGTGCCGCGCCGTCCCGAATCCAGCGACTAGCGCTGACCTGCGGCTCGACGTCCGGCCGGACACTGCCGTCCCGGACAGGACACTGGAGGACCGTATGTATCCGTCTCGGTTCCGCTACGAGGCACCGCGTTCGCTCGACGAGGCGATCAACCTGCTGCACGGCGGCGGCGACTACGCGAAGGTGCTGGCCGGCGGCCAGAGCCTGGTCCCGCTGATGAAGCTGCGTTTCGCATCACCGGAACTGATCGTCGACATCAACAATGTCCCCGGCCTCGACTACCACCGGGCCGACCCCGACGGGACCCTGCGCATCGGCGCCCTGTGCCGCCACGTCGACCTGGAACGCTCTGCTCAGCTCAAGGCCACGCAGCCGACCATGGCGGCCGCAGCGCCCTTGATCGCCGATCCCATCGTGCGCAACCGCGGTACCCTCGTCGGCTCGCTCTGTCACGCCGATCCGCAGGGCGACTGGGCGTCGGTGGTGATGGCACTCGGCGGCTCCATCGTGGCGCAGGGACCGGACGGCAGGCGCACCATCCCGGTCGCCGACTTTGTCATCGGCCCGTTCCAGAATGTGCTCGAGCCGGACGAGATCGCTGTCGAGGCCGTCATTCCGGCGGCCAAGGGGATCCGCTCGGGTGGCTACCTCAAGCTCGAGCGCCGCGTCGGCGATTTCGCGACCGTCGGGGTAGCGGTGGCACTGGAAAAGTCCGGTGAGACCGTGATCATGGCGGGGATTGCGCTGACCGGGGTCGGCGGATCCACCATCGGGGCCACGGCCGCCGCCGACGCGCTGGTCGGGAAGGCGTTGAGCGCGCAGACCATCGAGCAGGCCGCCGGGCTCGCTGCGGAGATGGCCCGGCCGAGGACCGATCATCGCGGTAGCGCGGAATACAAGCGGCACATGGTGCGGACGTTCGTCGTGCGCCTCCTGGGCCGCGCGGACATCGCCGCGGAAAGGGCAGCCTGACATGACGATCGTTTACGAGGACCACGGCGACGAGGCCGCCAGTGAGGTCCCGGTACGCCGGATCCGGTTCACGGTCAACGGCGACAAGAAGATAGCGGAGGTGGAGCCCCGTCTGCTGCTGTCCCACCTGATCCGCCGGGGCCTCGGGCTCACCGGCACGCACATGGGCTGCGACACGACCAACTGCGGCGCGTGCACGGTGCTCGTCGACGGGCGGGCGGTGAAGTCCTGCACCATGCTGGCCGTGCAGGTCGACGGGCGCGAGATCAGCACCGTCGAGGGCCTAGCCACCGCCAGCGAGTTGCACCCGCTACAGGAAGGTTTCAAGGAGGAGCACGGGCTGCAGTGCGGGTTGTGAACGCCAGGCATGATGATGGCCGCTAAGGCCCTTCTCGACGAGAATCCCGACCCGACCGAGGAAGACGTGCGCTGGGCGCTGTCCGGCAACCTCTGCCGCTGCACCGGCTACCAGAACATCGCGAAGTCGGTGCTGTGGGCCGCCGCCAAGCTCAGGTCCCAATCCGGTGGGAGGTAGGACGTGTCGCAGGCACTGGACGAACTCAAGATCGGCGGGCTGGGCGCGAGCCGCAAGCGCGTTGAGGACAATCGCTTTATCCGCGGCAAGGGCAACTACACCGACGACATCACGCTGCCCGGGATGCTGCACATGGAGATCCTGCGCAGCCCGCTGGCGCACGCGCGGATCAAGTCGATCGACACCAGCAAGGCGTGGCAGATACCGGGCGTCCACCTGGTGCTCACCGGCGAGATGATGGCGACCCGCAACCTGGCGTGGATGCCGACGCTGTCCTACGACACCCAGGCCGTGCTGGCCACCGACAAGGTGAGGTTCCAGGGCCAGGAGGTGGCCTGCGTCGTCGCCGATGACCCGTACATCGCCAAGGACGCGTGCGAGTTGATCGACGTCGAGTACGAGCCGCTTCCGGTCATCGTCAACCCGGTGCAGGCCGTCGCCGACGGCGCGCCTGTCATCCGTGACGACAAGGAAAACCAGGTCGGCAACGTCATCTATGACTGGGAAGTGGGCGACTCCGAGGGCACCGACCGCGCGTTCGAGCAGGCGGACGTGATCTCGAAGCTGCATTTGCACTATCCGCGCTCTCACCCGTCACCGATCGAGTGCTGCGGGTCGATCGCGGACTACAACCGGGCCACCTCCAAGCTCACGGTGTACATGACCACCCAGGCGCCGCACATCATCCGCGCCGCCGTCGCGCTGGTGGCCGAGTTGCCGGAGCACATGATCCGGATCATCTCCCCGGACATCGGCGGCGGATTCGGCAACAAGGTCCCGGTGTATCCCGGCTACGTCTGCTCCATCCTGGCCTCCATCCTGCTGGAGCGGCCGGTGAAGTGGATTGAGGACAAGTCCGGCAACCTGATTTCCACCGGTTTCGCGCGGGACGTGTACCTGGACGGCGAGATGGCGCTGCGTAGTGATGGCAAGATCCTCGCCGTCCGGATCCACACGGACGCCGACCACGGAGCGTTCTTCTCCGATGCCCAGCCGAGCAAGTTCAAGATCGGGCTGATGCACTCGGCCTTCGCCGCCTACGACATCCCGGTAGCGCACCTCACCGCCCGCGGCACCTACACCAACAAGGCTCCAGGCGGAGTCGCCTACCGGTGCTCGTTCCGCGTCACCGAGGCGATGTTCTTCCAGGAGCGCATGATGCAGGCCGCGGCCATTGACCTCGGCATCGATCAGGCGGCGTTCCGGCGGATGAATTTCGTCCAAGACGATCAGTTCCCGCACCGGACCCCGTTCGGCTTCCTGACCGACTCCGGCCAATACGGCAAGTGTCTCGACGTCGGGCTGAAGGCGGCGGGCTACGACGACTTCCGGAAGCGGCAGCAGGAGGCCAGGGCGAACGGCAGGCTCCTCGGCATCGGCATTTCCACGATGACCGAGCCGCTCGGCGCGGGCAACAGCCGTGAATACGACATCCTCGGCATCAAGATGTTCGACTCGGCCGAGCTCAAGGTGCACATGACCGGCAAGGCCATCGTCCGCACCGGCGCCAGGGGCCAGGGCCAGGGACACGAGACCACCTGGGCCCAGATCGTCAGCCACGAACTCGGCATCCCGGCCGACGACATCGTCGTCGAGGAGGGCGACACGGACACCGCGCCCTTCGGCATGGGCACCTACGCCTCACGCAGCACACCGGTGGCCGGAGCCGCGGTGGCGATGGTGTCCCGCAAGATCCGCGCTAAGGCGCGGCGGCTGGCCGCGCATCTTCTTGAGGTGTCCGAAGAGGACGTCGAATGGGAGCTGGGCAGGTTCTACGTCCGCAGCGCTCCCGACCGCGGCGTGACCATCCAGGAATGCGCGATGGCCGCCTACAGCAACATGCCGGATGGCATGGAACCGGGCCTGGAGAACACCGCCTACTACGACCCGCCGAACCTCACCTGGCCATTCGCCGTATACATCGTCACGGTCGAGGTGGACCCCGAGACCGGGGTCTGGGATGTGCTGAACATGGTCGCGGTCGACGACTGCGGCATCCGGATCAACCCGATGATCGTCGAGGGACAGATCATGGGCGGGCTGACCGAGGCCTACGCGATGGCCAACATGCAGTTCATCACGTTCGACGCCGAGGGCAACTGCGTGGGCTCGAACTACATGGACTACCTGCTGCCGACCTCCTGGGAGACGCCGGGCTTCGAGCTGCACAGCGAGGTCGTCACCCCGTGCCCGCACCACCCGATCGGCGCCAAGGGAATCGGGGAATGCGCGGCGGTCGGTGGCCCGGCGGCATTCGTCAACGCGGTGCTGGACGCGATCTCTGACAGCGGGGTCCGCAATATCGACATGCCCCTGCTGCCGGACCGGGTGTGGGAGGCCATCACACAGCACCACGACGTGTATGGTGCGCCGCCCGTGCGCACGGACGACTGACGGGAGCGACCTATGGAGGGCTGGGGTGTCCTTGAGCAGGCCGGTGAGCTGACGCGGCGCGGAGAGGCGTTCGCGCTCGCCACCGTGGTCTGGCGGCAGGGCCCGTCATCGGGCCAGCAGGGCTCCCGTGCGATCATCACGGCGTCCGGGGAGCTGCACGGCTGGATCGGCGGCGCGTGCGCGGAGCCCGTGGTAATCCGCGAGGCCCAGCAAGTGATCAGCAAAGGCGAGCCACGCCTGCTGCTGCTGGGCACCCCAGAGCAGTTTGCCAGCGGCGCAACGACACCAAAGCCGCTCCGGGCTCGTCCTGACGACACCAAAGCCGCTCCGGGCTCGTTCCCGGGGGCCGGGCAGCTTGCCGATACAGCGCTGGTGGGGGCGGCGGTGCCGGAGGGGATGGTTTTCGTGCCTATCTCCTGCCAGAGCGAGGGTGCCCTGGAGGTCTACATCGAGCCGATGCTGCCGACGCCGCACCTGGTGATCGTCGGCCGCTCCCCGATGGCGCACACGCTAGCCGAGCTCGCGGGGGCGCTCGGCTGGCGGACCGCGTTGATTGACGGCCCGGACTTCTCCGCGGCCGACGCCGACGAGCGTTCGATGGTCGTGATCGCCACCCAAGGTCACGGCGATGAGGAGGCCGTCGAGCAGGCGGTGGCCGCGCAGCCGGCTTACCTGGGCCTAGTCGGCTCGCATCGCCGGGGTGCGTCGGTGCTGGGATATCTCGCGGACCGGGGCGTTCCCTCCGACCAGCTCGACCGGATCCGGGTCCCGGCCGGGCTGGACCTAGGCCGGACCTCGCACCAGGAGATCGCGGTCGCCATCCTGGCCGAACTGGTGCAGCTGCGCGCGTCCGGGGCCCTGCCGCCTGCCGCGCCGGTCACCTCCGGGGGGGCGGCCAGCTCCACGCGGCCGGCTGAGGCAGAGACAGCGGGGTCCATGCCGTTGGCGCAGGCCCCAGTACAGGCCGACCCAGTCCAGGCCGATGCTGTCGACCCGGTGTGCGGGATGACGGTGACGGCGGGCCCGGCTGGCCACCCGCTTACCTACGACGGCATCACCTACTACTTCTGCCGCGCCGGCTGCCGCCGGGAGTTCGAGAAGGATCCCGGTGCCTACGTGAAGAGAGAGACCCGATGCTGATCAAGAACGACTTCGAGGTCGCCGAGCCGGTTGAGAAGGTGTGGAAGTTCTTCGACGACATCCCGCAGGTGGCGGCGTGCCTGCCCGGTGCCAGGCTCACCGAGGACCTCGGCGGCGAGAAGTACAAGGGCGGCGTGGCCGTCCGGATGGGCCCAGTAAGGCTGCAATTTGCCGGCACTGCGGAGATCACTGAACGCGATGAAGCCGCTAAGCGCGTCGTGGTGCAAGCCAGCGGCGCTGAGGAAAAGGGCCGGGGCCAGGCCAGCATGATCGTCACGGCGACGCTGACGCGCTCCGGGCGCGGCACCAAGGTCGGTGTGATCCAGGACCTCCAGCTGTCCGGCGCCGCCGCGCAATACGGCCGGGGCATGATCTCCGATGTCACGTCCGTGCTGATGCGCGATTTCTCCAACAACCTGCAGGACCGGATCGACCGGGCCGAGCGTGGTGAGTCACCGGAGCAGATCGCGGCCACCGCCGCCGAGGCGAAGGGCTTCACCCTCGGCCTACGGGCCGCTCTCATGGCGCTGAGCCGGGTCTTCCGCCGGTTCTTCGCTCCCTACCAGGCCACGAGCTGAGGAGACGAACCATGGTCTTGTGGTGGATCGGCAACGCAATTCTGCTGCTCGTGGTCCTTCCCGTCGTCATCTTCCTGCTCAACCGCGTGCTCGCCGCGCTAGAGCGGATCCGGGGAGCCACCGACGCGATTCTCAGCGGCGGGGTCGCCCTCGTCGGGGAACTCACCGGCGTTCCCGAGGCATTGGCCACGACCGACAGCACCGTCAACGAAGTAGCAGTCGGCGCGGTCCGGTATGCGGGCTCCGTCGCCAAGCTTCTCGGCTGACTAGAAAAGGAGAACGGTCATGCCAGCAGCTGCCTGGGCGACACTGATCATCGCCGCGCTGATTATCGCGATTACCGCGATTGGCCTGTTGCGGGTCATCTTCCACCTCAGGGCGATACGGGCGACGCTCGTCTCGACCACCGGGGGGGTTCAGGCCGTCGCGCAGCTGACCAGCACGGTGCCGGACCGGCTGACCTCGGTCAACGCGAGCCTGAAGCCGGTACGGGACTTCTGCGAGACGGTTTGAACTGGCAAGGGAGCCACTAATGGAATCGCATGTCCTCGCCGCCGGGACCAGCACAACTGGCTGGGTCGTCGGCTACACGATCGGCATCGTGATCGTCTTGGTCGTCGTCGCGCTGGTGGTGCCGATCCTGCTGCTGGCCCGCTCGATCGGCAACGAGGCGCCGAAGATCAACGACGCGCTGACTCAGGCCGTGCACAACACCGCGCCGCTGGCGGCGCT
>WNFG01001893.1_pt1 | contig 20343 bp, 24 predicted proteins | sample 5400431 | NCBI WGS metagenome assembly WNFG01 (sample SAMN13153346, study PRJNA577476) | soil metagenome | isolation source: 120 cm saprolite under Douglas fir tree site 2 hole 3 replicate 2 | place: USA:California | collected 2015-04-18 | reverse complement strand
TAACGGATTTTGATCTGGTCCGTCGAGCGATTGCCGCTCTGGGCGACGCTCAGATCGCGACAACCACGGGTGCCATACCAGGTACCCAAGTGGACTGCGTCGCTAGCGGGCGCCGATCCGGAATCGCGCGTGTTGTCCGGTGGAATACGCAAGCTCGCTACAACACGCAATTCAATCTTTACAAGTTTAAGCGTCTGAAGATGTTCCGCCTCTTGCTGGAAGCTGAGCCAAGACTTCACACTCTCAATATTCCCGATATTGTCGAAGCCACCATCCGCCATCATCTACATTTGGCGCTATACGGCGCCGACGAAGGAAGCGTCGAGATCGAAAATTGTCCGTACTGCGGCTCGGCAGCCTTCGCGCCGCTCCCAGGTAGTGCATCACAACCGCTCATCGGCTATGTATCTCCTGAGATTCCGCTTTATCGGCTCTGCGAGAGCTGCGGACTAGGGTTCATGACGCCACACGTCGCGATCGAGCAAACGGCAGCGATCTATGATGCCTACGATTTCGCCGACAGCGGTCTAGGAGTAACTGCACCTCATGAGTCGGCGCTCTCGACGAAACAGCAATCCGCGCTCGACATGGCAACGCGGCATCTCGGCAATAGCGCGCGCGTCCTCGACCTAGGCGGCGGAACCGGGCGATTTTCCTATTACGCAAAGCGTCAACATTCTGGCTGGCATGTGGTTCATTCCGATTTCGAAGCGCGCAAACAATCATTTCTCGCAGAATACGGGATAGAGACACGCAACATTAACATTGCGCGAGATGAAATAGGCCACAACGAGTTCGATTTGATCGCCGCGTTCGAGGTGATCGAGCATTTGGATTTTTCAACCTTCGTCAGCATGATAAGCAAGGTTCAACGGGCGTTGCGGCCAGGCGGTTACTTACTGTTCACAACACCCGACCTAGACTCACCCCTCGTTCGAGCTTTCGATTTCTTTAACGCCTATGCGCCCCACCACCTCTTGCTGTTCAGTGCGACATGGCTGAGGCGGTTCTTTTCGGAACGGTCGAGCGGATTCGACCCGGTGGAACTAGCCACTGGTGGCGATTTATTGGACGATGCCGAGAGCTATTTCCGCTACTATGCCGAGACCTCGCCGACATCGCAGCTGCGCGCCAGCGCGGAGATCATCCGGAGCCTAGCGGCCAGTGATACCAACCGCCACGCGCTGCTTGCGCAGGGCTATGGCTCCGAAGTGATCATGTTGCTGCGCAGAAACTGAAAGGACGTATATGCTTTCCCAACACATTGGGCGCGCTGAGAACTCGGCTGCCGCAGATTTTAACAGACTCGGTTTCGTAGTCCTTCGGCAAGCGATTCCCGAGCGGGCGCAGAGCGACCTGCTCATTGTGGTGAGAGATATGATCGCCAGCCGAGCAGAGGCGACGGGCCTCACCGATCGCATCGGGCCGGCGCCGACAGACGTGGTGGAGTTTTTTGCTCACTATTTGCCAGCGGTGGACCGTCTCGACCACAGCATAATCAAGCTCGCGTATGATAGTTGCTTCGACACGATCGCGGGCCGCTGTCTCTTCTCAAATACCGAGATCATTGGCATGTGCGCCGAACTGCCTGTATCTCAACAGTAATCGCCTTCGTATTGACCCTCCCGGACCAGCGCCTTTCCTTCTGGGCTGGCATCAGGAGAGCGCTTATGGCGCGAGCAGGAGCCCGGGCATGCAGTACTGGGGCCCGTTGCTTTGGCCCTCCAACTGGGAGAACGGCAGCATCGAGATTGCCGTGGGATCGCACCATCTTGGTCATATTGCCGATTTGAAGATCGAGCAGCGCGCTGTCGGAGCGCAGCAATACCTTGTACCCGAGGAGAGATCCTCCGGCGCTTCCCGGCGGAACTCATCGAGATCGGACCCGGAGACGTCGTCGTGTTCTCCTGCCACCTCGTGCACCGGTCGTCGGATCCGAGCCGTCAAACTCGCATGAAGTACTCGGTCACAGGGCGTTTCACCGACGCTGCTTCAAGCCTTTTCAGCCCGTATTCTGCTTAGGCAATGGTCACTTTTGCTGGCCCACGAGTGGATTGCCGACCTCTTCGAGGCGATGAATACATAAGGGGCGTGGACTGGCCGTTGCGTGGAATCTGGTTTCGGCACTTATGCTACCTTGCTCACCATGTGCCCCCGGGGCGGAACGCCCTAGGCGACGCAGCCACGAACCGCAGTCCGTTGTCGTTGAGGCTGAAGTCCAGAAGAAATTTCAGAAATTGTCTTCCCAACCGGAAGCCATCAGAACTTGCGATGTGCCGGCGGCCGACGCCCAATAGATATTGCTGCTCTCTAGCGCAAAATCGAACGGAGTTACCTGCTGACTTGTAGTGTCAGATGCGACCGGTGGCGGATTGCTGGCGCTGGTATCGCCACCATAGTTGTTGTTCGGTGCAACGATTCCTTGGCTGTTGTTTATATACAGCAAGCCAAGTATCCGGGCAGCAGTGGGCGGTACCACGTTTCCAGTAGCCACGGCCACCCAGGTTGGCGTTACCGGATTTCCCGCTGCTCCAGACGCCATTTGAGGTAGCGCAGTGAGTTCCGTCCCGTCCACTATAATCTGTGCGCGCCGGCCGTATTGGATGATTCGCCAGAGATGCGTACTGCCATCAGATCGCACCCAGGTTGCGCGTGCCTTGTGCGTGTACCCACTCGGCATCGTTGGAGCGGTCGTCGAGAGGGAAGCTAACCCCGCAATTGCCGTGGTACCACGTGCTCGCCGCGAGCGATCCGGTATCGAGCCCGCCGGCCCCGGTGGTCGCGCCGTTGATCGTCTGCCCTGAAGGCAAATTGAGCATGGCGACATTGGTGTCGTCGGCGCAGACGCCGGCGCTGACGTCGATCACGGTGTTGGGGCTGGTGCCGTCATTCGACAGCGTGAGCCCGGCGAGATAGCTGCGCAGGAGCAGCAGCACCAGCTTGTTCGTCTCGTCGACGGATGCAGCAGGCATCCAATTCGCATCCGCCTGGTCGCGCAGCTTCACCTGGTTGTTCGTCGTGTCGTGCCACCATACGCCCGACGTCGAGGCAAGCCCGGTGCTCGCGGGCGTCGGGGCCGAGCCGCCCTGGATCATGCCGGCGAGCGCCGCGAGCGCGGTGTTGGCCGCCTGGTTGTTCTGAAGACCCGAGACGGTGCCGGTGGTGGCGAGTTGGAGGAGACCCTGTGTCATCTGTCAGTATCCTTTCGCGAGAATGTTCGCGGTGCGCTGGACGCCGACGCCGCCGTTCAGCACCTGGATGGTGCACCCCGCGAGCGTCTGGCTGCCGAAGGCGAGCGTGTCGCCTTGCTGCTCGCCGAGGATCGTCAGCTGAAGCTGCGGCAAGGCGGCGCCGCCCGGCCCGCCATTGAACGGCGCCGCTGTCGCCGTGCCGTTCGGCTGATAGACGAGCGTGAGCCCCGCCGCCGGCAGCGCCACGCCGATATAGTCGTCGATGCGCTGGGGCGCGTAGACGGCGAAGGTGAAGTCCTCGAGGATCGCCTGCGTCTGCGCATCGCCCGAGGTGAGCTGGGCCATGGCACGGAAATAGCGCGCGTTGTAGACGCCCGGCACGAATTTTTGCCACGGACCCCAGACGTGGTTGATGTCGCCGAGCTGGATCAGCGGATAGATGTTGACATTGGCCGACGCGGCATTGCCGAGCAGATCGGTCGTGCCGAGATAGTCGGCGACGACGAGGAGGCTCGCGCCCGGCACCTGGCCGATCGCGGCGTAGGAGATCGAGACGATGCAGGGCGCCACGTATCGGGCGTCGGCCTCGTGTGCGACGGGGATCTGATAGGTCCCGGACGAGCCGGGCTGCCCGATGTGCAGAATGTCCGGCGTGTTGAGCCAGTCGCTGACGGCAAGCGCATTGGCGGAGTAATCGAGCACGATCTCGATCCCGTCGGAGATGGCGCTGCCGGCGACCGTGCCTTTCCATCCCGTCGCCGCCTCGCCCCAGACGGCGATGGCGTTGACGTTGATGACGGCGCTGCCGATGACGATCTCGGACCATTGCTGCGAATAGACGGTCAGGCCGGCGGTAGGCTGGCTCACCGCCGCCACCCAGTAGGTGCCGTTGCCGGGCACCACGAAGGGCGGGTGCGCCACGCGACCGAGGATCTGCGCGCCCTGCGGGCTGGCGCCGAGGCGGACCTCGTAAAGCACGGCACGGAAATCCCTGATCTCGTCCCAGGAGATCTGGGTCTGGTTGCCGGCATAGGTGGAAACGAGGTTCTGCACGATCGGCAGCGGGCTCGCGAGCGCGCTGCCTTGGAAGGTGTAGGCATAGGGCTGCACCTGCGCGAGCTGCTGCAGGCCGCCTTGATACGGGTTGAAGCTCACGAACTTGAAATAGACCGTCTGGCCGATGCGATCCTGCGTGAAAGGCAGCGGGAACACATGGCCGTCGAGGCGTACGAAGCCCGCTCCCGCCTTGTGCGCGGCGACGGGCGAGCCGAACAGGCCGCGGTTGAGATAGGTAAGGTCGTACCGCCCCGTGCCCGTCAGTGTCGCCGTCTCGAAGGCGATGAGCTCGCCATCGACATAGCACAGCGTATTCCCGGTGAGCGCGTCCTGCTGGCTCCCGGAAATGAGCTGGCCGCTGCTCTCGCCGATATCGACCGAGAGCGTGCTCGTGCCGTCGATGGTCGGGCCGGCACTCGCCACCGGAACCGCGGATAGCGGCGCCCGCAGCGTGCCCATCCGGGCCGCGCCGATGAAGCGGCCGAGCGACTGATAGCTGGCATTGTCGCCGGAGATCCAGACGTCGCAGCCACCCCAGCTAGGCGCCGGCCCCGACAGCGCGATCCACAGCTCGAGGTCGCCCGCGAGCTCGTCGGGCGGCTCGAAGAAGATCGGCGCATTGACGTTGCCCGGCGCCGCATTGAAATCGCCGCCGATCGCCTGACCCTGGGCAAAGGAATAGCTCGACGCGGCGCCGGTGCCCGCGAGATATTCTTCCGCGGTCACGCTCACCGTGCCGTCGTCGTTCTCGGCAATCTCGGTGATGCGAACCCATTGGCGCGCGAGCCCGAGCGCCGGGTCGGTCAGCGTGACGATGTCCATCGGGTCGAGCAGGATGTAGCGCTGATCGAGGGTGAAGCTGTAGACGTTGCGCACGGCCTCGCGCTGCAGCTGGAGCTGCGCCGACTGTCGCGCCGCGCCGGGATCGGCGAAGAGATGCGCCTGGCGCGCGCTGTCGGCACGCAAGCCATAGAGATCGACCATGGCCTGATCCTTGGCCTCGACGATCTCGACGTTGTACTGATTCTGCCGGTTGCGGCATTCGAGCTTGATGGCGTTGAGCGCGTCGGCCGGCCGCTTGCGCACGAGCTGCACGGGATCCTGCCCGCCCGCGCCGGTGTTCGGCAGGAAGTCGTCGTCGCCGAGGTCGTAGAACGGCGCCGTCGGCGGCGCGTAAGCATATCCGTTCGCGGAGATCGCCTGGTCGCCGAACGGAACCAGAGTGAGCACGCCGCTCGACCATACGAAGGCGCTGTTGGTGCTGGAGGCGATCTCGTCGAGGATGTCGCTCGCCTGCCGCTGCTCGGTATAGGCGGGCGAGATCCACAGCCCCGTCGCCAGCGTGTAGCTTTGATAATTGGCGAGACTCCCGAGGCGCGCCGGCGGGAAGCCGGCGCCATAATGCGGGTTGGTCAGGATGTCCGCGACGACGCGCGATGGATCGGCATCGGCGCCGTTGGGCGCCGAGCCGCGGAGCACGCCCAGCACCTCGAAATTGTGGTTCGGCAATTGCGCGCTGTTCCCGAGCGGGTACGCCGACCCCGCGACATAGGCGACGCCGCTGTATCCCAGCGCCTGGGCGACGTGATTGACCGGCATGAAGAAGAGGCCGGCGAGGACGACCTGCGGCGTCGCGAGATAGCCCCACGGCGCTTGCGGGTAGGTGCCGGTGAAGACGCTGAGTCCGAGCCCGGCCGGCGTCGTCACGTTCTTGTCCGCCCACACTTGGCCGATTCCGGTCACCGGCCCTTCGCACAGCGCCAGCGCCACCGCCGCCTGATACCGCGGCTGCGCGCTGGCGCCGCCGCCCTTGCCGCCACCGCCGCCGCCTTTGCCGCCGCCCTTGCCGCCGGTGCCGCCGCCCCCGACCTGGACGAAATCGCCATACCAGATGAGGTTCGGCGCCAGGCGCATGGTGCCATAGACGAGCGGCACGACCTTGCCGTAGACCGAGGATTGGATCTGGATGCCGGAGACCTGCGGCGTCTGCGACGCCTGCTTGTCGCCACCGCCGAAGCTCATGCGACGACCTCGCTGCGCGAGGTCGTCCGCGGCGGCAGCGGTCGCTGCGCAACCGCGAGAGCCGCACAGTCCGGGCTGGCCGCGCGTCGGATCATCGGTGCCTCTTTCTGATAGGCGCGATCACGCGATGCGTGACGCGGGCCACAAACTGAAGAAGCGGCGCGGGCGGGCGCGACCGTGACCGTCCGCGCGCTCGCCGATCATGCTGAGCCACGCCGCCGCTTCTGCGTCCTCGATCACGCAGGCGCGGCCGACATAGGCGTGAATGACATGAGGCCAGTCGACCACGATCGCGCCGTGGCTGAAGCAACGCCCGAAGCGCCAGAGCACGATGTCGCCGGGAAGCGGTGGTCCGGCGATCTCGTGCGCATGCTCGAGCACGATGGCCAGATAGCGCTCGGCCGAGCGGTGGAGGTGCCAATCGGGCGGGTATCGCGGCACGTCGGGCGGGTCGATCAGCGCGACGCCCGACGCCGAGAAGACGCCGATCAGCAGCTGCGCGCAGTCGACGCCCGCGCCCTTGACGCGCGCCTCGTGGTGGTAGGGCGTGCCGAGCCAGCGCCGCGCCTCGGCGACGACGGCGGCGCGTTCGGCGGCATTGCGCTGCGCGGTTTCTTGCTCGGTCATTGCCCCGATCTCCGTCGCAGCGCAGCGCGCTCGCCGGCGGGCGTCAGCGCGGCGCATAGCGCCGTCGCGGAAGCCCGCGCGCCGCAGAAAAAGGCTAGTCCGCTCGGTGCGGGCTCTCGCGGTTGCAAAGAGCAACCGCTGGCGCCCGCCGTTCACCGAAACGGCCGTTAGGCGGCCGTTTCGGGAACAGGCACGAAGGGAAAGCCGCGGAAATTCGGCACGTTGTTGAATTTCGGACAGCCGTTTGCCCCGAGGCTCTTGTCGCAGCCGGGGAAGAGGGTGAACGCATCGCCCGGCGCCGGCGCATTCGGCAGAGGCGCCAGCAGCGCGATCGCTCCCGGCGCGCCGAACGCGCATTGCTTGATCGAGCGCGACAGCCCGGCATTGGCGCCGCCGGTGAAGGTGACCTTGCCCTGATCGAAATAACCGGCGAGCGCGTTGCTCACGTTGGCGTTGATGACGCTGGCGGTCGATCCCGCGGCTGCCGCCGCCGCCACCGCGAAGGAGGCCAGCGCGACCCCGCAGCTCGCATCGCCGAGCGTGTTGACGCAACCGGGCTGGTAGAGATTGCGCGGCAGGTTCTGGTTGAGCAGCTCCAGATGGCTGTTAATGTTGAAGGTCGCGAGCGAGCGCCCGGCATCGACTTCGGCGATGCGGCCGACGAACAGCACGACGATCCCGGTGGCGGCCTGGATGGCGACAGGGGGATAGCTCCCCTGCCCCGGCGGCGCGAAGAAGGCGCGATCGAGCTCGAGCTCGGCACCGTCGAACGCGCCTTGCCGCAGCGCCGACAGGAACGGCTGGCCGTTCACCGTCGCATTGCCGGGAACGACATCGAAGGTCAGCGTGTCGACCTCGACACCGATCTTCCAGTGGCATTTCGCCTTGTTGTCGCTGCGGTCGAAGAACGGCCCGCCTTGCCCGCCGCTGGCGTAGGTGTTGCCGTTGTAGAGGATGTCGGTGTCGTAGCTGGTGTAGCGGAGCACGCCGCCGCCGACGAGGGTGAAGGTATAGAGATCAGCCACGGCAAACGAGCGCGTCGCCAGCAGCGCCTTGAGCGCGGCCGAGGCGGGTTTCATCGCTCCCTCCCTAGCTCGATTTGAGACTGATAAGCGCGAGCTTCTTCGCGCGCCAGAGCTGATTCATGAACTTCTCGAAATCCATGCTGTCGTCGACGAAGCGGCAGCGGAAATAGAAGGTGAAATCCGCGGTGACGGCCACCGCCGCCGCGGGCGCGGTGACGAAGGTGACGATGCCGCTGGCGCTGTCGACGGTGTAGGCGGACGGGCTCTGCGCGACGCCCGCCAGATAGATGTTGTTCACCGCGTTCGGCGCGATGATCGGCTCGATGAAGCCGCCGAGGGAGCGAACGAGCTGGAACGATCGCGTCGCGCCGTCGCCGCTGCTGAGCAGCTGCGCGGTCGCGCCGTTGTCGTCGGCATCCTGGTAGAGGAAGCTGTCGAATACGCCCTGGCGCTGGTTGAAAAAGCCGGCCAGCGATTGGAATTCCGCGTGACCGGCGTCGCCGCGCAGGAAATCGTAGGCGAGCTCCCATTTCCAGCGCGGGAAGGACCAGTCGGCGATCCGCGTCTCCTTGCCGGAGATCGCCTCCTGTACCCGCGTTTTCCACATCGGCACGCGTTTGACGCTCCAGCCGAGGCCTACCAGGGTCGGGAAGATCGCGTTCGACATGGCTATCCTTCGACAGGCTCAGGACGGGCTCGGGACGCGGTCAGGACGAGCGCAGCGCCGGGTTGAAGTTGCGCGCCTGGCCCTGCAGCGCATTGACGATGGTCTTGGCGTTGTTCTTGAGGAATTGCGCGCCGCTCTGCGTGTCGATCGCCTGGATCGTGATGTGATAATTGTCGCCGCCACCCGGACCGTCGCCGCCGCCGCCGGCGATGGCCGAACGGAAGCCCGAGGCGAAATCGGCGGGCATGACCGTCTCGCCGGCATGGAGCTGCGCGACCGTGTCATTGGGCAAATTCCAGGCGCCGACGGCGAGGCCGGGCACGGCACTGCCGAACGCCATGACGCCGGCGAAGGCGGCTATTGCCGCCGCCGGCGCCAGGATCCAGCCGACATAGGGGATCTGCGCCACATCGTCATAGACGGCGGCCGCGGCGGACGCGGCGTGCTGCATGATGCCGGTCTTGGCCGTGCTTGCATCGGAGGCCGTGGTCGCCGCGTTCGCCGCCTGCGTCGTGGCGACCTCGGCGGTTTTCGTCGTCTCATGGGCCGCGAGTTCGGCGGCCTTCGACGCGAGCCAATGGCTGAGGCGCTTCACATCGGCGCTGATCTCGGCGTTGAGGAATGTGGTGGCGCCCTTGGCCAGCGCCTGACTGAAGCTCTGGTGCTTCATGATCATGCCCTTGAGCATGGTGTCGAAGCCCGACTCCATCGGCTTGAAGGCGCTCTCCCACGCCTTGGCTTGCTTGCGCGCTTCCCGCTCGACAGCATCGCTCGCGTGAGCGCCGGCCGCGGCCGCGCTTTTGGCCATTGCCGCGGACGCCCCCTGGACCGCCTGCGCGGCCTGCTGTAGCGCGGTCTGCAGATCGTTCGCCGTGGCGGTGATCTTGATCTCGACGGTGTCGTCGGCCATTGCTTACTCCAATATCAAAGGGCGGCCGAAGTCGCCGTTGATCCGATATGAAGATTGTCCCTCAGGAATGAGTCGTGCGCGCAGGCCGAGCGAACCTCACCGCACTCCCCTCAATGCCGCAGCCTTGAGCAAGCCACCCGGCGCCAGGGCGAGCAATGCACCCAAATCCGCCGGCGCCTCGCTCGCCTTGCGCTTATAGCCGAGATAGCCGGCGACCAGCTCGTGCGCCGGCGGATGATCCATCCAATAGGCGCAGAGATCGTAGAATTGCGGCAGCGTCATCGCGTCGATCTGCGGCCAGGTATAGCCGCAGGCCGTCGCTAGGCGGCCGTAGATGTCTGACCAGCGGACCCCGGAGCGCTCGTCGCGGGGCCCGCCACGGCTTCCCCCATGTTGAGACCCGACAGGCGCATGATCGCGATGAAGGCGCGCGACAGCTCGTCGATGTTGGTCTCGAGATCGAGCAGCGCGTCGAAGCTCATCGCCGGATGGTCGCGGCGCAGCGCCGCGGCGATGCAGCGGATGGCCTGGTCGTAGCCCTCCTCACTCGCCAGACCGGCGCCCTTGAAGACCGCCGGGTAGATCTCGCGGAACTGACCGATGGTGAGCGGGCGGATGGCGAAGGCGCACCCGCCCAGCGTGACCGTGACCGGCTCGGCCATCACGACGCCTCCGCGAAGGACCATTGCAGCACGTTGCCGGCGGCGTTGGCGGCGACCGCGAAGTCGAGCTCGGGCACGACGAAATCCTCGAGCTTGGTGTGGAAACCGAGCTTGTTCGAGACGCAGTTGAACAGCTTCACGTTGAGCGGCTGACCCTGGAAGGTCGTGAACAGCTGCGCCTGGAAGGTCGGCGTCGTGCCGAGCAGCGGGTTCGGCAAGGTGACCTGCTGGCCGCTGCCGGCAACGGTGAAGGTGTAGGAGATGAGCACCGCCTTGCCGGCATCGCCCGAGCCGAAGGTATAGACGCCGGCGGCGACGCTGTATTGGCCGGCGTTGGGCGCGCTCGCCACCTTGGTCAGCGGCAGGCCAGTGGCGCCGTAGATCACGCCGTAATCGTCCTGCCACGTCGCCGCATTGGCGACGCTGACGGTGAAGGGCGAGCCCGATGGGATCGTGCCGGCTTCGCCGAACGACGTGGCGAGCTGCCCCGTGGCGAGCGTCTGGCCGAAGAAGAGATTGTTGAAGGCGATGCCGCTGATGCGCGCCATCTTGGCCTTGCCGGTGATCTTGCCCTGACCGCGCGCGATCGCGACGGGCCACTGGAACTGGCCGTACAGCTCCTTGCTGGTGTAGCTCAGATCGAGCTGCACCTCCTGCACCAGGCCGAAATTGATCGGCGTCGCGTTGGCGACGTCGGTGCGCGTGCCCAGCAGCACGCCCGAGCCGAAGGAAAACATCGGTGATCTCCATCTTCAGAAGAGAAGGGATTGGTTACAAGTCAGGGAACGGGCGACGATCCCTGATCATCGATCCTTGCGGCGAAACCCTGGCGGGCGCCCTAGGAATGATCAGCACAGACGATATGAACTGGTCGCGGAGCGGCGGTCTTGGATACCCGATCTCAGCCGCACAAACCGAATTCGCCGGAAACGGCGTAGTAATGGCCGCCGAACGCAACCCGCACTTCTGAGCAACCAATCAATTCGGCGACATCTCGGCTCTTCCAGGCTGCCGACCGCTCGTGCGGCGGCTTGGCGATCTCGTCGCTGGCATCGTAGACGATGCCGCGCCAGACCGAGAGCATGCGGTCATGTTCGAAGGCGATGATGGCGGGCGCTCGGCACTCGGTGGCGACTATCGTCGCCTTCCAGCCCCGGCTATCCTCCTGTGAGCACCGGCCGAGGATCACGTCGGACACGATCCGATCATAACGCGCCTTGTTGAGCCAGAAATGTATCATGTCCCCGAGATCGATACCGTAGAGCATGAGCAGAACGCCCACGGCCGGCACAAGCGACCATCCGGCCGCGGCGCGATAACGCCGCACCCAGAGCAGTCTGATGGTTATGGCGGCGGCAACCGCCGGGACCGCGATCCAGGCGGCGACCGCAAACCAGAACGCTCCCGACAATCCCAGAACAAAGAGCAACGGCATCACGTCGCCCGAGGCCGGCACGGCGAGGCTGACGAAAACCCAGGTGGCGCAGAGAAATCCGAAAAGACAACCGAGGATGATTCCTGCCCGGCGAGCCACCGCGTCGCGCATATCTTCAGCGTCAATGTGCATCGTAGCGCAATCTTACGATCGCAATCGGAGCAAAGCTCCAATTTCCCTCAGGGCTTCTCCACACGCTTGCTAGACCTGCGCGCCCGCCGCTTCCGCGCGCGCGAATCTGAGGCGCCGGCCCGCGACCGACCAGTAAGTAAGCGCTCCGCACAGGCCGACGAACATGAACTTGGGTGCCAAGACCATGGTGCCCTGCAGAAAGGTTCGAGAGTACTCCGGGTCATCAGGAGGCGACAGCCACAGCGCGACAGGCGTGAGCATCAGCCCCGTCGCTGCACCCCAAGCACCGTAATAGAAGATGCTGCGAATCATTAGCCGTCGGGCAATGACATAGGAGACGACGAACGGCGGCAGGGCGGTGACGAAGGCAACGAACCAGAAGACCTGTCCGATGATGACGAGTACGGGTAGCGACGCACGGCCTGCGGAGGTGAGCAGATCCTCCAAACTGAATTCAACCAGGCATGACAACGTCGCGACGCTGACGGCGCAGAGGTAGCCGAAGCAGATCATTACCCAGTCCGGCACCGGCTCCAATGCCTGCGACTGCTCGCGGTCGATGTTCATGTCGATCTCGCGGATAGGTTACCACCGCCATCGTGTTGAAGCCAGTGCGGCCGTCCACAGCCGCTTGTGGCCAGCTCACCTGTGCGGCGCAACGATCCTCCCCGTCCTGTAGTCGTCATAGCCCCTCATAATCATGTCGGCGTTTTGCACCTTATTTTTGAAGGGACCGGACATGTCTTTCGGCGGAGCACCATGGCGGTGGCGATCCCACCAGTCTTTTGCTTGGTTGGCCATCCCTGCATTTGCCAGTGCTTCGTCTCGGGAGTAGCCAGCCGCCGCGGCCACGACGCCGTAATTATAGTTGGTAAAGTCGACATAGTTGCGATTGTACTGGTCGCCGGTCCGGTAGGCTGATTGGTAATCCATTGGCCCGTAGCCCGGAAGGAACAGGTAGGCCATGGCGCTTTCGCGAGGAGACACGCCCGCATCAACTGAGAGGGAAACTTGAGAGAAGCCCGCCAGGCTCTGCCCCATTTCCACGTTGTCCTCGAGGGACACCTCCTTGGGCATGAGCATGGGGCCGCCATGCCCGCCGTTCACGTAGCCGTCCCACAGCACCGAGCCGTCGTTCAAGGTTATGTATTTGCTGCCTGGCGGCGGCGGCGGAAGCTTGGCGGCGTCGGCGGGCGAGTATTCGCGCACTTTGCCCGCGCCGGGAGGTGCCGGCGGGATCGTGGCCGCCATCGCCGCCGGCGTGCCGGTCTCGTTGCTGGCACCGTTTGCGGCCGGTTGCCTCGGCAGAATCCCGCCGGCGTCGCTGATGCCCTCGCTGGCGTCGGCGATCTGCACAGGCGTTACGCCTGCCGCATCGGCACCGGCGCCATCGCCACCTCCTTCGCTCGTCCACCTTCCGCCCTCGTCGCGCGGCTGACTCGGATCGAAGCCGACCTTGACCAGGTCCGCCGCGCCGGCGAGCCGCGCCAACTGGCTGTCGTCGAGCTCGCCGATCGGGATTTCAAGTCCCAGGAGCTGCGCCTTGACGAGGTCGCCTGCATCGAGCGCGCGGGCAATCTGCGCGAGCACTGCCGGCAACCGCTGAAAGCCCGCATCGCCGGTGAAAACCAGGCGGGTCAACCGCACAAGGTCATCGGTCCTGGCACAGCGATAGCCGGCAGCGCTGTGGCGCACCAGCACGACGTCCGGCCCCAGGGCGACGCCATCCCTGTCGACGACCAGCCCGCGCGAGCGCCGGCCGCGCTCGTAGACCCGACGCATCTGAGCGAAGGGAGATCGATTACTCATCCGCCAACCACGATCTCGATCGGCACGATTGCGACCGCCTGGCCGCCGAGGACGCCCTCGTCGGTCTGTATCTTGCCGGCGATCCAGCAATGCGAGACAAGGCCGCCGAGCGTCTGCGTGCCGGTCGCGAGATCGGCGCCGCCCGTCGCCAACGCCGCTTCGACGGCGTCGAGCAGCGGGTTGAGCACGCTCGCCGGCGCCGTCAGCTCGTCGGGGGCCTGCGCATAGATGTAGAGATCAATCTCGAGCGTCCAGCGCGGCGGCAAGCCCCGCGCGTGTTTCGCCGTCTCGCTTTTCTGCGCCTGGAACAAGGCGGGCTGCTCCGCCGGCCCGACATCGGCCCAGTGGCGCAGCCTTCGGCTCGCCGTGACGAAATTCGCCGCCGCGGCTAGTTTTGCGAAAAGCGCGCCGTAGATCGGCTCGCGGTTCATGCTTGCGCCTCCATGAAAGCCGCGTCCGCGATCGCGCCGCGGGCGGCCGGCGCCAGCTCGGCGAGCGCCGTGCCGAGAAAGGAACGCGCCGGGATCACCGAGCCCGGATGCATGACGCGCTTGGCGAAGATCGTCCGGCCGCCGAGCTGGAAGCGCAGCGCGCTGGCGTTGATCGTCGCGATGACATGCGCGCGCGTCGTGCCGCCATATTCCTGGATGGCGGCATAGGGAACCGCGGCGGCGTCGATGCCGGCGGTGGCGGAGGTCCCGTCGACCTGCACCTCGATCGACTGGGCGAGCCGGCCGCTGCGGCTCCGCAAGCCGCTGCCGACCATGCTCTCCTGGACGCGCTGACGCAGCTCGAGGCCGAGACCCGCCATAACCCCGGCAAGGCGCGCCGCGATGCGCTCGGGCATGGATTGCAGCCGGTTGGCGACGGCGTCCGCGCCGGCGATCTCCATCTCCGCCGCGATCATGGCACGAAGCTCCGCTTGTACTGCTGGAGCACCGTCTGCACGTCGGCGGGCATGTCCTTTTGCGTGAAGGAGACGACTTCGCCCGACAGATTCTTCGAGACCTGGCCGATACGGTCTCGTTCCTTGTAGCGCAGCGCCACCAGCTCGATGCAGGCCTGCTCGAGCTCCGGCGGCGTCACGGCATAGCCGGCGGTATAGGCGACGGCGACGTTCTGGCATCCCGGCGAGAAAAGATAGCTCTGCAGATAGAGCGTGGTCGCGCTGAACACAAAACCGGCGGCGCTCGGGCCGGATGCCGGCGGGATGGCGATGCCATCGACACTGAGCGAGGTGACCGCCGTCACCGGGGCGTTGGCGAACACGAGCTTCCGCCCGCCCGCGCCGTCGCGCATCTCGGCATAGCTCTGCGACGCGATCTGGCGGCCAAGCCAGCTCTGGATGAACTGGCTCGCCGCGGTGATGAGCCGTATGAGCAGCGCGTCGTCGCCAGTCGTCGTCAGCGGCGGCGAGAACCAGGTTTTGACATTGGCGAGGGTGGTGAGATCGCCGGCGGCCATGGCTCACTCCTTGGACTTGCCGGCAGGCGGCGTCTCGCCCCTGGGCCATGGCGCGAAGCCATGGGCGAGCAGCGCGGCCACTGCCTCGTCCGGCACCACGACCGAGCCATCGCGGCGGATCTCGTAGACCTTGCCGCGCCAATGCACGGCGGCGCCGTTTTCCGGCGCTTTGAGCCTCGCCATGAATGCTCCTGCAGTGAGAAAGAGGTGACCGGGCGGATTGCGCCGCCCGGCCGTTCGTTTGCGGTTCAGCCGTTGGCGATGTTGCAGATCACGCCGAGCGCGAAGGGTGCGTAGATCGCCAGCGTCTCCTCGGCATAGACGCCGACCTCGCGCTGGCGCGTGCGCAGCGGCCAGTCGACGCGGTAATAATCGCGCCGCGTCTTCACCTCGGCGACATTGGGCACTTCGTTCGACTGGTAGGCCGCCGGGAGGTGTTCGCAATAGCCGACGATGGTGCCGGGCGGCAGGTCGGGATGGACCTTGACCGGGATCTTGGTGCCGCCATCGACCGAGAACGGGTTGAAGTAGAATTCGACCGTGCCGCCGGCGACGATGGCGTAGGGATCGACGGCGCCGCCCGAGGCCTGGACGTTGTAGCGCAGCAGCGGGGCGGATGCGTTCGACAGCACCTTGTTGGTGATGTTCTTGAGCTCCTGGCTGTTGACGTAGAGCACCGTCGGCGAGAGACGGAAATTGTCCCACATCGACTGCAGCATCACGTCGATCTCGTTGACCGAGCCGCGGCCCGATGCGGTCAGCACGGTGCCGGTGCCGGCCGTGCCGGTCGGCAGCGTGCTCACATAAGCGCCGTTGGCCGGGTTGAACGCCGCGGTGAGCAGGCCGTCGAAGGCGAGCGCCGGGTTGGCTGAGTTGTCCTGACTGATCGCGGTCGCGGCCTGGCGGCTGCCGGCAAGCGGTGCGGCGAAGGCGGCGCTGTTGATGGTGGTGATGGCCTGCAGCGACTCCGCGCCGACGGTGCCGACATACCAGGCATAGGCGACGGCGCCCGGCAGCGGCGCCACCGAGGCGAACAGCGCCTGGCCGAGCGTCACGGCTTGCGTCGCGGCGCTCGACTTGTTGGAGGAGCCGCTGTTCAGGACATAGGTCGCGCCATCGGCGCCGGTGACGGTCTGCCGCGTGGCGACGCCGCCGGCAAGGGTCGAATTCTTCCAGCCCTCGAAAGTGAGCGCGACGACCATCACCGAATATGTCGCCGCCGGCAAGGTCGCGGCGGAGCCCGAGGCGGAGAGCGTCGGCGTCGCCGGCGCGACCAGCGCCAGCGAGGCATTGCCGCCGAGGAGCGCCGATTCCTCCTTGCGCATCAGCTTCTGCAGGAGGCGCAGGCTCATGGTGGCGTTGAGATCCTCGAAGCCCTGCGCCGCAGCCTCGGCCTCGAAGCTGAGCTGGTCCTCCTCGCCGAGAGTGACGAAGGCCGCGGCCTTGCTCGCAGCGGTGTAGGACATGCGGCCCGAGCGCTGTCCTTCGGGGACCCAGCCCATCGCGTCGTAGCCCGAGCCGATGAGCGCGCTCACCTGGCGCCACTGCGTCGCGGTGCCGGTGCCGCCGCCGACGCGCGGGATCGAGTTGCGCAAGGGCGTGATGGTCGGATAGAGGTTCTTGGCCGGCGCCTGCAGATCGATGGCGATGAGGCCGGTGGCGAGGTTGATGCTCTTCGCCAGATCCTGGCTCGGATTGGCGAGCGCCTGCTTGAACTGGTCAAGCGTCTCCTTGGTGACGTTGTACATATCGGGGCTCCGTTTGGCCTCCGCGTCGGAGGCGTGGCAATGCGGCGGCACTCGCGTCGCGAGTGGCCGGCGCTGCGAGTGCCGTTGCCCAGGCGGCTCTAAGGCTCGTTCCCGGTTAGGCGTCCCGGTACATTGACTGATCAGCGCGGCAGGCGCTGCGGTAGGCGCAAGGCGAGCTTGGTCAGCTCGTGCGAGCGCTTGTCCGGCGTCATCGCCGCGAGCCGCGCGATGAAGGCGTCCACCGTCTCGGCCGCGGCGCCGGCGCCGCCGGCGTCCTGCTCCTTGCCGACGGCCACGATCTTGGTCACGCCCTTGGCCGGCATCGGCTGCGCCTCGATGATCGCGAGGCGCTTGGTGAGATCGGCAACCTGCCGCAGCAGCGGCTCGGCGGTGGCGTCGCGCTTCGCGGCGGCGGGGCAATCGGCGCCGAGCTCGACGGCGGTGTCGTGCAGCGTCTGCACGCGCTCGAGGTCGGCCTTGCCGTGGCGCGCGCCGACCTTGGCGAGGAGATCGAGCGCGCCGTCAAGCGCTGCTTCCATCGACCGCACCGCCGGCTCAACCGGCGTCGGCGTCGCGTCGTCCGGCCCCTCGTCATCCGCGGCGGGGGCGAGGGCCGCGCCTGCCGGAGGGGACGGCGGCGCGGCCCTCGCGGCGAGCGCGCTCGCGCCCGCCTGTTCCATGCATTTGACCGCCTCGGCCTTAACGAGGTGACGATGGCCGACGGCGCCGCAGTCCCAGATCTGCTGCGGCTGCCGCGGCGCGGCCTTGTAGAGCTCGATCACCGCCTCGGGATTGGCCGGCCGGTCGACCAGGCTGATCTCCATGAGCTCGACGCCGGTGATGACGTGCTTCTGCGCGCGGTCGCGGTCGGTGACGCGGCCGCCGATCGAGAAGCCCTTGTAGACGCCTTCGGTCACCTTCCGCCACGCCTCGTCATCGACGATGCGCGCGGCGAGATAGAGGCCCTTGTCGTCGATCGCCGCTTCCTTGGCGACGCCGACCGCGGAGGGCTGGTGCATCTCGCGGATGTTGGCGAAGCGCATGTAGTCGGGCAGCGCCGCCTCGATCGCCTCCTTGCGCACCACCTCGCCCTGGCTGTCGAGCGCCTCGGTGCTGGCATAGCCGAACACCATGCGCCGCTCGCGGTCGATCTTGGTGATCTCGGCGTAGAGCTTCATCGCTGTCGTCTCCCTGTCCCTGAAATGCGAAGGGCGCCCGCAGGCGCCCTGGTCTCATGATCTCTTGCGGTATTCGTGTTCAGCCTGCCTCGCATCGAGCGACAGAAGCAGGAGCGATATATTGCCGGGCACGATCTGCTCGACGGGCGCGTAGCCGTGGAGCTTGTGCAGCCGCAGGTTCCGCGGCCGGTAGACCAGCTCGCAGGTGGTGAAATCCGCTTGCAGGGGCGTCAGTTCACTGGTTCCGGGCGAGTACGTCCATGACAATGGCCTGTATCTCGTCCGCGCTACCCAGAGCGGCACACGCTTCATAGAGGGAGTGGGTCGCCGCTACGAAAGCGTCGTCGTTAAAAGATGCAAGCACTGCATCCGCCGCCCTGGCTTTTCGAGCCAATGCAATGTACGCGTCTTCCGTTCCTTTTCCCTCTTTGTAAAGCTCTTCGGCGGCGAAGTAGCTATTATCGAGGTCGCCAAAAAAGTCGCTTGAGCGCCGTCGTCACCTGCTGATCCTTGAAGATCCCATTTTCTAGTAACCGCAGCGCCTTTGTCACCGGTGGCTCGTCGAGGCCCGTGCGCGTCACAGCCAACTTGCAGACCGGCACGCAGATCGCTCTTTTTTCTTCATCGGTCGCTTTTTCGACCCGTTCAGCCAAATCGCGCGACACGCTTTCGAGTATGTTCTTTGGCATCGGTTTACTTCCTTGGCCCGGTTGCGAGTACGCCGGCTGCATGCCGAATTTGGCATGGCCAGCGGATAAGCTCGCGACCGCTACAATCCGCCGCCGAGCGGCGGTGGCTTCCGTTCACCGCTCCTGCGTTAGCAAGCGCGTGACGACCGTTCGTGTTGCATCCGTTCCAACGGCTGCGCAGGCCTCGTAAATGGCATGAGTGGCAGCGACGAGCGGATCAGCGTCGAATGCGAACTGGACGGCGTTCGCGGCTCTGGCTTTGCTGAATAGCTCTCTATACGTCGTCTCATTGCCATCGCCACGCTCAAATCGGCTCTGTGCCGTGAAATAGCTATCGTCAAGTTCCTCGACGAGCCGTTCCAATGCGGACGTTATGCGCTCATCCTTGTATATTCCCTTTTGCAGCAATTGGAGTGCGGTCGCGACCAACGCAGCATCGAGGCTTGACCGACTGACGGCGAGCTTGCATACGGCAAGCGAAATTGCGCGCCGGTCCCGATCTGTTGCATTCTCGACCTTGGCGGCTAGGTCATCAACCACGCCAATGAGTATATTCTTCGGCATGATCCTACTTCCGTGGTCCGGTTGCTAAGCTACCCGCAGCATCAAGCGCTTCCGCACATTCTGGACAATATGGTCTACCTGCCCCCACGGCAATCACCCGCAGATTATTGGCCTTCGCGTAATTAAGAATGTTTATCTCGGCGTGAGTACCCGATGGTACCCGAATTTCATCCGCCTGAATCAGCGCCTGCACAGTTGGACGGACGTATGACAGTCCGTCCTTATCTACCTCAGTCGAGGAAATGACGACCGAGCGGAGACCTTGTGCATCTTCCACCACACCGGTTGCCATTGTGACTTTGATGTGCGTTACGTCCGGCAGCGCTGATTGCAGGAAAGAGGCGCGCGCATTCGCGTACTCCGCGGGATTTTGCTCCAGGATAGACTTGAGGAGCAGGCCCGCAGCTGCGGGGTCGCGAGCGGCTGCGACGGCTCGCGCGGCTCCGACGGCCCGCGCCGCTCCCGTGGCCGGCGCGTGGAGGATCGCGCCAACCAGCGCATCTCGCATCGCGCCCACATCCTCGGGATTGCCCTTGGCATAGTGCGCAATTCTTTCGAGAATGGCCTGGCGGTCGGCCGGTGTTGCTCCGGGCTCGAGTGCCTCGCTGAGCGCTTGGTGCAGGGCGTTGCCGCCAATGGTGTCGCCGACGTCGTGATATCGAGCGCGGATCTCTTCCCGCAGCGCCGGCGCGTCCTCCGGCCTAGCGTTGGCGATGCGCTCGACGAGGTCCTTCAGGTCGGGACGGTAGCTGGGGTCGGGCGAGAACGTCGCGCGCCCACCTTGCGCCGCTGGCAATATGCCGCCCGCATCGCTCCGGCTGCCGTCGTCGGTTGCCGCGATTTGCAGCGGCGAGCCGCCGCCGTCGCTCGTCCATCTGCCGCCCTCGTCGCGCGGCTGGTCGGCGCTGTATTTGGCGAGCGTCAACGCATGCCCCGCGCGCTGCACCAGTGCGGGCGTATCGCCGGCGCCCACCTTCGCCAGCGGCACCGGGCCTGATCCGATGAACACCAGGGCCACGTCGCCGCCGGCGACCGGGTCGAGGCCGAGGTCGCTCCTCGCCTCGTTCACCGTCTTGATGCCGTTGGTGACGTAGATCTGCGCCACGCTCGCCGCCTGCTGCGGATCGATCTCGCGCTCGTCGCGCCAGGAGAATTCGAGGTCGG
>WNFG01001384.1_pt1 | contig 20345 bp, 14 predicted proteins | sample 5400431 | NCBI WGS metagenome assembly WNFG01 (sample SAMN13153346, study PRJNA577476) | soil metagenome | isolation source: 120 cm saprolite under Douglas fir tree site 2 hole 3 replicate 2 | place: USA:California | collected 2015-04-18 | reverse complement strand
TCTTGTGAACATCCAGCCCGATGTAATACATAATGTCCGTTGAGGAGCCTCCGTGGTTGTTCTCTGAATCAACCTTCCCGTTGAGTTCAGCCTTTTGTACACCACGCGCTCCTCGCTAGACTTAGCATTCAAACAATCCGCTCAGCCTTCAGCTGCCACATTCGCCCACAGCCTGTGACGACCACAACGGCGGTATGGAGGCGTCGGACTTAAAGGCCTGCGGTGTAACGTTTCCGACGCGGCTCGCACCATACGTGCAAGCGGCTTCCTGCCGCATTAGGTGAAAATATGGCGTTCACGCCCGGCACATGGATCAAGCTGCCATCGAACTGTTCGCGAAGCTACTCCCTCACGTATTCACGCTGCGCCGCGTATGGGACAGTGTCGTTCAAAGCTTGTTTGGATTGGGTCACCAGCGCTACCAAGTCCTGCATCGGTTGGGCGACGCAGGCGATCCAGACCTGTATCCAATGGGCCTCGCAGACGATCCAGTCTTGCGCGCAATGGGCGCAACAGACCTCCAGCCATTGTTGTGATTGGTGGCCGTGTTCGTGGTTGTGCGACATCATCGTCACTGTCATTTCCTGGGTATGCGCCGTCGTGGCGATTGTGGTGACTGTTTTCTGCGTCTTGTTCGCCGTCATCGTGATCGTGGTGTGTGTACTATTCATGATAATTGTGACCGTCGCGTGCGCGATATGGGCCGTGCTGATCTACGTCTTCTGCGCAATCTGGAGCATCATCTCGATCATCTTCTGCATATCCAATGCCAACGGTGGAACCGCGTTCCTCCTTACCGACGGATCCATCATGATGCAGGAACGCTCCGAAGCCTTCGGCGCGTCGGTGAGTGCGCGCCGGTGGTGGAAACTGACGCCGGATGGTTCCGGCAGCTACGCCAATGGATCATGGTCGCGTCTTGCCGATTCAAACCAGGACCGCTTGTACTTCGCCTCCGCTGTGCTCGCGGATGGACGGGTAATCGTCTGCGGTGGCGAATATTCTGACGCCTCCGGCACCTTCTCACAGGATGAAACCAACACGTGCGAAATTTACGATCCCGTGGCGAACTCGTGGAACACGATACCCGCACCCACCTCGACCGCAAATCCCGCGACCACATGGGCGCAAGTGGGCGACTCCCCATGCGCGGTCCTGCCGGACGGTACGTTCCTGATCGTGTCGTTCTCGACAACGGACGTCGCCAAGTTTGACCCAACGACCAACACCTGGAGCGCGCTCTCCGCCCGCACGGTATCCTCCGGGAGCGAAGAGTCGTTCGTCCTGATGCCAGACAACACCATCGCGTCTGCCAGTTGCAACAATCCCACACAAACGATCGTCTACAACATCGCGACCGATAGCTGGGCCAACAGTAATGCTCTTCCGACCGACGTCACGGGACAGATTCCCGGCGCCGTAAATGAAATCGGACCGGGACTGCTTCGTTACGACGGAACGGCGTTCTTCGTCGGCGGCAATCAGAACACGGCTATCTACAACCCCGGCGCACGGGTGAAGTGGACCAATGGTCCCGCCATTCCTTCGCCCGATGGCGGCCAGACGCAACTCGGAACCATCGACGGGCCGGGCGCGATCCTGTCCAATGGAAACATCCTCGTGGGCGCGGGTCCGCTCAGCAATCCCGGCAACTTCAACTCGCCGGACTCCTATTTCGAATTCGACGGCGCAGTGTTCAATCCCACGTCCGCGCCGCCAAACAACGACTGCGCGACCTACTTGACGCGGCTGCTTCTGCTGCCGAATGGCGACGTGTTCTTCGCACGGGAGGATGACTCGTCGTTTTACGCCTATCACTCCGATGCCGCTGTGCCGCAGGATAGCTTCCGGCCCGTGATTCAGACGTGTCCTGCGTCATTTGCGCCGGGCGACACGATCCAAGTCTCTGGCACGCAGTTCAACGGACTATCTCAAGCCACGGCCTACGGCGACGATTCGCAAGCGGCGACCAACTATCCGCTGGTGCGCTTGACGGACGCGAATGGCGGAGTCCGGTACTGCCGCACATTCAACCACAACACCGCGGGCCCGGGCGGGGCCACGATCGCATCGATGGGCGTAGCGACGGGAGCGCTGGTGGTTACGACGAATGCGGCCATCCCCTCGGATCTCGGGCCCGGCAACTACAATTTAGAAATCGTCGCCAACGGTATCGCGTCGCAACCGTTCGCCGTAACGGTCAGCCAGAAGGATGGCCAGAAGGGTGGCAAATGATGCATTCAACTCCGCGCGGAAATTCGTCCGCTTCCCGGAAGTTAGCCGCCGATAGTTGTGGCTGCGCGATGAGCGCGCGCTTTCTGGGAGTGACGCTCGTCGCATCAATCGTGTGGTTCGGCTTGCACTGGCACGAATATTCGCTCGCTCGTGCCGGAGCCCGAATTGTGATCTTCGCGTTTGCTGGAGCGATTCTCGGCAAACTGGTGGGGATCGCGGTCTATCGGCTTCACACACGCAGCTTGCGCGACATGTTAAGTGCGATCACGCGTTACTCCCTGCCGGCCGCCCACTAGAAGTAACCAGGGAAAACGGAGCGGAACCGCGCCAGCCGGATTACGGGCTACTCGGAGACAACAGATCCTTAAGTTAGCGCTTATGGGATCAACTCCCCGGGTTGTAGCCTGATGCGCATAGAATTTTGCCTCTCGCGAATAACCTTAGAGAATACTTAGCTTCGTGAGACCTCCCGCGGACTCGCGCTGGTGTCCTTTCGATTTTTTGCCGATAGGAACTGCAGAGATCGCTTCCTCCTAGCCGTCGACGACGAAGGTGTGAGGAGCCGGCGAAGCGCGAAAGGCATGGCAGAGTGATGAAAATACTGCTGGTCGAAGACAGCAAGTTCCTGAGGTTGGCGACCGAGCGGGCACTGGCCCGCGCGGGCTACGATGTGAGCACCGCCATCGACGGGCAGCAAGCTCTGGAAATGGCGCGGGAAGGGCTTCCAGACCTCGTTCTACTGGATATGTTACTGCCAAAGGTGACAGGGCTGGATGTGCTCCACGCTCTCAAGCAAGATCCGGCAACGGCGGAGATCCCGGTGATAGTCTGCACCGGGCTTTCCCAGAAAAATGCTGAGCGGTTGCACGCGGATGGAGCCTTCGCGTTTCTCGAGAAATCTGAACTCGGGCTGGAGAGGGGTCCGGAAGCGCTCCTGGCGGCGCTGGGAAAGATCGTAAAACAAATTCCCCTAAGGCGAGTGAGTCCGATACCGGCGGTGGGCGCCAGAAAATGAGCCCACGCGGGCATTTGCCCTGATCGCGATTTCCAATCAGTCGTAGCCGTCTGGAAGTTACTTTCGATCCGCAAGGCGGCTGGTGATTCTGCCACCCTGAGTAGCTTGCTGGCATTTGGTCCTCCATGAAAATAAATCACTTAGCGGCGGGAACTCTGAACAGGCCTGCGGAGTCTATGTTGAGTGAAGGCTTGCTTCCGCCGGAACTTGCCGGATCGGGCCAGAGCGAGCGAATATTCAGCGCGCGATGGGGTGGATAATCCTATAATCAGGGGACGCCGTCTATGGCGGGAGCAACCACCTTGGGTGATTTGGCAAGCGCAATCGGAGCGCGGTCGCAGGAAGCGGCGATCGTAGCGGAGTTGAAGGCCGGCTCGGAAGAGGCTTACGCCTGGCTGATTGGCGAGTTTCAACAACCGGTCTATGGGCTGGTCTACCGGATCGTCAACGATCCGGCGGACGCCGCCGATACCACGCAGGAAGTTTTTATGAAGGTGTTTCGCGGGATGAAGCACTTTCACGGCGGGTCCACGCTGAAGACATGGATTTACCGCATCGCTTTGCACGAGGCTGCGAACCGGCGCCGGTGGTGGTTCCGCCACAAGGCGCATGAGACTTCGATCGAGCCGGTGGAATCCGATGGTGCGGGTGGCGGAGAAGGCGCGATGCAACTGGCGCTGACCGATCACGCGGATTCTCCGTTTGACACGGTGGCGCATCGGGAAGTACAGCGCCGGGTAGACGACGCGTTGCGCAAGGTGCCGGAGCCGTATCGGACCACGCTGGTGCTGCGCGACCTGGAAGAAATGTCGTACGAGGAGATTGCGGAAGTGCTGGAGATTTCGTTGGGTACAGTGAAGTCGCGCTTAACCCGCGGACGGGAAGCGTTGAAGCAACGTCTGGCTCCCTACATGCGCGACGTGGGAACGGGGATGGAGCTGACCTCACGGGAAGAAGATCGAGTGCAGAGTGTGCGGTCGAGGGTTGCTGGAGGGGGTAGAAGAGTCGAGGTGACACCATGAAGTGCACAGACACGCAGTGCACCGGGATGCAGTGTTCGGAGGCGAAGCGGCTGTTCTCACCGTATCTGGACGGGGCCGTTACGGGCACGCAGATGCACGGACTGCAGGAACATCTGTCGGATTGCGAGACGTGCCGGCAGGACTATCACCTCTTGCGGCAGACGCAACAGTTGTTGGTGAGCGTGGGGCGTCCTAAGGTTCCGGCGGACCTGTCGCTACGCTTACGGCTAGCAATCTCGCGCGAAGCGGCGCAAGCTCGGCGGCCTCCGTTCGATGGGCTGGCGGTGCATCTGGAGAACGCGCTGCACGCGTTCATGGTTCCTGCGACCGCAGGGTTTCTGAGCGCGCTCGTGATCTTTGGCATTGCGATGGCGTACTTCGTGGTGCCTTCGTCCTTGCAGGCAAGCAATGACGATGTACCCCTGATCATGGTAAAAACCGCGCCGGAGTTGCAGCAGAGCGCCTTTAACATGACGTTGAGCACGATCAACTCCGACTCGCTGGTGATCGAAGCCGACGTGGACGCTAACGGCCGCGTGCAGGACTACCGGATTCTTTCCGATCCGGATGAGTCGAAAGAAGTGTTGCCTCAGGTCAAGAGGATGCTGATTTTCACGACCTTCCGTCCTGCTTTGTCGATGGGCCGACCGACCTCAGGGCGCGCCGTGCTGTCGTTCTCCAAGATCAGCGTTCGGGGATAGGGCGGGGTTGCGGGCGGTCAGCCTGGTAGGGCGGTCATACGAGCGCGAATCGCGGGGGCACCCCTCGGTCGGGCGATGCCAGCGGAGATCAAACCCGCCAGTCCGCTTACGGCGAAAAATCACGACATTGCGCGCGATTCGTAGTAGAATATTGCTTGTTGTGGTGTCGGAACGCGCCCCCCGCGCGGCCGACAGGCACTTCAAGCCGTTCGGAGTGCAAGCGAACGTCGCAGGTTTAAGCCTTCACGAGATACCCCCATCTCTAGCAACTTTCCGTCATTGAGTTATCAAACACTATGCGAATCAGCGCGAGTCGTCCCTGCGTCTGTCATCTGCTGGTACTCGTCAGTTTCTTACTGACGGCCGGGATCAGTGCCCTGTGCCAAGTCAGCGTCACTACATATCATTACGACAATTTCCGCACCGGCCGGAACACTCATGAAACAATCCTCACGCCCTTGGTTGTGCGCCAGAGCACGTTTGGAAAGCTGTTTTCCCAGGCGGTGGATGGCCAGGTTTATGCGGAGCCCCTGTATCTCTCTAATTTAATCATTCCGAATAAAGGCGTACACAACACTCTGCTTGTCGCGACGGAGCACGACAGCGTCTACGCTTTCGACGCCGACAACAACCTAGGTGCCAACGCCAGTCCCCTCTGGCAGGTCAGCTTCATCAATCCCGTCAAAGGCGCTACTACCATTCCCAGTGCCGACGCCGGTACCAAGATGATCTATCCCGAGATCGGCATCACCGGTACGCCGGTGATCGACCGGACGAACGGAACTATATACGTGGTGGCCGCAACCAAGGAAAACGGGGTTTATTTCCAGCGTCTGCACGCGCTTGATGTGACCACGGGAGCGGAGAAATTTGGCGGGCCAGTGGTCATCCAGGCGACTGTGTCTGGGACAGGGTCGGGCTCCTCGAACGGGATGATCACGTTCGATGCGCTTCGAGAGAATCAGCGACCTGCGCTGCTGCTGTTGAATGGTGTCGTCTATATTGCATGGGCCTCGCACGGTCTCGAAAAGCAATTTACTTATCACGGATGGGTCATCGGCTATAGCGAGAGCACACTGATGCAGGTGGCTGCATTCATTGACACACCAAATGGTGCGCAGGGCGGGATCTGGCAAAGCGGGGGCGGTCCGGCGGCAGACCGTCTCGGAAACATCTTTTTCATGGCTGGGAACGGCACCTTCGACGCGAACAACGGCGGTTCAGACTATGGGATGAGCTACGTGAAGCTGGCCACCGCAGCTCGCCTGAGTGTGGCGGATTACTTCACTCCCTATGACGAGGCAACGTTGAGTGCGTCCGATACGGACCTCGGCTCAGGAGGCGCGGTATTGCTGCCCTATCAACTGGGAGCAACGCATCCCTACCTGGCCATAGGAGCGGGGAAAAACGGTGTGATCTATCTTCTAGATCGCACGAATATGGGCCACTTCAACAGTTCGGGCAACCAGCAAATCGTCCAATCGATCACGAACGCGTTTGCCGGGCATGCTCTCTATAGCACGCCTGCGTACTGGCACGGACAAATGTACTTCTGGGCCGACAATGACGTGCTTCGTATTTTTGGGATGAGCAATGGATTGCTGTCGACTTCTCCGACCGCGACTTCGACCGTGTCACTCGCTTCGGGTGCGACTCCGGTCGTTTCGTCTTACGACAGCACTAATGGGATTGTGTGGGCCATCCAGGCGGACCAGGCTGGAACGGGCGGTGCCGCCGTGCTTCACGCTCTGGATGCGAGTACGGCCGTGGAGCTATACAACAGCAGCCAAGCCGGGAGCCGCGACACAGCTGGGCCAGCGGTAAAGTTCACGGTTCCCACCGTGGTTAATGGCAAGGTCTACGTTGGCACTGCAAACCAGGTCGACGTATACGGGCCGTTCTAAAGATATGCGCGGCGGGAGATAAGCGCGGCGGGCAGCACTCAGGGCGAATCGATTTGGCGGGGTCCGTGGTTCCCACCCTTTGAAAATCGCAAAGGGTGGGGCAACCTCATGATTGGTGGCGCAAAGCTGGGCCAGCCCGCCTGCGATGCGGATACGGAACGTGACTACGACGGACAAGGCAGCTGCAGGATAGACTTGAGCGGCCCACCCTTGCAAAGAACGCAAGGATGGGGCAACCTCGGAATCGGTTGTGCCCAAAGAAACGCATGAGCAAAGGATGGGCCAGCCCGCCAAGGACACCCAGAGCACGTGACTGTTCACGGCTAGTCGCGGAGCCAGATTTTGGTCACCTTGCTGCCAGTCCATGCGTAGAGGATTGACCATGACTCATAACCAGTAAAAACGATGACCGGTCTAGTTGCTCGAATCTCTTTCTTGCCATACACGTCCCGATACTCCCCGGGTGGCTGGCTCCAGACTACCGGCGCGGGCGCTCCGTCTGCCGTATCCACTATCCGGGTCTCCCAGTGCCCTCCGGTATCGTGAGCCAGGACAAGGTTCGCTTTCTTTTTTTCTCCGCTTTTTGCGATCAGAACTAGGGCCAGGGTCGGCTTGCCGTCACCGTAGAAGTCAGCCTTGACCAAGCCGGGGCAGTTGTCTCCGTGATCTTTCTGAAAAAATCCCCGATCGTCGTCACTCAAGTCTGAAAGCTTGACAAGCGTTGCGCCCGAGTACCTAACAGCAATCTGGCGCTGTAAGCCCTCCGGGAGATCGCATGCTTCGACCGCTCTCGCCATCGGCATGAACGCCAGGAAGCAGACACCTAGTGCGAAAGTGATCAGCGATTTCATTCGCATAGTGGCATACCCTCACTTTTGAGAACAGCCGTTCGGCTTGCAATTCGGCGGTATTGCGTTTGGCGCTTTCGGGCTTTTGTGGTGCGGCGGAAAAAGCTGGTAGTGGTAGTTATACCCCTGAGTGTTTTGGAACGAATGTCCGCCTGGGCCTTCGTCCAAGCCCCACGCCGCTCCACATTGTCCAGCGCAACAGAACACTGTGCTGGCTGGGACGCCCGCCGGAGGCCGAATGTCAACGCTGGTACCCGCTGCGTGCCCAGGATCTTGGTGCTTTCCGTTGGTCGTGGAAGTGACGACGATTGGCACACCGACGCAGCCTTCCAAGCACCGCAGGAACTTATCCAAAGCCGGAGACGGCCAAGGTACGTTAGGATTCTTCGTCGTGTACAGCCCAAGTGGATCAACAAAATTCACAGGGTTGTTTTGGACATAAGCGTAGAGATTTAAGTCGTCTTCCGCTGGGTCCTCGTTTAAGAAGCGTCCGATGGCCGGATTGAAGTAGCGCGCCCGGTAGAACGAGATTCCGGTTTCCTGATCGAACTCGCGCCCGGTGTACTGGAATGGATTGGTGAGCGCACCGGTGGAAGCCGTCAGATTGCCAAAGGAGTCGTACGTGTACGTGTTCGCAAGGCTCCCTGCCGAATTGCTAAGCGATGTGATCGAGCTCAGCGCGTCAGCTTCGTAATAGCTTGTTGTGCCGGAACGAAGCTCCGATAGTTCCTCGTCCAAAGTGTGCGTCTGCGTATACCTTGCGAGCACATTTCCGGCATTGTCCACCTCCTCCAGCAAACTGAGGCCGTCATAGAGGTAATTCGTGGTCGTAGTCGTCGATCCTTGGACGAACGACTTCTGAATCCTGCGTCCAAACGGATCGTACTTGAACGTTGCCGTGCCGCCCGTGCCCGGCAGCGTTACCTGCGTCAGCCGATTATCGACATCCCAAGTGTAGGTGGTGCCGTCGGGCTTCGACTTCGTGTTGCCGTTGCTGTCGTAGGTATAGCTGCCGCTGGGCAGCGCCGTCAGCTCATTCGACGAGTTGTAGGTATAGGGACTCACGCCTAACGAAGTCAGCCTATTGCCGACCAGATCATAGGTGTAGGTCTCTTTGGTGGTAGTCCCCTGCTTGGCCGAAAAAAGCTGGTAAATGTTGTCATATCCGTAGGTCAGCGTGGCGTTAGTACGCTTGTCGGTGCGGGTCTTTCGATTGCCCGCGTTGTCGTAAGTGTAGGTCGCGCCGTCGAGCGTGGTTGTGCCCATTTGGTGCAACACACTCAGCAGCCGGGAGACCGGATCGTAACCGTAGCTGGTGTTGATGCCGTTGGGCCGGGTCAGCAAGTTGCGCCGACTGAGGGCGTCATAGCCGAAAGTAAAGTTCGGAGTCTGCCCATTGTAGGTCAGGCTGCTCAGCCGGTTCAGCGTGTCATATCCATAGGTGGTGGGCACGCTTTGCGGGTCAGTCATGGAGGTGCGGTTTGAGGCTTTGTCGTAGCCGTACTGCACGGTCAGGGTTCCCGCGCTGTTGAAAGCGTAATTGACGCCTGAAGAGGCCAGCCGGTTCATGTTGTCGTAGGTGAGAGTGTAGGTTCCTGTGGCACCGGTGTTGGCGTCCTGCACTTGCGTTAGCCGGCCAGCAGGATCGTAGGTGTAGGTGACAGCGTATCCGTTAGGCTCTGACTTGCGGTAAAGATGATTCTGGTAGTCGTAGCTATAGGTGACGGTATTTGAATTCCGATCGGTTTTGGATTGGAGATTGTTGTTGCTGTCAATCACATAAGTCTCGTATAGGGTTGAGGGGAAGATCGTCTTGTTAAGAATCTTGCCTGGACTGTAGAGGAACTGGGTGTGGTTGTTTTTGGCGTCGTAGATGTCGGTGAGATTGTTTTCCGTATCGTAGGCATAGGTGGTAACGCCAGCTGTTGGCGTTTGAGAGTCAGTGACGGTAAGCAACCTGTCCGCATCGTCGTAGCCGTAAGTCGTCTTGTTGTTGTTCTGGTCGATGACGTAGTCGCGGCGGCCGCGCCAGTCGTAGTGGAACTGTACCGTGGTGGCAGTTGAGGTGGGATAGGTGATCAGCGTCACCCGGTTCATGGCATCGTACTGAAATTGGGTCACCTTCGACAGGGCATTGGTAACCGAGAGCCGGTTGCCGCGACCATCGTAGCTGTAGGTGGTCTTATTTCCCTTGGCGTCTTTGATGTAGTAGATCAACCCGTAGGGACAGTTTGTTTGGTTCGTGATGCAGTAGGTAATGGTGGTCGCGTTCAGCAGCGGATCCTGGATTTTGGTCACCTGCCCCTGAGCATTGGGGGTGAAGGTGGTTACGCTGGGAGACGTAATTCCGCCATCGGGAGACGGTGTCGTCACGGTGAGCAGGTTGCCGCGAGAGTCATAGGCGTTCTTGGTAGTGTGGTTGGGATCGCCTGCTGCGCCCAGCGGATCGGTAGCGGTCAGCACCTCACCGAACGAGTTGTAGGTGTAGTTCGAGGTATCCCAAGTGGGGGTGAAATAATCCCGCTGCGACAGGCTGGTCATGTTGCCCTGGCTATCGTAAGTGTACAGGGTCGTATTGCCGCTGGCGTCGGTTGAGGAATTCTTGTAGCCGGTTGGAGTCAGTGTGGCGGAAGATTGGCCAAGAAAGCCGCAGGTATTGCAGGCGTTGTTGGAAGGGCCACTGGTCACGGAGATGTAATGACGCTGGTTCCGGTTTGAAACCTGAACGCTGATGCAATCGTTGCCCGTGGAATCACAAACTTGATTCTGCCACGGGTTGGGAGTGCCGTAGCTGATCGCGACTTTATTCACGGGCTTGCCACTGGAATCGTTGGCCTGCTGGGAGGTCTTGCCGCGCCGCTGGGCGTCGTAGGTATGCGCCTCGATCGTCTTTCCCTGGGAATCAGTTACGAGCGAGATGAGCGTGCTGCTGTTTGGGTCGTTGTACTGGAAGTTGTATTTGGAACTGTCGGGATACTGAACCTGTGTCAGGCGACCGGATGTGTCGTAGGAGTATTGCGTAAACGTGCCCACCACGTCCGTGATGCTGCTACAAAGCCGCGGGAAGCCAGGAGTTATGTAGTTGAAGGTCAAAACGTGGCCGGAGGCGTCGGTGATGCTCGCAATGCGGTTCTGGTTGGCGGCATCCACGTTGATTGTTGTGGTATTGCCGTTGAGGTCCACGATCGAGGTGAGGTATCCGGCACTGTTGAAGGTTCTCAGGGTGCCGTCTTTTTGGGCGATGGTCCAGAGATTGGTCGTGGAGCTAAAGCTAAGCGTGGTTTGGTCGTCGGCGGGAGCTGTGAGAGAGTAGGAGCTGGAGAGACTGTTGTAACTGTAGAAGAGCGAACTACCGTTACCTTTCCAGTACTTTACTACGCCGCCCGTCAAGCTTTGTATGCGTTCCTCGAAGGTGCTGCGCCAGCTGTCGCCAAAAATGCCTGATACCTCGGGTGGATTCATGTTCGCCCACAGGCTATTCCAAGTCCGAGTCAACGTAAGCCCGCCGCCGATGCCAGGCATGAAGTAATCTTGTTGCGGAATCCAGGTATTGCCGTTGGTCACATTGATGGGATTGCCCGCGATGGGAAGGCCCGCAGAGTTGCAATTGCCGGTTGGGCAGGGGCCGTCTGGATCCTGAGAGGGCGGTTCGGTCGGATCGGAGACAGGCGTAACGGTTATTGGCTGAGTTATCGAGTTAGGGTCACCGATGAACCCTACGGTTATCGAACCATTTTGAGCGGAGGTGCCGTAGTTGTATCCATTTGTCGCGAACGAAGCGGTGACGTTCCCGGGTCCGACGCCATAATAGTTACAGCCGTTCGGTACTAATTGCCCCCCGTAGCACACGAATCGCGTTGCAGAAAAACCCGTCGGGCCTACCCACAGATTTAGCGTTGTCACGCCGGGTGGGAGACACGCCTGCACGATGCCAGTGGCGAAGGCTGACTGGTCACCCGCAATGGTGCCTGGCGAGAGCGAGAAGCTGTTTACGGTCGCAACCGTGCACTGCGCACTGGCAACCCCTGTGAACGACGCACAGAGACAGAGGAATAGGGCGAACAGAAGCGTGCTTTTCATGACGGCTCCATGGATAGGTGCGCCTAAATGGTCGGGCTGGCCTACGCAAAGCGAGGCGGACGCCAGTCTGCTCGCACACTTGATCTGTGCCGTTCGCGCCCCCTCAGCACGACCAGCGGGATTGGACGATGGGGAACTGGCAACGTATCAGCGAGACCGCGGCGAGTCAATAGGCCAGAATAATTATTTCTGTGGAAAAGGAATACGGCGTGGAACTATATATAGTAGCCGGGGCGTGGCCGAGCCAGCGGTAAAGTTTACGGTCCCCACCGTGGTGAATGGCAAGGTCTACATTGGCACCGCAAACCAGGTCGACGTATACGGGCCGTTCTAACGATATGCGCGGCGGGCAGCACCCAGTGATGTGACCGGCGATGGCTAGAAGTTTCTGTCGACACAAAAGTGGACGAGCCCAATGCGGCGCCTCCGTCGACCATCCTAACGGGGCTTCGGAAATGGAAAAATAGAATTGTCCGCGAGCGTGCAAGCCTTGCCATCCAGCTAGGTCTTAGCCGCAACGAACTTCGCCTCCAACCTTTCGTAGACGTCCTCGGCACGGCTCAGGGCTTCCTGCACGTTGTCGCAGATGTTTTCCGGGCCGACCACTTCGGCGAACTCCGCCTGGTGAATTAACTGCGAAGGCTGCTCGCGGGCGCCGCAGAGAATCAATGTGCGTTTGCTGGCGTGGAGTTGTTTGGCGATTTCTTCCAGGGCGAAGAGGCCGGTGGCGTCGAGGGCAGTCATGTTGCGCAGACGCAGGATCACAACCGGGGGCAACTTGTGCAGGTTCTCGGTGACGACGGAGATCTTGTCCGTCGCGCCGAACAGGAACGGGCCGTGGATGCGGAAGATGGTGGCGTAGTAGGGAATGTCTTTGTCTTGCAGGATGTGCATGCGTCCGTCTTCGACGTACTCGTCCGTGACTTGCGAGACGGTGGTGGTGGCGGCGACGCGGCTGATGAAGAGCAGCGCGGCCAGGATCATTCCGGCTTCGACGGCTACAGTAAGGTCAGCGAAGACGGTCAACGCGAAGGTGACCAGCCAGATGCTGATGTCAGTCTTCGTAAGTTTGAGCAGTTGCGGAATCTCGCGCCACTCGCCCATGTTGTAGGCGACGATCATCAGGATTCCAGCGAGGGCTGACATGGGCACGTAGCTGACCAGTGGCGCGGCGAATAAAAGAATGCAGAGCAGGGTTGCGGCGTGGATCATGCCGGCAACCGGGGACTGCGCGCCGGAGCGGATGTTAGTGGCGGTGCGGGCAATGGCGCCGGTGGCGGGCAGTCCTCCGAACATGGGGGAGACGATGTTGGCGACGCCCTGGCCGATCAGTTCGACGTTGGGATTGTGCCGGTCGTTAGTCTGGCCTGCATTGCTCATGCGGTCGGAGACCACCGCCGACATGAGGGATTCGATCGCACCCAGCATGGCGATAGTGAATGCGGGACCGAGCAGGCCATGAATCAGATCGGTGCGAAAGTGTGGAAGTTGCAGATGCGGCAGCCCGCTGGGGATTCCGCCGAAACGGGTGCCGATGGTTTCCACGGGAAGTTTAAAGAAGTAGACGGCGGAGGTTCCCAAGAGCAGCGCGACGATGGGTCCAGGAACGCGCGGGGAAAGGCCGCGGCAGATGATCAGCACCAGCACGGTGAAGACGGCGAGCGCGGTGGCTTCGTAGGAGAGCGTGTGGAAGTTGCGGGCTAGCGCCTCCATGCGTAGCGAGAAGACTCCGGGAACTTTGTCCAGGTGCAGTCCGAAAAAGTCTTTGATTTGCGTGCTGGCGATCAGGACGGCGATGCCGTTGGTGAATCCGATGACGACTGGACGAGGAATGAACTTCACGCCGGTGCCGAGGCCGGTGACGCCCATGATGATCAGGAGCACGCCCGCCATCACGGTGCACATGAACAATCCGTCAACGCCATGCGCGGCAACGATGCCCGCCACCACGACAACAAAAGCGCCGGTGGGTCCGCCGATCTGGGTTTTCGATCCGCCGAGGGCGGAGATGAGAAATCCGGTGACGACGGCGCAGTAGATGCCGGCTTGCGGAGTGAGTCCCGAGGCGATGGCGAAGGCCATGGCCAGAGGCAACGCGACCAGGCCGACGGTGACTCCGGCAATCAGGTCGAGCAGGAATTTGTGACGATCATAGTCGCGCAGACACAGGACAGACTTCGGCAGCCAGCGGTCGTCCAAGAAAATACGAGCCATTTTTACATTATGGCAGCGCTGGCGGAACGCGGGTAGGGAATGTGGGGCGCACGAACATACGAAGGGACGTGTCCGGGCGGAAAATGATTGCGAAGGCTGAAAAGATGCTTCCTTTGTTCGAGAAGGTGCATTGGAAGTACTATCCCTTCAGTCTCATCGTTTAACTCATTGCCTCTTTTCGTATTTCGTTGGCTCCTGTCCCCAACTCACTTGTCATCCTGAGGTCCGCGCTTTTTGCGGGCCGAAGGATCTCTGTACTCGCCGGCAGCGATGGTCACGCCGGCGCGTACAGAGGTCCTTCGCTTTGCTCAGGATGACAATCCGTTTAGCTTGGAAGTGATCACCCCCAACAACTAAGAAGGCGGCGGCTGAAGCCTAGTCGATTGGAGCGGACTTACGATATGGCTGAAGCCATATCCTGATACGAATCTTGATTACGAATCGTTGGCTAGTTTGCAGCGGAGACGTAGCCAGCTACGTCTCTACTAATTGCCAAACATCCAACTAGAATCGATGCATGATGCTTTTGCTCGGAACGCTGGGATGGGTCGTGTGCGTGGTGTACTCGACGATCCCGTTGTTTTGGCTGATGATCCATCCGCGGGCGCACTCGTGGCGGGAACGGGCTGGCTCGCCTTATAAGGTGCTGGTGCCGGTGTGGATCCTCATGTGGGTTGGAGTGGGTGCGCTCACGGTTTGGTGGCGACGCGTGGTTATTTATGAGGCCTGGTGGAGCTGGATTCCGGCTGGAATTCTGATGGGCGCGGGTTTGCTGTTGTACAAGCTGTCGCGAAGCGGATTCAGCCCCACGCAGTTGTACGGGCTCCCGGAAGTAGTGGCCGGCAATCAGGAGCAGCGGTTGGTCACAACGGGGATTCGAGCGCGAGTGCGGCATCCGGTGTATCTGGGACATCTGTGCGAGATGCTGGGCTGGAGCGTGGGCACGGGGCTGGTAGTGTGTTGGGTGCTGACGGGATTCGCGGTGATCACGGGCGCGGTGATGATTCGGATGGAGGATGCAGAGCTAGGGAAGAGGTTTGGGGAGGAGTACTCCGCCTATCGTGAGCGAGTGCCCGCGGTGTTGCCGAAACTAGATGGCTAAAGAGGTCGGCATGATTCCGGATGGTCGGCTCTCTCACAGGTGGTGACCGAGAAGGTTGATTGTGCAATCGCGATGTTTCAGCAACTGAGAAGCGTGTTTCTCTCGCTGATTACTGTGCAGGGCGCCCCGCTGCTCTCTCCGCTTCTTGCAGACAATGATCAGCAACTTCGCCACCGATGGCGTGAAGGTGTTCGGCGACCCGTTTGAATTTCGGAGCATCGAGGCTGAAGTCATCTTGGCCCGCTAACCTGCAAATAGTTTCCTGCTTAGCCATCGGAAGATCCTGCATGCCTTTGAGAGCAGCTTCAGTACGACGGTCTAATAGGCGAGCATAGAACGTCCCGATTTCGTCAATGACATCCTTGCGGCAGTCCGCTACTTGTAGCAACGGTGTGAGCAAGGCGCTGTCCCCACGCCAATACAAATTCGTCACATAATCAAGCAACCTGCCATCGCATATATCGTCCTCGGGAGATTCCTTTGATCTGGAGCGGCATGCATTCAGCAACTCTAACAAGTAGCCGCGGTTCTCCTGATATCGAACATTCAAAACTGCAAGGGCATATGCAAGGTCGCGTCTCCGTTGCCCTGAAGCGGAAGCCTGCTCATGACGCAGGAGAGGGACAAGAGACGACGGTGGAGTCGGATGTGAAATTGTTGTAAAGACGCCCGGATCACACCCATTGCATTCTGATTCAAGATAACTGAGCCAGGTCCCTTGCTCCGTTGCCCCAGTCCACCCGAATCGCTCAACCCAATATGGAGGATATGCAATCCCGATTTCCCAGCTACCAGCGGTTACCCAGGTCGGATCAAGTTTTGGAAAGTTCAGCTCGTACTTGCCGCAACTGACACTCGCCTCCGCCCTCTCGTAGGGGGACCATTCAGAAGGCTTCTTGTCAAAGGCGGCTGGAACTATAAAGCTATTGCCCGCATGTTTCGGCACGATGGCGCGACCGTCAAGGAGCAGCTGAACCTTTAGGTTGTCGCACTTGATAGGTTTTCCATTAATAGCGAACGTCACCGAAATGGATTGATCCAGTTCCCGTTTTTGCGCCACAAGATTTACTACGCTAACTGGTAACAGTGCCAAAGCGATGACTACTGCTTTCATACCAAGCACTTTACTCCCAAGCAGAACATGAGTTACAGAGGAGTGGCAATAGTTGCTGTTATCAGGTCATTTGCACTCAGAGGCGATCCCACAATGCACCGGAGAGTGTTGGGAGCGTTCGCACGTATTTCTACCTGCCGTCATGCTGTTTATGACAATGTGCACCCGTATAATCCCTAGTCGTGGCTGAAAGCTGAAAGCTGACGGCTGAAAGCTTCCTCATGCGCTTTGAACTCTTCATTGCGACCCGCTACCTGCGCGCCAAGCGGAGGCAGGCCTTCATCGGCATCATCACCGGCATCTCGATTGCCGGGGTGGCGGCGGGAGTGGCTTCGCTCGTGGTGGCGCTCGCCATCAACAACGGTTTTCGGCAGGATTTGCAGCAGCGGCTGCTGGGGTCGACGTCGCACATCAGCTTGCAGCGTATTGCGGATGACGGGATTCGTGACTGGCCTCCGCTGATGGATCGGCTAGCGAAGCAGCCGCATGTGGTGGCTGCGGCTCCGGCGATCTTTGAGCAAGTGTTGATCTCGCGGGGACCGCGGGCGCACGGGGCGGTACTTAAGGGGATGATTCCGCGGTATGAGCGGAGGGTGGGGGATTTGTTGAGCACGGTGAAGGATGGGTCGGCGGAGGCGTTGGAGGACTCGGGCCCGCCGGGCGCTCAAAACTCTGTCGAAAGTCCCCATGTCTCGCAAAAGAGGCGAGACATGGGGCACCCGTCCCACTCTACACAAACAGAATCAACACCAGAGTCAAAGTCAGAGTCAACAGCAGCGGACAAGAGTGTCCGCTCTACACTAGCTGAGTCTCCCGACTCGCTTGCCGGCGTACAGTCGCGCGTTGCTGCCATGCCCCCGATCGTTCTGGGGAAGGATATGGCCGACAATTTGGGTGCGAAGGTTGGCGATGTGGTGCTCGTTACTAGTCCGCAGGGGGAGTTGACGCCATTTGGGATGGTGCCCAAGTACAGCCGGTTTCGGGTGGTCGGAATCTTCAATTCCGGATTCTTCGACTATGACTCATCGTGGGCATTTGCGCGGCTCTGCGATGCGCAACAACTATTTGGGCTGGGCGATTTGATCTCGGTTATCGAGTTCAAGGTGGATGACATCTACCGGGCCGCCGAGATTTCTCGCGATCTCGAGGAGGCAGCCGGCAAGGGATTCATGGCCACCAACTGGATGGAACAGAACAAGGCGCTGTTTCACGCACTGCGGTTGGAGCGGCTGGTCACGTTCATCACGATCGGTCTGATCGTCTTCGTGGCGGCGCTCAACATTCTGATTTCTCTCATCATGATGGTCATGGAGAAGACCAAAGACATTGCGGTCTTGATGTCGATGGGGACGCGCAAGGCGCAGGTGCGTAACGTGTTCATTGCGCAGGGAATGCTGATTGGGGTGCTGGGCACGGCGATCGGGCTTGTGCTGGGATATGCCATTTCTTATGCGGGCGGGCAGTACCATGTTATTTCTTTATCTCCCGAGGTCTACTCCATTGATTACGTGCCATTTGTGCCGCGTCTGATGGATGGGGTGCTCGTGGCGCTGGTGGCGGTGGGAGTCTCGTTTGTGGCGACGCTGTATCCGTCGTGGTCTGCGGCTCGGATTCTGCCGGCTGAGGCTCTGCGGTATGAGTGAAGGTCGACAACGTTAACTTCAGGGGTACACAGAGGTGCACAAGGTATCTCTCGGTGACCGACATCACATCCGAACTGCGAGGCTAGGGTGTACAGTTTTCTGCAGGCTATTTCCCGGAATCGGAACGGATGAAACGTTTTGTGGGGCTGGGTAACGATGTCTAAGTGCAAGCAGGTACGGGCCGGACTGTAATTCGCGACCAAGTAAACTGCAGCCGCCAACTGTCGGGTGGAACGAAAGAGGAGGCTTTTGCATCTAACTTTACAAGAGGTCCTGCTCCGAGTGGTAGGACTCAAGAAGGTTTTCCGGTCCGGCGAATCGGACCTGGTGCTCTTTGAGAATTTGTCGTTTGAGGTGAAGCGAGGAGAAATGCTCGCCATTGTGGGTGAGTCGGGAGCGGGGAAGAGTACCTTGTTGCACATCCTCAGCGCTCTTGATCGCGCTTCCGCAGGTGACGTATACTGCGCCAACTTGCACCTGAATCGGTTGTCGCAGGACGAAGCCGCGGGTTTCCGCAATCGCGAAACCGGCTTTGTCTGGCAATTTCACTATCTGCTGCCTGAATTTACGGCGGCTGAGAACGTTGCCATGCCGTTGCTGATGCGAGGGCAGACATGGCAACAGGCGGGGCCCGAAGCTTCACGCTGGCTGCGCGAGGTGGGACTGGAGCAACGCGGGCATCACCGCTCGGGTGAACTCTCGGGCGGGGAGCAGCAGCGTGTGGCTCTGGCACGTGCGCTCATTACCCAGCCCAAGTTGTTGCTGGCGGATGAGCCCACCGGGGACCTTGACGGACAGACGGCGGAATCGGTTTTTGCATTGATTGCGCGACTACATCGCGAGCACCAACTCACCTCCCTCATTGCCACGCATAATTTGTCCTTCGCGCGCCGCTGCCATCGCGTGTTGCGGCTGCAGCGCGGGCGGGTGGAGGAGATCGAGCCGGAATCGTTGCCGGTTTGAGGGGAGAGGCGAAAGCGCAGGTGGAGCAAGCAAGAGCAAGATTAGTGAGACAAAGTGCAAGAAAATGGGCCGGCTTTAGAGTGAGCCGGGGAACTCAGTTCCTTCGGTAACGTGATTAGAGTGTTAGGGAAACGTTTCAGTGCTTGGGTTTCCTGGCCCTTTGATTGCATAATAGAAGAGTGAACACGGAAACGGTCGGGGATTCAGGGTCTGGCGGTAAAGACTTTCCGGACTGGGAAGGTCGGGGGGAAGGGCATTATGTTTGAACGTTATACGGAGAAAGCCAGGCGCGTCATCTTCTTCGCGCGCTACGAAGCCAGCCAGTTTGGGTCTCCTTATATCGAGACGGAGCATCTGCTGCTGGGACTGCTGCGTGAAGACAAGGCCCTGACCAATCGCTTCCTGCGGTCCCATGCTTCAGTCGAATCCATCCGCAAGCAGATTGAGGGGCACACCACCATCCGGGAGAAGGTTTCAACCTCGGTCGATCTCCCCCTGAGCAATGAATGCAAGCGGGTGCTGGCTTATGCGGCCGAGGAGGCCGAGCGGCTTTCGCACCGGCATATTGGGACCGAGCATTTGCTGTTGGGCTTGCTGAGAGAAGAAAAGTGTTTCGCGGCTGAGATCCTGCACGAGCGGGGGCTGCGGCTCTCGACGATTCGCGAAGAGCTGGCGCGTACCAGCCAGGAAAAAGCAGCGCCGCAGCGGCAACGTGAGTCTTCGTTGTTAAGCGAGTTTTCGCGTGATCTGACCCAGGCTGCTATGGACACGCAGCTCGATCCTCTAGTGGGCCGCGAAGGTGAAGTCGACCGCGTCATCCAGATCCTGTGCAGGCGCACTAAGAACAATCCTGTGCTGATCGGCGAGCCGGGCGTGGGCAAGACGGCCATCGTCGAAGGCCTTGCGCAACGCATCGCCGACGGCGAAGTGCCGTCGTTCCTGGCGGACAAACGCATCTTGGCTTTGGATCTGTCACTGATTGTGGCGGGAACGAAGTACCGCGGGCAGTTCGAAGAGCGTCTCAAGACCATCATGAAGGAGCTGATGGAGTCGCAGAATTCCATAATCTTCATTGACGAGTTGCACACGCTGGTGGGCGCGGGATCGGCGGAAGGGTCACTGGACGCGGCTAACATTTTGAAGCCGGCGTTGTCACGCGGCGAGATTCAGTGCATCGGGGCAACGACTCCGGGCGAGTACCGGAAGTCCATCGAAAAAGACCGGTCGCTCGAGCGGCGCTTCCAAGCGGTGAAAGTTCCTCCACCGAACGAGGTGGACGCGACCAAGATTCTGTTTGGAATCAAAGATCGCTACGAAAAGTTTCACGCCGTCACTTACACCGACGAAGCCATCAACTTTGCCGTGTCGCACTCGAACCGGTACATTCCGGATCGCTTCCTGCCGGATAAGGCAATCGACTTGGTTGACGAAGCCGGAGCGCGCGTGAAGCTGCGCCAGACTTCGCTGCCGGAAGAGATTACGGAAGTCCAGAAGCGCATCAAGT
>WNFG01003728.1_pt1 | contig 20357 bp, 18 predicted proteins | sample 5400431 | NCBI WGS metagenome assembly WNFG01 (sample SAMN13153346, study PRJNA577476) | soil metagenome | isolation source: 120 cm saprolite under Douglas fir tree site 2 hole 3 replicate 2 | place: USA:California | collected 2015-04-18 | reverse complement strand
GGGTCGAGCGATCAGGACCGCGCTGTGGATGCTGCCCCTGGGAAATGCCTGGGCGGCGCTGGTTCCGGAGAGCCGCCGCGCCGGGATGCACATCATTTACCTTGGCTGCTTTGCCGTACTCGTCCTGGTGGTCTCGATGTCCTTCCGATCGCCGTACCCCGATCGGGAGATTCCTCTGCCACACGTCAGCGCCAGACGTCTTCAAATCGGGTGGGCCTGCCTCGCGGTGGCGCTCGGCGCCCGCATCCTGGTCGAGATGGATCCGCCGAATTTCAAGTTGTGGCTGGGACTTGCCTGCACGTCCTTCGTGATCGCGACGCTCTTCACCTTTCAGGGCTTCGCCGCGCGGCTCGTTCGCCTCTTACCCACCGGGGGCGAATGAGGAATCACCGCGCTGGTTGCAACCGCAGCGCGAAGTCGACCAGCACCCGGTCTTCAACGGCGATCGCGCCGCCGGCCTTACTCAGGGGAGAGATTCCAAAATCGCTCTGATTAAACGACACTTTTCCGAGAACGACCCGCGCATCGCCGCGCCGCCAGACCCGCACCGGAAACTCCAGCGGGCGGGTGACGCCGTGAAGGCTCAGCTTGCCGAAGACCGTTCCCTGAAATTCTTCAGATTTGTCTGCCGAAGCAACCAGGCGATCCGCGGTGAAGCGGATTTCCGGAAAGCGGGTGGCATCCAGGACTTCAGGACTGGCGACCTGGCTCTCGACTTTGGCTCTGTCTTCCGCCGACAGCTTTGGCTGATTGTCTCGAAGCGAGGCCGTGGCCACCGAAAGCTGTGCGCGAAAAGCCTCCAGATGGGCGGCGTCGAATTCGACGGTACAGCTCCATTGCTGCGGAACAAACAGATGGTCGTGCAGAAAGCCCGAGAACAGTCCCGACTTGAAAACATGAACGGTCAGCTCGCTTCCCGCCGAATCCAGTTGATATCGGGATGCGTCGGGCTGCGCAGATGCAGTCGCCGCGAGCAACGAGGCCATGCACCCACCCAAAAGACATCGATGAATCGAAGGCAATCGGAGCATTTCACCGAGGGCTAGACAACAGGAGGCCGAACGGCGGTCGCCCCTCGACCTCCCCGTCAAAACACGAGACTGAATCAGTTTGCTACAACCGAGATGTCATCAATGAGAATGTAAGATGGATCGTTCCTGAATCCGAACGTCAGGTCAGTACCATCCGCGCTCGCCGCCAGACCGTCAACGGTGACTGACATAAAGGCAAAGTCAGGAATGTCTGTGTCGTCCGAAACGATCACACCGTCCCAAATCACAATAAATTCATTCGGAGACCCGGTGTTGCTTAGGAAGTAGGTCAGCGAGTAGGTCTGCCCCGCGGAGGTTGGGAGGGTCTGCGTGATGTACCCCTGGTCCCCAATGGGTCCGAATGCGCCACCGTACGCGCCCGAGTTGGCCGCGGCGGGATCCACAGTCGTGAAACCCAGGTTGCCCGATTGAGCCCAACTGGTGAAGTCACCTGTCTCAAAACCGCAGTTCAGCACCAGATTACCAGCCACGCCGTCGCAAATACTGCCATTGACCGCGGCAGACTTTGAAGGCAACGCCTGGACCTTTACCTTTCCCGCCTGCGCCAGGAAACTGAAGCACAACACCACTCCACTCAACATGATGTATTTTCTCACGATGAACCCCTTGATCTAGTTTAACGGAATTGCTTGCAGCCCCCTCGGACCCTCACTCGAGCCGAGGCGAAAAGCTCTACTTCCCCGGAAGACACCCCGTCAAGGCGCTCCAGTGAAGCAAGGCAGGCAGTCGAGCGAACGCTGAAAGAGGACCCGGCAAATCGGGCCGTTCAAGGTCATCACCAAGCCTTTTCTCAGGCCTCGATCAGCTTCCGGCACTGATCGTCCGCCAGGGTGGCCTCAAAATCATCGATCCGCACCCGCACTAATAGTATCGTCCCGCGCGGTTCGCGGAATGAATACTCAACCCACTTCCGACTTCTGTTTGAACTGCGGTGGCCCGGTCTCGTCGCACTTCTGCGCCGCGTTTCACTTGCACGCCTTCGCATTCCTGGCGCTCATTCCGGCGGTGCTGATCGGATCCACCTGGTTCATGTTGACAGTAATCATGTTGGTACTTGCCTACTGGTTGGTCGGGATGCGCAATGTCTACGAGGACTCGTGGGCATTGACCCTGCTTAAATTCCTTCTGCTGGCCATCCCATACGGGTTCTTCGAGCTCGTCGCTCTCTCTGCCGCGTCGCTGGCAAGTTTCTTCACCGCTTGAGCCATGACACCCGAGCGCTGGCAACGCGTTGCGGAACTCTTCGAGGCGGCCCTGGAAAAAGAGCCCGCAGCGAGGGCGAGCTTTCTGGCCGAGGCGGCGGGGGGCGACAGCACGCTCAGCCAAGAAGTTCTCCTCTTGCTCGCCGCCGACGAGAAGGCGGGCGAGTTCTTGAGCGCCGGACTTCCTTCCCCGCCGATGAACCCGCCCTCCGTGCCGGTCGGCCGCCGCATCGGGCAGTACCGCGTCCTGAGCGAGATCGGCCACGGGGGAATGGGCGCGGTGTACCGGGCGGTGCGCGACGACGACCAATACCAGAAGCAGGTGGCGATCAAGCTGATCCGCGGCGGAATGGCGTCCGAATACACGATCAAACGGTTCAAAGCCGAGCGGCAGATCCTGGCGAACTTAGAGCACGCAAACATCGCGCGGCTGATCGACGGCGGAACGACCGAGGAGGGCGCGCCGTACTTCTCGATGGAGTACGTGGAGGGAAAACCGCTCGACCAGTATTGCGCGTTGCACCACCTCTCCATCCCGCACCGGCTGGAGCTGTTCCGCACCGTGTGCGCCGCGGTGCAGTACGCCCACCAGAGGCTGGTGATCCACCGGGATTTGAAGCCGAGCAACATCCTGGTGACCGAGGACGGCACGCCCAAGCTGCTCGACTTTGGGATCGCCAAGCTGCTCGACGAAGAAGTCGGCCTCGGATTGACGTTTACCGGCTTTGCCCTGATGACGCCAGAATACTCCAGCCCCGAGCAGGTGAAGGGGGAGCCAGTCACCACCGCGGCCGATGTGTATTCGCTGGGAATGGTGCTCTACGAGCTGTTGGCGCTCCAGCGCGCTTACGAGTTGAAGACGCGCTCGACTCTGGAGATCTCGCGGGTCGTCTGCCAGGTCGAGCCAAAGCGGCCGAGCGCGGTGACGCCGCGGGAGCTTTCGCGGCAGCTTGCCGGAGACCTGGACACGATCGTGCTGAAGGCGGTGCGCAAGGAGCCCGCTCGGCGCTATGCGTCGGCCCAGGAGCTCTCCGAAGACATCCGGCGGCACCTGGCGGGCTTGCCGGTCTTCGCCCGCGGCGAGTCGACCTCCTATCGGGCGGCGAAGTTCGTGCAGCGGCACAAGGCGGCAGTGGCGGCCACCGCCCTGGTGGGATTGAGCCTTCTGGGCGGGCTGGTGACGACCGCGCGCCAGGCGCGAATCGCCGAGGCGAACCGGGCGCGAGCGGAACGGCGGTTCGGCGAGGTGAGGAAGCTCGCCAATGCGGTTTTGTTCAAGTACCACGATGGAATCGCGAAGCTGCCGGGCTCGACCGCCGTTCGCGAGACGATGCTCAACGATGCCCTGGAGTACCTGGACAACCTGGCTCACGACAGCGCAGGCGATATCTCGCTGATGCGCGAGCTGGCGACCGCCTACGAAAAAGTCGGTCACGTTCAGGCCGGCGTCAACATCGGAAGTATCGGTGATACCGCCGGCGCGCTGAAGAGCTATCAGAAAGAATTAGCGATCCGGGAGCAGATCACTTCTCTTCAACCAGCCAGTTTAGAGGATCGCCGGCGGCTGGCCTCGGCTTACATCGAGGTGGGCATGACGGTCGGCAATACCGGGAACGACAAGGCCAGGTTGGAGATGTTTGGCAAAGCGTTCGCGATGTATCAGGCAGTGGCAGAAACCGACCCGACGAACATCAAATATCGGGGCGATCTCGCCAGGGGCTACTGGCATCTGGCCGATGCGTCCGAGTCGCTCGATGAGAAGATCAATAACTTCCGCAAGTCGGCAACCATCTACCAGGATCTGGCAGTCGCCAATCCAACCGAATACCGGCGCAGCGCGGCTCTGGCCTACAAGTACCTGAGCACCAGCCTGAAGAAGACCGGCGACCTCAAAGGCGCCCTTGATTTCGCCAGACAGGCGCTGGCGATCGACGAATTTCCCGGGTGCGCTGTCGAGCTTCCAAGAAGCGCTGAAGCTTCGGCTGGAAGTCGTGCAGGCCGACCCCAGGAATGCCCATGCGCGTTTGATGACCGCCACCCTTCAACAAGACATCGCCGGTGTCCGTGCTCAGCAAGGCGACCTCACTGGAGCTCTTGACGAGTACCTACGATCCGTAGACACCTTCGAGGCCCTCGCCCGAAATGATTCGGCGAATACCGAAATCCGGTTTCGTATGGCGAGGACTTATTCAAGGGTCGGCGGCGCTTACGCCGCCCTGGCCGCGCGCGAGCAATCTCCCGCCAGAGGGCGGATCGACTGGCGAAGCGCTCGATCGTGGTACCAACGCAGCTCGGTGGCGCTGGCGGAGCTGGCGGCGGGAAATCCTTCGAGCAAGACATACAAAGAGGCCTCTGAGCACGCCGCTCAAGAGATTGCCAGGTGCGACGCCGAGCTGGCGAGGCTCGGCAAAACCCCTGCGAAGTGACGCGCCCCCAGACGCTGAGTTGTCCGGCAATCGCCGTCACTTCACCAGGATGACGAAATCGATCGACGAGCTCCCCGGGCTGACGTGAGACCCCGCCGGAAATGCGCGCCGGTACAGCTGATAGTCGACCAGCTTGATGTCGTTGTCGCGCCACTTTCCAGAAGCGCCGGTGTCGCTGAACCCGGCGGCGACAATCCAGGATGGCACCGTGGCCTGTCTGGTGAACATGACGTAGACGTCCGCATCGGCGGTCAAATCGAATGCGATGTTCGAAGTCCTCCCACTGTCGCTCTGCCGTTTGGTGGCAATCCAGCCCAAGGCTCCCGACAATTCCGCGGGAACGACATCGAAGGTGTTGTCACCAGAGCCGTCGAAGTCGCGATAGAAGGGACGCTGATCGTACGGCGGAGTATTGATGTAAGACGCCGGCACATTGCTCGAGCTGACGTTGACCACCTTGGCGCCATCTTCATCGGGCATCGTTTGCCCCGCGCCTTTGTAATAGACGGTGGTGAGATCCGCGTTCCCGGCATCGTCGCTGGCGACGACATCGTTCCGACCGATTTGCAGAACGTCATTCCAATAGAACACGTTGTTGATCACCGTCCCATTGGGATGCCGGTAGATGCCATTGAACCTGGTGCCCTGATCGGTGCCGTTGACGTTCAACGAGATGCTTGGCGCGTTTGCAAACACTTTGATCGCTCCCTCTCCGCGCGGATTTGAATTTCGGAGGAAATAGTGCGGGCCGACGACACGGATGACGGGAGTACCTGGCTTGAGGAAGCTCTGGTAGAGGTAATAGATGTCCTTCTTGTAGCTGGAGAAGGTGGTGAAGCCCTTGGTATTGATGATGCGTTTGTATTTGTTGTCGGAAAAATCGCGGAATACCCAGTTCGAAAATGCCGGAACGTGGCCTGGGTTCGTCACGAACATGTCCTGAAATTTCACTTCGTTGTTCATCTCGCCATATTGCTCCGGCTCATAGGAGTCGACGGTGCGGTTCATGTTGAAATAGTCGGCGTTCTGGGTAGCGATCACCATCCCCGCCCCGGATTCTGAAATCCAGTGGAACGGCGTACTGGTGAAATCGTACATCGAACCGCCGTACCATCCCGGATAGATGTTGTGGAAGATGAAATCCACGCTGGTCGGCGTTTGACCGTTGGAAGCGTAGACGACGGGGCGCGACGCGTCGGCGGCTTTGAGCACCGCGGCATACTGTGAAACCGCGGCGACGCCGGAGGACTCGTTGCCCGCGCTCCAGAAGATGATCGCTGGATGGTTGTAGTTTTGATACACCAACTCCCGATTGATGTTGTCGCCGTTGGCGGTCGGTGGACCCCCATTGGTTTGGCCGTTTTCCGCCCAGACCAGAAAGCCGCGCTGGTCGGCCGCGGCGTATTCGAGCTCGGCATGGGGATAGTGAACCAGGCGCACGAAATTGACGCCCAGATCCTGGAGGTTGTCCCAGTCGAGCAGCAGCTCGGCATCGGAAACCGCGTTCGCGCTGTATTCAGTCTCCTGGTGTTTGCTCACTCCGCGCAATTTGAGTGAAGAGCCGTTCAGGGTGAAGTCATTTGAAGTGAGTTGGTAGTAGCGGAATCCGGTGTGCTCATCGACCGAATCGGTGACCACCCCGTCGACCGCCACGTTCGCATGGACACTGTACAGATAGGGATCAAGGGGGCTCCACAGTCGCGGATTCGTGATTCTCCCGACCTGGGTTACCGCGACGGTCGCGCCGGGGGGCACCAGAGCGTCCTGGTACCGGGACAAGACAACGCTTCCGTCGGCATCGGCGAGGACGTTCGCCACCGTGAACGTCCGGACGACGCTGTCGTCATTCGTAACCAGGGTCCGGAACGATACATCGGCGGCGTCGGCGCCGACGTTCGACGGAGTGATGTAGATGCCGCTCGAAGCGTAATCGGTCGTCGCGATGTGATACGGGCTCGTGGTGATGTACCAGGCTTTGCGGTAGATGCCCCCGTAGCCCTTGAACAAACGCGGAGTGCCGTCGGGCAGGCAATCGCCGCAAGCGCCGTTGCTGACCTTGACGGCGAGGACGTTGTTACCGCCAAAGTTGATCGCGCTGGTTGCGTCGAAGATGAATCGCGTATATCCACCCCGATGCTGCCCAAGTCGCTGGCCATTGACATAGACATCCGCGACTTGAAACACGCCTTCGAAATAGACGTAGACGCTTCTGCCGGCGGAGGTATCGGGAATCGGGAAGTGGGTCCGGTACCATGAATTGGTGAACAGCGTCACCGCCTCGACGGTGTCCCAGGTGTGGGGCACCGCGACTGACGTCCACGAGCTGTCGTCGTAGTCCACCGCTTCCGCGCCGGTCAGGGTGTTGCTCGAAATGAATTTCCAGGCACCGTCGAGTTGTGTCTTTTCCCGGTCGGCGGCTTCGGGGAGACAGGCTGTGTCGGCGCGGGATGGCGCAAAGAGCGCGGTGAACAGCAGGGTAAGAACTGGAATCGTGAACGGCGGCCGCTGGCCCATCGTATCCTCCCGAGCGATCGTACCCAATTGCCGCGCGGCAGCGTGTCGAATGAGGCGGTTGTCGTCAACTCCTCCGCCACGAGACAGGTCAAATCCGCTGAATTGCGCTTCACCCCCCTCCCCGCTTAGGGTGCTCCGAGCTCTCGCGTACCACAGCTGAGGGAGGGGTCTCCATGAGGACACAAAGTCATCTCCGGGCTCGGTCGAGAGGTCTTTCGTACTGTCTCGCAACCCTGCTCGCTTCGATTGCCGGAAGCGCACTCTGCGCGTCCGCGATACGCAACGCGGCGGGCGAATTCATCGCCACCGATCTCTCCCTGGAGAAGGTCCGACAGCCGGCGGATCGGGGCCCGGTTCAGGTCTCGGGGGCGAGCGGCTCGGGACCGGCGATCGATCCGGGCGTTCATCCCAAACCGGGCCGGACGCGTCGACGGTCATCTGGGAGGGGAGCGAGTACAACGCTCCGATCGGAGTCCCCGAATCGCCTGCCACGGAGGGGAGCCTGCTCGTCTCTACGCGCGTGACCGCCAGCGGGGAGAGTCAGAGCCGCGGCGTGATCGTGGCCCAGGATCTTTCGACCGGAGAGGAACTGTGGGCGACCCAGCTTCCAATTTCAGCTCCCGACAATTGGTGGAGCCATTCCATGGGCGTGCGCGATGGTCAGGTCTACGCGAGCCGAAGCCTTGGCATTTCGAGGCCGGACTATCTGTATGCCCTCAACACATCGGATGGTTCGGTGGTCTGGCAGTCGGAAGAGTTGATCGACGCGGACATCGTGGAGACGCCGCCCTTTGCCGAAAATGGCGACATCATCATCGGAACGTGGCGGTCTCTATTCCGGGTGAACCGGGTGGATGGAACCACCGTTTGGAGCAGCCCCCGCACCTGCCCGTCGCAGCCTGGAGGATGCAACGCCACGGTTTCGGGAAATCGAATCTACATCTGGGATGCCAGAATCCTGGAAGGCGGCGACCTTGGGCTCGTGGTCGTGGCTTTTGACATCGACACCGGCGCGGAGCTGTACCAGAGCCCGGCACTGTCGCGCGGTTTCATCACCATCCAGCAAATTGCCTTGTTTGCCGATTCTACTGGTGGAGTTTATGCCCCTTCGGCTCGGGTTGCCGCAGACGACGCACTGATTGCTTTGCAGGACACCGGCGAAGCTCTCGTCGAGCGCTGGAGAGCGCCGATCGACTGGGTGCCTTGGGCTTCCTTTGGAGTGGGTCCAGATCGATCGGTCTACAGCTATTCGCCGGCCCACGAAGTCGTCAGGCTCGACCCCGAGACCGGGGACGTGCTGAACACGTCCATGCCGATACAGTTCACGAACCGCTTGTTGCCTCGACTGGCGGTGGACGCCCTCGGAAAGCTGTTCCTCACCGCCCACTATGGACAGGGATGGGTGTACTCCTTTGATCCGGATCTCACCTTGCGCTGGCAAGAAACGATGCCCGGGGCGGAAGGACCGGCGTTGGGGGCAGACGGAACGTTGACGGTCACCGGCACCGGGACCGCTCTGCGCGCCTATCAGTGAATCGCGATCGTCGCCCTCGTCGCTTCCCAGTCGACGTGCATCGTGCAGGCGCCGCCGGCCTGGTCGAAGGCGATGGTGAAATTCTCGACCGGCGCCGGGAGCTTCGAAGTCGTCATCTCCACCCGCGCGAGATCGTCCGCTTCGCCGGGATAGGGAACTCCCCACTCGCCGGTCTTCTTGCTGATGATCAGCGTCCACTTGTTCGCATTGGGAATGGCAAACATCGTGTAGCTTCCAGCCGGAATGGTCTTGCCCCCCAACGAGAGCTGCGCGTCGGTGACCAGTGTGGTGGCTTCATTCGCACCCAGGCGCCAGACCTCTCCCATTGGCACCAGGTCGCCGAAAACCTTGCGCCCCTTCATCCGCGGGCTCGAGTAATCCACGGTAACTGTTTTGCCCTCGGCCAGCTTGCAGGTGGCCTTCGCCGGTGGGCTGGGGCGCTGGCTCTTGTCCTTTGGCGCGGCCAGCGCGGAGCTTGCGAGAGCGGCGACACTGAGGAAAACGGCGAGACTTGGTGCACGCTTCTGCATGGGATCTCCTTAGGGTCAAAAGGGGAGAACATCCTTCGAAGTTACTTTTCGCGGCCATGACCAACCGGTAGCAACCCTCGAAATTCCAATGTTATCGGTCGGCCCGCACTCAGGATCCCGTCACCAACCACAGACCGGCGGTGATGACGACAAGGCCAAGGCCATCCATCAAGCCCAACGGTTCGTTGAGAAAGAGCGCGCTTAGCAACAACCCGAACACAGGCGTGAGAAAGAAGTACGCGCTGACCCTGCTCGCCTCGCCGTGCTGGAGGATCCAGAACCAGAGCATCGAGGCACCCACGCTCAAGATCAACACCAGGAAGGCGAGGCTGATAATCAACGGACCGGTCCACTGGATGTGGGGAACGCCCTCTCGTAACAAGGCGGCCGGGACCATTGCGACGCCGGCGAAGGCGAGCTGGGCGCCGTTCAGGACCACCGGGTGGGGGCGGTCGCGCATCCGCTTGTAGAGGATGTTCGAGGCCACGAAAGAGAGTACGCCTGCGAATGCGAGCAACACATCCTGCGGTCGAGCGGTTCCCGAACCTGCCCGTGAGTACATCGCCATGAGCACGCCGCCAAATCCGAGCAGAAGGCCCAGGAGCTTGCGTCCAGTGAGCGGCTCGCGCAGGACGAAGGGCGCCACCAGCGCCACGACGAGAGGGTTCGTGCTGGCGATGATCGAACCCATTCCCGCCGACAGACGAGCCAGAGCAACGTAAGTAAGACCGAGGTAGAGGGCATTGCCCCCGATCCCGAGCCCGAACATCCGCAGCCAGGTCCCCGCGTCGCGGGGAATCGCCAATCGCGCCACCTTCGCGCCGGCGAGGAGCAGCCCACCGGCGATCATGAAGCGCAAGGAAAGGATGGAGATAGGGGGTGCGCCCCGCGCGAGGATCCGGCTCGGAACGAACGCCGAGGCCCAAAGAAAGACATAAAGAATCGCCGCCGCCACGCCCGTGGCGGATGACCCGGGCTGCTGCCAGCTCGTTTCCAGCTTGCTCATCGCGGTGTCGGGTCCGAACGACTTGCGACAATCCACCCGCGCGCCCTCTTGATTTCGCGCCATTCGGCGCCCGGCGACCAGGCCTCCGTCTTCACCAGGGCCACCTGGGCGCTCGGGCGATCGACAGCAGTGAGCTGTAGACCTGGCCAGGGAACGACGTCTTTCTCGAAGGCCAGCGCTGACAGCATGTCCCATTCATCGACCTTGGAGATGACCAGCACCTCTTCGCCCGGAACAAGCCGGGAAAGCTCCCGGGAAAAATCGGTTGCCACCACACAAGGGGGATTCATCAGCAGCCGCCCCAGTCCAAGCCCTACTGACCCGACGCAAACCAGGAGAACAACGCCAAGACCCAGAACCGCGCGCTGAACGCGCTCGGAGTTGGAGAGGTAGCGGGAAACAAGCGGACCAATGCCTTGAGCGGCGAGGATCGAGAGAAATGGGTAGACCAGCAGCGTGTGATGCCAGAGCTTTCGCTGTGGAATCGAAAGCCCCACGATCACCACTGCGGTCGCAATGACGAGGAGTCGGCAAGCGCGCGTTTCACCCTGTAAGCGCCGCGCGAGCCCGCGGGGCCATTGAAGCGCAACGATGAGCGCGGGAATCAGGAGCGGAAACCACGGCCAAAAGCGACCCGCGATCGCTCGCACCGCGTAGAGCGGATGAGAATCGCCATCGCGACGAACACCCGTCAAGGAGCCGAGGACCTGATCGACGGCGTAGCCCCGCCACCAATCGGGGTGAGAGTACAAGAATGCAGCCACGGGCGCGGTGGCCAGGAGAAGGGCAGCGCCCCCGATGAAAAAGGTTCGCCAGGAGCGATCAACGACCGCTCGCGCGACGACTGCCCCCGCAAGCGGCAGCGCGCCGAACGGGCCTTTGACGGCGATCGCGGCACCAGCGAGAGCACTGGCGAGCAACCAATCGCGATGGCGCAGCGGCTCCGTCAACACCGGGACAGCGGCGCCGACGGCGAGCAGGATCAGGAGGGGATCCAGCGTTGGGTAGCTCGTTTGGAAGAAGAATGCCTCCGTCGTGCCCAAGACAAGCATCGCGATGCATCCGGCCCATCCACCGCCCAACCGGCGCGAGATGATTCCGGTGAAGAGCACGATTCCGAGAGACAACACGGCGAAAAGGGGAACGACGGCCCAACTTCCCACCCAGCGGATCGTCGCGGCGATGACCCAGAAGCCGAACGGGAGATGCTCGTAGAATCGAGAGTGCACGGTGGGAAGGTAACGAAGCGATGTCCATCGATCATCTTGAACCATGTGCCTTGCAATCACCTGGTACAGCTGAGCGTCGCCAACGTCGGTGTGTTGAAACCAGGTGGCCCCCATCAGGACGACGAAGATGGAAAGGACCAGCCCGGTCGCGGCGAACGGCGGGGAGTCGATCGTGCTCCGCACATTGCCCGGGTCAGCAAGTTTTGGAACGCGCATCGGCAACGCTCCGCTGTGATCGAGCAGCTGCAGGTGATCTCCTTATCGGATCGTTCCGGCGCGGGTCACCCGGCTCAGCGCGGTCAGGCCGAGCGCGGCAAACAGGACGTTGTGCAGCTGGCCGGCCACCACCAGAGGCAGCTTTCCCTGGAGGCCGAAATTCTCGAACATCTTCGAGAGCACGTAGTAGGCAACGTAACCCACGATGGTCAGCAAATAGCCGCGTGCGCGAGACTGCCCGCGACTTAGCGCCAGCGCCGTACCGATCAGCGCAAACGAAAGCGGCGTCAACGCCTGGCCCAGACGCCGGTGGTAGGCCATCAGAAATGGACGCGGGTCCGAACCCTCTGCCCGGGTGGCGGCGGCCGCTTGCAAAAGCTCGCTCGGGGTAAGCTCGTCGCTGGGCGAACGAAAGCGATTCTTGCGATAGAGCGAGTCGCCAACGCCGACGATGAACTCTCCCTGCCCAAAATGAATGATCGTGTAATCCGATGTGGAGCGGTTCGCGCGATGAACGTCGCCGTCCACCAGCCTGAGCTTCAGGGCCTCGCCCGGTGCCGACGGGTTGACGCCGGCCTCGGGCGCGAGCATCAGCACCGGTGAGGTGGGATCGTTGTCGTCGTACATCATCACGTTGGTCCAACGCCGTTCCTCAGGATCCACCGCCTGCGCATAGACGGTCAGGTGGCTCAGGTCTTCGTAGAAGACCCCGGGCTTGACGTCGCCCACGACGTTTTTCTTGATGATGTCGTTGACCACGCCCTTCACTGCGGTGAGTCCCCAGGGCTCGGCAGAGAAGGAGAAGAGCAGGAGCAAGCCGCCGAGCACCGCGCCAACGGCAAGCGGAAGAATGACAATGTGCCAAGGGCCAATTCCGACCGACTGTAAGGCGATCAGCTCCCGATCTTCGGCGAGGCGGCCAAAGCCCAGCAGGATGGCCATCAAAAAGGCGATCGGCAGCACCATCACCAGCAAGTGCGGCGATAGATAAAGCACGATCCGACCCATGTCCCTCGCGGTGACGGCGGTACCGAGAAGGACATCCGCCCCGCGGAGAAACTGCATCACAAACAGGAGCAGGAAGAGAAACCCGATACCGACCGCGAGCGGACCGGCGAGCTCTCTTAGCAAATAGCGGATCAGCACTCTCAAGGCAGGCCCGCCATCTTCTTACAGCACCCCGGCCTGCGCCGTCACTTCTTCATTCCGCCGATCGCGAACAGCGCCGCCCCCACGACCAGCGAAGAAAGCCCGCCGAGGAGCTGCTGCCAGGTGGCTCCGCTCATGATCGCGATGGATATCAGTAGCCCGAGGAACGGCACGACCGGTCCGAACGGGACGACAAAGGTGGCCGGCCTGACGACCGCGCTGAAACGCGCGCGCCTCAACATCAGGGTCGAGCCGCACGCCGCGGCATAGGGGACCAGGCGCGCCACGGCGCTTGCCGCGGCGAGCTTTTCGAAGGTTCCAGAGAGCGCCAATGCCAGCGCCACCGCCGAGGTCGCCAGCACGCAGTTCGCGGGGGTCCTGAATCGCGGATGAATTCGGGCGAACCAGCTCGGCAAGTCGCGATTCTCCGCGAGCGCGAACAACATCCGCGACCCAGAGAGGACTGCCCCGGCATTGTGCCCGGTCATCGAGAGGACCGACCCGACGCCGATCATCAAAGCGCCACCGCTGCCCATGAATGCATACGCGGAATCGGCGATCGGCGTCCTGGAGCGCGCGATGTCCGGAAGGGAGCCCTGAGCGACAGTCTGCGCCAGGGCCATCACCACCGTCACGCCCAGGATCGTCGTCACCAATGCGAACGGCACGTGCCGCCTGGGTTCCGTCGCCTCTCCCGCGGCGACGGGGACCACGTCATACCCTCCGAAGACGTACATCAAAAGCAGCGCGCCCGCTCCGGCCTGGCCCAGGGAGAGCGAGGCCGAAGGCACGACCCTTGAATAATTCACGTGAAACAGCCCGATCGCGATGAAGATCCCCAGAGGCACCAGCTTTCCGATCGTCAAGAAGTTCACCAGAAACGAGCTCTGCCGAATTCCACGCACATTGATCCAGGTCAGGGCCAGGATCAGAGAGGTGATCAGAAGCAACCGGGCCGCACCGCTGTTGAAGCTGTGCCAATAGAATCCCACCGCCAGGGCGAGACCATTCACGACCGACGCCTGGCTTGCGACCCTGGTGAACCACTGCATCCAGCCGACCTCGAAGCCGGCGAATCTGCCGAATGCGGCTCGCGCGTAGAGCGAGGGACCGCCCGTCGATTCGAAGCGGCTGCTGACCTCCGCAAAGCAGAGCGCGACCAGCAGGGAGGCCATCCCCGCGAGGACGAATCCCACCACACTCCAATCACCAAGCTGCGCCGCAACCGGCGCCGGCATCAGAAAGATCGCGCCGCCAATCACCTGATTAATGCCGATGGCCGTCAGGTCCCAGCGACCGAGCGCGCGCCGCAATGAGACACGGTCGGCCGGAAAGGTGGGAGAAGACGGCATGCCCGGCTTGTATCATTTAGTTGAAGCATATCTGGGAGGACGCTACCGTCGTCGCCATGATCCGGCTCGCGACGAAGGCTGACGCTGAGGCGATCGCCCAAATCTACCATCCGATCGTCGCCGGCACCGCGATCTCGTTTGAGGTCGACCCGCCAAGTCCCCTCGAGATCGAGCGGCGGATCCGGGAAACGCTCGCCTTCGCTCCCTGGCTGGTCGATGCATCGGAGGAAGGTGCGGTGCGCGGATACGCCTACGCCTCCAGGCATCGCGAACGGGCGGCATACCGCTGGTCGGTGGACGTAACGGTCTACGTGCATCCCGATCACCGTCGCCGAGGCATTGGACGCGCTGTCTATGCCGCGCTCTTGAGCCTGTTGAAGCTGCAGGGGTTCCACGCGGCGCACGCCGGTATCACGCTCCCCAACCCTTCCAGCGTTGCGCTCCATGAGTCGCTCGGCTTCAGGCCGCTGGGCGTTTATCCGGCTGTCGGTTACAAGCTCGGCGCCTGGCGGGACGTCGGGTGGTGGCAGCTCGAGTTGCGCGAGCGGCTCGGCGAGCCAGGTCCGCTGCGCAGCATGGCGGAGGCACTGCGGGACCCTGCTTGGGCCTCCGCCCTGGCGTCCAAGGGCAAACCCCGCAAATGAGTGTGCCTGATTGCAGCCGAAAGTTCGCTTGGCAATGCGGCCGCTTCCGTCGGTCCCAGGCAGTCCGCCGATGAAACCAAACTGGAGCGCACCGAGTACAGGCTTTGTCTGGAGCGCCACATGATTCCGTATTTCGAGCTTCCCTCATTGCAGTTGCCATTCGGCCTGGCCATCCACCCGTTTGGCGTTTTCGTCGGCCTGGGCTTGATGGCTGGCGCGGCCCTGGCGGCGCGAGCCGCGCGGCGCTACGGACCCGGTGACGATCGGCCGCTCAGGGAGGTAGTTACCTGGGCCCTGGGGGGTGGCGTCGTTGGCGCGCACTTAATGCACCTGCTCGCGTACCACCCGGAGCAGTTGCGCAACGAAGGGGCGATCGCCCTGCTCAAGGTCTGGGACGGCCTCTCTTCGATGGGCGGCGTCCTCGGGGGGCTCCTGGCGATCGCGTTGTTCTTTCGCGCGCGCCACATCCGACTGTGGCCGTACCTCGATGCGCTCGCGCTCGGCACCGCCCCGGGATGGGCGATCGCCCGGATTGGATGCTCCGTGGCCCACGATCATCCGGGTGTTCTGACGAGGTTCCCTCTCGCCGTTGCATTCCCGGGCGGGCCGCGACACGACCTGGGGCTGTACGATTTCCTCGTGCTATCGGTCCTGTCCGCCCTTCTCTATCTTCTCGCCCGGCGCCGGCCACCGGAGGGGTCGTTGATGGGCGTTCTCGCCATCGGCTATTCCATTCCGCGATTTTTCCTCGACTTCCTGCGCGCCTCCGATCTTCCCTTCGTCGATGGACGAATCCTGGGCCTCACCGCGGCGCAATACGTGGCGCCAATCCTCATCGCGGTCGGCGTGGCACTGTTGGTGCGGGCACGCCAGACCCAAGGAGTTGGTCCAGTTAATTTCGCGGCGCCGGCGCCCTGACCAGCGTCCCGCAAGCAGCCAAAATCCCGGAAAAGCCGAGTCGGAGCGGAGCCCCTTTAGACGCCCGCTGCGCAAGTGCATCGAATCGGAAAAATCCGCAGACCAGGGTCCCGGAGCACCCAGCACCGCCAGTTGGTCGTTGCAGGGCAGTCGACAATAAATTTGGTTCGCAGGCGCGCTAGAGTGGTTTTATGTGCGGCACTAACGACTACAATTATGCTCGTGGCGGGTTTCATCGCCACGAGCTCGGCCTCGCAACCTTCGACGCATTCGTGGTTCTCACCTCGTTCTCGCTCCCGCCTAGCCCATGAGACTCTCAGATCTCCTGCTCGCCATCGCCGCAGTACCAGCGCTGTGCGCCGGGAGTTATCTTTTGTGGCTGACGTTGCTGTCCCGACGCTCGGCCCCGCCTGCACCGGGAGCAGTGCGACACCGTTTCGAGATCGTCATCCCTGCTCACAACGAGGAGTCGGGGATCGCCCAAACGATTCGAAGCGTGCTCGCCATCGATTATCCGCAAGACATGTTCGCGGTGACGGTGATCGTGGACAACTGCACGGATCGGACCGCCGAGGTTGCTCAGGCCGCCGGCGCGCGGGTCCTCGTTCGTGAAGATCAGGCGCAGCGCGGAAAGGGCTACGCTCTCGCTTACGCCTTCGCGCGGATTCTAGGCGAGGGGCGGGCCGATGCGCTGGTGGTCATCGACGCAGACACGGTGGTCTCGCCCAACTTGCTTCGAGCTTTTTCCGCTCGGCTCGAGACCGGCGCCCAGGCGGTGCAGGCCGACTACGCGGTGCTCAATCCGTCCGATTCCTGGCGCACCCGGTTGATGGCCATCTCCTTCGCGTCCGTCCATGTGCTCAGATCTTTGGCGCGCGAGAGGCGGAAGGTTTCTTGTGGGCTCCGGGGAAACGGCATGTGCTTCACCGCCGAGTTGCTCAAGCAAGTGCCGCACGACGCGTTCTCACGGGTCGAAGACCTCGAGTACGGCATCCAGTTGGGCAAGGCTGGGCATCGCGTGCACTACGCGGCGGAGGGCCATGCCTATGGGGCGATGGTCGCGAGCGCGCTGGCGGCACAATCTCAGCGGCGCCGCTGGGAGGAAGGCCGATGGAAGTTGGCTCAGCGAGACGGACTCAACCTGCTCGCCCGCGCATGGACAAAACGAAGCCCAGTGCTCCTGGATCTCGCTCTCGACCTGCTCGTTCCCCCGCTCTCCTTCATCATCGTGCTCGACGTGGCAGGCCTTGTTGTCTCCGCTGCCTTGGCGGTGGCAACAGGCGGTATTGGACTGTCGCTGATCGCCTGGGGGATTTCGGGCTTGTTCGCGGCGGTGTACGTGTTCCGTGGGTGGACGCTTTCCGGCACCGGGGCGCAGGGGCTTGTCTACCTTCTTTGCTCGCCTTTTTACGTGGCCTGGCGGATGACCCTTTTGTTGAAAAAATCCAAGGACCCCAGGGACGAATGGATACGAACCGCGCGCCAAGGCGAGGATCTGTGGGAACGCCCCGGCCGGAGAGGCAGTCCGCCGATGTAAAGGGGGCTGTGATGGGCATTCGAGTTCTTGCCCGTCGAATTGCTCCGTGGCTCTCCTGGGCCTACCTCGCCTCGCTCCTGGGAATCTTCACCTGGCTGTGGTTCACCGGCGAACGGTCATGGTTCGGTCTGGTTCTTCTGTATTTGCCGCGCGCTGCTCTCGCCCTCCCGCTCCTGGTAACGGTCCCCTTGATCCTGGTCTCGGGCTCCTTCTATTTGATTGTCACACAGCTTCTATGTCTGTGGCTGGTCCTCTTTCCGCTGATGGGACTGAAACTGCCTCCCAGTCCGCCGCCGGGCGGTCAGATGCCCTACTTCCGGATTCTCAGCTACAACGTCTGGTACGCGAATCGGGGAGTGGACGCGATCCGGGCCGAGGTAGAACGGGCGCAGCCCCAGATCGTCCTATTTCAAGCAGCCAATGCCCGCGCCTACGCAATACTGGAGGGCGAACCTTTCATCCATTGGCATACGCTTCGGCTCGCGCGATTGGCAATTGCCAGTCGGTTTCCGATCACAGAGCATGAGGTTTACGAAGATGTCTCGGATGTCTCGGGTACTCCTTTTGCCCGATTCACTCTGGAGACCTCGCTCGGAGCGATCGACTTGTACAGCGTGCACATGGTCTCTCCGCGCGGCGCACTCAGTCACTTCCGATTATTCCACCAATGGTTTCCCTCGGATTCCGATCGCCGTGATGCCTCGCTCAACACGCAGCTTCGCGAGAAGCAAGTCCATCGCCTCGCCGACGCCGCTCGCAAGTCCAAGCATCCGGTTTTGATCGCGGGGGACCTGAACCTGCCGGTCTTGAGTCGACTGGAGCGGGATTACCTTGGCGAGTTTCACGACGCCTTCGATGCAGCGGGCAGCGGCTTTGGCTACACCTTTCCCTCGATTGCGCCCATCGGTCCCTGGATGCGCATCGATCGCATTCTCGCGGGCCCGGAGCTTCGCTTTCTGTGTTTCTTCGTCGGCGGTGGAGAGGGTTCCGATCATTCTCCAGTCGTCGCCGATGTGGCGACCGCGACCATCGCACCGTAACGCGCTAGGCGTCTGCGAACGGATTGCGATAGAGTCCGAGGCGCTGCCGCGCCAGATGGTAGAGCACCGGCGGCTGATGCACGAGATAGCGGTGCCATCGCTGCCTCGGTTCCTTGACCAGCCGATACAGCCACTCCAGGCCGGCGTCGGTGACCCAGGGCGCTGGTCTCTCCAGCGTGCGCGCCTCGTAGTCGATGGTGCCGCCCAGGGGAAGGAAGGTGCGCACGTGGGGCAGGCGGTCGCGATATTTCACCAGGAACTTCTCCTGCCTTCCGGCACCCAGTCCCACCAAGAGCACACTCGCGCGCGACTCGTTGATCCGGGAGATCATCCGATCGATTTCCCCCGGCTTGACGTCGTAGTCGAAAGGCGGCGAGTCGGTACCGACCACCATCTCTCGCCCAACGAACGCATTGATGTTCTTCGCTGCGCGCTCGGCGATGCCCGACCCGCCGCCGCAGAGGAACACGGTGACGGTGGGATCATCTTTGTATTTCCCGTAGAAGCGGGGAAAGAAATCGGAACCAGAGACGCGCTGGCGAAGTGGCGTGCCCAGCGCCTTGGCCGCCGCCAACAGGATCTGGCTGTCGCAGGTGATCACCTGGAAGTGTGGCAGCAGTTGATAAAATTCGCGATCCTGCTGCAGCTTCATGATCATGTCGACGTGCAGGGTGAGCAGCATGCCTTCCCGGAAGGAGCCGAGCAGCTCCTCGAGGGTGACGTCGTCAACCGCGACGTTGAGCAACTGAACCCTGGGCCTGGCCGGGAGTTGACCGCGGTTCATCGGGCGGCTTGGCTGGAGGGAGCTGCCCAGTGCTGCTCGATCAGGTCCCGGGTCTGACGGATGTTGGCCGCCGATGAGGCCCCGAAGACGATCGATTGGAGCCCTTTCAGCTCGCAAGCCCAATCGATGGCCTCTTTCACCGGGATGGCGCCTGACGCGAGCACCGACATCGCAATCGGGCGGCAGCGTCGGGTCTGCAGCACCTTGCGGTACTCCTCCACGCCGCCGGACATGCGAAAGCCGATCTTGTTGATGTTCGCGCAGACGATCGGGTTCTCCACGCCCACCTGATCGAGCGCGTCGAGCAGAAGCGGCAGGTTCATGGTGATGAAGCCCGGCTCGGCGCTGTAGCGCTCGCGCACGTAGCGGTCGAACTCGGCGAACACCGGATAGAGCTTCATCCCGAGGAGAAGATCGGTGACCACGTTCTGGATGAAGATCACCGGCGTGTTCAGACCTTCGAAGCGCTTCATCTCGGCATCGATGAGCAGCTTCATCAGAACGTAGATATCACGGGTGATCGTCCCCACCGCGCCGCGGAGCAGCGTCTTCATCACCCCGCCGGTCGCGAACCGCTGGATCGTCTCGATCACCCCGACCTGGGAGACCGAGTTCGCATATTTGTGCGCGTAGGGCATGCAGGGATAGTAGATGAAGTCCTGGTAGCGCTCTGGATTGGCGCGCATGTGGTCGCAGACCTCGCCGATTCGATCGTGGGTTGTGCACATGAATGTCCGGATGCCCATCTCGTAGGCGCGGTCGAGCACCTCGATGATCGCGGCAACGTCCTTGAAGCGCAGGGCTTGCTGCCGCGCCTTTTCCTCGGACATGTGATTGACGCCAAAGAATTGGTTGTCCCCGAAAATTATCCGGTCCATCGCCGCCGCGCTCCTCAACCCCTGGCCTGATCAATTTGGATGATCTGCTCCAGCACCCGGTCGGTCTCGTAGGCGCTGGCGAACGAGTTCTCGTGCGAGGCGTCGCCCCGTCGAATCGCCTCGAGGAATGCGGCGGCTTGTGCCGTGTACTCCTCGCCGCGCAGATAGTACCCGACCGGCTCTTGCAGGTCGGTGATGTAGCGGGTGGTCCACCCCTCCTGGTAACCCTCGAACGGGCTGGAGCGCAGATACACCTTGAGCTCTTGCCGATCGACCACGATCTCGCCCAGCTTGCCATGGACCTTCACGATGGTGGTCATCTTGCGGACGGTATCGTCGCTCCAGT
>WNFG01002024.1_pt1 | contig 20366 bp, 20 predicted proteins | sample 5400431 | NCBI WGS metagenome assembly WNFG01 (sample SAMN13153346, study PRJNA577476) | soil metagenome | isolation source: 120 cm saprolite under Douglas fir tree site 2 hole 3 replicate 2 | place: USA:California | collected 2015-04-18 | reverse complement strand
CGCCGCCCAATCGTCGGGCCCTGTCCCGCAGGCCCCCGCCAAGATTTGGACTTCCCCGCCCGGCAAACTGTACGTTCAGACATTGACCGACCGGATCATGGCGGCTCATCCGGAGCTCCTCAGCGTGACGTTTCACGGCGTACCTCCCGGCGCCGCGCCGAAGACTTACACCATGTTTGGCGGCTCGTATGTCGATCGCATCGGCAATCCCGACGATCCCGACGACATCATGGTGATCGAGACGGGAGTCACGATCCTCGATCCGCGCTGGCACCGTACCAAAGATGTGGTCCGCAAATTCGTCGTGCAGACTCCCTTGCGGGACGCCGCCGGCGAAAACATCGGATTGATCGTGCTGGCATACAAGAACCCCGACAAGGGCGGCAAGACCGACAAGGATTTTTTCACCGCAGGTACGAAATTGCGCGATGATCTGGAGAAGGACATTCCCAGTTTCGCGGCGCTGTTCCAGCCGGGCAAGTGACATGCGCTGACCGACATTCTACGACCGGCAATAGACAAACCCAGCGGTAAAGCCGCCGCACGGCGGTCGCCTGATGATAGAGGCCGCTCGTGCGCCATCGGGCGCTGGGGGAAATCACCCGCTAAATTGTCATACTCATAGCGAGGAGCAGACCGACTCTTTTTCCATGGTTGACGATCGAGCACGGTTGATGCTACCGCGTCTAATAGCAGCAGCCGCAGCCTACCATTGCGCCTCGTGATACGTGGAAGACAGGAAATGACTCAATGATACGGATAGTCCTCATAGGCTGGTGTCTACTGGCTGCGATGGGCGCGCCGGCAGGCGCCGCCGACATCATCGTTCGCAGCGATGGCGCAGACATTCACAGTGGTCCCTTGTTCATGCGCGTGACGGCCTTGGCCGACGACATTCTGCGCGTGCGCGCAGCAGCGGCAGCGGACTTGCCCGAGGACGCTTCCTGGGCCGTGCCGGAGGAAATGCGCGGCCGCTCCGTCCCGGTCAGCGCCAAGCAAAGTATCGATGGTGTCGAGTTTCGGACGGCAGCATTGGCGGTGCGGGTCGAACGCTCGCCCCTGCGGTTGACCGTGTCGGATTTGGCGGGCCATGTGATCTCGACCGATGCCCCGACCCGGGCGGTCGATGTGGCGGGCAGCGGCTTTACGCTTCGCAAGGTGCTCCCGCAGACCGAGCATTTTTTCGGTTTGGGCGACAAGACAGGTCCGCTCGATCGTCGCGGCCAGGCGTTCACCCTCTGGAACACCGATTCGTACCGGTTTCAGGAATCGACAGATCCCGTGTACAAGAGCATTCCCTTCTTCATCGCCGCGGGTGGGCCGGGCGGCAGTTACGGAATCCTGCTCGATAATACCTGGCGCAGCTGGTTCGACTTTGGCAAGCAGGATCCCCAGACGCTGGCCTTCGGCTCCGCCGCCGGACCGATCGATTACTACCTGATTTATGGGCCGAGCGTTCATCACGTCGTCGAGCGGTATACGGATCTCACCGGGAAGCCGCCCCTGGCACCGGCATGGGCTCTTGGCTTCCAGCAGTCCCGGTACAGCTATATGTCGGCCGCCGAGGTGCATCGTATCGCCGACCGGCTGCGCGCCGAGCGCATCCCGGCCGACGTGATCTGGCTGGACATCGACTATCAGGACCGCAATCGGCCGTTCACCACCAATCCGACTACGTTTCACGATCTGCCGGGGCTGGCAGGGGAGCTACGGCAACAAGGATTGCGATTGGTCGTCATAACCGACCTGCATATTGCCGCGGCGCCGGGTCAGGGATATTCACCCTACGACAGCGGCATCGCCGGCGACCATTTCCTCAAGCGCCCCGACGGCTCGCTCTACGTGGGCCCCGTCTGGCCCGGTCCCTCGGTGTTTCCCGATTTCACCCGCCGCGACACGCGTGCTTGGTGGGGGACTCTGTACCGCGATTTCGTGTCAGCGGGGATCTCCGGTTTCTGGAATGACATGAACGAGCCCGCGGTTTTTGAAACGCCGACCAAGACCATGCCGCTCGATACGCAGCACCGTATCGCGGAGCCGGGCTTTGCGCCGCGCTCGGCGACCCATTCTGAGATCCACAATGTCTATGGAATGCTGAATTCGCGGGCGACCTTCGAGGGCCTAAGGCAACTCGAACCCGATGAGCGGCCCTTCGTCATGACGCGCGCGACCTACGCGGGCGGCCAACGCTACGCGGCCACGTGGACCGGAGATAACAGCTCGACGTGGAACCACCTCAAGCTTTCGATTTCAATGCTGCTCAACCTTGGCATGAGCGGTTTTGCCTACAGCGGCGCCGATGTCGGCGGCTTCATCGGTGCCCCGAGTCCCGAGCTCATGACGCGATGGATCGAGATTGCCGCCTTTGCGCCGGTCTTTCGCGCGCACTCGGAGAAAGGCACTCCGCCCAAGGAACCCTGGGTGGACGGTGCCGAGCACCTGCGTATTCGCCGGCAATTCATCGAGCAGCGTTATCGGCTGCTGCCCTATCTGTACGCCCTTGCCGACGAGAACGCGCGAACGGGAGCTCCGCTCATGCGGCCGCTGTTTTACGACTTTCCGGACGCCCTCGATGCGCCGTGCGACCAACCGACGGCATTTCTGTTGGGGGACCGAATGCTCATCGCACCTCCCCCGGACTTGGAGTCACCGCAGGACTACAAGATCTGCCTGCCTGCCGGCCGCTGGTACGACTATTGGACCGGCGCACCGGTGACTGTGCCGCCTTCGGCGAAGTCGGTTTCGGCAACGGTAGCCGCGCCGATGTCGCAGGTGATCACGGAGACTCCGGCGCTCGATCGCCTGCCGGTATTCGTGCGCGCCGGGGCGATATTGCCAAGTCAGCCTTTGGTGCAAAGTACCTCTCAGACGCCGCAGGGACCCTTGTCATTGGACGTGTATCCGGGCAACGACTGCCGAGGAACGATTTATGCCGACGATGGCCACAGCATGGCGTATGCGCAACAGGGCTATCTTCGGCAGCAAGTTCACTGTGTGGAGACCAATGCCGGGATGGATCTCGACTTCGATGCGCGGCAGGGTCGATTCCAACCGTGGTGGCACCAACTGGCGGTACGAGTGCATGACTGGAAGGGCGGCGCGCAGGCGTTCCTCGACGGCAAACGCATCGCGGACCCCGTAACGCGGGCAGGGGTACTGCTCGTGACCATCGACGCTCCAAGCGGCCGGTCGCGGCTGTCGCTCAAAGCCAATTCCGTTCGATAGTGAATCGACCTAGCACAGTCGCCGACTGTGTCGAAACAGGCGCTCCGCTATTTTGTGCTGGCCGCTGCGAGCTTCTTTACCGCCGTCTACTTCTGGACCACCTACGCTCACTAGCAGCCTCTACGCTCGCTAGAGCCTGCTGGACCGGCAAGACAGCGGCTCGGACGGGCACGAAGACCGGACCATCCGCATATTCTCCCGAACAATCAAAGTCCTGGCCCGAGTTACGCCGTCAGGTGCGGGTCCTCCGCGAAAGGTCCGCACGCTCACTCTCGCTCAAATCCCAATGCCAGTCATGACACTCAACGTAGGCGCGAATCGGTTTGTTGTTGTCGAGTGCGTCCAGGATCTCGTGTTTGGTCCGCACGGAGGTCGATTCCTGCTTGCATATGGGGCAGTGCACGGGGAATCGGATAAAGACTTCAGTCACAGCACTCTCCTTGTGGTGCGGTGAGCACCCGGTCCGCCGCCTTCCGAATTTCGTACATGTCCCACACAGCAATACGCTCGCACTCCTGTGCGATCGATTGCGCTTCCTGGCGCGTTACGCTGGTGACACTAAAACTTATCGCGGTGATGCCGTTGCTTGCGATGAAGCGGCCAACGCGAGATTCTTCCTCGTACGCGTGGGAAAAGCCCGACTGACGCTCGCTCAACATTTTGGCCAGATTGCGGTATTCCTGGATCGGCAATATTAGAGTCCGCACCGCCACCGCATCGTCAAGGCGCACTTTCGCCAGCAAGATTTTGAGCGCGTCTCTCATTGAGTCCCCCGAGCCCCACCCTCAAAAACAGTCCACTGAGTCCGTGCACGCCACCATTTTACCGCCGCTCGGATATTACTCGCTTTCAATCGTCGATGCTTCTTTGCCATGATGAAAGCATCCCGAGTTCGGGCTTGGCGATCCAACGGGGATATGTGCCGCAATTGCCGCGATATGCCGGCGCCACGCAGTGCTAAGCTGCGTATGAAACTGAACCGCCGCCTGCCATGATCCGGCCGATGCGTTGCGTGAGCTGCGTTGCATAAGGCACCCTTAGTTCGATGAAGCCAAGGAATGATGCCTGACCTATGTTGGTGCGATCATCGATCCGCAGCAACACCGCCGCCACAAAATTACGCCGCCTGTCGCAGGTGAAAAGACATTATGTCGCAGCGGCCCGCTCAGCAATGACACAGCTCACGAATTCCTTGACAATGCGCTTATCGTTATATAACGTGGTTGTTATATAACTAGGAGCAACATGCTGAGCCTCGACACCGCTTTTTCGGCGCTCGCTGATCCGACCCGGCGAGCGATCCTCGCCCGTCTCGCCTTGGGTGAAACGACGATCAATGAACTGGCCGAGCCGTTCAAGATGACGCAGCCCGCCATCTCTCGTCACATCAAGGTGCTGGAGAATGCGGGGCTGATCGTCCGTCGTGTCGAGGGCACCCGGCGTCCCTGCCGATTGGCGCCCGCGGGGATCACCGAGATCGATCGCTGGCTCGGCATGTTGCGGGATGCCTTGGCCGAGAACTACGACCGGCTGGACCAGGTTCTGGCCAGCATGAAACCCAAGAAGCGAAAGGGGAAACGATGAGCAAGATGACGCTGAACACCGAAGGCGATCGACATGTGGTGGTAACGAGGCGATTTGCAGCCGCGCCGGAATTGGTCTATCGCGCGCACACCGAACCGGCGCTAATCCAAAGATGGCTACTTGGCCCGGCTGGCTGGACGATGCCTGTCTGCATCAACGAAGCCAGGTCAGGCGGAAAAATCCGCTATGAGTGGACAGATGGAAAAGGCGGCGGGTTTTACCTGACCGGGGAGTACGTGGAGCTGGTTCCGTTCAGAAAGATCGTTCACGTCGAACGGATGCACCTGCCCGCCCCCACGCCGGACAATCTCATCGAAACCACATTTGAAAAAGACGGAGCCGGCACGCTGATGACCATGCGAATGACCTTACCCGATTCCGAAACGCGGGCGGCCATGCTTGCGACCGGCATGGAGCACGGCATGGAAGCGAGTTATGTCCGGCTTGAGGCCCTGATTTAGGCATTCCAATAGACAGTTACAGTGTATTTAGGAGTTAAAGCGATGCTAACAGCGCCACAGATTATCCAGACCGAGGTCCAACATGCCGCCGTCATTCATCTCACCATTCCGCGTCACGAGATGATGAGGGTGTTCGGCCCTGCCGTCGGAGAGTTGATGGCAGCGCTCGCCGACCAAGAAGTACAACCCGACGGAGCCGTCTTCGCTCACCATCTTAAGATGTCCCCGAGCACCTTCGATTTCGAATTGGGTGTGAAGGTCTCGGCGCCGGTCAAGGCTATCGGGCGCGTGAGACCGAGTCATCTTCCTGCCGCCAGAGTGGCGCGCACGGTATACAGCGGTCCTTACGAAGGCCTGCCTGCGGCTTGGGGTGAGTTCAACAAGTGGATGAGTACGAACGGATACGAGCAAGGCGAGAACTTGTGGGAGCTCTACCTGGTCGGCCCGCAATCGACCCCTGATCCCGCGAACTGGCGCACCGAACTCAACAGGCCAATTAGGAACTGACCGATAAGCTCAGGCAGCCTTGCGCCGCCGCATAAAGCCGAGACCGGCGATACCGCCGAGGAGCAGCGGCAGCGCGGCGGGCAGCGGGACAGCGGTCGGAGTCAGCGTCTGTGACACGAGATTGTATTTACCAGATTTGCTTCCGAGCCATTGAATCTTGAAATCTGGGTTGTAACCTGCAAAGTCACCGGCTTGGGCGACGGTCAGATCGAAGGTGAGTTTCAGCTCGCTATTCGCCGCCAGCGCGGGCGCGGTCGGCGCCGTGATGGCCTTAAAGCAGAAAAAATTTCCTGTCCCGTCGCAACCCATGGCATTCAAACCGCCCGTCATGAACGTGAATCCAGACATAGTCCCAGTCACGAGCGACCCCTTTGGCGGTGTCCCCTGTGGCGGTGTCTCATTGAACGCGAGCGAGTTCACGCCGTAGCGGCCGCTTTCCGTATCGGTCGCACCATTGATGCCGGTGATGTCTAGCGTGAACTGATCCACTGTTGGGCTGAGAGTGGATTCAAACAAGGTGTACGTTACACCGTCAGCAACCAATGAGGCCCACGCGGGTGTGCCCGCGGATATCGCGATCACGCCCAAAATTGTGGCGATCCATGAAGTCTTGAAGCCCATCCATTTGCTCATTCCGCCGCACCCTTAGGCATTGGCCGATGCCAGTCTCCTCAGCCCCCACCATACCGACAGGAAGCATCGACAGAATGACGGGAATGTGACCGTTCCATAACATGGCCGCGTCAGATTAACTGGAATGAGTTCATGGCGCACTGAACATGTGATCGGAAGCGATTGCCGGGTGCGTGTCCTTCTTCGACCCGGTTTTTCCGGAATCAAGGAACTCACGCACGATGGGATTGATTAAGTCGGGATGAGCGAGCGACGACCATCAGTCCACACTACGCGCAAGGAGTTTATGCACGGGCGTGGACTGAAGCGCTGGCGGCACGAGGCAATGAAGCTCGGCTACACGTAGATTTGGCAATGCGCTTAAGCCCTCTCGATCCGCTCCGTTACGGAATGCTTGGGACTAGGGCATTCACACACATGGCCGTGGGTGAGGACGTGGAAGCGGCGGACTGGGCCGAACGGGCCGCGCGTTCGCCTGGAGCCCACGTGCTGATCGCGATGATCGCAGCCGCGGCGCATGTGCTAAATGGCGACGCGGAGCGTGCCGCCTTTTGGGCCGCGAATGTCCGCGAGCGAAGTGCGCTCACCCGTGATGATTTCTGCCGTGCGTTTCCGATGAAGTCAGACTCTATGCGCGTAAGGGTGTTGCGGGCATTGGTGCAGTTGGGCTTTTGAGACACCCGTGATCCACCTAAAGTCGCGCGGCAGAATGCCCGTGAAATGGAGGGTCCGCCTTTGGGCCGTATCGAGACCGCGGGAACAGAGAACTGGGCGCGTGCCTAGGCTTTCCCGGTTGTCGAGGTCGCCATCCACGAGATATTCGCGTAAGTACGACACCGGTCCGCTGCGGGCGCGTGCGACTTCGAAAATCGACCGCTTGCCGAGATGCGGCAGGACGTCCTTCGCGAAGATCCTATGATCTGCCAGAGTGTGCTTTGGCGATCCGGCTTCACGGTCAGCGCACTCGCTTTGAAGTCGCCGACGATGAACGCGCCCCTAATATTGGAACGTGGAGGCTGGAGGCCTCGGTTACTTCGTGCCGACCGCCGCTTGCACGATAAAACTCGCACTGAATTCGCCCTTTGCGTTGAGCGCCTCTAGATCGGCAAGGACGGCCTGTGCCGTTGCCTCCTCGATCAGCTGAGCATGAATGAACATCGGCATTTGCTGGACAATGAATGCGCGCCAAAATGGATGCGCATCCAGGTTGTCGGCATGAGCTAGGACGACCTTGGTCCGAACATCCTTAAGACCTGCGGAATGAAGATGCCGAGCAAGGTTGAGGCTCACGAAGTAGTCGTAGCACGCCTTCCTGAAGATCGCGTTAAGCGCATCGAGCGTTTCCGGCCGGCTTGAGCTGATGGCAAAGAATGGCAGCCATTCGATCGCGCCCACGTGTCCGCCGCTGCGAGTAACCCGCGCCATCTCAGACAGCGCCGCCTTCGGCGGACCGGCATGGATTAGCACCTTATCGCAGAATGCGGCGTCGAACTCGCCGTCTTTGGCCGGTATTGACCGGATGTCGCCGATTTCGTATCGCGCGTTGGACGCGCCAAGCTTTTCAGCCCGCGCGCGCGCGCTTTCGACAAAAGCCTTGGTCGTATCGTTGCCGGTGATGCGTCCGTTCGTCCCAACAATGCGCAGGATATCGGATAGTGCGGCGCCCGTCCCGCAACCGGCTTCGATCACTGACGAGCCCTGCGATATTCCAATGTTTTGCAGCAGCCACTGACGCGTTTCGTGATAGGCCGGAAGCGTGACCATCGCCTCCAAGATGTGGCCAATCCCGGTCACCGGCTCCGGCGGCAGGTCATTGAGCGCCCCGAAAAAATCGGATCCCCAGTCGGCCGGGTTGGGTTGATTCGCCCCTTTGCTCATTGGCCCTCTCCCACTGATTGCGAATCCCGGGATCGCGCCGAATGCAAAGGTTGCCACGTGGACGACATGTTCGCAATACGCCGAACGGCGTATAAGTCGGCACCATGGACCAGATCACCGCACGTGATTCGCGCAACCTCCTCCGGGCGGTCCAGACCCTCAACGTAAGTCTTGATCTTTCGACACTGGCGCAGCGTACGATTGCTGCCGTGAACCATGTGGTGCCTGCTGACATGGTGACCTATAACGAGGTCGATTTGGTTCGCCGGGTCGACCGCATCTTCGTCGCGCCTAACGATGAGCGGCTGGCGCCCGGAACGCGGCACTACGCCACATTCATTCGTCATATTGACGAGCATCCGGTGATCGCGCACAACGCCCGCATGGCCGATCCAGTGCCCCGAAGAATCTCGGATTTTCTCACCGACAAGCAATTTCGATCTCTAGCGTTACACTCCGAATTTTTCCGAGTATTTGACATCAATTACCAGATGGCGATGGTCGTGCAACACGCGGGACAACAAATGATCGGGGTCGCCGTGAACCGGGTGTTGTCCGATTTCACCGAGCGCGAGCGTACCTGTCTTGCTGTGCTGCGTTCGCAGGTGGTTCAGGCCTACGGTCACGGCCTGACCATCGAACGACTTCGGACCGAGTCCCGTTGCGCTCGCGACGCCCGTGCAGCTGCATGCGCGACGGCCGGCGGCCTCACCCAGCGCGAGGGCGAGGTTCTCCACTGGGTGGCGGGCGGAAAATCCAATGATGATGTCGCGCGAATCATCGGCGTAACCTCGGCGACGGTGAAAAAGCACCTCGAGCATATCTATGACAAGCTGGGTGTTGCGAACCGCACTGCGGCGAGCGCGATGTATATCCGATTCCAACGCGGCTGATTGGCTGACGAAACACCACCGAAATGCTGGGGCCGTAGGGACATCTCAGGATACGAGGCCGCCTCCATGCTCGCTATCTCTCATCGGCTGGCAACTTCCTCGGAATTGGGTGATGCATATTCGGGAGCTGGCGCGAGCGGCGGGCGCTAACCTGAATGAGAATCGGCGGTACCGGACGGTCTTTCCCGATCGTTTCCAACGTGTCCCGCGACCGCATGGGGCGGATTGACGCTGGTCTGTAACCAGTTATACTAGTTACTTACATGGACACGGGAAAATTCGAATTCATAAGTGGCAGTCTGTCTTTGGATTTCGTCGATACGCTTGGAAATCGGCGCGCCGAGCCGATCGAGCGTCTCGCGATTCCCGATGATTTGGATCGATGGCTCCGTGCAGCTGGGTTAGCTGGCGCTGTTGTCAGGAAGTCAACGCGCGCCAACCTCGCCCAGGCGCGGGCACTGCGTGACGCCATTTTTCGCTTTGCCCTATCTGTGACCGAAAACAAACCGATCGGTTTGACGGACACTGAAACGATCAACGATTGGGCGATTCGGATGCCATTGCGCCCAACCATTGTCGGCGGTCGCATTGAGCTGACTGCCAGGCAACCGATCGAGGCGCCGTTGTCCACCATCGCTGCAGACGCGATCGAATTGATCCTGGGTGTGCGGCGGTCACGCATCCGAGAGTGCCCGGAATGTCGGATGATCTTTGTGGACACCTCCAGACCCGGAAAGCGGCGATGGTGCTCGTCAGCGTCAGGCTGTGGCAATCGATCCAAAGTGCGCGCTCATCGCTCTCGAATGTCCGAAGCTTCATGAAAGGAGGTACTGTGTCGGATAAGCGCGTCGCCTTTGATTTCGCCGTGCAGTTTTCGAATGGGGGCGGACTTCAGGGCCAAGGGTTTCGCCTCGACATCGATGTTGACACAATTTCCGACGATGACCTGGCTGCCTACCTCATCAGCGATCTGCGCCTCCTGATGGTCGGGAAGATCGACATCCTGAACAAACAGATTATCGAAGAGCAGCACAAGCGGAAGTCCGGGCCGGAAAATGCTGCTGGGCTGCTCCCGCCTGACGTTGGCCTCGTTGACTTGAGCCACACGATCGAGAACGGCATGGTTACCTACAAGGGCCTGCCGGCGCCGATCGTCTGCGATCATATTTCTCATCTACAGTCACGAGCGAACTACGCCCCGGGCACGGAGTTCCAAATCGGTCGCATCGATATGGTCGCCAATACCGGCACATACATCGATACGCCATACCACCGCTATCCAGGTGGGACAGATCTGTCCACGACACCACTGCCGAACATGGCGCATATCCCCGGGGTCGTTGTGCGCGCAACCGGTATCGAGCGTCGCGCCATCGATTGGACGAACTTTGCGGCAATCGACGTCTCGCGTCGCGCCGTGTTGGTCAACACTGGTTGGGATCGCCACTGGCGCACGGACCAGTACTTTGAGGGGCATCCGTTCTTGACTAAGGCTGCTGCAGAGTACCTCCGAGACCAGGGCGCTGCCCTGGTTGGAATTGATTCGCTGAATATCGACGATACCAGCGATCGAACGCGACCGGTACACTCGATCCTTCTTGCAACGGGGATTCCCATCGTTGAGCATCTGACCAATCTCTCGGCGTTACCGATCGACGGCTTTATCTTTTCAGCGGCTCCGCCAAAGATCGTAGCTATGGGCACTTTCCCGATTCGTGCTCACGCAATTCTGAAAACCGGCAAAGTGGACTAGTGCAACTTCTGGCCGACACCGGTGACCCGATCTCGAGTGACAGCTCTTGCTTTCATAAGATGACGGCTATTGGGAAACGTGAATGTCTCCTGTGGGTCCGAGTCCGGCCACCTGGAATCACGATCGCCGCGACGCAGAGAGTATGGTAAATCACGCGTAGTATTGAAATCGCCGCGTGTGACTGTAGGTGTGAATAGTGGGGCAACTTGAATGCACCTTACATAATCACTTTTAGAGAAAGCAACCGCCGCCGACAAGGCCACAACCCGCATCGGCCTCATTCCTCGGTCTGCCCGCTTGTCGCCGAACAATTTCGAGAGGAAACTAACCGTAAGACAGGGGGCGAGAATTTAGCACGCGATCCGCCCCACGAGCGGATGAATGTCACTACCGTCCGGATGTGATGCCTAGGGAGAGGACGATGCGTTTGCGCCACGAGTTATTTGCTGGCTTGGTTGTACTGGCCTCGACAGCATCGACCTGCTTGGCCGCCGATGGTCTGACCCTGCCGAAGGATGTGGCGCTGCCAGCCAATGTCGCGGTGGCCATTTACTTGCCGAAACAAGTGCGGGAATTTCGCAGCGTTTTCCGTTCCGCGAGCGGCTTTCAAACCACCGACTCCGTGCAGCTGGGAAACACGTTTGAGGAAACGACGCTCGAATCGGCCCGCCACTTCTTCAATACGAGTTTCATGTACGAAGCAGCGGGCACACCCGGATATGGGTTGCTGATCGCCATGCATCCGAACTTGAAGAGCGAAGATCGCCAATTGGTCGCCACCGCGCATTACGCGGTTTTCAACTCCGCCGGCGTTTCAGTATTGAAGGGAGATTCCGTGGTCCGCTGGGCTCCGGGAATTGGAGGGTATAATTCCGATGTCATGGGTCGCCTGACGGAGCAGGTGATCAATCGAACGCTGACCGATATCGTCGCCCAATTGCGTCCGACCGCCGATAAATTCCCCACGGGAGAGAAGACGCCCCTCAACATGGATTTGCTGGTTGATAAGGACCACGCCGCAATGAGCGGAACCGGGTTTTTCGTAAATAGTACGGGCCAGCTGCTTACGGCAGCGCATGTCGTGCATAACTGCGCGGTCATCGACGTGCGCTATGGGGGTAATGCCCTCCCGGCGACCGTGACGGCAAGCAGTGCCCTGTTGGATATGGCCGTGCTTGACACCCACGTAAGCAGCGAGCATTTCCTCCCGCTGCGTCACGAGGGTCGCCTGGAATTGGGTGAGAACGTCGCCAACATCGGATTCCCGCTCCAATCCCTGATGACCGACGCACCGACGGTCACTCGCGGCACCCTGAGCTCTCGCGCAGGCTTGAGCGGTTCCTTGGGTCAGTTCCAATTCTCAGCACCCATCCAACCGGGCGCCAGTGGCGGCCCGGTGATCGGCGCTCGTGGGGATGTCGTCGGAGTGGCCGTGGGCACCCTAAATGCCCAGGAACTGCTCAAGCAAGGCGTGTTACCGCAGAACGTCAATTTTGCGCTCGAAGCACAGTACGTTCAGAAATTCCTGCATAACAACGCCGTCGCTTTCACCGAAGGGGCCACCGATCCGCATGTCTCCCCCGACGTTCCCATCGACAATGTGCTGCCCGCGGTAGTGGGCGTCAGATGCTACCAATAAGGCATACCGCCATGGAACGAGCTCTTTCCGGCACTTTCGCACCTCACGTGATAGTGATGCTTTGCCTGGTTTCATGGCCGGTCGTGGCCGACAATACCGAGTCAAGCACCGCCTCGTCACCCGCAAGCCAGGCCGGCGATCAGGCGGCCGTGCTGCTCCCTACCATCTCGTTTCGCGCCGATGCTTCGGGGGATGATCTTTTCGATGGGCTGCAATCCGCTCACCTATTCGCGCACCTTTCCAAGGAAGCCCCGGGCTCCCCGATTCAACTGCGCATTTATCACTCGGTGCACCCAGCGAAAGTAGACGCAAAAAATTTCTTCAGCGGGTTGTTATCGGTGGGCACCCTTGGACTTTCGCCGGTGATCATGAGCGGCGAACACACCATGCACTACGAGCTCTATGTCAACGGCCAAAGAATATCGCGATATGAATACAGTGCGAAACTATCGCGCAGTGAGTACATGCACGGCAAAACAGTAGATGCCACCCATGGGCTCGGGCCGGATGGAGTGGTCTGGGCGAAGTCCACGGTCGATCTTTTCCTGAACGATCTCGCGCATGACAATTCCGTGCGCGCCCTGAATGACGAGTATCAGGTGTACTTCGGCGCTCTCGCACCCGCCGCGGGCATTGCCACCACTGCACAGCACTAGGTAGCACGACGACGCCTGCCGGCAGTCCACTCAGTACTTCAGCCTACCCCAAACTTGCCCGAGGCTGATTGTCGGCGAGTATCCGGACCATTGGTGGCGAAACCATTCGTAGCACATGAGTACTTAGTGGAGCGGGCGATGGGAATCGAACCCACACGGGCGGCGCTTCCGGGCCTTTAAAACAAGGAGTTTGGTGCGATGGCCGACGCCAATTGTGACTAGCGTGTGAATTTTCGTGGTACGTGGGGCCATGTAGGGATGCATCGATAGATAACCCCGGGCTCGCGCGGATTTTTTTGATAATCTACCTGTCACAACGGCCACCACGACCGGGATTATGCGACGCAGCGGGACTGAAGTAGTCGATCCGTCTCGAGCCGCAGCGGCGATCATTGCTCGCCTCCGGTCCGGCATGCCAACCGGCCTCGCTCTCCTGTCGCTTTGGCTTTTGGTGCAGCCGCATCCCGCCTGGGCGCAGGCGCCCTTCTACACCGACGACACCGGCGTCGCCGATCCCGGCATGCTGCACGTGGAAGCATCCGATGAACTCGACGCACTGCAGTCCATGCAATACCCCGACCTGCGCCAGAACACCGCGACTCTGAAGACCAACGTCGGTCTGCCCCATGGCCTGGAACTCGATCTCGATTTCCCGTACATCGTCATCGACCGCTCCTACGTCACATCGAGTTCCCGGGGCATCGGCGACACGAACCTCGGCGTCAAGTGGCGGATTCGCGAAGGGTCCGCTACATCCCACAGTCCTGCGCTGGCAGCGAGCTTCTACACGGAGTTTCCCACCGGCGATTCGCGGCAAAACCTTGGATCGGGCTTGATCGACTACTGGCTCAATTTGATTGCACAGGTGCCCGCGTCGGAACGGACTCGCATCACCGTCAATCTCGGCATTCTGTTCGCTGGCAACACCAGCACCGGCGTCGTCGGGATTCAGACCACGCGAGGGCACGTCTACACGGGCGGGCTGTCCGTCCTGTGCGATGTGAGTCCCCGCCTCACCCTTGGCGGCGAGGTGTACGGAGGCATCGCGGATACCGTCGGCCTCGACAGAACGCAGCTGCAGACCATGCTGGGTGCGCAATATGCAGTCCGCGAGGGTCTCTCCCTATATGTCGGCCTGATCGCCGGCACCTACACCGCGAGCCCGCGGTTGGGCGGCGTGATCGGCTTCGCCGTCGATTTTCCGCACCTGTTCTACGCACCCGACCGCAGCGCTCCGCAACGCTCGGCCCGCGCGCCCGGCGACACCCGGTCCCACTTATTTCTACCATCGACAGGAGATTTCCATGATTTGTAATCCCGACGTGCTCAAGAGCGTGCCGCTATTCGCCCTGCTCGACGCGGAGGAGAGCGCCGTGCTCGCGGCGCAGGTCGAACTCAAGGAATTCGCCCCGCGCGAGCGGATCTACAAACAGGGGCAGCCCGGAGGCCAGGCCTACGTGTTGCTCTCCGGACGGGTGCGCGTCACCACGATCGATGAGGATCATCAAGAAGTGGTGGTGGACGAGCCCGGCTGCGGCGAATTCTTCGGCTTCGCCTCCATGCTCGAGCAGACACCCCACCACACCAACGCCATCGCGGTGGAACAGACGTCCTGTCTGGAAATATCCCGGGACGACATCGCGGTCCTGTTGGAACGCAAACCGCTGGCGGGGATGGATCTGCTCACGTCGCTCGGCCGGCAATTGCACGCGTCTCAGGAGCTCATTCGCATGCGGGCCAGCCGCAATCCAAACGAACTCATCGAAGCGGAGGCCACGATGGGCGAACGGGTCGCCGATCAGGTGGCGCGCTTCGGCGGCTCGTGGACCTTCATCATCACCTTCGGCGTCCTGATGACCATTTACACGACGATCAATATCCTCCTGGGCGCCAAGGCCTGGGATGCGTATCCCTTCATCCTTCTCAATCTGTTCCTGTCGATGCTCGCCGCGCTGCAGGCGCCGGTGATTATGATGAGCCAGAATCGCCAGGACACCAAAGACCGCTTGCGCGGCGAGCTCGACTTCGACGTCAATAGGCGCGCCGCTTCCGACATTCAGGGCTTGGCGCGCAAGCTGAACCTGCTCGATGAGAAGATGGACGATATCGGCACAATGCTGCGTCACCAGGAAACGGGTGCGCTCCGGCCATGAGCGGACAAGCGCTTACCGCCTCGAGTCTGTTCTCGCTCTTCTGGTACGGGAGTGGGCAGCAGGCTGCGTGTGAGCTTCGAGCGACTCAAAATAATCGACACGTGGGTCTTTCGGGTTCTGGTCAGGTTGGCATTGACTGGTACTCCACGTACCAGCTGGTATATAACGTGCTATCCGTGATCGAACTGTTTTGGCAGTGGAGGTTGCAGATGGGTTCTGATGAACGAGCTATTCGTGAGGTGCACACGACTTGGATTGATGCAGTCAACACCGGCGATCTTGCCCGCTTGCTCACCTTGATGGCGGACGATGTCGTGTTTCTGAATCCGGGCCAAGCGCCGTTCGGCCGAGATGGATTCCCCGTCGGCTTCTCGGCCACCCACCAACAATTTCGGATCCGTTGCATCAGCGAGTTGGAAGATGTCGTGATCGTCGGCGAAGTCGCCTACACATTGTGCAGGGACTCGTTAACTGTAACACCGCGCGCCGGCGGAGAAGCAACGGAGCTGGCCGGTCATCGGATCACCATATACCGCAAACAGCCCGACGGCCGCTGGCTTCTGGCCCGCGACGCCAACACGCTGTCCCCGGTAGCAAGCTTAGGTCGTGAGAATCGTCTCACTCGACCTAGCCATTCCGTCGAGCGTACGTCGCAATGGTCGCTGAGCGCCTTTGCACCACCGCTCATGTCGAGCGTTGATCGTCACCCTCGGAGTCTGCGCCTGAGCCACCCAACGACCGCTTCGGGGTCGATTCCGGCCGACTCATCCTCAAGGCTGGAAGCAAAGGGGATAAATCATTTCTGCTGTGGCTGCCACGACCTCCCCCCAATACGACAATTCAGGCCGATTGAACTCAGCCGATCGGCACGGTAGAGACTTACTAGCCGGGGCGCAAACTCGAGTCCTAAAAGCGGCCGGTCGTGTGAGTTTTTCTGCATCTGGGCCGATACCGGAAATCCAGTCCCGAACCCCGGTCGCCATTTGCCGCTGTGCCTGTCTCGGTCCCCTCGCACCTCGGCAAATATACATAAATTACGGATATTATCGAAATTTGATAACTTCACCAGGAACCTCAGTTGGCCGTCCTGATTACGGCGATGCACCGTACGGAACAGCGACGGCTGCCGGTCGTACTTGTCGGCGCCGGACTTCCGCAGCTGCGAGGGCAGATGGGAAACGCAAAATCCTACGCCGAGAGGCTGTTCGATTTCCCTACCGTCGGAGCTCTACCACCTGAGCCCGCAAGACTGGCGATCGAGAAGCCGTTGTTAGGCGAGAGCGTAAGCATTACGCCTGAGGCGATGGACCTAATTCTTCAGGTCACTCAAGGCTACGCGTACTTCCTGCAGGAGTGGGGAAGCCATACGTGGCTCGCCGCCAAGCAATCACCAATATTGCCAGAGGTAGTAAAGCTGGCGACGATCACGGCGATCGCCGCTCTCGATGAAAGTTTCTTCCGCGTACGATTCGACAGGCTCACCCCAAAGGAAAAAAAATATCTTCGTGCCATGGCTGAACTCGGACCCGGGCCGCATCGATCAGGCGATATAGCCGATTCATTCGAAGCAGCAGTTTCATCACTGGCACCAACGCGCAGCTCGCTAATTGCGAAGGGGATGGTGTGGAGCCCCAATCACGGCGATACTGCCTTCACAGTTCCCATGTTCGATGAGTTCATGAAGCGCGTCATGCCAGGTGACTCATGGCGGTAACCGAGCGAGTTGGAGCGGGCGATGGGAATCGAACCCACGCGGGAGGCGCTTCCGAGCCTTTAAAACAAGCGGTTTGAAGCGATGGCGGATGCCAGGTGTGATTAGCGTGTGAATTTTCGCGGCATGTGGGGCTACGTAGGGGTACATCGATGCGAGAGGGCCCGGGCGCAGCCCTTCAGTCGTAGGTCTCCGATGGTGCCTGACCAATACAGGCGGGCCCCCAATTCCTTACCAGATGTACGGTATGAGACGATGGCGCACACGGCTTGCGTATTCGTTGTAGCCGGAAAGATCGCGGCTGAGGATCCTTTCCTCATCGAGAAGCCGCCAGAAAAGTACCGGCAGGATGAGTGGGACGAGACAGATCGTGAGCCACGAGCCGAGCGCAAGCGGCATGCCGATGAAAAGCCAGAGCGCGCCCGCGTACATAGGGTGACGCACATACGCATAGGGGCCGGTGTCAATCACTTTGTGGTCATCCGTGACACTGATGTTAGCTGCAGCAAAACTATTGACCTTCAGCACCCAAAAAATGAAGAGAAATGACAATACGATCACGATGTCCCCAACAAAGGACAGGTATGCGGGCACCGGCGAGAGGCCAACGCGGTAGTCGAGTGGAGGCAGAATGATAAAGATAAAAAAAGTGAGGATGATGAGCGACACGATGATCTTTTGCGACCATTCTTTCTCATGCTGTGGTCCGGCATTCATGCGGCGCTCGAGAAGCGGCCTGTCGTACAAAGCGAGATAGACGGTGAAGCCGATGGTCGAGACGGAAAAGACTGCGATAAAGAGCCAGCCTTGCCAGTAGTGCCACGTGCCCGCCGGCAAGAAAATGAACGCGACAAATACGGCCATCCCCGCGACCCCTTGCGCGATGGCCTTCTTGTAGAGCGGATCCATAGATGCGTGAATGGTACACCCGCCGTCCCACCCCGCAATGCGCGGCCTAAGCGCGATCCTAACTCGGAGCGGGCAAGCACGCGGCTTGCGCGGACACTTATTGAACGGACGCCGAGGCACCCGTTACCGGTTCTGCCTCGCGGCCAGGCGTAGGTCTCTTGCCGGCGCCAAGACCTGACACTGGAGTTCCGATTTCGCTTGCCGTTACCCGTCATTCAAGAGTGCATCTGTCGCACAGACTTCGCGCCCGAAAAGCCGACATGGAGCCTGCCGTTTGCAACCGTCAACTTCGGATCAGGCACGTCGGAACGGTGCAGCGGCCGGCCCCCGGCGGAACGACGCGACAGGCTAACTTCGGCGATCACACTTTGGGGGATTTCAGCCACAAAACAGCCGTCGGCGCAGACAGCAGGGGCTCGGGAGCGCCCGCTGACGCTTTTACATTTTCATAACAACTCGATTTTATGCAGAGAAGTAAGATCCCCCTGGCGCGGACCATCGCCAAAACGACAGTGGGTGCATGAAAAGCATGGCTCGTCATGGCTGCCGTTGTAATGCCTTACCCTTCCGCATAGGGAGGACGCCGAAATTCTATAGACCGGTAAGGAGATGCTTCCATGAAGAATCGACTACCTAACGGACGCTGCGGTTCTGCATTCCGTATAGCGGTGTGCGCGGCCCTTAGCAGCGTTGCGGCGTGCGGTGGTACCGGCAGCGGTGCAGGGGGCGGCGATCGGCCACCAGCGGTGTACGCCTACGTCACAACTGCCGATGTCGATAATAGGGCGGTGCCTGGCACGGTATATCAATATTCGATCGGCTCAGACGGATCGGTAGCTCCACTGAGCATTGCGTCGGTCCCGGCGGGCGTAACTCCCACGGGCGTGGTCTCAGATCCCTCCGGCCGCTACGTCTACGTGGCGAATTCAGGGGACGCCACTATTTCCCAGTACGCTGTGGGCACGGGCGGTGGTCTGGTGGCGCTGTTGCCTGCCGTCGTCCGCATCGCGGGGCCGTTCCAATTTGCGGGCTTCGCGCTGAGCGTAGATCCCGGCGGCCAGTTTCTCTACGTAGTGGGTTCGCCCCGAGATCCTCCCGGCCCTACGGCATCCATCGCTCAATATTCCATCCAAAGCGACGGCACACTGGCGTCGCTTGCGCCGGCCTCTCTCACTTTGTCTGTTTCTGCGTCGGGATCTCTGGCGATCGATCCTGGTGGGCGGTATGGGTACTTGCCGGGCGCCACCAATGCACTGGGCGGACTGGTATCCCAGTTTTCGATTAATAGTGACGGCACCCTGACGCCCCTCACGCCCGCCACCGTGGCGGCAACACAGGGCACCATTGCGGTAACGATTGCGCCGAGCGGTCAAACGGCATACGTGATCAGCACGTGCATCGATACTGCCTGCGACGGCCAGATAGAACCTTATACGATCGGCGCAGACGGTACGTTGACGCCAACCGGAGTAGTGACCCTTACCGGCACTCACGTCAATCCGGTTGAAATGGTAACTGACAGTTCCGGCTCAAGTGTGTACTTGCTCGCCAACGCGATGGGTGTCGATACGAACGCCGGGGCCGTTTACCAGTACACGATCGACAGCATGGGAGCGCTCGTTGCTGACACACCGGCGTCGCTCACAGTCGCGTCGGGCGCTGTAGCCGAGAGTACCAACGGGTCCAATCTTTACGCGCTGAGCGCCAACGCGATCGGGTTTGCATCAGGGCTACCCCAAGGTGGCCATATCGATCACTACGTCATCGGGTCCGGTGGATTGCTGACGCCGGTCAGTACCACGGCGGTCGCAGGAAGCTTACCCACGTCAATGACCCTCGTGGTGGTGCACTAAATCGTCGGTAATTGTCTGCAACTCAGCAGAGCGCAAGTCATAATCTCGTTTGCCGGAAAGCCGCCAGTCGTGTTCGTCTCCAACGGGACCGGGACGAGTCGGTGGACGGCGTTGCGTCCGCCACCGGCTCTAGCCGGCCAGGACCGGACGATGGTCGCGCTATAATGCATTCCTGGAAGCTGACATTCGCACGGAGCGTTAGACTCGTCGCATGCAGAAAGAAAAAAAGCGCCCCGAACGTTCACGGAATCCAAGATCCACGGGTTTTTATCAAAGTGGAGCTCCCTCTCATAAGGGAGTGCAGTCTGGAAGAATAGGCCTGTTGATCCGGGCCTCTGCGGCCGCTCTTCTCGTACTTGCGCCCGCGCTCACACAAGTGACTGACGCGTCTGCCCTCGCCGTGCCGGAATCGCCGCAGGTCGTTGCGCAGCTCTGGAAGTTAGATGCATCAAAGCCATCAGATCTGAAGATGATCGAGTCGCGCTATCTAGTGGATCTGTCGGCCATGACG
>WNFG01001382.1_pt1 | contig 20366 bp, 35 predicted proteins | sample 5400431 | NCBI WGS metagenome assembly WNFG01 (sample SAMN13153346, study PRJNA577476) | soil metagenome | isolation source: 120 cm saprolite under Douglas fir tree site 2 hole 3 replicate 2 | place: USA:California | collected 2015-04-18 | reverse complement strand
ATGAGGCCGAGACCAGTCGCACGCAGGAATTCGTTCTTCGTTGGCGCTCAGAAGCCGATCAAGGCTTTCGCGAAATCGTGCGGCAGCAGTGGAACTTCAGTCCCCCGCAAACGGCACGCGAAATTGAGGACTATCAGGTCGACCTCGCAAGTGTGAAAGTATTGGAATTGGTAATCGTCCCCAATATTGGCGGTGGAAACACGTACGCGTCGCTCGAAAACCTGCGGTTGGGTTAGTCCCCCGCAGCAGCAATGCCATGCTAGCAATGCTGCGGATTGGCCCTGAAGAAAACAACCAATAATCTTAGACACACCGGCTTCGGCCGACTCAGCTTTCATTTCTGGATTGTCCGCTACGGATGTACATCGTCGTCCTTGCTCGTGGCCCGCTCCAATCGCATTTTGAGGAGGTAGCATTCCTCGTGCACGGCCTTCCCGTACTCATCCGTCTTGCTGGTGTCGAGCGGCACTGGTTTGTCACACAGAGAGCACCTTGGAAGCCCGGGTGAATCCGGCACAAGCTTGAGATCACTTTGCTTGAAGCGTCCGCCCTTCACCTCTAAGAGGACGTTAATTTCTCGAACGATGGCGAAGAATCTGTTCGGGTCTTGCTCGTCGATGGCCCGTTCACACAATTCCCGCCAACACTGCTGGATCTGACCTTGCACGCTCTACCTCCAAACTTGCAAGAGGGCCTGGGAGGAGCTGGGGAATATTATATACGGCGGGCGATAGAAACTGACCACCACCAAAGGGCCAGCCGGATGCTTGGATAATCAGCTTGTTTCGCCATTATTTTCGCTTTCCTGTTCCGTTCCTGGGGAGTTGCAAAAAGCTCATTGGAAAAGCTGCTACACTGAGAGAAAGTTTAGCAACTAGGGCCTTCCTTCCAGTTAGATGTTCTCTCAGCAGGGCGTTCAAGAAATGGCGGATGACAACTCATTCAGTACCAACGTATGCCATGACACAACAAGATTCTTCGCCTTCCAACCTCCGTTATCCAGCATGGCAGCGCCAGTATGAGGCCTCACTCCACGAACCTGATCCGAAGAAACTGCTGGAGCGCGTGCACGCGGTAGAAGCGGCGATTTTCAACCGCCTCCAGGAGTTGGCGCAGACCTCCGAGGACACAGATCATAAAGCTCAAGAGCAGGCTATTGCAGAAGCGCTCAGAACTCTACGCGTTTTGAAACGGGACAAGTTGCAGTTTCCGGACTGGGAGACGAAGTGATCAGGCGGCGATCTGGTCGAGCAAGCCCCGAGCCGTTGTGATTAGAACAGAAACAGGTTCAGATTTGGAGACAACGGCGGATACCCCAGCCGCGCGAGCTTCTTTCTCAACAAAAGGATCGCTGTGAGCAGTGAAAATAATCACAGGTACGGAGGGCATGAGCTTCTCCAGCACACGGGTTTCTTCCAATCCGTTCATGACCGGCATTGAAAGGTCGGTCACAATTAGGTTAGGGCGGAGCAGTTGAGCCTTTTCGATTGCTTCCCTCCCATTTTCAGCCTCTCCGCAGACGTCAAAGTCTCCCTCGCGGGTGAAGAGTTCGCAAAGCGCCCGACGAACGAGCGGGTTGTCATCAACGACTAGCACCGACCTGACAGGCATACGAATCCCCACTCACGTTTCTAAGCACGAGCACGCGTTAGATGTTGACGTTCAGATGCGCAATGACCCCGCAACTGTTGATACAGAATGTCGGCATCCCGAATTTCCGGCCCCGGAAGAGGCTTCTGTCAATCGCCAAGACGATGTTCTTACTGTTCGGTGTCCGTCGTTACTAGGTAGTGTTTACACTCCCACGTTCTTCCGAGATCTAAGGCTCTGCTCTGCTGTGCTTTGCGAGTTTGGTACAGATCGTGCTCGGAACATGGAGGCGCAGCTCCGAAAAAACGACGCCGAAGCAAGTTCTTGATGTGCTTGTCCGGCGAAAAATCGGAGGAGTTGCCATGCCGCGAAAATCTCTAATTCTGTGTGTCGATGACGAATGGAATGGACTGGAAGGTCGCAAGGTGCTGTTTGAGGAGGCTGGGTGCAAGGTCCTGGTCGCCACCAGCGGCGCAGAAGCTTTGCAACTGTTTGCTTCAAATCCCGTCGATTTGGTGCTACTCGACTATCACATGCCTGGAATGAATGGGGATGTCGTCGCAGAGCGTATGAAAGCTGGCCAATCCGATGTTCCAATCGCTCTGCTGTCCGCAGATGATGGGCTACCAGACAGCGCTCTGAAATGGGTAGATGCGTTTGTGTCCAAGAGCGAGTCGCCCGCGAATCTCCTACAGATTGTCGAGCATTTGCTCGATGTGCGTTTTCTATTTGCTCCGCTCGATAGTTTAACTGGCGGTCAAGGAAGACGCGCGGCATAAGACATAAGAGCGCGATGCAGGACTGTGTCGAGTTCCCAACCAGCATCGAAGATGCTGGTCTTGCCAGTATGAATTCAGGATCGAAGATGTCCGGTGTCTGCTAGATTCGAGCGGCCAATGATTTTATCGACGCTTCTCTTGCGCGGCTCGGGTCAAAGTGGAAAACAAGTGCCGCCCGCGAGTGGAAACTGCTGTTGCTAGCGGAAGGGCGCCCTTGCAAAAAGCAACTGCTACGGCGACTTGTGCTTCGGCGTCTTCGCGTTAAGCGTCGAGATAAGGCCCTCTGCTGCGGGAGGGACATGTGTCTCGTGGGCAATTACAATATCCTTCGCCGAGATTTTCTCCCCGTAGATTCTCTTGTTTGCGTCATTGTCAGGTCGGATGCTCGAACCCTCGAGCGAAATGCCTGCAAACAGGCCGCGCGCGCGTGAATAGCTCAATATTTCAGCACGCATCGAGACATCGGTTTCTGCCGACGCGTTACGACCGACTGGTCCTGCTGCTACCGACGCATCTGCACCGAGCTTCACTTTGCTGCTCAAGATTCCATTCGCACCGCGGTCATTCATAACGAGAAGGACGAAGTCAGTCGCTTGCCCTCCGATCTGAAAGCCTACGCTGCCCCCCTCAAGGGCCATCATTGAGGGCGCGCCCCAGGAGCCGTTGAAACTTTCGCCCCTGCGGCACGTCATCGCACCACGGCCATAACTCCCACCGACCACAAACGCAGCCTTGAGGACTGATGGAAAAACAACCACGCAGTCGGCTTTATCGAGGAGATCTTGAGGAATGTCATCTGGAAGATTCAGAATCTCTGTCAGCACCGTGCCGGCATTCTTCAGACGATCCTCGTCCTTTTCTTTGTCGTCTGCCCAGCTGGTGACTGCAAGCAACAATGCGCTCATCGCGCAGGCTAATATCCTCTTCGTCATGACGGTCTCCTAAGAACGGATAGAGTTGCTGTAACGGGCGCGCGGCAACCCACGGCAGGTTCGACCTTACCTCCTGAGCGATCCCTCCGCGCAAGAGGTCGTCCCTCCTCCGCGCCGCCGAATGGCAGCGCCTGCGCACAATCATTTTTCGGTGCCAACATTGAGCGAGCTATACTCTGATAATCGTAAACGGGGGGAATTTTTCCTGTACATACGGGCAGTCGGCTTGGGCACCGGATTCCACAACCCTACAGTTCGTTCATTCAATGGGGGCCCAACTTTGGCGGCTTTTACCGGAGCTCTGCCATGAAGACTCCAGGCACGTCCTAGCGGGTTTCGCAACAACGCCATCAGTGAGCGTCAATAGTTTCGGGCGATGAAGCACGCTCTCTCGCGCGTCATTCTCATCGACTTTATTACTTCTTACCCAGGCTGATCCTCTTTCGCGAACATTTCCAGGACTCTCAGCAGGCTTGCAAAATCCGGTACCACAAATGCTGCACGGGTAGGCCCAGGCCCAACGTGCACTGTCCAAGCTTCACTCTGTTTGTGCTCGAATAGGTCCTCATCGGTGCGATCGTCGCCAGCCGCAAACAAGAAATCAGGGGGCGAAGAGGCGGGGAGAAGGCGCGTGAGCGCTTCGCCCTTATTGGCCCAGACCGGTCTCACCTCGACAATCTTCTCTCCCAGGAAGGCCCTAAGTTCCGTTTCGGCAAGCATCGCTTCCAGCATCGAGACCAGTTCATTGGCCAACCAGGCGCCGAATTCCGGCTCGGCCATGCGGTAGTGCCACACTAGCGCATATTTCTTTTCTTCAATGAAACTGCCCGGCGTGCGATCCACGAAGTGCTCCAAAATCGGCATCACGGTAGATTTCCAATCGCTCGAAACCTCCGAGCGCAGCGGCTCCCACGTAGCCTGAAGTGGTGACTTCAACTCAGCCCCGTGTTCCGCCATTAGCCATATTCCCCGGATCGCTCCGAACCATCGATCAAGGTCCTCTGCCGTCCTGCCTGAGCTCAGAGCCACGCAATTGCGCGGCTCCCTTACGAGGGTAGCCAAAAGGCGCAACACAGCCGGCGGCGGCGTAGCTTGCCAGGGTTGCATGGCAAAAGGAACTAGCGTGCCATCATAGTCAAGGACCAATAGGCGGCGGCTGGCGCGGCGGTACGCGTCGACCACTTCGGCTGCCCGAAGCCGCTTCGGCTGGTTATCGCTGTAGCGCCCGCGCGCCGATACAGCTTCTTGTAATGCTGCCAAAAAGCGGTCTCCCCAGCGAAAAACATTGTTGTGAAGGACCCTGCCGTGAAGGCGCTTCATGCGCTCGCGCCGCTCATCTTCCTCGAGAGCCAGCGCGCGCTCAATGGTCGAAGCCGTCCGCTCCTCATCAAAGGGATTGATCAGCAAGGCTTCACCCATCTCCGCAGCGGCGCCAGCAAATTCGCTCAATACGAGTACGCCATCACCCGCGGCTTTGCAGGCAACGTACTCCTTCGCTACCAGGTTCATCCCGTCGCGCAGAGACCCCACCCAACAAACATCCGCCAGCTTATAAAGAGCAACCAGTTCAGCCCGCTCAATGGAGCGGTTGATATAAACGAGCGGCGTCCAATCGGGCGTCCCCAGTTTACCGTTGATTTCACCGACGAGGCGATTCACCTCCTCGCGCAGATCTTGGTATGTCTCGATACCCTCGCGTGTGGGTACTGCAATTTGGATGAGAATCACTTTTTCTTTGAGTTCTTCATGCGTGCGGAGCAAGTGTGCGTATGTCCTTAAGCGCTCAGTGATTCCCTTGGTGTAATCGAGCCTATCTACCGCGAGGAGCATCTTCCGCCCCCGGTAGCGCGCGACCCACTCCGCGTAGTGCCGGGCTGTGGTTTCGTCGCGGCTCGCCAGATCTGTGTATCCGTCGGGCGCAATGCCGATGGGATGAGCTTCCAGACGGACGGGGCGGCTCCCCACTGCGACTTCTGAGATCTTGCTCTCGAGGCCGAGCACGCGAAGCAGAGTGGACCGAAATTGCTGCAAGTGCCCGTGCGTCTGAAAGGCAATCAGGTCGGCGCCGAGGAGACCCTCGAGAAGCTCCTCACGCCGCGGCAGGACCGGGAAGATTTCAGAGGAAGGAAAGGGAATATGAAGAAAAAAGCCGATGGCCGCATCCGGCAATTGATCGCGGAGCATTTGGGGAAGCAGTATCAATTGATAGTCATGCACCCACACCAGGTCGCCCGGTTTATAACGCTCCACGACCGCCTTGCAGAAGATGCGATTCGCTTCGACGTATGCCTCCCAGCCCTTCGCGTCGAACTTCAATTGAGAGGGGAAATTATGAAACACAGGCCACAGGGTCTGGTTGGAATATCCTTCATAGAATCCTGTCGCGATATCTGCCGGTAGCTCGACCGCAAAGTACTGCTCCTTTTGCGCCCAATCCTGAAGAATGGACCTCTGCTGTTCTTGATCCTCCTCCCCGCCAGCGCCAGCCCATCCGATCCAGTCCCCTCCACTTTTGCTCAGAATGGGGTTCATCGCGCTGGCCAGTCCGCCGGAGCTTCGCTCCGTCGTCCAGTGTCCGTCGTCGCCTTTTCGCAAGGTCAGCGGGAGGCGATTGGAAACAATGATGAGCCGAGTATTCATATCTCAATGCCCCCGGATTGGATGTCGCTGCGGCGGCCCTGGCGAAGCGCACAAATTTTGGGCAATTGACCCTGTGGCCTCCTCAGGCGTACTTTGCATGAGGGTTCCGCCATGAACGCGATCCTACAAGAAAACCATCCGCGACGATGGCGAACGACGGGGAATAGCCAAACGCTTGGATAGGATAACCGTTACGCATCGGAGACCACGAATCTGCATCCGGTTCGTCAGCATTTCGTCGCTGCCTGCCTTTCCCTATCCTCAATGAAGCTGTCGATCTGAAGCCAAAATAGCTGCGCCGGCTCGGCGACTTCACGGGCAACCGTATCCACACAAGGGCGGTTCTACTCGGCGATCATCTTGACTCCCTGGCGCACTAGCGTTAATTACGTGCCATTCGCTTTTGGAGTCAACGTCAACCGACATCTGGACTAAATCCTCGTTGCTTGGAGTGTGGCAAGCCCTTTACAGCGGTGGTGTACTCGACTTCAAAGAAATGAGCCGCCGCTTTGCTCACATTCCCCCAGAACTTTTCCGCTTAAGCACATACGATGTAAAAACATCAAAGTTGTTGTGAAAGCTAACCGACTTAATACTCGCGGCCCACTACCTCGCAGTCTTCACGAAATCCGTGGTCGGAAGGCACAGATGGTGAGAGGCATGAAGGTGCTATTTGGTGCCGAGACGGGACAGTTCACCAGCCGGGTAGTACATTGAATCCTGTACCGCAAAATTGCCCAACCAAATAATGAAAACTACACACAGGGGGGTTGTGAACCGAAGGCAACAAAGCCACTTAGCGTCGTGGTACCAGACGTGCTTCATACGACCGCAGCATTCGCAAGCATTCGCACCGGATTACGGAGGTGAATATGGCTGACGGCATGCAAAAGGACTGGCGCGAACTTTGTGTTGCGGTGACCAATGAAAGTGACTCCACGAAGCTGAGTTCTCTGGTTCAAGAACTGATTAAGGCTTTAGAGAAGGGCGAACGAAGCTGGCATTGCTCCGTTTGCCCACCTGACGCAATCTCGACGAAGCGGGAAACCGCTAAGGAGGTGCTCTATGGCTGACGCTCCGCGAATCACAGTCGAAGAACTGAAGAGGCGAATGGACGCTGGAGAAGATTTCACGGTGATTGACGTGCGCAACCCCGAGGCTTGGGCGGAGACGGACACCGCGATACCAGAAGCGATTCGGGTGCCGTTGGGCCAACTGGAAGAGAGCCTGCCCAGAATTCCCAAGAACAGGCCCGTTGTGGCGTACTGCACCTGACCAAGCGAAGGATCTAGCGCCAGTTAGGCGCAGAAACTTCAGGAACGCGGATACAAGGACGTGTGGGCGCTTCAGGGCGGATTCCAGGCATGGCAGAGTGCCGGATTGCCAGTTGAGTCAAAACGAAGGGCGGCTTAGCGGACGCGCACCCATTTTCGCTTGAGCTCGCGACGAATCGTGAAACCGTTTGCAGCCTTTGAATCGATGCTGTGCCGCCGCTTGATACGCGCGGCTCTCATACCATTGCTTGGCCTCTTCGATTGACGGAAATTCGGCGATTGCCACGCCCTCGGGTGCCGGTCCTTCGAGCACCTCTTGGCGGCCGTAGGCGGCAAGGAATTTGATTTGCAGGCCTTCAAGGCTCGGCCCCGCCATCGTCGCGTAAGTATTGAGTTCGGACTGTCGAGGTGCGCTCGCGTAAGAAGATCACGTAGGCAGGCATTTCATCTTCCTGGAGCCTGTTGGCCCGTTGATCGAGGGTATTGAGTCACCTAAACAGATGCTGGCTCGTTGCGGATGTAGCGAGATGTAGTGAGCCACCTTATCCAGTTCCGCGCGGTTAGCCTTCCTCCTGCCTCTTCACCGTGGGTGTCGGCACCGACAAACTCTTCCCTGTTGGTTTTCATTTGGCGTCTGGCAGCACAACATCTTTGGGTTCCTTGTCATCGCGGAGGCCGAGAAACACCGGGTGCCGCAGCTTTGAGTCCTTGGTCCATTCTGTGTAGGAAACCTGAGCCACGATCTTTGGCGATAAGAAGGTCGCATGTCGGATCCGAGGAAGATCTTCGACAGGCGACTGTTTCCGTTTGAACGGCTGAAATTTGCGAGAGAGTGCGGCGAGAATTTCCCGTGTGAAGCCCGTTCCCACTTTTCCCACATATTTGAGCTTCCTGTTCTTGTAAGCACCGAGCAAAAGTGCGCCAAGATATTCCCGAGAACCCGATGGCCGGGTATAACCCACAATGATGAATTCGTCCTCCTGGTTCACCTTTACCTTTAGCCACTCGCGGCTTCGCCCTTCGACATACATCGACTCCAGTCGCTTCGCCACCAGGCCTTCGTATCCTCGCTGTTTTGAAACTTGAAAAGCTTCAAGGCCATTTGCGGAGAGCCTCCGGGACAACATCAGATCGTGGCTCTCGCGCACCGACCGCTCGAGTTCCGCGCGCCGAATCGAAAGAGCCTCGTACCGCAGGTCTCGTCCATTCACATACAGACAGTCGAATACGGCGTAGCACGCACGACCGATTCCCCGCTGCAGCAACTGGAAGCGTGAAATCTTGTGACGATCCAGGGCAATGACTTCCCCATCGAGCAACAAAGTGGTCGGACGTAATGCGCCAACAGTGCGTGCAATTGCCGGGAAGCCTTGGCTGCGATTCTTCTCATTCCGGCTGAGCAGCGTGACCGTGGATCCTTCTTTGTATGCAAGAATTCGGATACCGTCGTATTTCTCTTCGTAGATCCATCCGGGCTCATGAAATGGTTCACCCACGAGCGTGGCCAACATCGGCCGTACACGAAATGGAATCTTGTGTTTCACCGCAAATGAGATGCCCGGGAGAGTTGCTACGCTATGGATATATCATGAGCAGATCAGTGACGTGTTGTTTTCGCGATCATTCTTCAGCAGTGAGTAAATGGCATAGATCCCAGGAATCATCGGCAGCACGGCCGTGTACATGCCTGCGAAATAGTACCTCCCAGTGGTCCCGAGATAGTAGTTCGGCATATTGGAGATGAGCGCGCCATCCGGGAATACGTGCGAGATCGACTGTGGAAGTTCAGGATGCAAAACTGGGCGGATCAACGGGAAGATGAAATGCGTGAACTCGGCGACGCCCGGCCCGATAAAGATGAACCACGCTAGGAAGCCCGCGAACCGGACTCGATAGAACAGTCCAATCGCCGTAAGCGCGTACAGAGTAGGGCCTACAAATGCGAATACCAACAGAAACCCTCGTTCCGTCCAGGTAATGTTGAAGAGTCGGCTCATTGCCGGTGCGAATTTCGTCAGATATTCTTCTGTCATGTGGATTTCGAGAGCAGCCACCGTCAGAAGGAAGATTGGCAGAATCGTTTCAGGAGCAGCCGGTCTCTTGAGGTAGGTCTTTGACCAAGCAATAACCGCTGCGAACCCGGAGCCGCCGACGATGACTACCGGTGGAATGCCGATCGCCTTGTAGCCCACGACGGCAGTGCCGATAACGCAGACGAGGGCCAAGGCGATGTTGGCAGCCCGAACAGCAGAAGAACTCTGTCGCTCCATATCGATTTCCATTTAGGTGCGTTCCTTTGCGATCACGACGGGCTACTTTGGCGGAGAGATGGAACTAAGCAGTCACGAGCTCACGCCGAAAATCTTTCTTGCAGTGGAAGTGTCTTCGAGCAGGCGCAGAAAACAATCGGCTACATTCGCGCGGGAGATAGAAAACCCGAATCGCGGCAAATGTCCTTCTCGTACTCTGTATTGGCCGGTATGTTCGTTGTCTGTAAGTTTTGGCGGACGAAGCAAGGTCCACTCCAACTCGCTTTCTCGGATTATCGTTTCCATGTCAGTTGCATCGGCTACAACTGTCGGGAAAAGCAACTTTCCCAGAAGATAAGCCGGAGGCATCAAAGCATCCTTGAATAGGAATGCTGCCGATTCGAGGATCACTCGCTTGACACCAGCTTCGCGCAACCCTTGGGACAGCGCCACTGCAAAGTCTCTGGGCAAGTGCTGGTCTGATGGCGCAATCGGTAGGCGCGGGCCGAATGCGGATAATACAGCGTCGTGTCCCGCAGCAACCGTTCTCAACGCTGAACTATCCAGTGGGTTCCTGCTTCACGGTTAACAACCCTGCGAAGCTACCGAGCTTTTCTGGTGATCGAACAAACGCGGTTACGCTATGCCCGCGTGCGATCGTTTGGCGAACGATCTCTATTCCGTTTCCGCCTGTGGCACCCAAAATGAGAACCCGCATCGAAATACTCCTGAACCTTCAATTCTGATCTTTCGGCCCTAGCGGATCTGATTAACGAGTTGAGACGGTAAGCGCCTGGTCGCTGGGCGACAAATGTAGGAGATGACCAAGGCTCCGAAGGTGACCAAGGGCTCTAAGGCCAGCAAGCCGTCCCCGGAAGAGTAGTGGGAGTAGGAAGCACTGAGGATCGTGATGCCACAGCCTACGTAAGCCCACTCTTTCAACCGTGGCATACCGGGCGCCAGTAGCACAAAAACACCAGCAAGTTTGCCGACTCCAAGGAGGTTCGAGAAGTAACGAGGGTATCCCAGGTGCGACAACGCCTTCATCATGGGACCGGCATGGGTGATCGCCAGGCTGCCCGAAACTCCGATTACACAGCTAACGAAAACGGTTGTGGTCCAGTAGGCGATCGATCTTTGTCTCATCTTCTCGCTCCTGTCTACTAGACCGGACAAGACAACGATTTGTGACAGAGCTGGCTAATTCGTCAGAGAAGGAATGTGAGAAAGCTTCTCTGGATTGGTGACGATGTAGATATTCTGGATGCGGCCATTCTGGACGTCCAATGTGAGAACCGAGTGCGGCTTTCCGTCGAGGTAGTTGACCAACCCTGGTCCACCGTTGATCCGAACGAGTTTTCTGACGAGCGTCGCCGGCACCAACCGCTTCAGGCTTCCCAGGATTCCCCTAGCGACCTTGTCAGCCCCACGAACCTCTTTCGGTACGGCAAGCCCCTTCCCTCCGCCATCGGAGTGAAGCACAACATCCTTCGATAAAAGATCGATCAGGCCGGTCATTTCGCCGGTCCCCACAGCCGTTAGAAACCGCTCGAGCAGGTCTGTTCGTTTCGGCTCTGGCACTTCGAAGCGTGGGCGCATGGCGCTGACATGTTGCCGGGCTCTTCGATGCCATCGTCGCCAATTTTGAAACCATCAGCGAGGACAACAACGACCTTGAGGAATTTGAGCGGCTGTCCGGCGCGGTTGAGGCAAGCCTAAAGGCGATCAGCGAAAGTGATGTTCCTGACCTCGACAAACTGGAGACCCAGACGAGCAAGATCGTGGCAAATTTGAAGGCGATTGAAGAGGCGGATTAGCGTCGCACCGGACTCGGCGTTGTTCGGAATTCGTAATAGTGAGGCGAGCACCCCGCCGCTATCGGAGCGAACGCGTACCTTCTTCGGTGAAGCCCTCAGTGCCATGACGTGGGGGACGGGCCGATTCAACTCTCGATTTGCGACGGAGTTCTCGATGAATGGAGAAAAGAAAATTATCGACATGCGTCTGGAATACGGTGTGCGCATAGCTAGGGCAGAAAGCATGGGAACTGGCATTAGGCTCGGTCCGAGCAGCTCCGCCGCATACGACAGCAGTGTTCCCATTGAAATGGTGAAAGCTCAAGCCGAAGCACTAGGTAATCTCGTGTTCGAATTAGCGGAAAAAGCAGCCCCGCCTGCTTTGAAGGAGCAGTTCTTTGTAGAGTTGGAGCATCATCTTCGATTGGCACGCTCGCATTCTGTCAATGCACAATTGCGCCGAACCCCAGGAATGGAGAATTCAACCCGCAAGCGCTTTTTGCGGGAATTGATTAAGCAGTTTAATCCCGCACTACTAAACAATGACGCGCACGACATTGGCTCAGCGGTCGGTCTCAATCTCGATCAAGCCGAAAGCGTCGCGAGGGAACTGGAGCAGATGGGTTTTGTTGAGTTTCTTCCCGGCATCGGCGGCATGATCGCACCCACAGACGCGGGAAAGAAAGCCGCCGCAGACGCTGATTGGCAATGACAGTCCTTTACTCTTCCCATTCCATAGCGAAATGGGCGAGGGAGTCATGAGAAGCGCTGGGCGTTCGCATGGCGGATGCAGCTCGGAAGGCGAAGCAGTACAAAGCTTGTCTGGATCTGGCAAAGCACAACCCGAGTATCGTCTGCAAGTGAAGTTGCGGCGGATGGACGGCCCGCTAGCCGATGTGTCCAGTTCCATTGCAATCACCGCATCGGATAGTCGCAAAAGCAACTCCCCTCTCGCCAGCCAAGACCCGGAGGATGGAACCAGTCCCAGCGCAAGTCTGGCAGTCGCCTGCGGCGGCTTCGTTCCCATCAATCCCGTGCAACGGCTGCACGAACTCAAACCCATGACGATAGACATTGCGATCTCGGACAATGGCGTGGGTGGTTGCGGTAGCGCTCGGAAGTTTGATCTGCAATTCGACCTTTTCCCCCTCACGTAATTCGACCGGTAAAATCGCAGACATGCCGAATTCGCTGATGTCCTGGACCCGACCTGGTAACAGTGCGCTTTCTGTGCGCACTGTAACGTCGGCTTCCAACTCAAATCGCTGGTGACGCCGCTTCTCCGTTACGCCCTCTGGCTGGTTCACGGGTCCTTTGTCCTTATTGTCCAGTCGAGCAATTTTATTGTGGCCCGCGCATAAAGAGGCTTCGCCCACGGTCCCCTCAGCAGTTTCCGACATTACTTGAAGCCCTGAATCATATCGGCACTATTTACGTCTCGTTACAAAATCCGAACATCGGCGCACTCGTTACCACTGTGAACTAGCAATATGGGCGAAAACGGCTCACACTTCACGTCGGTTTCGTTCGTCTTCTATTTTTTGTGGTGGATTAACGTGGACCGCGACATATCGGGTCTCGGGCGGGAGGCGTGCATCTGCAAGGCGAATATCGAATCGACGATGCGCTACTTGAGGACCGTTCTCGAAGTGAGGAGGTACGCGAGAGGCGCTGCCGCACATTTGCGCACCTTCGTCGCCTATGGCCTGCCAAAGGAGCACGAGCGTGACTGCGGCGAGTTGGTGAAGTATGTGGAGCAGAAGTGATTTTTGAACCGGTCAAAAACGGGCGCGCTCTGCGGAGAGCAGGACATCTTCGAAGCAGTGCAACGCCATGATGCAAAAACACCAGGCTTCTGTAAAGCGGATAGCAGTAGAATACTCCGCATGTCAAAAGACATTGCAGTTAACTCTGGCTGTATTTTCTATTCCTGTTCACGGTTGCCGGAGGCACGCTCGCTCCAATCAGCGTTAATCGGAAGGACTTGCCCTGTTTCTGAAACACCGCATTCATCGAGGCCGAAGGCTTCGGACACTTGGCAATATAGCGCTTAACGAATACGGTTGCCGCTATCGCAGGTGGAATGTTGTGGTGGCTCATGACGTATTCTTTAGTGAGTGCATTAAGCCTCACTCTTCGGTGATATTCTGCTGATTGTGGCTCCAGCCCCATTTTCGTTCTGGCTTCTTTCTCTTGAACCGCTCTAAATGCTAAATGCTCAGGTGATTGGATTGTTTTCGCGCGCCTGCTCATCAAACTCCCTTACCATCTCTGCGGTATGAGCATTTTGCGCCTCTGTCTGTTTCTTATTGCTTCGATTTGCGCTTTCTGTAAATCCTCTTTTGAAAGTTGGAGTCGCGTCTCCAGAAGAGCGTCGTGCTCCTCTGCCCACGCACGATAAAATGCAATTACCAGTCCAGAGATGGCTATAAGCCAATACCAAAAGGGTCGAACTGAATGGCCGATTCCCTGCCATGTACCCAACAGGCCGATCAAAACCCCGCCAGTCACAAGCCCTCCCCGATAGCGACTAACCGCACTGACCCAGAGGAAAGGCTTAAATTCCGTCCACATTAGTTGTTTGTATCCCTGTGAAGCCCGTCCTTTCGCGAACTAGGGGTTATTGGCTTGGGACGCTCAAAGTAGTATCCGAAGGGTACAGGTTCGAGAGGACACGGCAACTTGCGGTCGAGCCTTTTAAGAAAATCCATGTAGCTACCGAGAAATCCGTCGTAACGTTCTCGGAATTGGATAAGGGCCTTCTCTAAGCCTTGACCGTTATAGACGTTGAGGACTTCGGGCGTGAGCTTTAGCGGAACCTTGTCGTAGAGAGGACAAACAATATAACAGCAGTACAATCCCACAAGGCTATTGAACTCCGATATTGACTGCCTAAGAACGTCAATGCTTGGCTTTCTTTCATCTGTACGCTCTGCAAGCACTTTCGAGAAAGCTGCGAATAACTGCGGCGGAGCTAAACGCAGCGCCTCAAATCTAGCCTCGTGTGATTCGCAGAGCCTACTGAAAACGATGCTATACAGGGTGTCATTTGAGCCCTCACTGGACGATACGCTTACCACTTCTCGAACAGGACTGCTGGCTTAACTTTGAGGGTCCGCGCCAGGAGCACGATGTTGTCTATGCCTGTGGAGTTTTAACGGCGGCCAATCCAAAGGATGTAAGCGAAGCCCGTCACCGCGAAATGCCGGTCTGTGTTCCACCGGTTGTGGCAGATTGCACACACGATTTACAGAAATTCCTGTATTCCACCCGACGAAGAGTCTTATCGGAAAATGCCCTACGGGGAGGGGCTGCTTCGTGTACAGCGACAATTTGGTGCGCCAGCTTTGCTCGGAGATAGCCGCCGCTAACGACCCTGAAAGGGCAAACGACCTTGTTTCCCTCTGCAAGCTGTAATAAAAGAAGACCAGGAAGAAATCCGAATCCGCCTTCTGGTTCCACCTGGTGCTCTCAGACGTACAATTACTGGCATCGGGAGGAGGCCGTTATGCCCGAACCACCGTATCGCGCTCTCCGCATTTTCCTACGCGTGTTTTCACTAGCGGCTGGTGTTGGAGGTCTGCTGATGATCTTTGCCGAGAAGCCTCTCATCCTGCGGATCTTGCTGCGACCACCCGAGGGACAGGTGTCCACACTGCTCCTGTTTCTTCTCAAAGAGCTAGGCGGCATGGCCCTCATGCTCGGCGTGTTCCTGTGACTCGCTTCACGCAATCCAGTGCGCAACGTGGCCGTCGTGGACGAGCTCATTGCCGGGCTCTGCATTCTGGCGGTGACACCGCTGCTTTCGCTTTGGATGACAGACATTCGCAGTGTGTATCCGGCGTACCTTTTGTGGGGACGATCCGTCGTGCGGCTCGCAGTGGCGGCTTTGCTCTATTGGCTGCGGCCGCGGGAGGCGCGCTGGGAACCTGTCGGAAACTTCTGAAGGGTGACGCTAGCGGCAGGGTAAGACGTGGTCCGGCCTGGCACCGTTGCGCTTCGGCCGGACCTAAGACAGAGGAAACGGTGAAAACCCTTGTGCCGTCCGCACCCTGCCGGCGGAAACAACAGCATAGTCCCGTTTGCGGGTGGGGCGCAACGGAGTTCTCGCGCCGACGAGCATTGTCAACGAGAACGCCCAGGACGAGAATAGTACGTATGCTACGTGATGGTCAGCAGGTTCGGGTGAATCTAGCAGGCATGCGGGTGGGCTCGGTTGTCTTCCACGCCGCGGTTACCGATGCAGTGGGTACGATCGTCCGCCAGGTTTCGGAGGATCCGCCCACGTACCTAGTGAAACTTCTGTTTTCTTTTCGCGGGGTGGACGAGGTTGAAGTGCCGCAGGATCGGATCGTCGCGAAGTGAACTCTCTTCACTGAAAAAAGGAGCTACGTCGACGCCTGGGTCGCGAATTCTGCGTGGCTGCGTCTCGAATTTCTCCTGAGGGTTGGGCCTCGGATTTTGCGTGAGTTCTAACTGAAAAGGGCGCGCCGGAGCGCGCCTCTCTTCACTTCTTTTCGCGTGCTGTTGGCGGCAACAATCCGTTCAGCCGCAGATACATGGCAGCCGCGCTGTAGTGGTCGGCCCAGTCATTGGTCAGGGCGATGAGGGCGAAAGCTCGCAGTCCCTCGCGGCCGCCAAAGAGTTCCACCGTCTCTCCAAGTTTGGAATCGTCCACCTTGCCTAGGGCCGCGCTGCAGAAATCAAAACTCGCTTTGAGTGCGGTTACGAGCCTGTCCTTCCCGTCCGTTTCCTTCAGGCCCGGCGATTTTGCCTCGGGGACTTCTCCGATCTTGGCGCAGAGGTAACTGTTCGATTGGATGATGTGCAGGACAAGGTTGCCGAACGTCATCTGCTCTGGCGTGGGCCTGAACCCGAACTTATCGGCTGGCATTTCTTCCGCGGCCTCTACAAGGTTCTTCTGCTGGCGCGGCAGAATTTCCTTAACCACCGACGTGACCGGGTTCTTGTTCTCCTGCGCAAAAGCGGTGGCCGTTGCGAACAACGCGAACACAACGAGTGTGCGTTTCATACCAACGGCGAAGAGACTGACAATGATAAAGCGCAATCTTCTCATCAAAGAGGGTAAGCCAGCGCTGACGGCCGGTGCCTGCGAAGCGTGCAACAAGGAGTTCATATCTCGCATACAGTCACCCGCCCAAACAGATTGGGAGATAGAGGTTCTGTTCCAGCGGCACAAGTGCAAGGCCCTAACTGAACCGGCAAAGCCTATTGCACGTATCGCATAAGGCTTAATTGACTTCGTTAGTCGCAAAGAAAACTCTTCAGGCCGCAGTGAGGAAGCGTCTCACGGTCTCCGCCCATTGTTGGGGTTCCTTTTCTCGAGCCATGACCTCGGTCGGCCAAGTCACCGACAAGAAAGTCGGAGGGCCGACGAGAAAGACCACGCGCTCGTGAGGGCTCGCGTGCTTGATCTCGAGGTAGAAGTCGAGAGCCTCCCCAGAGATATGTCCACGAGCATCCAGCAATATCAAATCGTAGTGCTTGGGTCGCCACAGAGATCGCGCCGCCTGGAGGTTGTCAGTCGCATCGACTTCAATGCCGTGACTTCGCAGGACACTCGCGCGCACGTCGCGAGCGCGCTGGTGGGGGTCGATGAGCAGAACTTTCTTGTCATCGAAAACCGGGCGACCCCGAAGTGGTGGTGGCTGGTACATCCCGCACTGCCCAGACTGGCGTCGCGAAGGCAATACTTGGCGGGATTCTCCTCCCGGTAGGTCTGGAAGTCAAGAGAAATGGAAAAGCCCCGAATGGCGTCTCGGGGCTTTTTTCTACTTCGCTTCGTTCTGAACTGCTCGCGCCGGGTGAGGACTGCCTCATTCCCACCGCAGATTTTTCATTGGCGCTTGGCGCCCTTTCCATACACCGGCCACAGCAGGGAATTCGTCTCTAGTTTCTAGGGCGTACAACTTGGCGATTCGGGGTGGCATTTTTCTCGTTTATAGAAACGATTTCATTCGATCTTCACTACCTGTCCATGGGGGCCTAGAATACGGTTTGCGCTGCAATTAGATTCGTGCTCCTGTGCTGCCGTTTTAGGAAACGCCCCAGGTAAGTACCGAGAGTAGGCGCTCAGTATGCGGCATCCGGATGTTTTTGGTTCTGTGTATGCGTTGCATCCGGTGGGAACAGGGTCGGGCGTTAAAGTCATGGATTCGCTGCCAAATTGGGACCTTCTGGCCAACGCCAAATCCATGGATGACATAAAGAAGGATGGGTATTCATGGATCTTTACCACCATCTTCCAGGCGCATTTACCTAATCCGGAGAAACCACCTCTGTTTATCGATCTGCTGGCAAACAAGGACGGAGAACGGCTGGTCATTGATGCCAAGCTCACCGAACGCCTACGCAACAGCTTCTTTCTGGAATCAATGATTCCACAATATGCTGAGAACCTTAAGTCCCTAAGAGGCTTCAAGTTTGACTGGGCGCGCAGCGATGAGAATCAGGACCATGTTTATTCCGCTCTGGCGTTTACCCATAAACTGAATGAATTCGGGATTGTTCACGAAGCGGAGGAATACAACGGGGCGTGGGGAGAGCCAAATTGGGGTGAGGGCGGCCGCGTCTACACAGAGGTTCTTCCATTCTTCCAGAAGCATTTGGTCTTCGACGAAAACAACCAGAACGGCCGCTGAGGCAACGAGCCGGCTTGGCGCTGACAAAGGAAAGATGTTCCCCTCTGGAAGTGTCCCCGTAGACTTCGCATGTCAGAAACAGCGATATCGGAAAGCCGCTCGAATCTGGCGCGACCCGGTTGGGAGACTTCGTGAGCGGTTGGTCGGCAAACCTTCCGCAACCAGACCCCCCTCAAGGATTAGGCTCGATGCCAATGCGATCATTAACGGCTGATCGAATTCGCTGCTTGCACCCAAGGTAACGTTTGGTCGTTTGCACCGAAACGTGCCCGAGGAGAAACTGGATCTGTTCCAACTCGCCTCCAGATGCGTGGCAGAGCCGAGCACAGGTCCGCCGCAGATCGTGCGGCGCCAACTTCGCGACTCCGATGCGTCTGGCGGATTCCTTCACGATGTGCCAAACCGCCTTTACCGTCATCCCATCTCCCCATGTTCTTCCTACTTTGTTGACCCGGCGGAACAGCCTCCCTCGATCAATTGCGGCTGCGGCGAGCCAATCGTCCAGTTCGGCTCTTACCCAGTCGGGAACCGGAGCCGTTCGAATGTGGCCTCCCTTGCCCACCAGATCGACAATGGCCCAGTGCTCCTCGCGCTGCTGGAGATGGTCCCATGTCAAGGCCACGGCCTTCTCAACCCACGCGCAAGTAGCAATGCAAGCAAAGCTCGGTCACGTTTTCCTTTCAGTCGCTGACGATCGGGTGCTTGCCAAAGCGCGTTGCCCTGCTCTGCCGTTAACCAGTTTCCGAGGCGAATACCCAGCTTCTTCACTCCTTTGACGCGACGAATACCGGCAGCCAAATCGGCGCTAAGAAGACCGCAGTCGGCTGCTTCGTAGGCGAGCCGGCGCACGGCGCCAAAACGCAGATTGATGGTACCGGGGGCGAGTTGCCGGGATTCCAGATGAGAGCGATAGCGTAAGACCACGATCCTGTTGAAGGCCAAGCGAGGTTCCGAACAATACCAGTCAACGAACTCATTGATGGCGTGACGATAACCGCGCTTTGCGTCTGTGGAGTTGAGGCTGTTCAACACCGCAGGCTTGGCGTGTTCAAGGTCGGGCAAGCGCATGATGGATTTGGTACTGTTGCGTCTTTATTCTGTAATTTGGCTTCTGCTTCATGACCGGTGGCCTCCATGCCACCGATCAATGATCAGAGTAGCGCCGCGACTGTAAGGTGAGACTTGCCCGTCATTCGGACACGATGGTCGGGGCAACGCGACAAAGTTCAAGCTAAAATAGCTCGGAAATAGCACGGTCGAGATGATTGCGTCAGCGCTGTACTGATTGTCGCTTACCTTCTCCCATCGACAACGGAACTCTCGCGCTTCGCTCTGCGTATAATCATGCACACAACTTTGTCGGGTTCCGTGGAGGAACGGAATGACGACCGGCACCATAGACGAGTCGCAACGCAAAGCTGCACGCGTCGCGGGATTCTTCTACCTGCTCACCTTCGCGATTGTGGTCGCGGTGACCTTTGGTATCAACGAGCGCCTGATGGTCGCCGGTGATGCAACGCAGACTGCCCGCAACGTCTTGGCGCACGAGCGGCTCTTCCGCATCGGAATCGCCAGCAACCTGGTGTACGAGGCAGGGCTGTTGGTCCTACTTAGCGCGCTTTACGTGACCCTCAGGCCCGCCGGTCGCACCTTGGCGTTGCTGGCCGGGTTCTCGAGGCTCGTCTATGCCTCGATGTGGATCCTGACGTCGCTAAATCAGCTGACCGCTCTGCGGCTGTTGAACGGTGCCGATTACCTGCGCGTCCTCGGGACGGAACAAGCCCAGACGCTGGGGAGGCTGTATCTCTCCGGCTTTGACGCCTACTACGTCGGCCTGCTGTTCTATGGCTTGGCATCCACCGCTTGCAGCTACCTGTTTTTCAAGTCAGGCTACATCCCACGAGGACTCGCCGCCTTCGGCGTGGTCGTCTCCGCGTGGGCCGTGGTGTGTACAATTGCCTTCATCATCTCCCCTGACTTCGCCAAGCTCGTGAACCTGTGGTGGTTCGATACCGGCCTCGGGCTCTTCGAACTGGCGACCGGCTTCTGGCTCGTGATCAAAGGTCTGAGGTCGGAGATGATCACGGCTGCTCGGGCACCGGCCGGTGTCACCGTGTGAAAGCAGGCCCGTTTCAGGCCCACTGAAGAAAGAGAGGCCCGCCATGGACGCACTCGATCGGCAAGCCAGGACCGCAGGCTGGCTCTACCTGCTGCTCGTCATACCGGGACCGTTCGTGCTTATCTACCTGCCCAGCAAGCTGATTGTGCGCGGCGCCGCCGCCGCGACCGCCGCCAACCTCCTCGCCCACGAGACGCTTTTTCGCTTCGGCATGGTGGCCGATGTCGCCGGCTCAGTCTTCTTCGTCGTGCTCGCATTCGCGCTTTACCGCCTGCTCAGCCGGGTCGACCCGACGCGGGCCACGTTCATGGTCGCGCTCGTCGTG
>WNFG01002156.1_pt1 | contig 20372 bp, 21 predicted proteins | sample 5400431 | NCBI WGS metagenome assembly WNFG01 (sample SAMN13153346, study PRJNA577476) | soil metagenome | isolation source: 120 cm saprolite under Douglas fir tree site 2 hole 3 replicate 2 | place: USA:California | collected 2015-04-18 | reverse complement strand
GTTGATGCGCTTTCCGATCTTCAAGTCATTCCGGGTCTGCGATCCACCGCTCGGCGGGCGCCCCGACGCGCCCACCCTCTGCGCGGTCACCCGGCTGAGCGCGCGCGCCCGCACCCCGGGGAAGCCCTCCGCCGAGGGCGGCACTGCCCAGCTCGATTACGTGCTCGCGCTCGTCGAGGCCGCCAAACGGGGCGAGGTGGATGCCCTTTGCACCGCGCCGGTGTCGAAGGAGCAGATTTCGCGGTCCGGGGTGCGCTTCCGCGGACACACCGAGCTGCTCGGAGAGTCTTTCGGCTGCGAAGTACTGATGATGATGGACGGGCCTCGAGTAAGGGTCGCGCTGGCGACGAACCACCTTCCCATCGCCGAGGTGCCCGGGGCGCTCGACCAGGCGCGCCTGGTATCGCAGCTTCATCTCCTGTCGCGCAGCCTTCGCCCCGTCGTTGGACGAAATCCGCGGATCGCCGTGTGCGGTCTCAATCCGCACGCAGGCGAGGGCGGCATGCTCGGTCGCGAAGAGGTGGAAATCATCGCCCCGGCGATCGCTCGAGCGAGGGCCGAAGGAGTCGATTGCACAGGTCCGCTGGCGGCCGATGGACTGTTTGCCAAGGCTGGGCGGATGCCGTTCGAAGCGACTTTGGCGATGTTCCACGATCAGGGCCTGGTGGCCGCGAAGGCCCTGGACTTCGAACGAACGGTGAACGTCACGCTGGGGCTGCCCGTTCCGCGAACGTCTCCCGATCACGGCGTGGCGTACTCGGTGGCGGGCAAGGGGAAGGCCAATGCGAAGCCGATGGTTGCCGCGCTCTTCAAAGCCGCGGCGCTGGCGCGCGCGATTCGCTCAACCAGAGGAGAAAAAAGATGAGAGCAGAGGCCTGGATCATTCCCGCGCTGTGCCTGGCGACGACCGCCGCCTGGGCACAGCAGCACGATGCGAAGGAGCGCGCGCAGCTGGCCAAGGCGCTGAAGGGCGTCCAGACCACGCTCCCCCAGGGCCTGCTCGCCAGCGAGCGGGAAGGAAAGCCAATCTCCGCCAAATTCGACGTGGACAAGGGCGCGCTCGAGCTTGTGGTGTACGCCGCCAAAGGAGAGGGGTTTTCCCAGATCCACATCGATCCCAAGTCGGGCAAGATCGCCAAGGTCGAGGAGATCAATGGGGGCGCGGAGCTGGCGGAAGCGCGAGGCCAGAGCGAGGCGCTGACCTCCGCCAAGCTGGCCCTCCATCAGGCGACAGAGAGAATCGTCAAGACGCATCCGGGCTCACGAGCGGTCAGCGTCACTCCCCGGGTGCAATCGGGTCACCCCGTCGCGGACGTCGTGCTGCTCAAGGGCAGTCGCTTCAGCGCCGTCACCGTCCGACTGGACTGATCGCGGGACTCCCAGCCTCGTGTCCGTGAGCACGAACTCGGCGGCCTGGGCTTGGGAGAAGCCGCGCCCCCCGTTGGTGCTTGGACAGCGCCTCTATTTCAACCGACTCCTCGCGCTTCTTCCTCGATGGCCGACGCGAGGTGGGCGGAGAAGCTGGCGGAGTCGTAATTCGTTCCACAAACGATGACTCCCACCCGCTGACCGCGAAGTCGCTCGCGCAACGGCCCGCAGAGCGCGGCGGTGCTAGCGGCGCCCGCCGGCTCTACCGCCAACTTCGCGTCCCGGAAGAGAAGCAGCATCGCGCGTTGAAGTGCCGCGTCACTGACGAGGACGAGCTCGTCCACGAATTTCCGGCAGAGCGCGAAGCTGTATGGCAGCGAATAGGGAGCCCCCAGGCTGTCGGCGATGGTTCGGACTTTGTCGATTGCCTCCGGCTTTCCGGAGGCGAAGCTGCGGTGCATCGTGTCCGCGCCTTCCGGCTCGACTCCGAACACGCGGCAGCGCGGCTGGATCAGCTTCACCGCCGTAGCGACGCCGGCGCAAAGTCCCCCGCCGCCGATCGGAACGATCACCGCATCCAGGTCGGGGACCTGAGCGCACAGCTCCAGGCCAAGCGTGGCCGTTCCGGTCGCCGTCAAGGGACCCTCGAACGGGTGGACGAAAGTCCGGCCCTCCTCGGCTTCAATCTGCCGCACCCGCGCAAACGCCTGGTGGACATCGTCGACCAGCTCCACCTCCGCGCCGTACTGCCTGCAGCCCGTCACCCGGGCGGGGTTGGCGCTCCTGGGCATCACCACCTTGGCGGTCGTCTTCAAAGCCCGCGCGGCGTAAGCGACGGCCATCGCGTGATTGCCGGCGCTCACCGCCGTCACCCCGCGGTCCAGCACCGCGCGGGGCAAGCTCAGCATCACGGTCAAGGCTCCGCGCGGCTTGAAGGTTCCGGCGAATTGAAAAAGCTCGAGCTTGAGAAACGCCTCCGTTTGCCCCCCGACCGCGCGCTCGAAGTGGTTTCCGTGCCAGGGCCAGACAGGGGTCTGCGCAATCAATGGACCGAAGCGCTCCTTGGCGGAGTGGATCTCAGCAAGCGTGGGTGGACGAACGTCTTCGGGCATGGGTCCGGCAACTATCACAATTGGCGTGCTGCTTCAGAAGACGAGGGCTCACCGACTCGAATCCGGCTGGCCAGGGCGGCGCCGGCCAGGACGAAAGCTCCTCCCATTCCCAGCCGCCAATCGACCTGCTCGCCGAGGATGATGGCCCCGAGCGCGATTGCGACCACGGTGTTGACCAGGGGAATACCTCCGATCAATGCCATTGGAACTCGAGGGAACAGCCAAAAGAGGGCGAGAAAAGCGAATACGGTTCCCGGGAGCGCCAGATAGAGAAGGGCGGCGAAGGCTCGGGGCGTCCAGTTGGCGGTCTGGGTCGTGCCGAGCAAAAGATGGAGCGAGAGAAGAACGCCGGCTCCGATCGTCGCCTGGATCCATAGGTTCACCGCTACCGGGACCAAACGCAGGTGCTTTTTCTGCAGGACGCCGGCTAAGGCTGCGCAGATCGAAGAGCCCAGAGGAAGCAGCATGGCAAGCGCGACGTCGCGGTTGAGCGTAACCGGAGCGATGAGCGGAGCCTCGAGAAGCAAGATCCCCAGGATGCCCGGCAGCGCGGACCCGGCGTGCAACAGCGTCGCCCGTTCACCCGGCACAAAGACGTGGGCGAGCGCGATGACCCAGATTGGGTAGGAGCAAAAGAGTATTGCCGTCAACCCGGAGGAGATGAACCGTTCGGCGGCGAAGACGCCGGCGTAGGAGAGGCCAAACTGCAGAAAGCCGGCGGCACCAATGCACGCCCACTCGCGGCCACTCAATCGCCTCCAGGTGCGCAGCGCGATCGGGATCAAGGCGACCGAGGCGATGGCCATTCGCACCCCGCCGAACAGAAAAGGGGGAAGATCCTCGAGGCCGATCTTGATCACCAGCCAGGTCGAGCCCCAGAGAAGGCAGCAAAGTGCGTAGAGGAAAAGGGCGCGGCCGCGCATCGGCGCAACGTTACACGCGGTGGCGGCGATTCAAATCGACTTCGAAATAGGTTCTGACCGAGAACGCGCTGCCGTGTTTTTCGATCGCAATCGCACGGGATGGAACGTTCCATCGGTGTGTCCCGATGCAATGCCTGGTCCGATCAGAAGCGCCTCCCCGGGATGGAACGTTCCATCCGTCCGCCCCGACTCAGTCCGTGGCTCGACCTGCAGCGACTTCTCAGGATGGAACGTTCCATCTGCCTGCCCCGAGTCAGTCCGTGGCTCGACCCGCAGCGACTTCTCAGGATGGAACGTTCCATCTGCCTGCCCCGACTCAGTCCGCGGTTCGACCCTGGAGCGTCTCCTCAAGATGGAACGTTCCATCTTCGGGGCTCCGATCGAGACCGACATGTGGGGTCGGCACCACACTCCGACGCGCGGTCGGTGTAACGTTACACCGAGAACCGGCGATTCAGATCGACTTCGGGGGCCACCGGATGGAACGTTCCATCTTCGATGGCCCCGGGCCATCAAAAATCTCCAACGCGTTGAGGAAGCGAGGCGCGCTTCCGCTCGGTCGGTGAACGCCGTAATGACCTCGGCGACTGGCAGATCCCGCGGCCCATCGTTGAACACGAACAAGGCGGTGCCCGGATGGAACGTTCCATCTTTAGGGCCTCGATCGAAAGCGAGATGTGGGGTCGGGACCACACATCGGGCCGTGGCCCGTGTAACGTTACACGGAGAATCGGCGATCCAAATCGAGCCCGGGCTGTTCCCTTCGGATCGGTTTCGTTCAGGTCCGATCTGCTTCGCTTCTCGCTTTCAAACGCCCTTCAGACGTTGAAGCGGAAATGGATGCAGTCGCCGTCCTGCACCAGGTAATCGCGCCCTTCCACCCGAAGCGCTCCCCGGTCGCGGGCGGCCGCCTCGGACCCGTAGCTGAGCAGGTCTTCCCAACGAAGCACTTCCGCTTTGATGAAGCCGCGCTCGAAATCGGTGTGGATAATGCCCGCGGCCTGTTGGGCCCGTGTTCCCTGCTTGAACGTCCAGGCCCGGCACTCATCCTCTCCAACAGTGAAGAAAGTGTGCAGGCCAAGGAGCGCGTAAGCGGCGCGCACTACCTTATAGAGTCCCGGCTCGTCGAGCCCTGCGTGGGCGAGGAAGTCCGGCCGTTCCTCCGGCGGAAGCTGCTGGATCTCCGCCTCGATCCGCGCCGCGAGCACCACCACCTCCGCTCCCTCCTTGGCCGCCAACTGCCGCACCGCCTTGATCGTCGGATCATCTTCCTGGGTGGCGAGCTGGTGCTCCGCGACGTTGGCGACGTAAAGCACCGGCTTGTCGGTGAGGAGGAAGAGACTGCGCAGGCGCGCGCGATCCTCGTCGGAAAATCCCGCTGCGCGTACGGGCACCGCATCGTTCAGCGAGGCCCGTACGCGATCGAGCAGTGCCAGCTCGGCTTTGGCTTCTTCCCCCGCCTTGCCGGCCGACTTCGACGCCTTCAGCGCCCGTTCGCCCCGCTTCTCGACCGTCTCGAGGTCTTTGAGGCAAAGCTCGGTGTCGACGATCGCCTTGTCGCGCTCGGGATCCAAATCGCCTTCCACGTGGGTCACGTTTTCATCCGTGAAGCAGCGAAGGACGTGCAGCACCGCATCCACTTGACGGATGTTCCCCAGGAATTGGTTGCCCAATCCCTCGCCCTTGCTTGCGCCGCGAACCAGCCCGGCGATGTCGACGAACTCCAGACCGGTGGGCGTCGTCTTCTTCGGCTTGAACAGGTCGGCGATCCGATCCAGGCGCACGTCGGGGACGGGGACCACCCCCATGTTTGGCTCGATCGTGCAAAACGGGTAGTTCGCCGCCTCCGCCGCGGCGGAAGAGAGCGCGTTGAACAGCGTTGACTTGCCCACGTTGGGCAGGCCGATGATTCCGACCGATAGTCCCACGCTCTTAAACTACCGGGCGGGCTGGGCCGTTGCTCTGCTTTGGAAGTTGCTCGATGAACTGCTCGGCGAGTTTGCGCTGTTTCGGTTCGTCGAGTTGCTCGCCGATCAATTTGGTCGCGATGTCGATCGCCAGATCAACGGTGAGGCCCTTGATTTCGGCGATCGCCTTCACCTTCTCTTCGTGAATCGCCCGCTCCGCTTCTGCTTTGAGCGCTTCCGCCTCGCGGCGGCTCTTCTCCATCAGCTCGTCCCGGAATCGCTCCATGTCCGCCTGGTTCTTCCGCATCATCTCCGCGGCCTCGAGCCGGGCTTGAGCGATTGCCTGCTTCTGCTCCGCGAGCAGCTTCTCCGCCTCCGCCCGCTCCCGCTTCGCGGTCTCGATCGCATCGGCGATCTGCTTCTCGCGCTCGGTGACAAAATCGAGGATCGGCTTCCAGGCCGTCGCCCGCAGGACGATGGCCACGATGATGAAGGTGACAATCGTCCAGAAAATCAGTCCGGGACGGATGTCCATGAAGGAGGAAGTTGCCAGCACAAGAGGGCTCATTTCGTTTCCGTTCAATCTCCGAATCCGCCGCGGGCGGTCGCGGGCCACCAAAGGCCCCGCGACCCATTCACGGCGTCGCGGTCAGGATTTGACTGCGAGGATGATGCATACCACCAACGCGAACAGCGTCACGCCTTCGATCAGCGCCGCAGCGATGATCATCGTGGTGCGGATGTCTCCCCCCGCGGCGGGTTGGCGAGCCGTACCGTCCATCGCCGAGGCGGCCAGTTTGCCGATGCCAAAACCGGCACCGAGGATTGCCAGACCTGCTCCTAATCCCGCCGCCAGAAATGCCAGTGCAACATTACCCATGTGCTTCCTCTTCTTTGTCGGGACGCGGCCACGTGGCCCGGAACCCGGTTTGACCCACTTGTCGGGGGGATCGTCCAGCCCATCGGGGACTACCTCCGGCGATCCTTCTGATCGCCAGGTTCTTTAGGAACCCAAAGCATGCGCCTGCCCATGATCGTGACTCTCCGTGCCTTCGTGGGCCGGATGCGGGTGCTCATCGTGGTGTTTCATCGCCACCGCCATCCCGATGAACAGCGACGAGAGCATGGTGAAGATGTACGCCTGCACCAGGGAGACGAACAGCTCGAGAAAATAGATTCCCATCGCGAAGGGAACCGAGACCAGCGCGAAGAGGGGGCTCCCCATGATGAAGATCAGGCCGATCAGGAAGAAGATCACGATGTGGCCCGCCAGCATGTTGGCGAACAATCGCACCGTGAGCGCGAAGGGCTTGGTGAAGAGCCCGAGGATCTCCACCGGGATCATGATCGGCCATAGCCAGACCGCCACCCCGCCGGTCAGGTGCTTCAAGTAGCCGCCCAGCCCTGCCGCCCGGATCGCCGCATACTGGGTAAGAGCGAACGTGCAGAGCGCCAGCCCGGCGGTGATCGCGAGGTTGCTGGTCGCAGTGGCCATCTCGGGAAAGAGGCCGAGCATGTTCATGAAGAGGATGAAGAAAAACGCGGTCAGCAGATACGAGGTGTAGCGCGGTCCCTCCTCTTTGCCGATGTTCTTGATCGCGATTTCATCTCGAACGAACAGGACCAACATCTCGAGAAGATTCGCGCCGACCCCGTGGGGTACCGGGTTTTTCTTGTCGCGGTGGGAGCCGAAAGCGAAGGCGGCAATGAGCAGAATCGCCGCCAGCCACATCATCACCAGATGTTTGGTGATCGAAAGATCGAGACAGCCGTTGGAAAGCGAGGCGGGTTCGTGGGGATCTTCGGGGCAGGCCTGGGCCTTGAGCGGGATGCGGATGATCGGCAGGTGGATCACCGGATTGGATCCGGGTTTGCCCAGCGGAATCTCCAGCTCGTATTCGCTCGAATCAGCGACGTGGTGGAAGATGAAGCTCGCGACGTCGTGACCCTCCTCTTGCTCGTGGTGCTCCGCCGCGCTGGATTCCCCGTGCTGCGCGTGCGCCGCACCGGCGATGAAGACGAAGGCAGCCACCCAATTGCGCATCAAATTTCCTCTCGAGTAGCGCGCTTTCTTGCGCTCGTGAGGTACCCGATCTCGATCCATTGCACTACGAAATACACGCTCAAGAAGCCCGCCGCGAAGGCCACCGGGCTCAAGTCCAGAAACCGGGCACAGCCCATGCCCACCGCGAGAACAATAAGTCGAATCCCGAAGAGGATTCCGACGATTGCCAGCGAGGTCTTGAGGGTTCGTTCGATTGCCCATTGCTTCAGGTAAAGGCCCAAAAGCCCCAGGAAAGCCGAGGCCGCCACACCAATCCAGGCGCCGTGGCGCTGCGGGATCGACTTGGCCAGCACGAACGCGCCTGCCGCTGCCGCCGCCGTCGTGGCGAGGAGCAACTCGAGGTACACCGTCGTGCGTTTCCTTCTGCGTGCATCGGCGCTCACCGCTTCGACAGTTGCAGCATGGCTCGTAGAAATGCGTAGAAACCCACCGAAATACCCACCACCGACAGACCTACGAGCAACCAGGGCTTCGTCCCCAGCCAGTCATCCAGCAGATATCCTCCGAGCACACCGACCACCGCGCCACCGGTCAACTTCCACACCGCTGAGATGTACGGCTCCGCGGCGCGCATCTGCTTCGCGGCGGTGCTCAACTCCTCATCTTTGCCCCCTTTAGGGGGTTGCTCTTCCGCCATTCACCTAAAGTCCTTCGGGGAGCCCGTTTGGGCCCCTTTGGGGAGTGACCCCGCCGAGAGCGCGGGCGGCTTTACCACCCGTCGAGCCGTCGCGCAATGGTCCGCAGCCTTTCAGCTTCCTGCCGCCAGCGCCGACCCGGCCGCTTCCAATGTCCGCTCCAGATCGGCTTCCGTGTGAGCGAGCGAGCAGAACGCGGCTTCGAACTGCGAGGGCGGCAAATAGACGCCCTGCTCGAGCATCGCGTGAAAGAACCGGCCGAATCTGGCGGTGTCCGACTTCTTTGCCGATCCGTAGTCGAAAACCGGGTCCGCGGTGAAGAAGGCGGTCCACATGCTGCCCACGCGATTGATCGTCAGCGGCACACCGGCGCCCTTCGCCCGCTGCGCCAGTCCATCCACCAGCTTCTGCGAGTAGGCCTCCAGCCTGTCGAACGCGCCGGGTTTATCCAGCTCTCTCAGGCACGCGATTCCGGCGGCGACCGCGAGGGGATTACCGGAGAGGGTCCCGGCCTGGTAGATCGGGCCTTCGGGGGCGATTTGGGCCATCAGATCCCTGCGTCCGCCATAGGCGCCCACCGGTAAACCGCCGCCGATCACCTTGCCCAGCGTCGTCAGATCGGCGGAGAAGGAGTACCGCTCCTGGGCCCCGCCGCGGGCCAGGCGAAACCCGGTCATCACCTCATCCGCGATGAGCAGCACTCCGTATTTCCCGCACAGCGATGACAAGCCGGTGAGGTAACCCGGGCGCGGAATCAGCACGCCCATGTTGCCCACGACCGGCTCGACGATGGCGCAGGCGATCCGCGTCCCCTGGCGCTCGAAGACCCGCTCCACCGCCTCGAGGTCGTTGAAGGGCGCGGTGAGGGTCAGCTGTGCAACGGTCGGAGGAACCCCGGGCGAATCGGGCAGCCCCAGGGTCTCTACCCCCGAGCCCGCCTTCACCAGGAACGCGTCGGCCGATCCGTGGTAGCACCCCTCGAATTTCAAGATGTAATCGCGCCCGGTGGCTCCCCGGGCCAGGCGCACCGCGGCGGCCGTCGCTTCGGTCCCACTAGAGACCAGTCGCACCTTCTCCACGCTCGGCATGAAGCGGCAGATTACCTCCGCCAGCTCCACTTCCCCGGCGTGGGGAGCGCCGAAAGAGGTTCCTCTCTGCGCCGCCCGGGTGACCGCGTCGATAATCGCCGGATGGGCGTGTCCGAGAATCAGCGGTCCCCAGGAACCGACGTAGTCGATGTATCGATTGCCATCCGCGTCGACGAGGATGGATCCCTCGCCACGCTCGAAAAAAATAGGGTCGCCGCCGACGCCGCGGAAAGCCCGAACCGGCGAATTGACGCCCCCGGGCATCAGTGTCTTCGCCCTGGAAAACAGAACCTTGCTTTGATCGTGGCGCATTTGGGCGCCTTGATACCATGCCGAGGCGCCTTACGGCTCGTCGAGCAGATTCGCGCGCCGCAGCGTCGACAAGCCGTCCAGGACGGCGTTCGCCAGAATCGCGGCCGCGATGTGATCGCCCGGGCTCGAGCTCTGCTCCAGTCGCTTGCGAGCGCGGACGATGGCCGACTGGATGAATTCGGGGTGCGGGTGCGTTTTCAAGGAGCGCACCCACTCTTCGATCGCGGCCTCCAGATCGCCGGCATCCGCGCGCATTCTTCCGAGCTCGTAGAGGGCGTGGGGTTGAAGCTCGGAGCTTGGGAAGCGCTTGAGCAGGTCTTCCAGAACGCGGATCGCTTCGATCCCGCGCCCCTCGATCATCGCCAGCGCCTCGGCCTTGAGGAAGGTCGCGCGGGCGGCGAGCGATTCGGCGGCGTGCCGCTCGAGGAGCGCTTCCGCCTCGAGGACGCATTGCGCGTAATCTCCCAGCTCGAAGTAGAGCTTCGCCAGCTCGTAGCGCAGCTTTGAGGTTTCAGGCGGCTGGCGCGCGATCACCGCGGTCAGCTCGATGATCGCGCCGCGAAGATCCCGGAAATCGACGCGGAGGATCCGCGCCAGGCTGATCCGCGCCTCCAGCGCCTCGGAAGTAGCGGGCTCGGTTTGAATCAGAGCCCGATACAGCCCCGCCGCCCGCTCCGGGTCGCGCAGGTCGAGGTAACTTGCATCCGCCGCCTCTCGCAGGGCGCGGGCCCGTAGGATTTGGCCGCCCCGCGAGTCATCGTCGGACGCGATCTGGACCGCTTGCTCGTAGTGGACGATGGCGCTCCGGGCGTCTCCCCGGTACATCGCGTCCCGGGCGGCGTGAAGCTGCTGTTCGGCGGAGGGCGTGCACGTCGCCCCGACGTTGACCAGCGCGAGCAGAACGCCAAGCGCCGAAATCCAACCGGTCGCGCCGTGTCGAGGGAATGGATGGTGTGTCATCAGTGGCAGAAAGAGGGACTGATCTCGACGCACTGCTGCGCTTCGGTGCAACGGACGCAGTTCTTATCGGGCCATCCGTTGTTGAGGCAAACGAAAACGTCCGAAGTCCGGCGCGGGCAGTCGTCAGACACCACGCATCGATAAGGGCCGCCGTCGGGTCGCAGAAGGTCGATCGAGCAGTGTCGATCTTCGCAGCCGGCAAGCAGCGAGCCGCCGCAAAGAGCCAGAAAGGCGGTGAGGATTCTGGAGAGCAAGATCGCGCGGCATCGTACGGTCGTGAGCGCAATCGCCGCAACGGCGCTCTTTTCCGATTCAGTCGATTGTGGTTTCTAGTTTTGAAGCTTGGCGGAGGTCGTGGCCACGCCTCCTCCGATGCTCGTGGCGCTCGCGGCCCGGGTGATCCGCCGCTTGAGATTGCGCGACTTTTCCTGCTGGCGATCGACCATGCGGACCATCTCTTTGGCGTGCTCGCCCAGATTTTGACAGGCCACCTCGGAGACCGAGCGATGGCGCCTCGCCAGCTCCTGCCACAGCGCCAGATTGACGTGAGATCCGAGCAGACGCTCTTCGATCGAATCGAGCGTGCGCTCCATCTGCAGTCCCTGCTCGTTGACTTCGGCGAGTCGAGCGGTCGCTTCCGGGGGAGGGTTGATGCATCCTGCGGAAAAGGCCCCGCTGATCAGAGCCGCCAACGCCCAACCCCACCCGCCCTTCGGCCCTCGATTGCCTGTGCTCAAAGATACCTCGCCCTGTCCGGCCCGCCGTCAGGCAAGCTAAGGACGGGCGACAGGTCGGGCAACGGCCCGCCGAGAAGCGCGGTTCGCGCGTTTAACGGCCGACAGTCGAGAACAGACTCGCTCGCGATGGCGAAAGCGGCGGGCTCGACCGCAGGGTGTCGCGGCTTTAGCTCGCGGCTGGTCGATGCCGCAGGATGAACTCGCTCACCTCGCGAGCCGCTCCGGCGCCCGCGGGCTTGTTCGCGACGTAGTGCACCGCCGAGCGCACTTCATCGGGCGACTCCGGCGGGGCGGCGGAAAAACCGACCGCTCGCAGCAGCGGAAGATCGACGATCTCGTCCCCCATGTACCCGCAGCGCTCGGCGGGCATGCGGAGGATCTCGAGGAGCTTTTCGAAATGGGCCACCTTGTCGCGGCTTCCAAAATGGACGTGCTTGATCCCCAGCGACTGCATCCTCATCTGGGCGGAGAGGCTTTCCCCGCCGGAGATGGCGGCAACCTCGAGACCGGCGTCTTGCAATCTCTTGATGCCGACCCCATCGCGCACCGAATACTGCTGGGTCCACCCCGACCCGGGCACCCAGAAGATCTTTCCATCGGTCAAGGTCCCGTCGATGTCGAAGATCATCACCGACAAGCGCGAAACCCGCTGCTTGAGCGCATCGAGATCAAGGTTCATCGCCGTTCCGGGCCGCTCCTTTCGGCACTGCCCGAAGCACCGCCTTGCCGTCCTTGATCACCACCTTGAATTCCACCGAATTCACCTTGTGCTTCTCCATCAGCGTCGGGACCTGCTTGCGCAGCTTCGAAGCCAGCGACTCGAATGAGATTTTGGAGACGTCCTCGTGGCAGCGCTTCTTCGCATCGACGTAGGCGTCATAGACCGCCCGCAGCTTGGCTTCCGACAAATCGCCTGGCGCCGCGGAAGAGGCCTGGGGCGGGCGTTGAGGGGATGGGCTGGGGATGGGCGCCGCGGCCACCGGTGCGGGCGGCTCGGGCTCTGTCGATGTCGGGGGGCGCTCGGCGCTTCGGCCCTTGGCGTGCATCCGCGCCTTGAACAGGTCTCGCTTATAGGTGCCAGCTTCGATCTCGCGGATCGTCCGCTCCCAGAGGCGCTGATAGGTGAGGAACTTGTTGGAGAGGCTCTGGACCCGGAACTGGACGGAGGTGCTGCGGTTGTACGTCGACTTGACGTTTTGGAACCGCCTCTTGAGCCTCTCATGCATCCGCGATGGCGCGAGCCGCTCGATTCCGAGGAAGTATTGTTCGTAGGTCGCCCGGAGGTGCTCGACCTCCTGGTCGATCTTGTCGCACTCCTTGAGGATGTCTTCAGACGAAGCGAGATGGGCGAGCTTAGCGGGCGCGGAAGTCTGTGCCATCGGGCTTCACCTAGCATCCAGCAGAGCGCGAGCTGAAGCAACGCTTAAGGGCTGCTTTCACCCGCCTACACCGCGCCCAGCAGGGTGTTGAAAAACGTCGCGAGCAAGGCCAGATGCGAGGCGCGGTGGGACCTGGCGCGCGGAGCGTACGAGGCAGTACGTGAGCACGCCAGGGGGACCGCAACGAAGCAGGTGGGCTGCGCAGCAGTTTTTCAACCCCTGCTAGGTAGAGGCAGCGAGAGCCGCAGGCTGAAGTAGGACCGACCGGCCGCGGCGGTACAGAATCAGCGCCCCCAGGGTGAACATGCACAGGGAGATGAACTGACTGATGGAGATGTTGTACCAGGCTTCAAGCGGCACTCTCTGCGCCAGGCCAGTCAGATTCAAGTCGTGCAGAAGGCCGTTCAGCGTACCGCGCTCGAGGTCGCCTCGGAACAGCTCCACCGTGGTGCGCAGAATCGCATAGAGCATCAGCCACATTCCCAGAATCTGTCCGTGGAAGCGGCGATAGCGGCGCATCACCAGCAGAAAGACGAACAGGGCGAACTGGCCGACGGACTCGTAGAGCTGGGTCGGATGGATGGACAGGGTATGGCCATGCTGCACCGCCCAGTCGGCGATGCGAACCGCGCCGGGAACAGCCTGATGGTAGACCTGGCCGGTCGACTCGACGATCCAACGGGTTTCACTGGCTTGAGACTGGAACGCGAGCGAGGCCGAGCCGGAGAGATGGCCGAAAACGTCCTTCGCCTCCGGTGTTCCCGGGAAGTGGACGGCGAACGGGAATGCCTTGTTGGTGAAGCCTCCCCAGCAGCAGCCGGCGGAAAAGCATCCCAGCCGTCCGAGAGCCTGGCCGAGCGAAATGGCGGGCATCGCGAGATCCGCCAGCCGAAAGAAGTCGATGTCGTTGCGGCGGGCGTAGATCAGCGAAGCAGTCATCGCGCCGATCAAGCCGCCATAGAAAACCAACCCGCCCCCGAGATCGAAGATCTTGCTCAGGTCGGACGCATAGTCCTTCCAGTTGACGATGATGAATAGAACCCGCGAGCCAAGGATGGCGGAGAGGAGCACCCAGAAGGACAGATCCAGCACCTGATCGCGCTTGCGCACACCCTCTTCGCCTGGCCACTCTCGCTCCGCCAATCGCGCGGTCAAGGAAACCGCGCTGATGAAGCCGGTGGCGAGCAGCAGGCCATAGGTGTGGATGGGAATGCCTTCGCCCTTTCGGCCGAGAAAGCTCGAAGCGGGGAGCACCAGGTAAAGGCCGAGCAGCGCGGCGCCGATGCCCGCCGCTCCAAACATTGCCGCCCGCCCGAGCTTCTGTTGGGTGGTGGCCGGGTTGGGCTGCCGCGTTTTGGGATTTGGTGTTCCCTGGGCCCCCCGCCACCCCGCGAACGCGGCGTAGGTGATGACCAGGAGGGCCAGGAGATAGACGATTGCCTGCTTGAGAGGCGTGTTCGGGTCGAGCTTATAGAGAACTGGAATCATCGAGGATCAAGAACGCACGGGCGCCGGCGAATCTTTCTTCTCACGTCGGACGAAGGCGTCCAGAACCAGCATTCCGACACCGACGCAGATGGCCGAATCGGCGACGTTGAAGACCGGCCAGCTCGCCTTGTCGAACCAATGCGCCTCGAGAAAGTCGACCACGAAACCGCGCGCGAGCCGGTCGATGTAATTGCCGATCGCTCCTCCCAGGACCAGCGGCAGCCCCCAGAGCGCCCACTTCTCGGCTGGATTCGTGCCGGAAAGCTTGGTGAAGTAGTAGCAGATCAAGACCACCGCGCTGATCGAAACCAGGTGGAACAGAGGGCTGCGAATGTCTTCGGGCAGATTTCGAAACAGTCCCCAGGCCGCACCGGGATTCTCCGCGTAGCGGATGCGGAAAAAATTCTGGGAGACCGTGTAGCTGCGTTTGGGGTGGTAATGCATCCCGTCGGGTCCTTCGGGCGGAGCGCTGCTGTAGACCGTTTTCAGCCTTTGCCCCAGAGACGCGGTGCCGTCGAAGATGGTGGTGAAGTCCTGGAGGACCGCGTACTTGGACCACTGGTCCAGGGCGATCACCGTCAGGGCGACCACCGTGAGAAGGATGTATTTCCGGGCCATCGTCCGGTTATAGCGAAAAACCCCCGCTGCGGCATGCCCGTTCTAGCCCGGCAGATCAATCGCCTTTCGTGTCACCGAGCGCCTCGGCGCACTTGGAACAGACCTCGCCGGCAGGGCCGACCGGCTCGTTGTAGGTCCAGCAGCGCGGGCATTTTTCGCCAAGCGCTCGCTCGACTGCGGCGTTTACCTTCGAGCCGGCCCACGACGCGCCGGAAAGCGCGAGCGATTGTGCCGTCGGCCCGGGCGTCCCGGAGACGAGCACCTGACTGACGATCAGCAGACTGGGCAGGTCCGCTTCGTGCTTTTTCAAGAGCGCCAGCGCCGGGCCCTCTGCGGACAACTTCACCCGCGCTTCGAGGGATGAGCCGATCATCTTGTCCCGGCGTGCGGCTTCGAGAAGCTTCTGGACCTCCGACCTCACCTCGAAGAGCCGATCGAAGTCCGAGAGCAGCTCGGCGCTGGTCGACGCCGCGGGAGGCGAAGGAAAACCGGCGAGGAACACCGACTCCGATTTTTCACCCGGGAGGAGCTGCCATGCCTCCTCGGCGGTGAAGCTCATCACCGGCGCGAGCATGCGAAGAAGGTCCCGGGCGATCTCGTAGAGCACCGTCTGCGCGCTCCGGCGCTTTTCGCTGCTCGCCTTTGACGTGTAGAGGCGGTCCTTCAAGATGTCGAAGTAGATCGCCGAGAGATCCATCGCGCAAAAATCTACCACCGGGTGATAGACGAGGTGGAATTCGTAGTTGTCGTAAGCCCGTCTTACTCGTTGACTTAGCCCCGCCATCCGCGAGCGCGCCCATTGATCCAGGGGCAGCAGGCGCTCCGCGGCGACGGTGTGACGAGCCGGATCGAAGTCGTACAGGTTCGAAAGCGCGTACCGGATCGTGTTCCGGATCCGCCGATAGCCGTCCGCAAGTCCCTTGAGAATCTCCTCGGACAGGCGAATGTCGTCCCGGTAATCCGCCGAGGCCACCCAGAGCCGGACGATCTCCGCGCCGTGCTTTTTGATCAACGCCTCGGACGAAATCGTGTTGCCGAGGCTCTTGGACATCTTGCGTCCCTCGCCATCCACGGTGAACCCGTGGGTCAGGACGGATCGGTACGGCGCGCGCTCCCGGGTGCCGACGCTGATCAGGAGACTGGAATGAAACCAGCCCCGGTGCTGATCCGACCCTTCGAGGTACAGATCGACCGGAAATCCCATCGTCGGTCGTTTCTCCGCCACCGCGGCGAAGGAGCAACCCGAGTCGAACCAGACATCGAGGATGTCCGTCTCGCGCCGGAATTGCGACTTGCCACAGTCGGGGCAGGTGACGCCAGGCGGAAGGAATTCGGCGACGGGCGTGCGATACCAGACCCCGGTCCCTTCCTTCTCGACCGCCCGGGCAACCGTCTCCATCATCTCCGCCGAGATCACCGCGCCGCCGCACGATTCGCAGAGCGCCATCGGGATGGGAACGCCCCATTGGCGCTGCCTGCTGATGCACCAGTCGGGCCTGCTTTCGAGCATGCCGTAGATCCGCTCGCGCCCCCATTTGGGGATCCACTCCACCCGATCGATCTCGGCGAGCGTTTTGCGCCGAAGGTCGCCGCGGTCGAGCGAGATGAACCACTGATGGGTGGCGCGAAAGATCACCGGGTTGTGGCAACGCCAGCAGTGCGGGTAGCTGTGTTTGAGCTTGTCGGACGGGGAATTGAGAAGGGCGTGCTTCTCCACCAGCCACTCGATGACCAAAGGATTTGCTTCAAAGACCTTTTTCCCGGCGAGCCTTGGGCCGACCGTTTCGTCGAAGCGCCCGTCGTCCCGGATCGGGCTGTAGACTTCCAGGCCGTTGGCCACCCCGATTTCGTAGTCCTCCCGTCGAAGCGCCCGTCGTCCCGGATCGGGCTGTAGACTTCCAGGCCGTTGGCCACCCCGATTTCGTAGTCCTCCTGGCCGTGTCCCGGCGCGGTGTGGACGAGCCCGGTTCCCTGCTCGAGGGTGACGTGCTCCCCCAACAGGATCGGACCGACCCGCTCGTAGAGGGGGTGTTGATATTGGAGTCCGGCAAGCTCGGTGCCCTTCGCCGAGGCAAGAATGCGCGCCGGGTCGAATGCTCCGCCGCCCGCCTCGGTCTTCGCCATTTCCGAAAGGACGCGGGGGAGCAGCTCCTTGGCGACGCAGATCACCCGATCGCCCAATTCGTAGAACGCGTAGGTGAATTGCGGGTGCGCGGCGATCGCCAGATTGGCGGGCAGGGTCCAGGGAGTGGTGGTCCAGATGACGAAGGCGACCCGTTTCCCGGCAAGCGCGGGCCAGCGCTTGGAGAGATCGCCCACCGCCTCGAAGGCGACGTAGATCGAAGGGCTGGTGTGGTCCTCGTATTCGACTTCGGCCTCCGCCAGGGCGGTGTGGTCGGTGAGGCACCAGTACACCGGTTTCTTCTGGCGATAGAGGGACCCTTTGCGGGCGAAGGTGGCGAGCTCGCGGATCTCCTGCGCCTCGTAGTCGAAGGAAAGGGTCAGGTACGGCTCTTCCCAACGCCCGAAGACTCCCATCCGCTTGAACTCTTCCCGCTGGATGTCCACGAACTCGAGGGCGTACTCGCGACACCGCGTAAGAAACTCGTCGCGGGAGAGGTTGCGGCGGTCGATCTTCTTCTCCTTGAGCCGCTTCTCCACCGCCAGCTCGATCGGAAGACCATGGCAGTCCCAACCCGGGATGTAGTCGCACACCCTGCCGCTCAGGTTTTTGTATTTGACGACGATGTCTTTGAGGATCTTGTTGACGCAGTGCCCTGCGTGAAGGTGCCCGTTCGCGTAGGGCGGGCCGTCGTGATACACGAACTTTTCCGCGGCGGCGTTCTGCGCCAGGATCTTGGCGTAGACGCGATTCTCATCCCACCACCGCAACAGCCGGGGCTCGAGCTGGGCCAGGTTCCCCTTCATCGGGAAATCGGTCCGCGGAAGATTGAGGGTGTCTTTGTACTCTCGTTTTGGGGCTGGTACTTCGGCGTCGTTCATCCGCCTCTGCGCCTAACACGGGGAATACGGCGTTTCAACCAAGGCTGCGGTCTAAGGACGACTCATTTGCGCTTCAGCGCCCGGGTCGCGAGCTGATACTTCTTCGCCAGGCGTTCGATCGACTTGCGGTGCAAGCCGCTTTCCTTTGCCGCGCGGGAGATGCTCCCCTGGCAGCGCTTCAAGACCTGGGTCAGGTACTCCCGCTCGAACCGTTCGAGGAGCTGCTCCTTGGCCACCTTGAAGGTGAGGTGCTCGTTGAACGTCAGCGGCGCGTCCTTCACCTGGCCCTGAACCCGGGTCGGCAGCTGCGCCACGTCGATCTCGTCCCCCTCGCTGAAAGTGAGGATGTGGGAAAGGACGTTGTTCAGCTCGCGCACGTTGCCCGGCCAGGGATACGAGGTCAGCAGCTCCATCGCCGCCGGCGTGAAGCGCTTCCGGCCGTGCTGCGCGACCATCTCCGGATCTCTCAGCGCCCGCTCGAGAATGTAGGGGACATCCTCCGCCCGCTCGCGGAGCGCGGGGAGATGGAGGTTGATCACCGCGAGCCGGAAGTAGAGGTCCTCGCGAAAGTGTCCCGCCTGGATTTCCTTGAGGAGATCGCGGTGGGTGGCGGCGAGAACGCGCACGTTGACGCTGACCAGCGAATTGCCCCCCAGGCGTCGCAGCTCGCGGTTTTCGAGCACGCGCAAGAGCTTCGGCTGCAGGTCGAACCGCAGCTCGCCAAGCTCGTCGAGGAAAATGGTGCCCCCCTGAGCGCGCTCGAATGCGCCCGGCCGGGAGGCGACCGCGCCGGTGAATGCCCCGCGCTCATGTCCAAACAGCTCGCTTTCGATCAGGTTGGGTGGGATCGCGCCGCAATCGAGCACCACCAGCGGGCCGCCGCGGCGGGAGGAGAGGTCGTGGATCGCGCGGGCGACGAGCTCCTTTCCGGTGCCGGTCTCTCCCTGGATGATCACCGGGACGTCCATCGGGGCGATTTTTTTTATCACCCCGAAGATCTGCCGCATCTTCATGCTGCGGCCGGCCATCGCGCCCAGCTCGGCTTCCTGGTCGGGCTCGACCGTCACCTCCTCGTCCATCGGGGTGAAGGTGAGGGTGGACAATCCGGCGCGGATCTTCGAACCGGCGGCGAGGTACACCCGCTCGATCCTGCGGCCCTCGAGAAACGTGCCATTGGTCGAGTTGAGGTCGACGAGGAGATAGCCGCGATCGGTGTGGTGTATCTCGAAGTGATGGCGGCTGGCGGCCCGGTCGAGCGCCAATATCAGATCATTGGAGCGGTGGGCCCCGACCCGGATCCTCTCCTTGTCGCTGATAAGCTCGAGCCCGGAGTCCGGTCCGGCGATCGCGTTCAGGCGGCATCGGTGGACCTTGAAGGTCGTCGTACCCCGTTCCGCGAGAAGCGTGCGCGTCGCGTTGGGCAGCTCGTCGAGCGAATCAGAGGCGCTTTCCAGCCCGGGATTGGTGCTGATTTCCTCGGGACGCTTTTGATCGTCATCCAGCTGTTTGCGGTCGGCGTGCATCGCTCGGTGCGCGACAATAGCCAGCGCCGCCCCGCCGGGCGAGCCCGTTTGAGTCCGCCGCACCGCCACGGTGCGTGCTACCGTGCCGCTCCCCGATGGCTGAGTTGAAGCAAAGACGGCGAAAGCGCGCCCCTCCCTCGCCGAGGACCGCCTCGCCCCGAAGCCGGCGGAAAGTCATTGCCATCCTCTCCCGCAAGAGATCCTTGTACTCCACCCGTCGGTTGGTCGAGGCCGCCAAGATCCGTGGCCACCGGGCGATCGTGCTCGACACCCTTCGCTGCACCCTGGTGCTCGTGCCCCACGCGCCGAGAATCATCTACCGCGGCGTCGAGCTTCGGGGAATCCAGGTCGCCATCCCGAGGATCGGGGCATCGATCACCGGCTATGGCATCCAGGTGGTGAACCATCTGGACATGATGGGCGTGCCGGTGTTGGCAAGCTCGGGCTCCATCGCGCGCAGCCGCGACAAGCTTCGCTGCCTTCAGCTCCTCTCCCGATTCGGCGTCGACATTCCCCGAACGGTGATGGCGCACGATCGGAGCAACGTCCCCCGGTTGGTGGAGGAGGTCGGGGGCCTTCCGGCGATCATCAAGCTTTTGCGCGGCACCCAGGGCGTGGGGGTGATGCTCGCCTCGAGCATGGCGGAGGTGCAAAGCGCGCTGAACACCTTTTGGCAGCTCGGGCACGAAATCTTCCTCCAGGAGTTCGTCCGGGAATCCGAAGGGCGCGATGTCCGGGCGTTGGTGGTGGGAGATCGGGTCGTTGGCGCCATGCGTCGAACCGCGAAGAAGGGAGAGTTCCGCTCGAACCTCCACCGCGGGGGAGAGGGGACGCCGATCGAGCTGCCCAAGGCGTATGCCGATGCGGCGGTGAAGGCAGCGCGGATCATCGGCCTGGAAATCGCCGGGGTCGACATGCTGGAATCCGCGACCGGCCCCAAGATCATGGAGGTAAATTCCAGTCCGGGTTTCCGGGGATTGGAGGAGGCGACCCGGAAGGACATCGCCGGCTGGATTATCGAGCACGCGGTGTCGATCGCGGAGGCTCAAGGCGCTCCGTCCAAGCAACAGATCAGCTGATCGGTCGTCCGCTCAGGCTCGTTCCTTACTTCGGCGATGCAAGTAGGGGATTGGCACCTCGCCGTGGTCCTTCTAAAGTTTGCGCGCACCGATGAATCCGCGGGGGGAGGTGGAGATCTGGTTCTACCAGGATGTGCTCTGTGCCTGGTGTTACATCGCGAGCGAGCGCGTCGCT
>WNFG01001380.1_pt1 | contig 20377 bp, 17 predicted proteins | sample 5400431 | NCBI WGS metagenome assembly WNFG01 (sample SAMN13153346, study PRJNA577476) | soil metagenome | isolation source: 120 cm saprolite under Douglas fir tree site 2 hole 3 replicate 2 | place: USA:California | collected 2015-04-18 | reverse complement strand
TGCTGTTCCATTCGGTCTGGACGGCGCGGCTGCTGCATGCGCGATCGCGCCGTTTCTAGATCGACATCGAGCAAGAATGTAATGTCGGGAACACAATCGTCGACGGCGAAGGCGTTCAGTTGTCTGACGACTTTCCGGTCCAGTTTGCGCGCGGCGCCTTGATAAACAGTGGTCGAATCAAAAAAACGGTCGGCAATCACGCACTCGCCGCGCTCCAGCGCAGGTTTGATCACTTCCCGAACGAGCTGGCTTCGACTCGCTTCAAAAAGAAGCAGCTCAGTTTCCGGGGTCATCCCCACGCTCTGCGGCGCGAACTGCAACAGTTCGCGGATCGATTCGCCAATCGCAGTTCCACCTGGTTCGCGAGTGACCAGAAAGGGAACTCCCAATATCTCGAGATGCGTGGCCAGCAATTGCACCTGGGTCGATTTTCCGCAACCCTCCGAGCCTTCGAATGTGATAAACGGCATCCCTGCCATGGTGTCGATCTTCAAACAAAGATCGACAATTGTCGAACCGGGTTAAGTTGAAGCGATGAAAAGTTTCTGGCTCGTGAAACAAGAACCATCCGATTACTCCTGGGCAGACTTCGTTGCTGATGGCAGCACAAATTGGACCGGAGTGCGCAATTTTGCGGCCCGCAACAATCTTCGCCGAATGTCAAAAGGCGACGACGTTCTCTTTTATCATAGCGGCGAAGGAATGGCTGTTGTTGGCGTCGCCAAAGTCGCGCGCACGGCTTATCGCGATACGACGGCGAAAGAAGGCGACTGGAGCGCGGTCGATCTTGTTCCGGTGAAGCCACTACCGAGGCCAGTGACGCTTGCACAGATCAAAGGAAAGCGAGAGCTCAAGGACATCGCGCTTGTTCGACAATCGCGCCTGTCGGTCATGGCCCTGAGCGGCAAAGAGTTCGCTTTCATCTTGCGAATGGCGGGCTAGATACTTTTCACTTGTTCCTGCGGGTGGCGGGGTCGAAAATTTGCCAAAATGACATCGGCCGTGGCCACGCAGTTTCTGCCCGTTGTCGAGACGGCGAGTGCGACCAAGGATTTTCTGGCCGTTTCTATTCATGACGTAGCGCCATCCACACGGCAGATCGCAGAGAAAATTATTTCCGAACTGACGCACAAAGGAATTCGCCATTGCTCGCTCTTGATCGTCCCCGATTACCATCGTCAGGGCGCGTCGATGCAAGATCGACCATTCGTTTCCTGGCTGCGCAACCTGGAAGCAGTCGGTCACGAAATTGTCATCCATGGATATTTCCATGAACGGCCGACGCAGGCGCGTGAAACTTTTCTCGAGAAATTCATTACGCAATTTTACACCCAAGGTGAGGGCGAGTTCTACGATCTCGGATACGACGAGGCTTTCCGACGAATTAGAGCCGCGCGCGACGAATTTCTCGCCGGCGGATTGAAGCCGCGAGGTTTTGTTGCGCCGGCCTGGTTGCTCAGTCGCGAAGCGGAGCGAGCAGCCCGCGATGCAGAAATGGAATACACCACACGGCTCCGGACGGTGCGCGATTTGCGTTCCGGCGAAACGTTTTGGGCCAGATCGTTGGTCTACAGCGTGCGAAATGGTTGGCGACGGGTGACGAGCCTGGCTTGGAACGCCGCGCTCAGCCAGGCGCTCAAAAGCAAACCGCTTATGCGTCTCAGTATTCATCCGTCGGACTTTTCGCATCCGACCATTTGGCGGCAGATTGTCGATCTTATCAGTGAGATGAATGGCCGCAGGACGCCGACGACGTATCAGGATTGGATTGCCCAGCAGCGTCTCAAGCGCGGCCTCTAATTATATATGAGCAAATGTGATCTTCACATTCACTCCCGTTTCAGCGCGCGTTCGGAAGAATGGCTCTTCCGGCGGTTTGATTTTCCGGATTCTTATTCCGACCCGCGCGAGTTGCATCGACAACTGCTCGAGCGCGAAATGGATTTTGTCACGATCACCGACCACGACACCATCGACGGTTGTTTGGAGATTCGCGACCTCCCCAACACTTTCATTAGCGAGCAGGTCACCACTTATTTTCCGCAGGATCCCTGCAAGATTCATATTCTCGTCTGGGGCATTACCGAAAAACAGCACGACGACATCGTCATTATCCGGCACAACATTTTTGCGCTGCAGCGGTACTTGCAGAACGGCAAAATCGCACACGCCATCGCGCATCCGCTTTACAGCATCAACGGCAAGCTCGAGGCATCGCACCTCGAACGGCTGATTTTGCTCTTCAAGCATTTCGAGGCCATCAACGGTTTGCGCGACGCGCTTCTAAGCGAGCTGGCGCAACAGCTTTTCACGTCACTGACCCCGGAGAAGATCGAGAAGTTCGTGGAACAGCACAATTTAGAGCCGACCCATCGCGAACCGTGGAAGAAGATTTTCGTCGGCGGCTCGGACGACCACGGCGGAAAATTTGTCGCTTCGGCCTTTACCGAAACACCATCCGCCGATTCGGCGGAAAAATTTGTCGCTCACGTTCGGACGGGCAATTGCGAAGCTCGCGGTGAGGGAGGCACGCCGCTCGCGCTGTCGCACGGCTTCTACAACACTGTTGCCTGTTTCATTCAGGACCATTTCCACCAGAAGCTCGGACCGAGCGCGGCACTAATTGAACAAATGTTCTCGCGGTTTATGGAAGGCCGCGACCCGACCGAGTTCACGCTGGCGGAAAAAGCAACCTTCATCGCGCAAGGCGTTCTCTCAGGGAAAATCTTTGAGCTCGCAAAGCCCGCTAACATGTCGCTTTGGAAAGAGCTCTCTGGTTATTTCGCGCAGCCGGACGTGAAAGCAAAAATGGCCGAGGAGCTGGACTCAATCACGGAACCGGAGCGGCGCACGTTTGTTATGGCGAACATGGTCGCCGAGCAACTTGCATTTCGCTTTTTCCAAAAATTTGTCCAACAAATCAGCAGCGGAAATATGCTTGAAAGCGTGCAGGCCCTGACTGCGATCGCACCAATCCTGATCATTCTCGCGCCATACATCTATGGGTTTCACAGCCAGGCCCCGTCACGCAAATGGCTGCAAAAAATTTTCCAAGAATTGACCGGAAGAATTCCGGAGCCTTTGCAAAATAACAAACGCGCCTGGTTCACCGACACGCTCGAAGACGTCAACGGTGTGGCGACGACGATTCGGAAAATGACCGCAGCCGGCGCGGCGGCCGGAAAGGAATTGATCGTCATCACTTCGCGTAACGAACTGACGGTTGATGGTATCCCGGTCAAGAACTTCAGACCGATCGGCGAGTTTGAATTGCCCGAGTACGAGCTGCAAAAGCTGAGTTTCCCGCCGATTTTGCAAATGCTCGACTACATCCAGCGAGAACGATTCACCGAAGTTATCATCAGCACGCCCGGACCAATCGGTCTCACAGCCCTGCTCGCGGCCAAGATGCTCAACCTGCAAACCAGCGGCATTTATCACACCGATTTTCCGCAATATGTCCGCATCCTGACCGAAGACAGTTTTCTCGAAAGCGTGACCTGGCGTTACATGCACTGGTTTTACGGACAGCTCGATACCGTGTTCGTGAACTCGGAGGAATATCGGGGGAGCTGGATCAAACGCGGTTTTGATCCGGAAAAACTAAAAATTTTCCCACGCGGACTGGATACACAGCTGTTCCGTCCCACTCGGCGCGATCCAGGGTTCTTCGAAAAGTTCGGCGCCAGGAACGGTCGGATCCGATTGCTTTATGTGGGTCGCGTTTCGCGCGAGAAAGATCTCGATCTTTTGGGGGAAGCTTATCGGCGTCTGCGCGATGAGGGATTGTCGATCCAACTTTGTGTGGTCGGCCACGGACCGTATTCGCGCGAATTTTCCGAATCGTTGCCGGAAGCTCTATTTACCGGATATCTAACCGGCAAAGAACTGGCCGCCGCTTACGCTTCCGCCGACATCTTCGTTTTTCCGAGCACGACCGACACATTCGGCAACGTGATCATTGAAGCGCAGGCGTCCGGGGTTCCGGTAATCGTTTCGGATTCGGGCGGACCAAAGGAACTGGTCGAAAACAATCGCAACGGTTTGATCACGAAATCGCACGACGTCGAGGACCTCATCCGCGCGATTCGCGAGCTGGTTGCCGATCCGGAGCGGCGAAAAAGAATGGGCGACCTTGCGCGCGAAAGTGTGATTGACTGGACCTGGCCGACTGCGTTTCGAAAATTCTGGGCAGCGACCGAGGTATAATTCAACTTGGCAGCGGCGGCGGACTTGAGGGCGGCGTTGGCGAAGCCTCAGGCATTACAGCCCACACATCGTAATCCGGGCCGAACTGCCGAATAAAACGGAGCCCGAACGCGCGCAGACAAACAAATAACGGCAGTAATATCACTGTGCCGATGTAGGGAATTAGTGCGATACAGCACGTCGCTAGGATCGTCGCGCAGGCAGTAATTACCGCTGCGATTCCCAGCACAATCCAGAATAAACAATAGAGCGTGATTTCACCCGGATAATTGGCGATCAAGGAAAGCGCGACGCGAAAAGCTTCGACTGCAAGGCAGCGGCGACGGTACATCACCGCGACCATAAAATGCGAGATAAGCGACCACGCCAGAATCAGGAGGATTAAAAGAATACCCCACACCGCAATGATGCAGATGAGGTACGCGTCGGGATGCGCGAATGTTACTCCTCTTATGATCGGTAGCATAAACGGCAGCGACGCCACCGACACAATCACGGCGATGACGACACCAACCAGGAGCCCTAAAAGGAAATAACTGTTACCTTGCTCGCGAAATTCTCGCCACGGTTGGACGATCGCTCCACGGTTTTTGACGATACAATCGACAAACATGAAACGGCCGCGTGCTCTCAACCACGCAAATAAAATTATGAGAGCGAGCACGAGCGCGATGATTATCGCCAGGCCGGTGAACAGAATCCAATGCGGAATTTGATTGAACGTGTTGTCGAGGTCTTGAAGAAAAGGAACGTCTTTCCAATCCGAGCGCCCGCGGTAGTTGTAGTTGTAATTACCACTGCCCAGATTCGAGAGCCACGCCGCGAAACCGATCACCAACCATTTCTTCAAGTCGAACGGCTGAAAAAGAATTTTCTTCATCAGCTCGAACGCCTCGGCGAATGGCGTGAAGATCTCGATCTTGTTGCTGCTGCCGTTCATGGGACGATTTGAGCGGCTCGGGAAATATTGATCAAGCTCGCACTGCGAATCCGTGCATTTTGTGTAGGGTTCAGCCATGAAGCGCGCGACTTCTCGCCGATATCCGATCGGCGCCGAACTAATCGCCCCGAATCAGGCGCATTTCCGGGTCTGGGCGCCGAAAGCACAGGATGTCGATCTTGTATTGGAAGAAAGCGCGAAAAAAGAGGCGAAGCGGACGTTTCATCCCCTGGAGCGCGAAGATAATGGTTATTTCTCGGGCGTCGCTAATGCTCGCGCCGGAGCGCTCTACCGTTTCCGCGTAAACCAGGCGGAGCATTTTCATCCTGATCCGGCATCGCGATTTCAACCGCACGGACCGCACGGATCTTCGTGCGTGGTCGATCCGACGCAGTTCAAGTGGACCGATTCAAAATGGCGCGGCGTGAAAATGAAAGGCCACGTCATTTATGAAATGCATATTGGAACGTTTACGAAAGAAGGAACGTGGCAAGCCGCGGCCGAACAATTGGCCGAATTGGCGCGGATTGGAGTCACTGTCGTGGAGATGATGCCGATCGCCGATTTTCCGGGAAATTTCGGCTGGGGCTATGACGGGGTCGATCTTTTTGCGCCGTTCCACTTGTACGGCGCGCCAGATGATCTGCGCGCTTTTGTAGATCACGCGCATTCGTTAGGCCTGGCCGTCATTCTCGACGTCGTCTATAACCATTTCGGGCCGGATGGAAATTATCTTGCGGTTTATTCGGACGATTACCTCATCCGCGAACACGAAACCGACTGGGGCGATTCAATTAATTTCGATGGCCCGAACTCGGCGCCGGTCCGCGAATTTTTCATCACCAACGGCCGCTACTGGATCGACGAATTCTACTTCGATGGCTTCCGCTTTGATGCCACCGACGCGATCCATGATAAATCGGACGAATACATCATCGGCGCGGTTGGCCGGGCCGCCCGCAAAGCTGCCGCTCCGCGCTCGATCATTTTAATCGCGGAGAACGAGCGGCAGGTTACCAAGCTCATCCGCCCCCGCAATGAAGGCGGCGACGATCTCGATGCGGTTTGGAACGACGATTTCCATCATAGCGCCGCCGTCGCGCTGACCGGGAGACGGGAAGCCTACTACACCGATTATCTCGGCACCCCGCAGGAATTTATTTCCGCAGCCAAGTACGGCTATTTGTTTCAAGGACAACCTTATTTCTGGCAGGTGGCCCCGCGCGGCACACCGACTTTCGGTTCTCCCCCGCACGCATTTGTGGCCTTCATTGAGAACCACGATCAAGTTTCAAATACCGCGACGGGCGAACGGCTACGGTTTCAAAGCTCACCCGGTCGCTATCGCGCGATGACCGCGCTGCTTCTGCTCGGGCCGTGGACACCGCTGCTTTTTCAAGGCGAAGAATTCGGAGCCTCGACTCCGTTCGTTTTTTTCACCGACGTTGGGGATGGCCCGATGCGTGAAGCAATTCGCAAGGGACGTTTCGCTTTTCTGGCGCAATTTCCCTCTTTGGCCACCAAAGAAGTGCAGGAGCGCCTGCCGGTTCCTTCCGATCCGACCGTCTTTGTCAGTTGCAAACTCGATTTTTCCGAGCGCCAAAAAAACAAGGAGCTTTACGATTTGCATGTCGATCTTGTGCGGTTGCGTCGGGAAGACTCGCGTTTTCGCGAACAGGTGCCGAACGGAGTGGACGGTGCGGTCCTCGGGCCGGCGAGCTTTGTGCTCCGCTATTTCAGTAAGGGCAACACCGATGACCGATTGTTGGTGGTGAACTTTGGCGAAAACCGCGATCTCAATCCCGCGCCGGAGCCGTTGCTCGCGCCGCCGCTTGGCTTGGAATGGGAAACCTTGTGGTCGAGTGAATCAGCGCGCTACGGCGGGTCTGGAACGGCGACCGTGGCAACACAGGAGAATTGGACATTACCGGCGGAAGCGACCGTCGCCTTGCGACTCGTGCGCGAAAAAACGCCACGGCGCCAACCCAAGCGAAGAAAATGGGGCTGAACAAGTCTTGCTGTCGACATCGATAAATGATGAACAAGCAATTTGAAGCAATCCGGCCCGTCGTCCGTTCGATGCCGTGGGACGGAACGCAAATGTCGCGCGAGCTTTTGCTTACTCGCGAGTGGCTTGTGACCAACGGACTCGGCGGTTATGCCTCCGGCACCGTTTCCGGCGCGGTCACGCGTCGCTATCATGGATTACTCATCGCAGCCCTACCGGGTCCGCTCGGACGAATCGTGATGTGGAGTCACGTATCTGAATTTCTCCACTTCAGTGACGACGATGTGGTCTCTCTCGGCGCCGAAGAGCGCGCCGGGGGACAACTCGATTTGAAAGGCGCCGATTATTTAACTGAGTTCCGACTCGAAGATGGGCTCCCCGTCTGGACTTATCATGTTCGCGAAGTCGTGGTCGAGAAACGCGTGTTGCTGCCTCATTTGCAGAACACGGTCCATGTCAGCTACCAGGTCATTTCGAGAGGAGCGCCGCCGCGACTCGAACTGCGTCCTGCTTTCCATTTTCGACACCATGAAGCGCCGGTCGACTCGGACCTGGCCGCGCCTTACAAACTCACAGCTGTTGATGGCCGTTACGAAATCGCCGCGGCGCGCCGAAAGCTACCGGCGCTGCGCATGCAACTGCACGGTCGAGAAGCCGCGTTCACGATCGCTCCAGCAAAAATTCCTCAAGTCGTTTACCGGATCGAGCAGCAACGTGGTTATTCATACGAAGGCGAACTCTGGAGCCCGGGATTCTTTCGCGTCGATCTGACCGAGCAAAGCACGGCGACGTTAGTTGGCTCAACCGAGCCGTGGGACATCATCAACGTTTTGGGTCCCGAAGATGTTCTCGCTGCCGAGCGTGAACGGCGGGCGCGCTTACTTCACGGTGCGATCCCAAAGGCTCGCCAAAGTTTTCCGGCGGAACTGGTTTTCGCCGCCGACCAATTTGTTATCACGCCCGCGGGGCGGTTCGAGGAAGCCGCGCGCGCACATGCCGCCGGCGACGAGGTCCGCACCGTCATCGCAGGCTATCACTGGTTCACCGACTGGGGACGCGACACGATGATTAGCCTCGAAGGCCTAACCTTGATCACGGGTCGATTACTCGAGGCCGGCTACATCCTGCGAACGTTCGCGCATTATGTTCGCGACGGTTTGATTCCAAACATGTTTCCGGACGGCGCCAAGGAAGGCAAATACAACACTGCGGACGCAACGCTTTGGTTCTTTCACGCACTGAACCGTTATTTCGAGCGAACGGCTGACCGCACAACATTGCAGCTTCTTCTGCCAACGTTGATCGACATCACCGAACATCATTTGCGCGGAACACGATTCAACATCCATGTCGATCCAAACGACGGCCTGCTCGTACAGGGCGAGGAAGGTTATCAACTCACCTGGATGGACGCCAAGATGGGGGAGTGGGTCGTCACACCGCGGCGCGGCAAAGCGGTGGAGATCAACGCGCTTTGGCACAACGCGCTTTGCCTGCTCGCCAATTGGTTGCGCGAAAATGGCGATGACGCTCTCGCGCAAACCTACGGCGAGCACGCCGAACGCGCGCGCGTTTCGTTCAATAATCGGTTTTGGTATTCAGAGGGCGGTTATCTTTATGATGTTGTCGATGTTGACGTTGGCAACAAAAATGATTCGTCATGCAGGCCAAACCAATTGTTCGCCATCTCGCTTGATCATCCGGTGCTCGATGCAAAACATTGGAAATCTGTTCTGGAGATAGTAGAAAAAGAATTGGTTACGCCGGTCGGTTTGCGCACGCTTTCGCCCAATAGTCCCGATTACAAACCAATTTATTCGGGCGATCTGCGCTCACGCGACGGCGCATATCACCAGGGCACGGTTTGGGCCTGGCTCATTGGCCCATTTATTGACGCGTGGCTCAAAGTGCATCCGCACGATCGCGCGGCTGCGCGCAAATTTCTTGAAACTTTCCCGGTCCATCTGAGCGACAACGGCATTGGCACGATCAGCGAAGTCTTCGACGCGCGCGAGCCCCACCTGGCCGGCGGCTGCATAGCGCAAGCGTGGAGTGTAGCGGAAGTGTTGCGCGCCTGGTTGGAAACGGCCTAACGAACATCGGGACATTGCATCCAGTTACCTGCGCGTAAATAGAGGGCTACACTCAATTGCGCTCAACCTGTCTCTCGCCCGCGATTCCATATTGAGATGGCCGCTAAGATCGACATCTTCTTTATCGCGCGACTTTTGTTCGACCGGAAAGGGCCTGCTGCAACGTTAGCTCGTCGGCTGATTCCAAACCCGCCCCCGCCGGCAAACCGCGCGCGATGCGCGTGAGCGCGATCGGTTTGTCTTTCAAAAGATCGACCAGGTAGTTCGTAGTCGCTTCGCCTTCGACATCGGCAGCGAGCGCAAAGATGATTTCGCTAAACTTTTCTTTCTCGATCCGCTCGAGGAGTTCTTTGATCCGTAAATCCTCCGGACCGATATGATCGAGCGGCGAGATCCGGCCGCCTAACGAATGATAGCGTCCGCGGAACGCGCCGGTTTTTTCGAGCGGCAAAATATCGGTCGGTTGTTCGACCACGCAGAGCAACTCGACCGCGCGCGACGAATCCGAACAGATATCGCAGAGTTCGTTCGTGGCGAAATACCCGCAAAGTTTGCACGGATGAATTTCGCGGCGCGTTTCGGAAATGGCCCGCGCGATTTGTTCGGGCTGACCGCCGCGCGCCTGCACCATCCAGAGCGCGATCCGTTCGGCCGAGCGCGGGCCGACCCCGGGCATTTGTCGAAGTTGCGCGACCAAATCCCGCAGCGCGGGTGGATATTCCGTCTTTCTCAAAACGCGCCCGTGCTTACCCCTGCCTCATCGGCATTTCGGCCAGATTCAGCGCGAGCGGCTCAAGGCGGCGGAGATACAATTGCAGCGGCGCGTCTTCTTCCTCGTTAGGCCCACGCGCCTTTTGAAATTCGGAATACGCCTCAGCCCAGCGTTTCTCGCGATAAAACACGACGCCGTTCCAGAAACAATCGCGTCGCGCCAACTGTTCGGGGTTCGCCTCCGCCGCAGGCCAGAGAGGTTCGTAAATTTCGTGGCGCTCGCGCGAATTCACACCGCTGAGAAAATCAATCGGACGTGCGACAATGTATCTGCTCGCCAGTTCAAACGTTCGTGGTCCGATCAAAACTCGCGAACCATAAAAACGGTTCGCCACACAAAAACGCCGTGCGAGTTCAACCGGTTCACCGCTCGTGATCAATCCCGACCGCTCACCATTTTGAAGCGGCGCGACAATCATTGTCCCGGAGCTTACGCCAAGGTGCACATCGCATTTCGCTTCGCCGTTGGCGAGACGCGCTTGCCGAAATTGGTCGACCACGTCCAATGCCACGCGCACTGCTTTGTCGCCATGATGTGCGTCCGTTTCCGGAAAACCAAAGAGCGCCACCACCCCCTCGGCATCGGCCGTCTGAATGTAAGCACCCGCTTGCATGAAAACATCCGTCGCGCGGCGAATAAATTCTCCGGTAATTCTGCCGAATACCGGCGGCTCACAATCTTCCGCGAGATCGTATTTGTTCGCGACGTCGCAAACCACCACGGTCGTTTCATAAGTCTTCGCTTCCGGATCAAACGGAATGTCGCCCGCGATCATGCGCTGAACTTGTTCCTTCGATAACCGATCACTGAAAAACGCGCGCGCGGTTACAGCACGACCGCGTTGCGTGATGGCGGTGTATCGGTCGGCCACGATAAACGCGATCGCGACCGCGAACATCGACGGAAGCGGTTGAAAAAAAACCCGGTAGAGCGAGCAAATCCAGGAAACAGCCGCGAGCTCGATCAGCAATCCAAGTGCGATCAACCCGATCCGACGGCGTCGCAAACTTGTCACCGTTAACGCGGCGACGCCGAAAGATAAGATCGACATGAACACGTATTGCCATTGCTTCGGCACGACGTGGGTCGCGGCAGCGTAAGGAGAAATGAAATCCGCAGCGCGCGATTCAAACTGCAAAACTTGCGGACTGAGATGCATCGCGCTGACGCCGACCACGACAAAAATGCCGATGATCAAAGTAGCTAGAAGCGGACGTTTCATGGAGAGAAATCAGGATTTCGCGCTCGTTGCGGCGACCGGATAATACGACTGCACCACCAGCTCACTCAAACATCTGTCCGGCGCATCGACCGCTTCCGCGCCCAGAACAAACTTGGTCCGTCCGGTGTTCTTTTTCACTAGGCTCAATCCAAATTGATAGTCCTTGAACAGGTGGGCGCAGAGATCGTTCATGTTCATCCGCTCGGAATGGGCGTGTTCCACCAAACGCCGTAAGGCCGAGTCGTCAAAAACAATTTCAAGGCCGTGCTCCTTGCCAAAGCCCTCGGCGTACTGTCGGGCGGCGCCTTCCAGCATTTTTGCTTCATGTTTTTCACCCTCAGCCATGAGGCGATCAAGGACGCGCTTCGGTTCGCTCACCAGCTCGGCCGTGACTCGCAGCTGACTCAATCCTGACCCGGCCAGGTAATATTTGTAATCGCGGAACAACTTTTCGAACACAGTAAGCAATCCGCGTGCGCCGGTCTTTTCTTCGGCCGCTGATTCGGCGATCAAGCGCAACGCTTCATCGTCAAAACTGATGTCGATCCCGTAGGCGCGGAACGCACGCTCGTACTGCCTAAGCAAACTGCCTTCGGAAAATTTCATGATCTTAAACAGATCATCAGCGTCGAGATCGAGACAAACCACGCGCACCGGCAAGCGCCCGATGAATTCCGGTTCGAACCCGTACTCAACGAAATCCTTCGTCGTGACGTGTTGGAACAATTCGTTGTCCATCACCTGGACCGGCTCCGCCCGAAAACCGATCTGTCCCTGACGGACGCGCCGCGCGACCTGCTCTTTCAATTTTTCAAACGCACCGCTGACCACGAACAAAATGTGGCGGGTGTTGATCGTTTCGCGCTTGGCTTTGCCCTTTCGTTGGAACTCAAAAGCTGCCTGCAATTGCGCCTGGAGATCGTTCATGCTCCGAACCGGCACTTCGGTTTCTTCCATCAATTTCAGCAACGTGGTTTGAACCCCGCGGCCGCTCACGTCACGCCCGATTAAATTTCCAGCCGAGGCGATCTTGTCGATCTCGTCGATGTAAATGATGCCGAACTGCGCCAGGTTTACGTCGCTGTTGGCCTTGTGCACCAGTTCGCGCACCAAATCTTCCACGTCGCCGCCGACGTAACCGGTCTCGCTGAACTTGGTTGCGTCCGCTTTCACGAACGGCACTTTGATCAAATCGGCGATGTGCTTGATCAGATACGTTTTCCCAACGCCGGTCGGTCCGACCAGGATCACATTTTGTTTGGCGTATTCGGTCAGCTCAGCCCGTTTCGGATTTTCCTTCTCGAGCTGGCGCAGGTATTTCGCGTGGTTGTAATGATCGCAGACCGCGATTGCGAGCACCTTCTTCGCTTCGTCCTGCTTGATCACGAACCGGTCGAGGTGCGCCTTAATATCGCGCGGCAAAAAATTGAACTCGAACTCCTGATTGTCGATCTTCTCCGGCTTTTCTTCGGTCTCAGCTTCCGCCGGCTCGGGCGCTGGAAAAGCCGCGACCGAGACGCGATCTCCGAAGTTCTGCTTCATGAACTCGGTGATCTTGGTCTTCAGCTCCTCCGGCGAAGGAAACGGTGGTGGCGGATTTTGCTCCATTGGAAATTGCGAATGGCGGTGCGGTCAAAACACGGCCCCGCCAGAAAATCTACCATCGGAACGACTGGTGTAAATACAGTGTCTCGCCCTTGTGGGAATCAGACTGGGGGAATGTTTTCGCGGCCATGCCTGAGGACGCGCGCCATCCAAATTAGCTCATTCAAAAACGCGTCCAAGCGACGGACGAAGTTTTCATCGAGCAACTTCCCGCGTTCATCGAAGAGCGTCCCGATCCGACCGAAGTTAACATCTTCGAAAATCGTGACCAATCCCAGCTCGCGCATGACGGGTAAAAGAGTTTCGATCACGCGGGCGCCGCCCAAAGCTCCGGCCGATACGCCGCAAATCCCGACCGCTTTGTGGATGTATTCCTTCAAATTCATGTCGAGCGCGTGCTTCAGCAGCCCGGGGAAACTGTGATTGTACTCCGGCGTGACGATGATGAGACCGTCGCAGCGCTCGATCGTGGCCGAAAATTTCGGGTCCTTCATCTGCTCGCCGGCGTCGTCGAGTTTCATCGGCAGCGCGCGCACATCGATGAATTCGGATTCCACGCCAGCGCGCTTTTTTGTCTGATCAAAGACAAAGCGCGCGGCGTTTTCACTTTCCCGGCCCTGGCGCGCAGTGCCCAGAATCACTGGAATGAAAAGCGGACGTTCCATTTCTTCTAGACAGGATTGCGCGAGCTAAGCGGCATCGTGATTCGTGAATCGTGATGCGTGATTCGATCTCCGATGTAACGGTGTAACGATTTAACCATTCACAGTTTTGATTGAAGTGCCGATGGCCGGATTCGAACCGGCACGGGCCTTTTCGGCCCAACGGATTTTAAGTCCGTAACATTACTAAGGTAAAAGAGGTTGTGTTGCCGTTTTGTTGCCATAATTGGTCTGATGTTCGGATCCCCTCGCCTTATCGCTGAGTCCCCTTTTATCTGGGAATGAACTCATTTGCCAGACGAATGGAGGAATGGGCGACTTGTTCCCGCAAATTCGTCTAAAGCGAGCCTTCGGTTAAACTCAGCCACATCTGCGGCCAAGATGTAACGTCTGTTTGCAATTAAGTGTGTTCGCAACCATCCCCGTTTTTCGTAACGCCAGGCTGCACCTTTAGATAAGCCGGTGATTTCGCAAAACCGGTGCAACGACATCGGCGGGATATATTCGGCGGGAACGGTTTTTTGCACGTTAGTGGAGAAGTCCTGTGAGCTCATATGGGCACTCTACAGACCCCAAGGACTTAAAATTGCGGTTTTAGCGATTTTTTTGCATTTCAAAATCGATCAAATCCAACGCAATTCACGAGGGTAAATTGCCAAAATCGCGACTTTGTGCTGCGCATCAAAGTGGCGAGCAAAACGAGGTTCATTCTTGCACAAATCTTGCACACAGACGCAACGGATTTCGGTGAATCCGTGTCAGGTCGCAGGGTTCGAGCCGTGTAGGCTCCGAGGATTACGGGAATGGAAGTCGCGCGATGCGAACCCTAAACGGGATTCGCAGACTAACGGCCTTCCAATTGAGCCCGTTCGTTGGTAATTGATCCATATGTCTTTCCGAACCCTCGTCTTCCTTCTTGCTTTGCCAATAGTCGCGCAGGCAGGCGCGCCCCCGCGGGGTGTCGATTTTTCAAACTACGACATGCCGGTTTACACCCAGATTGTGGATCATATCAAAGCCAAAGTCTCGGCCCGCCTTGGTGAGGGCAAAAATACGCGCGATCGCTATTTCATCATTCCTTTCGCTTACCAGGACCGCGGGAATCACCCGGAACATTCGCACTCGTTTATCTCTGTCATCCGAGTGTTTGCGGATAACAAGCAGCCCAAACTGACGCCTGGTCTCACCACGAGAAGGTACAGGAATCGGGAATTTGAAGCCTTCACCATCAGCTGGCTGCCGCACGATTTCATGAGCAATCCCCATCTGTGCGTCTTTGACGGCGTCGGGAGCCGCCTTATTCCGGCGAACAACAAATGCCCCGTATCGCCCGGCCGAAACTTTTCTCTCGAAGAAACGATCAAGCTCGCCGTGGATACAAAGAATGCTGTGGCTATGTGGGGACCTTATGAGATCAAAAAAGCAGCGTTTGATCTCGCCGTGAACCGCAAACGGTTGCTCGACGGAGGAACCATTAAGTATCGCGCCGACGACCGCCTTTATCGAAAAGACAAAGTCGCGATCAGCTGCTTTCATGCGATGGCCGGTTTGGACGAGCTTTTCCCCAACGGCGGACTTTTCGGGACGGGATTCTTGATGTGGGGCTTCAATGGAACGGCCAGGGTGCTGATCGAATACACCGAGAAGGCGACAAACAAACACTTACTTCTTGAGCCGGTGGATATAAAAAAGGACCGCTACGGCTTCGTCTATGCACCGACACGAAACGGTGATGTACCGTATAATCCGCTGAGAACCGCGTCCGCTTATCAACGATAACGCTCTGTTAGAGATGTCGCTTGGCGTCCGATTCGGCAGATGTTTTGCGTGTTAGGGATCCGCGCCGATCATGTGCTCTTGGCAGTCGTGCTTGCAAATAACACGCAGACATCCAGCTTTGCGCGGATGAGACACTCCGGCCTTGCTGGTTTTAAACGGTTGCCGGTTGCGCTGGCTTCGCTCGTCCTATGCAACGGATGCTCGTTCGTGCCTCGTTTCAGCACGCTCTCCGGCAATCGTGCTTTCATTGACTACTGGCCACCGAATCCAAACAGCAATGGCCTAAGGCTCGCAGTTAAGGATAACATCGACATGAAGGGCGTAATTACGACCGCCGGTTCGGAGATCTTTTCCGTAACCCACAAGCCCGCGGAAAAGGACGCCCCGTGTCTGGCGATCGCGCGCCGGCGCAACGTGCAGATAGTCGGTAAAACTAATATGAGCGAATTCGCCGTCTCGCCGTCCGGCATGAACGAATATTTTGGGACGGCCGTGAATCCGTTGAAGCGACGCCTGATTCCGGGCGGATCCTCGTCTGGAAATGCCGTCGCGTTGGCCTCTGGAATGGCGGACGTGGCTTTTGGCACGGATACGGCGGGCTCGGTCCGTATCCCTGCCGCCTGTTGCGGTATCGTCGGCTTGAAGACGACGTTCGGCTTAATTCCAATCGAAGGTTGTTATCCGGTTGAAGAGCATCTCGACACGGTGGGGCCGATGGGGAAAGACATCGCTCATACCGTTCAAGGCATGGAGCTTCTTCAGGATGGCTTTGCCGCGAATTACGCCTCGGCAAAAGCGGCAAAGCCTACTGCGCGAAGCATCCGGGTTGGACGTCTCAAGCTGAAAGGCACGGATCCAAAGATTGATCAGGCCATTGACGACGCACTAGCCAAAGCGGGATTCCAAGTGGTCGAGCTGGACGAAAGCCTGAGCGAACAATTCGAGCAAGCGAAGAAGGACGGCACCACCGTTGCCTCAGCGGGGGCATGGATCAGCAACGGGCGATTTCAGCTTGCTGTGACAGCTCGAACTCAGTCTGTACTTCGACTCGGTCAGATAAACTATACCACGAGTTACCGCGGCGCATTGGCCAGGCGAGGTGCGTGGCAGAGGACGCTACTTACAGTTTTCGAGAAGGTGGACTTCATCGCGTTGCCAACACTTCAAAAAAACCCGCCGGAACTTCCACTACTCAACTTGAGAATAGGAATTCGCGAAGCGGAGATGCTTCAGTTGCAAAACACGGTGGCAGTCAATTTTGCCGGCAACCCGGCGCTGGCCCTACCGGTGCCGGTGCGCGGCGAGAGGGCGCCGGTTACGAGCCTGCAATTGATCGGGCCGCCGCTGGCCGAGGCGGGCCTGCTCAATGCGGGTCGGCTAGTCGAAGACGCGATCAAAAAGTAACCCGCAAGTGTCATTGCGAAAGGCCGGCCACTGTGAAATCGGCGTCGGTAAAGTTCACGTCCTGGTCGATGCGTGCGCCGTTGAATTCCGTTACGCTGTTTTTTCGCGGCCCGTGCACGGTGAGACTGGCTGGAATCGGATTGTGTTTTTCATCGCGTGCGACACGTGTGATATCGATGCGACGGACGAGTGCGCCGGAAGATGAATATTTTTCGATCCGCATCGGCACAAAACGCCGAGGATCAATCCAGCTTCGCACTTTAGCATAGGTGGAAATGGAAGAATTATCCGGCTTTGATTCCAGAATCTGGCAGTTCACTCCGTTGATTACTTCGGAACCGACTACAGTCTGCTTTTTCCAGGCGTAGAAATCTTCCACCGCATCCTGGTAAGAGAGATCGCTATCAAACAACCCCTCGCCCATTTGGGAGGCCTTAATCGCGCGAACCGGCTGCTGCGGTCCAATAATGGAGCCTGTCGCCGCTCCCTGAGCCTGGTGGAGAATGACAGCTTCGCCTTTATGCTCGTTAGGCCAAAGTACTTGATAAACAAGATCGGTAGTCGTTTTCGTGCGGCGTTCCTTGATTTGTAGTTGCAGGACACGTTTGGCGCCGCCGGTTGATTGCACCTCGAGTTTGGTACGAATCAGCGCGCTCCCTTGCCTGGAAGATTCTATCCGATCAACGAGTTCTGCCGCAGACATTGTGGCTGGCCCGGGTTCCTGAGCGCGAATCAAAGTGGCGCCGAGGACCGCAGAGGAAATCGCCAAGGCAGAGAAAAATTTCATAGATTAAGGATGCCTCATCCGGCCTGCAGCGCCAGGCTCGGCATTAGTCGTGAGCTACGCCAGGCGGGATAGAGTCCGCTGATGATTCCGACTGCGATGGCAATGATGACAGAAAGGCCAAGGAGTCCAATGCTGAGGTCGGGCTGCAATAACCCTCGAATCGCCGGCGTTGCGCTCAGGACCTGAACTCCGAGGGCACCAATAGCCACACCAACGACGCCGCCGAAAAGTCCAAGCAGCGCGGATTCGTAAAGAATCATCCTCATGATTCGCCCGCGCGTCCAACCAACGGCGAGCAGCACACAGATTTCATGGGTACGCTCGAAAACGGTCATGAGCATCGTGTTCATCACACCAAGCACACCCACAAGGATGGCGAGGAGAGACGTGCCCCAACTCATGGCCTTAACGAGCCGAAATCCCTCATTGTGGCTGAGGTGTTCGCTCACGGTCACAGCGCGAACTTCCGGGACCAGTTGTTCGATCTGTCGAGTAAGTTCCTTGATTTGTTGCTCGGTAGTCGAAGGCGTCACTCGAATATCGATTGCGTTGATCTGGTTGGGAGCGCCGATGATTCCTTGCAAGAGCGGTAAGGAAAGAATGACCGAACCGTCTTCGACGAGCGCGCCGCCCTTCACGATTCCGACGACTGTTAGTTGCTTCGTTTCAATCTGAATCGGGTCGCCAACTTTTTTCTTGAGCACTTCTGCCGCGGTCTGACCCAAAACTACTGCCTCTTCCGTGGCATCGCGCGGCATACGCCCGGAGACGAGTTCCAGATTGTTCCATGCAAATCCTCCCCACTCGCGGGCGGAGAGAATCATCAGATCAGAGTCTTCAACACTGGTCACCTCCACGAGAAGGTTGCAGGTCGCGGCGATGTGCGGAAGGCTGGCGATTCGATCGCGGACGGAGGCGTCGAACGGCTTCGGCGTGAGGGATCCCCCTCTGTTAGTGACGACGATATCGGTTCCGCGCGCCTTCAATCCAACCTGCCAACCTTTCTCAAAACCTCGAGACATCCCGACCAACGCAACGACAGCGGCGATGCCGATGGAAATTCCCGCGAGAGTCAACCCGGTGCGCAAGGGGCGACGCCAGAGACCGCGGATGACAACAGTAAAAAAGGTCATCGTTTATCGTCCGAGATGATTCGACCGTCGATCATGCGAAGAATCCTTCCTGCTCGCCCGGCAATCGTGGGGTCATGAGTGACGAGCACCATGGTGCGACCCTGCTCTTGTTGCAGACCAATAATGAGCTCGAGAACCGAATGGGCGTTCTCGCTGTCGAGATTACCGGTCGGTTCATCCGCGAGGAGCAGAGCTGGTTCATTAGCCAGGCTCCGCGCGATCGCGACGCGCTGTCGTTCGCCGCCGGAAAGCTTGGACGGGAAATGATCGAGTCGAGGCTCGAGGCCAACCAGTTTCAGCAATTCGAAGGCGCGATCGCGTCGCTCAGAAGCTGAGCGATCGATTTCGAACATCGGGATCTGTACGTTCTCGGCCGCGGTGAAAGTCGGCAGGAGGTGAAAGGCTTGGAAAATAAAACCGACCTCCCGGGCACGGTAGGCTGCCGGATTGGGATGATCCGGCAGCGATATTCCGCGGTAGAAAAGGGTTCCGGATGTCGGTCCATCCAACGCGCCTAGTAATTGCAGCAAGGTCGATTTACCGCATCCACTCGGTCCAGTAATGGCGACGAACTCGCCCTCCTTAATGGAAAAATCGACGCCGCGCAGTGCTTTCACCTGTCCTTCGTCGAAGTCGCGGGTGAGAGCTTTTGCCTCGAGAATGGAGGCGGTGCTGGCAGATTTGCTCCCTCTCAAGGAAATTTTGTTCACTCCTGAGAAGCGCGGTCAAATCGTTCGCCACTGGGGCCCAACACGTGGATCGGCCAAGCAACGCATCAGTTCGACCAAAGCGTAACGATAACCTGGATACGGTGCCCGCTCGCCCGGCTTTTTCGGCTGCAATTTTTCCACGTGTTGGGGCAAAACGGAGTGAGGCAGACCGGCGCGCTGATGATGAACTCCATGAAATGGTTCGTGAAGTAACGTGAATGCAACCAGCCGTCCCAGCCAGCTCTTCGCGACGATGCTTCGAGTTGAGCTGTTTACCGTGTCGCCCGTCATCCCGACGTGCTCGATGTACTTGCGCCAATTCTGCAAATTAGCCGCCAGAATAGCTGGCGCGAGATACATCCAAATGAAATACCGCCACAGACCAAATGTCGCGGTTGCCCAGAGGACGAAAGCCCACACCACACTTGTCAGCACCAACTCGGCCCAAACGCGCCGGCGAACGCGTTTGCTTCGGACCGGCGAACGGGAACACAAAAAAGCTCGCAGGAAAAGGAATGGGGAATAAAACAATCCCAAGTTTAGCTCGATAAATGCAGCCAGACACCGCTTCCAACGGGGCGTAGTCGTTTGCGATAATGGCCAGAATTCGCAGTCTCGCTCTGTGGCGAGATAGGCATGATGTGTTTGATGAACGGCGCGATAGAGACTGAAGCTCATCAAACCCAAAGTTGCGATCACGACGCCATCAAACTCATTGAAGCCGCGATTTTTTCGGAGAAGGCCGTGGGCCGCTTCGTGCAGGCCGATGAGAATGCCGTGCATTAAATGACTGACGACGAGCACGAGCGGCACCGCCAGCCAGATCAATCCTTGGTGCACCGTTACCGCCAGGATTATTTCAGCGAAAACCAAACCGAAAACGAGAAGTTGAAACGCACCCCGCAAGACCCAATGCGGTTCATGCATCTCGCTGAAGTCTTCGTCGGCCGAGGCTGCGTTCATTAGGGGTGGTTCAACAGTTCAGAGATTTGGCTCTCCGGCGAACGGCAGATGCCCGCCAGAACTCGTCGAAATATGCCATCAAGGCTTTCA
>WNFG01003112.1_pt1 | contig 20391 bp, 21 predicted proteins | sample 5400431 | NCBI WGS metagenome assembly WNFG01 (sample SAMN13153346, study PRJNA577476) | soil metagenome | isolation source: 120 cm saprolite under Douglas fir tree site 2 hole 3 replicate 2 | place: USA:California | collected 2015-04-18 | reverse complement strand
CGGTGAGGCTGACCTCCGCGGTGGCGGTGCCCCAATCCCCGCTCGCGGCGTCGGAGGGGGCGTACTCGCCGGTCACCCACACGGCTCCGGCCAGTGCCGGGTCGGGTGCGGCGGCCGAATAGTCACCCCAGCGCGGGGTGCCGCCTCCGTCGTAGGAGGCCCGGCCGGCGGCGATGGTCAACGGCGTGGTGAACGTGCCGCTGCTCGCCACCCGGGTGACGGCGAACGCGCCGGGGAACTGCGCCGCCGAGGACTGCGAGTAGCTGACGAACAGGTTGTCGGAGTTGTCGAGGCTCACGGCCGGGTAGTACTGGTCGGTCCCGACCGGTCCCGTGACATGAATGTCGTTCAGCAGCGACGGGGTAGGCGAGGCGGCGGACGCCTCGATCAGCCGCATGCAGTCTTGGATAGGCGAGGTGGAGGACACCTTGCACCCGTCGGTCCCGCTCGTCCAGAGCAGACCGTCCCGGTACACCGCAGACAGCAGGCGTTCATCGAGCGCCTTGTCGTTCGTGACGCCGGAGGGCTGGTGGGGGGCCGGCGGAGCGGTGAAGGCGCTGACCGGCAGGTCGGTCTCGGTCATTGCCACATTCGTCGCGTCCGGCGTCCCTGTCACGGCGAAGACAGCAAGGGCGGTGTCGGCCTTGTTCTCCGTGAGCCAGCAGGTGCTCGTCGCGGACAGCGACTGTGCGGGGACGAGGCGGAAGTCAGTGGTGGACGTGAAGCTATCCGTGTTGACGGTAGCGCCCGCGAGCAGCGAGGACTTCTGCAGCACCAGGGTCTGGGCGCTGGTGAAGACAGGGTTGTTCGGGGTGGTGAAGTCGTTCCAGGACATCACGACCTTGTCGTCGCACACACCGGTCATCGGCTGGTCGGAGACCACGCCCGCAGCGGTGTTGACCGTGTAGACGAAGAAGTTACCCAGCGGGTCGGACGAAGCGGAGACGGCGAGATACGCCCGGCTGTTGAAGGAGTTGTCGAAGGAGAACCCGCTCACGAACCAGCGGCCGGAGGAAGTGTCGTACAGCACCCTGGGATCAGAGAACGACTGCGTGCCTGGGACCCCGAAGAAGACGTTGAGGTCGGCGTCGGCCAGGAGCGTCCCGGTCTTGGACCACACCGATGCGGTGTCGTTCACCATCTCGAGCACCGCTCCCGGGCCCGCCGCTAGCTGGGTGTCCGGCGGCTGAAGAAGCTGATCCGGGCCGAAGATCCCGAACTGGCGGGCGAGACTCATCACAGAAAACGCCGTGATGGCGGTGTCGGCCGCCTGGGGTGCGCTGGCCCGCAGGACCGTGACACCAGCGCGCCGCGGGGCGCTGGTGGCGTGTCCCGTGTGCGCGGAAAGGAAGGGAGCCACGAGATGAGGGTGGGCTCCCGCCGGCACCCCGCTGAGCGCCTTCAGATTCACCTTTCTGGGCGCTCCCAGGGTGGCTTGCTTTCCCTGCGCCGGGTGCGGCGTGCTCGCCAGGCGAGCAGCGGGGGCGGCCACCGCCACCAGAGCGGGCATGACCGCAAAACCCACCACCACGCTGATTGTGCCTGCTAGTAACCGGACGGGTCGTTTCATAGACGTGCTCCCCATAACCGAATCTCCCTTGGGCGTCGGGCGAGGCCAGAAATGTTGACCACCTGCCGCCTCGCCAAGTAGCACATAGCTCGCTGCCTGCCAGATCATCCCATCTGGGGATAAACAGATCCAGCGAATCGCGACTTCATTCGATTTCGGTTTTATCGCGTTCTGGGGTAGACGATCACCCGGACTGCCCATTCACGCTGAGCCGGCAGGCACCGCGGCCTCGAATGCAGGCACGGCAGGTCGCTGCTCGCCGACACTTCGGCCGTGCCTGGCGCCGCGGCCAGGAAGGAGGCCAGCATCGGGCCGCGAGCTGGATATCCCCCGGCCACCGACACCTGCCGTAGCGCAGTCCCGGTCAGCCGCGGCCTGTCCCAGGCGTAGACGCCCGGTCCTGGCAGGAGTTCGACCGTCAGGTTGTCACCGGGACGCAGCGCCACCACGGCGCCACTGTCAGCGGTCGTCAGAACATGGCCCGGCCCGAAGACAGTGGGCGAGGCAGACTGGGTCGCGGTGGGTTCCGCCGGGAACGACCTTACGGCGGGCGACTCGACGACCGTGGTCGTCGCAGGCGAAGGGCCCGAAGCGGCACCCGAACCCGCCGCCGCTCCGCAACCGGCCAGCAGCGCCAGGCTTGCGATGGCCACTATCCGCGCGTGCCGCATTACCCTACCTCCACCTGCCCTGAACATCCCTTCGACGCTGCGGCGCGCTCAGCGGTTCCTCCTCGCTTTGTCGGTGGCTGGCAGCCGCACAGCCTCACCTGTCGGGATCGGCGAAGCGGGCGAAGGCACGGAGGTTGGCGAAGCTCTCGCCCCGGTTGGCTCGCCACTGCCACTCCCTGCGGATCGACGACGCGAACCCGATCTCCAGGGCGGCGTCGAAATTGTCGTCGGCGTAGCTCAGCACGCAGCCAAGCAACCGGTCGACCTCGTCGGGCGTCACCGTAAGAAGCGGCAGCCTCCCGACCAGATAGACATCGCCCACGGGTCGAGCGCGAAATGCACGCCTAGTCCTAGACCCGGTCTTCGCACATGGGGTTTGATGCGTGTGGCGGCTGGATGATTAGGTAACTGCTGGGTCGTTTGTTGGCTTCAGTGGCGTGTGAGGAATAGCCTGCCCGGCTGCTGGTTGACGTCTGCCATGAGCGGGATGTCAAGGACTGGCCGGGGCCGCGGGCGTGCGCGGGCGGAGATCGCGGTCGTCCAGGTGCTGGAAAAGCGGCTGGGGGCGCTGCCGGTAGTGGCGGAGTTCGGGCGCAGGCTGCGGATCGCGGAGATCGTGGATGAGCTGGCCCCGGTCCGGCCGCTGGCCTGGATTACGCACGGCGAGGTGATCGAGGCGCTGGTGGCCAACCGGCTGACCGCGCCGGCGCCGATGCTGCGGGTGCACGAGTGGGCGGCGGCGATGGCGGTGGAGGAGGCGTACGGCATTCAGCCGGAGCTGCTCAACGACGACCGGATCGCCCGGGCGCTGGACGCGGTCGCCCCGCATCTGGACGCGATCACCGGCGGGGTGGGGGCGGCGGCGATCACCGAGTTCGGCGTCGATGTATCGCGGCTGCACTGGGATCTGACCTCGATCTCGCTGTATGGCGCGTACCCGGAGGCCGATGAGGAGTACCCGGCGCCGCGGTGGGGGCACCCGAAGGACCACCGAGCGGATCTGAAGCAGGTCCAGACCGGGCTGGCGGTCAGCGGGGACGGCGGGATCCCGGTCTTCCACCGCGCTTACAGCGGCGGGGCCGCAGAGGTGGCCCAGGTCACCGGGGCGATGACCGCGCTGCGGCGGATCGCCGGGCCGCGCCCGTTCTTGCTGGTGGGCGATTCGAAACTGATCTCCTACACCAACGCGGCGGCGATGAATGCCCAGGGTGTGGGGTTCGTCGCCCCATTGGGCGCGGCCCGGGTCCCGGCCGGGTTGTTCGCCGCGCTGCCGCCACAGGCCGGCGCCGCGGTGGACTACACCGCCGGGCGGGACGCCGGCCAGCCCGCCGCTGCCCGCGGCAGCTACCGGGTGCTGGAAGACGGCGGGATGGACCTGCCCGGCCCGCGCAAGGCTGATCCGCCGGTGCATCTGCGCCGCATCCTGGTGCACTCCACAGCGAACGCCACCGGCGCGGCCAAAGCCCGCGCCCGCAAACTCGCCAGCGCCACCGAAGACCTCAACCGGCTGGTGCGCACCGCCGGGACCCGGTTCCACCCCACCGCGGACGCCGTCGCCGCCCGCGTCAAAGCGATCACCGCAAAGCGCCGCGCCGGGGCCTTCGTGCGCACCACAATCACCCACGACACCACCGGCAAGCCCGTCCTGTCGTGGCACTTCGACCAGGCCGCGATCGACGCTGCAGCCGCAGCCGACGGCTGGTACGCCCTGCTGACCAACCTTGCCCCCAGCCAGGCCAGCCCCGAAGAGGTCTTCCGCCGCTACAAGGGCCAGTACGTCGCTGAACGCCGTTACGGCGAGTTCAAAGGCCCCCTCGCGGTGGCCCCCCTGTTCCTGAAGACCAACCGCCGCATCGCCGCTTTGATCACCGTGATCTGCCTGGCCCTGCTGATCTTCTGCCTGGTAGAACGGCAGGTCCGCAACGCCCTGCGCCCCCACGGCGAAATGATGACCGGCCTGCCCGGCTACCAGCGCACCCCGGCCAGGCCCACCGGCAGAACCATCTTCCAGGTCCTCGCCGGCCTGCCCCTGATCCCCGCCCACGACGGCAACCCCGTCCTGATCCCCAAACCCACCGGCGTCCAGGCCCATCTACTAGACCTCCTCAATGTTGACATCAGCCGGCCCCGCAGAGATCACCGCCTGCCGCCGCCCGTCCGACAGCAGGAACGCCCGCGAGAACTCCGACCGCATCGAAGTCAGCTCCCGCACCCGCCGCACCGGCGGCGCCACCGCCTGCCGCACGACGTTAGGCCGTGACGGCAACGCGGCCTCCGTACCCGGCACCACGTGCGACGACGGTGCCCGCGACCCCGGCGAGAACCAGCCCCGCGGATCCCACCACGAATGCTGCTGCGGCAGCGACCCCTGCGAACCCGGCGGCAGAATCACCGCATTCCCGGACCCGCCGGACGGCCCGGGCCGCGGGCCCGGCACCACCGTGATCAACGTCATCGAGACAGCGACCGCGAAAGCCGCTGCGACCGCTGTCCACCGCAGCGCACGCTTCGACCTGACCCACCCCGGCAGCAATTTCATGACAGTCTCCCGCACTAGCCCGAGTTTCCGGTGATCATGCTCCTGCCCAGGGTGTTCTGCCTGGTGGGGAGGGGTTTTAGGGGTCGCCTGGTCCTATGACCTAACTTTGGGTGCGTGGCGGTTCAGCTGGAAGACGTGGATGAGTTTGTCCTGGGTGCCGGTGGTCTCGGTGAGCATCCGGCGGGCTTTGGGCCTGCCGCGTTCGGCGGGGTAGATCAGGACGGTCTCGCCGATGCCGGCGAGCTGGGTTAGCAGTTCGCGGACGGACATGCGCAGCCCGGCGCGCTGGGCTTGCAGGCGCATCAGGTGCGCGATCTGGAGGGCGAGGACGCAGGTGAGGACGTGGACGGTGATGTTGTGCTCGGTCCAGTGGAACATCGGGGAGAACGACACCACGTGCGGGTCTTTCATCTGGCGGAAGGAGAACTCGGCTTCGGACTGGGACCGGTAGCCGGCGATGACCTCGGCGGCGGGCCAGTCGTCGTGGTCGGTGATCAGGACGTGCTTGCCGAAGATCTCCTCTTCCAGGGCGGCGCGTGCGTTCTGGTCGATGCCCCAGGCCAGGCGGAGGTCTTTGGGCTTGTCGCCGGATAGCTGCCAGGTGATGACGCGGCGCACCCAGGCGTCATGGGTGATTTTCCCGATGTCGGCCTCGACTTTGGCGCGGGCCCGGCGGGTGCGGCCGCGGGCCAGGGTGGCGGCCAGCTCGTCGAGTTTGCGGCCGGCCTTGGCCAGGGTGGTGCCGTCGAAGCCGCGGGCCTGGTGCTCGTGCAGCTCGGGGGAATGGGTGAGGATCGCCCGGCGGTCGGTGCCGTAGACGGCGCGGCGGGTGTCGTAGGCGGTGAGGCCGCCGAACCGGTCCTTGTCGACGACGGTCCGGGCGGACGCGGGCACGGCGAGCAGGTCACGGCAGTCACTGGCCGGCACCGAGCCGACGTAGTGCAGGTTCGTGCCGGCCAGCAGCGCGAAGTTGGCCTCGGAGTTCTGCCCGGCGTCGAACACGACGGTCATCTCGGTGCCCTGCTGCCCGGCCGCGGCGGCCAGGGCGGCGTGCCGGGCGGCCAGGGTCTTGATCATCTCCGGGAACTGGGTGACGTCGGGCTTGCTGCCGGGGTAGGCGCGGGACAGCAGCGGGACGCCGCCGTCGCGGGTGACGACCAGGCCCAGCCCGGCCAGCCGCAGGTCTGAGCGTTTCTGCTTGGCCTTGCCGCGTTGCGCGATCGGCGCTTTTTCATTGCCGGTATCGATGAACGTGGCGAAGTTCGTCATGTCCAGGGCCACCGAGCTGGTGTCCAGCCCGAACCGGGCGCACGCCGCCAGCGCCAGCTTCTCCTCGATCCGCGCCAGGCCCGCCAGGGGGACGGCGTGCATCGCGTCCCAGAACCGGCGGTGATCCAGCGCCGAGGCCGGGATCTTGGTGAACCGGTCCGCCGCCGTGGTGCGCCACCAGTCCGCGAACCCCCTCTTGGAGCAGGGATCGACCACCCGGTTCAGCGCCGCCAGCGCCAGGTAGGTGCCCGGTGACAGCGGCAGCCCGGACGGCCCGGGCCCGGTCACCTCGTCGATGATCGCGGCCGCGCCCAGATCGGCCAGCAGCCCCCACGCCGCGGCCACCGCCCCGAAGTCCAGGTGCCGGGTCCGCTCGGGCAGCATCCGCTCCTCGCGGGCGTCCAGCAGCGCCGCCACCTCGGCCGCGGTGCCCACGTACCGCTCGGAGATCATCTTCGGCTTGCCGTCCACCCAGGGCTCGCCATGAATTTAGGTCATAGGCTAAATCGGAGACGCAGTCAAGCACCGGAAGCGGTGTGTCACCAGGGAAAACCGCGTCAGATCACATCGCGGTCGGCAGCCGGAAACCCATGATCATCGGAAACTCGGGCTAGGCCGGCGAGCATGCCGGTTCCTGCGATGAGGAACGTGGTGCGGGGGCCGGTGAGTGCGACGAGCGGGGCCGCTGCGGCGTAGGCGAGAGAGGAGGCCAGTTGGGCGGCTGCGTAGGCCGCGCCGAAACCGCGGCCGAGCAGCCCGGCAGGCACTGACTGCTGGATTAGGGTGTCCGTGCCGACCAGGTCCGCGGTGTTGCCCGCGCCCGCTGCGGCCTGGGCTGCGCCGGCGAGGACAATGGCGGGGGCCAGGCCGGTGGCAGCGGTGCCGAGAGCGCCGAGGCTGATGCCGCCGATGAGCCAGTGCGCGGCCGGCCGGCGGTTCGCCCAGGCGGCGAGGGCGAGTGAGGCCGCGGCCATCCCGGCGCCGAACGCGGCGGCAGTCACGCCGTAGCCGGCGGCGGATCCATGCAGGCTGCGCCTGACCAGGAAGACCAGGGCGACGTTGTCGGTCGCGGCGAACGACACGAACACCACGGTGCCCAGCACCAGTGCCCGCAGCACAGGAGCGCGGGCTGCATGGCGCAGGCCCTCCCACGCGCCGGCCATGATCCCGCCAGCGGCGCGGCCAGGCGGGGGTGGTAGCTGGCCGAGGCGGGTCAGCAGCACCGCTGAGACGAAGAACGAGGCCGCGTTGACCGCGAAGGCGGGGGTAAGGCCGGCCAGCCCGGCCAGGGCACCGCCGATCGCGGGCCCGGCGACGAGCTGCAGGTTGAATGCGAGCCCGAGCAGCGCGTTGGCCTGCGGCAGCCGGGCGGCGGGCACCAGCCGGGGAACACTGCTCTTGCCCGCCGTTGACATCAGCGCCGCGAGCAGCCCGGCGGCGGTGACCAGTGGCAGCAGCGCGGGCAGCGTCGGGCGGCCCGCGGCGATGAGCGTGTAGATCACGCCCTGGCCTGCCTCGCAGCCCGCCAGGAGGCGCCGCTGGTCCACCCGGTCAGCGATTGTCCCGGCCACCGGGCCCAGCAGCTGAGGCAATGCCGTGCACAACAAGACCAGGCTGACGGTTCCCGGGCCAGCGGGCGCCGCAAGCAGGACCAGGGCCACCCGGCCTGCCCCGGTGCCAGTGGCCGAGATGCTCCGGCTCAGCCACAGGTACCGGAACTGCGGCGCCTCGCGCAGCAGCACGGGAAGCCGCGGCCAGGGAACAGGAGCCATCAAGCGAGCGTGGCGACCGAGGTACGATGGCGCAGTTATTTCGGCCCTGACCGAACTGGACGTCTGTGGGCATCATCTTCCGCACCCGCGCTGAGGACCTGCTGCAGTGCAGGTTCGCCATCTCGCCGCTCGGCGAGACCGCCGACGCGCTCCGGTCACTCGCCTGGCCCGCGGCGGCGCCCGGGCACCTGTCCTGGCAGCGCCAGGTCCGCGCCCAGCTGCCCGGCCTGCCGATCGGGCTGCTGACGGCGATCTTGTCGGTGCGCGGCTACCAGCCTGACTTCCTCAGCCCCGCCCCGGCCAGCCCGTTCACCGATTTCGGCGCCGAACTGGACCAGGTGCGGGCCACCCCGCCGCAGCGGGTCACCGCCGAACTTGCCCAGTGGCAGGCCCGCAACCCCGCCGCGGCATCGGTGCTGCGGGACCACCCGGAACTGTCCGGCGACCCGGCCCAGGCCCGGGACCTGCTAGCCAGCATGCTGCACCACGCCTGGCAGGCAGTCATCGAACCGTGGTGGCCGCGGCTGCGCGACGTCCTGGACGCTCACATCACCGTCCGCGCCCGCCAGCTCGCCCAGGCCGGCCTAGCCGCCACCCTCAACGACCTCGACCCGAAAATCTCCTACCATGAAGGCATCATCCGCTGCGTGATGACCGGCACCGAGGAAGTCGACGCCACCGGCGCGGAACTCGTCCTGATCCCCAGCGTGTTCACCTGACCCAGCGCGGGCGTGAACTTCGACCCCCCCACCATCATCTACCCCGCCCGCGGGATCGCCGCCCTCTGGCAGCCACCCGCCGGCACCGACAGCGACCTCGCAGACCTCATCGGCACCACCCGCGCCAGGCTCCTCAACTCTCTCGCCGAGCCCGCCTCCACCACCGGCCTGGCCGCCCGCTGCGGCCTGCCCCTCAGCACCACCAGCGAACACCTCACCATCCTGCGCACCAACGGCCTCATCACCACCACCCGCACCGGACGCTACCTCCACCACCAGCGCACACCCCTGGGCATAGCCCTCTCACCCAGCACCCCACCCGCCTCTCAGATGCCTCCCAGGTGAGTCCGGACCACCAAGGCGCACAGAACTTCCACCACGATCCAAGCGCGTTGAGGGCGCGGGGGAACCCGGCGTAGACCGACACGTGCTCGGCCAGCGCGAGCAGTTCCGCAGACGCTACCCCGTTGCGCAGGGCCGCGCGGGCGTGCATGGTGAGCTGGCGCTCGGCACCTCCCAGGGCGGCCAGCATCGCGACTTTCGCTGTCTCCCTGGCGGCGCGGCTCAGTTTCCGCGTGCGCCACGCTGAGCGTTCTGGAAGACTCGCACCCCAACTCAAGATCAGTTCGGTTAAGACCCCCGCCGGGCGGCTCCGGCACCCGGCCTGGCGGGGCCTGCGGCGTGACGATGCACTCTGCGGGCACGCTCAACGGGCGTCCGCCCGCCCGCAGAGTGCTCTGCGCCGAGGTGACGAAAGCCAGCTGCGTGATTACCACACTCACGGGGGTCCCGGTTGTCAAGAGGGCGGATCTAGAGGTTCTTCGGCCGCCGGGGATTCGGGGCGGGTGGCGCTGGAGTAGCCGTGTCGGCACCGGTAGGCGGGCCGACCGTTGGACCAAGCGGATTCCAGCCGCCGCCCGCAGGTGCCGCAGCGCAGCAGCCCTGCCAGCAGGTACCGGCGCACGGCCGGGCCCGCCGGGCCGCGCGGAGCGCTGGCATCCTGGGCGGCGATGTAATCGGCCTCGCTGACGATCGCCTGGTGGGCGGGGCGGGCGGAGATCACCCACCCGGCGGGCAGGTTCCACCGCTGCACCGGCCGGTGACCCAGCCCCGTGTCGGACGGGTCGACCAGGTCGGAGTCGGTTCGCTACCTGTTCCACACCTGCCGCCCGGTGTACCGCGGGTTGGCGAGGATCGCCGCCACCGTGCTCAGCGTCCACGCTGTTCCCGTGCGGTGCGGATTCCGCCCGGGGTCGGCGGCGGACGGGCACGGGATCGCGGCGTCATTCAGCGCCCGGGTGATTCGGGCCACGCTGTGCCCGGCCAGCCGCTGGGCGAACATCCACGCCACCACCGGCGCAGTGGCCGGGTCCGGCTCCAGCCTGTGCGCTCGCCGGCCCGCGGGCGGCGGAGATGCCCTGGGCGGCGATGAAACCGGTCTCGCTGACCAGCGCCGGGTGCACGGGCCTGGCGGAGATGACCCAGCCGCCCGGGAGGTTCCACCGCTGCGCCGGCCGGTGCGCTGCCGGTGGACGCGGCCAAGTCCCCCAGCGCAATAAAAGGACCGCCGCAGGAAAGCGACCCGGATCGCATGTTCAGCTGCCGGGCCAGGCCGCCGCTACGATTAGTCATGACCAGTGTGTCCTGACGAGGCATACCGGCCGGTGCTTTCGCTGGAGGGAGGCAAGGACCAGTGAGCGTCCCGGCGGTGCACGAGTACGGTCCCTACACTCTCTACGACCTTGACGCGCTGCCCGAAGACGGCAAGCGCTACGAGCTTGCCGATGGGTGGTTGACCGAGTTGTCCCCCAGCCCCTGGCACGACCACGCAGCCGACCGGCTCAAAGACATCCTCAAGAACGCGGCACGGCTGGCCGGGGCAGAGGTCTACGTCGCCGGCGGCCCGAATGACATCGCCACCCCGGCAGGAGTCCGCAAGCCCGATGTGTTCATCGTGCCCCGCGACGTCGCACGCACCGCGATCAGCGGCAAGGTCCGGACCTACTACGCCGGGGACCTCCTTCTCGTCGCCGAGGTGATCTCCCCGCGCAGCGGCAGCGAGCAGGTAGACCGCGTCCGGAAGGTGCACGAATATTCCAGGGCGGGTATCCCGGTTTACTGGATCGTGGACCTTGAGCCTGAAGCAAAGGTCACCATCCTCGCGCTACGCGACGGAGAGTACGCCGTGGACACCGAGATACGGGCCGGACATGCGCTCACGGCCAGCCAGCCGTTCGCCATTAACTTCGACCCAGGCTCACTCACGGAACTGGAATAGCACAAGCCGGCCACCCCGGGTACCGGCGCCAGCCGCAGCCCCCTTTACCCAGCCACGTCGCACGGCGAGCCAGTCCTAAGAACAGGCAGCAGTAGCGCAACCGCCACAACGGAACGCAACGACGCTGGCGCGGCTCCAAGAGACCCCGAGCACGCCGAACGATGCGCCTATGTCTTGTCAAGGGCTCGGGGCGGCATTTCGGTGGCCTCACTTGTGGGTCCGGGAGGGAATGGTTTGGACCGGGTTTGCTGGGGTTGCGGACAAGACAGGAAGGGACCGCTCGTGTGGAGGGCAGGCTCAGCGAGCCATCACATGTGCCCTGTTGGCCTGCGCCCACTGCCACGCCTGACGCTGAAGGTGCGGCCCACACCACTACGGCCACCGGACCGCTCGCCCGACGTGGGCACGGGCGCACCGGCAGCCCCGCGGCGGACGAGTTGCGGCCCAGGCGATCGGTCCTACAGTCGGGTGTCGCGAGTCGCGCGGCGGCGCACCTGACGCATCAACAACTCATATGCGGCGATCAGCGCGAATGAGGGCCACGCCGCTATCACCCGTCCCGTCGCCGTTGACTCGGCGACCGCGACATTGGCGGCAAGGCTTGCCACGCTGCCCGAGACAAGCAGTGCCCACGGCAGGACACCGCCCGGCCCCCGGAACGCGAGTCAGCTAGCAGCGACCGCTCCCCTAACCTGGCCGTGTGGACGACACCGAGCTGCTCGCCGCCATCGGCCGCATAGTGGTCGAGTCGGCCCGGCTGGACTACGCCATCGCAATCCTCGCCGCCACTACAGAAGGCCTGACCGGCCAGGACCGCGAGATCAGGGCACGACAGATCGTGAAGCGCTCCGGAGAGGTCCCGCGTCAGCTTAAGCAACTGACCGAGAAGCTGCCCGGCCTCGCATGGCTTATGGACGACATTGATGGACTGCGCCGCGGCCGGAACTTCGTCGCGCACGCCGTCGCTCAACAAGATGCCGTGGCCGAGGGGCACGCTGCTTTGTTCATCGTCAATCTGCGCGATGGAACAGAGACCATGATCACAACCTCGCAGGCGGCCAGCCATGCACGGTACATCCAGGAGGACCGGCGCAGGATCTGGGACGCGATAGCAAACCAGATCCCGTCATCGAGCTGATCCGCCGGGACTGAGGCCGACGAGATTGCCCAAGTGCTCGGTCAGCGTCGTCGAAGCGGACAGCCTGAAGCCCGACATGCACGAGCCCGTCCGCGCCTACCCGGGCGCAATGGCTGGCGCGGAACCCGTGTACGAGATGGAGATGCAGCGACGGTCAAGGATTCCGCAAGGTGGACCGGATGACTGACTGGCTCATCGGCTTCACTGCGGCGCTCGTGATCCTGACCCAGGCCCTGGTCGCGCTGACCGCCGTAGTTGCGGCCAAGCGGCCAAGGGGTAACTGTCAGGAGTTCGCCGTCGTTGATTACATCGAGGTCTTCTACGACCGCGTCAGGCTCCCGCAAGTGAGTCGGTCGACGAACTGGTCATTCTTCGCGTGGAGAGGTGCGCGTTCTGGGTGGCCGGATCTGGCGGCGAGATGAGTTTCGAGGCGACTGTGCTCGCGGGTACGCTCTGGCGTTATGCCAGCTTCGGTCCAGCCGGTGACGTTCTATGTGCCACCCTCCTCGGCGGAGCCTGTCGAGGTGCGGACCGCGCACTCGGGGCTGCGCATGGTGCTCATCAACCGCGAATCGGTAGGGCTTCTCGACGACGGCTGGGCGGTCCTCGGCGTGTACTTCCTCCTTGGGCCCTGCGCTGATGACCCCGATCGTTACCTGGCCTATGTCGGGGAAGTCGGCAAGCGCACACTGCTGCTGCGCCTCAAGGAGCATGTAGGCGGCAAGCAGTGGTGGAGCCGCGCGCTGCTGATCGCCAGCGCGTCGGATGAGTTCAACTCCGCGGAAATCGGCTGGCTGGAAGGCCGACTGTATGACGTGCTGAACAACGCCGTTGCTGCCGAGGTGATGAATAAGGGCCGCCCCGGCGATGAGAGCCTTGCGTCGCAGGACCGCGGCGTCCTTGAACGTTATATCGAGCCCATCATGGCTGCGTTGCGTGCCTGCGGGGCGTCCCCGGATACCGCGGACCAGAGGCCGCCGACGCCGAGGGGGCAGAAGAAGAAGTTCTATAAGGAGAGTGTCAAGGACCTCATCGATGCTGGCCTGCTCAAGCCCGGCACGATGCTTCAGCCGCTGCGCAAGGGGCTGACGCAGACAGCGCTCGTGCTGCCCGATGGCAGTCTGCGGGTTGGCGAGCAGGTCTTCACCGCTGTCTCGCCCGCGGCGATGGCGGTCAGCGGCAACAAGGCTGAACCCGGATGGGATTTCTGGGGGGCTCCTTCCGGTAAGGGTGGCTACGTGCCGTTGTTCACGCTGCGGGACCGTCTGCGTGAGGATGGCAAGGCTGTCCCAGGCAATGGGGGCACGGCCGCTTCGCAGCCGGCAACCCCGATGTCAGCCGAGCCGATGACATTGGTGGACGCCGAGGCGAGCGCCGAACTGGCTGAAGTGCTGACGGCGCCAGTGGATGCGCCGTTGCCCAAGAAGCCGCGGCAGTTCAGCGAAACGGTCTCTGACCTGCTGGACGCCGGGCTGCTGGTCCCTGGCGACGGGCTGTACCCGGTGCGCAAGGCACTCCGGAAGGCGCGTGCAAAGCTGCAACCTGACGGGCGTCTGGAACTCAACGGCGACGTGTACGGCTCGCTGTCAGCCTCCGCAGTCGCTGTCAGCGGCAACAAGGCTGAGCCCGGATGGAATTTCTGGGCTGTGGAGCGCGACGGCACCCTCATTTCGCTCTACGACCTGCGGGAGCAACTCCGCGCTTCGCGCGCCACTGCCTAGCGCCACATAGTCGCGTTCCTGCTCCCAGGCCGCGCAGAGTTTCAGGTAGCTGACGACGTGGTCGCGCTCAAAGGCATTGACACTCGAGTCGCCGGGTTTGGCGCCGCGCACCCGACGCCATTCACCGTCCGTGCGCGCAACGGGCCTCGTCATAGCCCGGGCGCGATGCCGGGAACGATCCGTGCCGCATATCTGCCGACGTCCGGGCTATCCGGTGCGTCGGCGAACTCACTCGCGATGCCCGTGCGCTTGACCAGCCTGCCCCACCGCTCGTGACGGCCGTACCGGGCAGCGATCACCTTGCCGCTCGGCAGAGAGCGGTCGGAACTGCGGTTCGCCACGGCCCACTTCATCGGCGCCGACCTGAACCTGCTGTTCCGGATACTGGAGGCGCGGCCGTTCCGGTGTGCCTTGCCACCTCGGGCGCAGATCTGGCGCTGATTACGTCACAGTACGTCTACGAAAGCGTGATCGTGCGCCGTCCCAGCCTCGCCGATCCAGCCGTGTTCCAGCCGCTGAATGTCCTGGTCAAGCGCACCCGTGTTCGCGCCTGGATGCAGGTGAGCTAGAGGGGTCCGGGGGGTCCCCCCCGGACTGGCAGAGTGTGCCTGGGTGATCGAATTGGCGGCCCGCGCCGCGCGGGCGCAGTTTGGCGCGAACCTGGTCGCCGTCGGGATGGTCGATCTCGCCGAATATGCGCAGGGCACCTGCCCAGGCCCGGCAGCCGGGCGCAGCGGTCGATGATCTCATCCACCGCGTCCGGTTCGCTGGCGACCCGGTCTGCTCCCAGGCGGTGGATGAGCAGGTCGCGGGCGTCGGCGGTGGTGGGCAGGTGCAAGGTCAGCGGGCAGGCGCCCCCGGTGGCGACCAGGCCGGTGAGCTGGCGGCGGCTGGTCACGATGGCCAGGCAGCCGGGTGAGCCGGGCAGCAGCGGCCGGACCTGCTCGGCGTCCCGCGCGTTGTCGAGCACGACCAGGACCCGTTTGCCGGCTAGCAGGCTGCGGTACAGCCCGGCCTGCGCGGCCAGGCCCGGGGGGATCCGGGCGACCGGCATCCCGAACGCGTCCAGGAACCCGCGGACCGCCTCGCCCGGTTCCAGGGCCGGCCCTCCCGGGTCGAAGCCGCGCAGGTTCACATACAGCTGCCCGTCCGGGAACCGGCCGGCCACCCGGTGCGCCCACTTCGTAGACACAGGCATTGCCGCGCACCTGCTCGGCCAGGACACCGCTCGCCTCAGTGAACCCGACGGGGCGGCGGGACCCATGATCGAGACATTCGTGCTTATGGAACTTGGCCGTCAGCTCACCTGGTCCCAGGAACGTGTCCGCCTCTACCACTACCGCACCAAGGACAAGGTCGAGGTGGATGCTGTCCTGGAAACCCCTGATGGCCGGGTGGTCGCCATCGAAGTGAAGGCCGGAGCGACCGTTCGCGCCGAGGACCTGGCCGGATTGCGCCACCTCAGCCAGCGACTGGGCCCGCGGCTGGTGGCCGGATACGTGCTCTACACCGGCCAGCAAACCCTCCCTTTCGGAGACCGCCTGCGAGCCCTCCCGATCGCCGCCCTGTGGAACACCAGCGTCTGACCCGCCGCTCCACCACATAGCACCAAGGCCTTCCCGCAAGCGACGGATGGCCGGCGGAAAGATCTCCTGAATTACCGGCATGAAGCTAAGCACCGCGTCGAGCCCGAGGATCAAGCCGCACTCAGGCCCGCCAGCGGCCTAGGACCTCCCGCAACTCGGATGGCAGCCGCGCCTCAGCTGGCCTGTTTGGGCCGACTGCCCGCCCGGTAGGCGGACCTGCGTGCCGCCTTGGCGATCCGCTTGTCGGGATGATGCTTGCCGATCAGGGACAGCACGCCAGCGACATCCGGATGGGCCAACTGCGACATGGCGTCGAACACCTGCTGCTCCTGGCCGACCGGCACTGACTCGCGAAGCAGCTGCGGTAGCTCTTCCGGGCTGTCGGAGAGGGCCGCCAGCATGTCGGTGAGCACCCAGGCGATATCGCCGGCCTCCGGCTCCAGACCAGCCAGCATGGTGAGTCCAGGCGAGCCGCCGGCGATCTCGGTGAGCGCGATCTTCGCGTACGGCCGGAGTTCCGGTCGACTGAGCGAATCCCGCCACGCAGGCTCGGCGGCGGCTCCCAGCCGATTCACGGCCGCCACCGCGAGCATCCGCTCCACGACACCGCCGCTGGCCGCGACGGCAAGCAGTTCACTGGCCGCCGCATCCGGTGTCCGCAGCTCCAGCCAGGCCGCCGTCTCGGCGGCGGCTTCCGCTTCGTCGACGCTCTCCGCCGCGGCGACCAAGTCCGCGGCGGTCATCTCCCCCACCGGCGGGAGCAGCGGGATCTCGAGACCCTCGTCGAGGAGCTGCTCGCGCATCGCCCACATGCCCAGCGGGGTCAGCCGCGCCACCCGGTCCTCCTGGACGCCTTGGTCCGCCAGCGACACGGCACCCAGCTCTGCCAGCCGGGCAAGCAGGACTTCTGCGGGATCGCCATGCGCCCGGATCCAGGACTTCCACGCCTTGGCAGCCGGGACCGGCAGCAGCTCGGCGGTGGCGGTTTCCCGGATCATCCCGGACGCTTCCCGGATGGGCAGGCCCGCCCCCCGGGCCAGGAAAAGCATCACCATCAGCGCCCCGCCAACCCCACAGAAGTCGAGTTGCCCTCGCCGACGGGTGCCGAGGACAGAATCGACCTCCAGCAGGTCAAGCACGGACGCAAGCGCCGTACACCAGACGTCCAAGGCCTCCTCGTCTGTTCCGCCCGGCCAGCAGCGCATTGCCTCGCCGGGTTCCACGCGGGCACCATCAGCGTCTGGCTCCAGTAAACCGGCGGCGAGTGCGATGCTCCAAAGACGAGCCAGCTCCGGTACGTTCCGCATGCTCTTGACAGCGGGCGGAGCTGGCATGCCCGGCAGCGCCTCGAGGACCGCGTCATCCCGCCTGTCGCCCCGGCCAGCGGGCCGCGCCTGGCCCTTCGGGACATTGTTGCGGCTGGACGCCGTATCGCGCCTGACAGCGGTCTCGAGCGGAACATCAATGCCAAGCACCCGTGCCGCGGCGACGCTGTCCCCAGCGGTCAGCTCCCCGTCCCAGGTAACACCGCGACCCGGACCTGCCCATTCGGCGAGCCTGCGCACCCGCTCGAGGAGCGGGGCGGTCCGGCTCATCGCGGCCAGCTCCTGCTCGCATGGCAGGCGCAGCGGCGGCAACCGGTCCGGCAGTCCAAAGGCATCCTTCAGGTCGAAGTCTTCGTCATCCGCTTTGTCTTCGCCGAAGTCATCAAACGGGTCTTCGTCCCCGACGGTGCCAGCGTCCATGTGGGCATTGTGATGCACGATCCAGCGATCCACCGCGTCCCGGTCGCCGAAGTCCACCCCGTCCGAGGCCATCGCCTGGGTGATCGCGCGCGCCACTCCCCAGTTCTTCGGGTCCATGACCGCCCGGGAGAACTGCGGCGCTACCTCGTCCAGCTCATGCGCCAGCCGTTTTGCGGCCTCGCCGGTGACCGCGCCAGTGTCGGCAAGGAATACAAGAAGGTCACGTACAGCCGGGACGGTGTCGACTGTATCTTCGGCATCCAGCACCGTCACCTTGCGCGGGTATACCCGCAACAGCAACTCGTCGATGTCGCCCGGCCGCAGGGCGGCGGGATCGTCGATGCCAACGTCATCGCGCAGCAGGCCGAGCAGCAGCCGCAGTTCCCGAGCGTCCGCGCCGGGCTCCCCCATCAGCATCTGGGGCGTGTTCTTCGCCCAGCGGGTAAAGCCCTTTAGCGCCACCTCGACCGGATCGCTCGCCACGGCCCACTACCCTAACGCGGGGACCGGCCACGCGCCGCCGGACCACTGCCTTGTCATAACTGGTCTCATGGAACCGATCAGATGGAGGACGGGCAGGCTGACAGGACTGACCGGCGCGTGGGATGACTGGAGGGCGATGCCGCAACAACTAGCGGTGGACGCGCGAGATCGCCCGGTCTCGACGGCCCGGCGGTCGTCGTCATCTAGGTACCTCATACTTCTGGCATGGAGCATCCACCGGCCAGAATGACGCAGCCGCCGCAGCGTTGTCTGGCTCACCAGGTTGCCCTTGCCAATCCACTCCTCCTCTCCTCCAGGCCCAGTTCGGCCACGGCGGCTCACCACATAGGCCGACGGCGGATGACCAGCGCTGGTCAGCGTTACACCATTGGCACCGACCCGCTCCAGCAGGCAGGTGCACGAACGGACCATCCGGTCCGCAGTGCCGACGTCGAAGCCGACCGTCTCATCCAAGACGTCACCGACCAGCTGCCCACCGTGGTTGTCCGGATGGCGTCGACCAACTCTTTGACCGGCTTGGAATGCTGGCACTGGACCGCGCATCATCGATACCGAGAGCGGCAATCGCACCGTTAATCTCGTCCTTGTCGAAGGGAATGGCGCCGCTCGTCGCGGGCGACGACGGCTTCGAGGGTATGGATGTGCTGCCAGCTCCGTACCGCAGCACATTCGTTCGCGATCGCGCCAAGGGCGAGCGGGCGGCCGGGCGCAAGCCGAACCGCTGCACAACACGCCCGCGCCACCCGGCACGCCAGGGTCACGCTGCCGGTTGAAAAACGAGCCGCTGCCAGTCTGATTGGCCTGCGCCCTTGCAGCAGGCTTTGGGCGGGCGGACGATACCGGCATGGTGAGTGCCGCTGGCGAAGAACGTTGCAGGCACGGCGAGGTCGCGGCCTGGTGCGGTGAGTCAGAGTGCATGGCGGCTCGTAAGGGGTTTCCCATCCGGGTATGGCGGACCCAGCAGGGCAGCACCTACCATCGCAAGCCGACGTGTGAGGCCCTGATCGACGGGCACCACAAGGCTGAGCGTCACGGACTGGAGGCTCATGCTCCGGAGTCCGTCCCGCTGTCGGTGGCCATGTCGGCCGGTCTTGCCGAATGCTTCCACTGCTTCCCGGAGAACGTCCCTCCGGACGCCAAGCCGTGCCAAGTCCTGGACGGCGGAAGGTGGGCGGATGGATTCCTGCTGGAATGGCAGCGCGGAGAAGATCGCCGGTGGAAAGGCCTCGTGAACTACCGGCATGAGGCTGAACGCCGCATCGCGCTCAAAGACCAGGACGAACTCAGGCGAGCCGGAGACTGAACCCGCGCTATCGTTACCGCGCCTTCGGGCGTGCACAACCCTGACCGGTGGCTAGCGCTACCAGGCCGGCCTGACGGCCTTCTGACACCATCGAACCGCCCCGCTGTCGAACGCCGCCATCCGATGCCGGGAGTCGGACCAGCGGGGCGGGCCGCCGAAGGCGATGGTGACACGGATGGCACGACACCGGCGGAACGGCACAATGGAAGATGAACTCCCGCTCAATGACCTCCGGGAGCCGAGCGCGCAAGGAACCGAGCAGGATGAATCACTACGGCGTGATGGCGAGCCGTCACTGGGCCCTGTGGCTGCCGGATCGGTACGCAGGAATCCCGGACAAGGAGACGTTCTTTACGGATCTGGGCGAACAGATCGAGAACGCGATCGCCGACCGGGCCGAGTCCCTGGAGAGGGAGGGCCTGCTGGAGGAGGGCTTCGCGTTGAAATACGCGTCCCCGGACACGGCACGGGCCCAGGCGGAACGCGAGGTAGTCCTCCAGATGCTGCTGCTGCCACCGGAGGAGGAGACCCAGGCGGGCTGACCGCTTCCAGCCGAACGGCCGGGATGATCTCGCGCCGTCCGGCCGGTACCCGGGCTCAACTCAGGCAACTGCTGACGCCCGGGCTATGAAGCAGCCCGGCGGACCACGCGGTCGCAACGGTCACGGGGCGTGGCGCCGCCCCGGGCCGGGGGCCGCCCCGGGCGGGGGCCGCCCCGGGCGGGGGCCGCGGTGCAACCGCTATCCCTCGAAGAAGGAAAACATCTCTGGACGGCACCCGCCCTGGCGGCAACGAGGTCCTCAAGCGCGTCGCCTCTGGCCGGGGTGTCCGAGGCGTTGCTGCCGCAGCCGCCGAGCGGCTCGCACCCGGACGGTAGTCAGGTGGCCCCGAGCGCGACGAGCCATCACTCGGAAATTTTCATTTGCTGTCGCCCGGCTTATGGGTGGCAGGCCCGCCGTCTGTGGCCGTTTTGCCGCGCGTAACGTGGGTTCTCTCGCTAGCCACGCCGCGCGGCGGGAGATGTCACCTATCCCTTCCGGTCGCGGTCGGTTTGCGGCCTTGACCCTCTGAGGCGTTAGCGTTAACAATCTTCCCAAGCGCGCCGAATACCCGATGAGATCGTGGGTTCCACCATGAATGTTAACGCTAACAACATTTCTACGGAACGACGGTAGGTACTGACCGAGCGAGCTCAGCCGCTGCGTCTCCAGTGATCGCCACGCACCGGATGAATGGAGGACTGCGATGGCCAAGGGCAGGAGTGCTTTACGGTGGCGCAGCGTCCAGGTTTCCTGCGTTGCCCCCGCTCGCCTCCGAGGCCCCGGCAATGACAGCCCCCGGTAGCACAACGCTCAGCACGTCCTCACGGTCAGGGAGAAGCGGTCATGCGTAATCGAGCCCTCTTAGCCTCGGCGGGCGTACTCGCGCTGAGCGTGTCATTCGTTTTCCTCGGCGGCAGAACCATCTCCCAGGCCGCCACCGCGACGACAGCGTGGCACGGCGGCGCCTTCGGCGTTGACGTGGCCAATGTCGTGCGGCAGTCCGACATCGTGCTGGGCCGGGCGAACACGGCCGC
>WNFG01002914.1_pt1 | contig 20405 bp, 19 predicted proteins | sample 5400431 | NCBI WGS metagenome assembly WNFG01 (sample SAMN13153346, study PRJNA577476) | soil metagenome | isolation source: 120 cm saprolite under Douglas fir tree site 2 hole 3 replicate 2 | place: USA:California | collected 2015-04-18 | reverse complement strand
CGGGCGTACGGCTACCTGACCTGAGCCTGCCCCGGGTTTATGCGACAAGCTGTACTCGTCGGCCGCAATAATGGACGCGCGGTTAGTCCCGCGCCGCCGTGTGGTACCGTCGTTCCACGTCCGCGCCGGCGTCGGTTCCGCCGACATCCCCCGCGGCCCGCGCGTGCGCCGTGGCGTCTAGTGGCGCTGCTCATTGGCGTCAGTCTGGCCCTCATCGCAACGATCTGGGAGGCACAGACCTCCGAACTGCAGTCCAGGTTCTTCGGACACTGGAGCTCGGCGCTGAGCTGCAACGGCATTCACCCCATCCGTTCGAGAAAGACAACACTCCATGCTGAACCGCCTCCGCGGTCATTTTTCCAATGACCTCTCGATCGATCTTGGCACCGCTAATACCTTGATTTACATCAAATCGCGCGGAATCGTACTCAACGAACCTTCAGTCGTCGCCGTGCAAAACGAGCCCGGTCGCGGCGGCAAGGTCGTGGTGGCTGTGGGTGCCGAGGCAAAGCAAATGCTCGGACGAACGCCTGGGCACATCACAACCGTGCGGCCCATGAAGGATGGCGTCATCGCCGATTTCACGTACACCGAAAAGATGCTTCAGTACTTCATCAACAAAGTTCACGGCCATCGTCTTTTACGTCCGAGTCCGCGCGTGCTCGTATGCGTGCCATTCGGCTCAACCCAAGTCGAACGCCGAGCCATCAAAGAATCCGCCGAGGGTGCCGGCGCGCGCACTGTCGATATCGTGCCTGAAGCCATGGCCGCCGCCGTCGGTGCAGGCTTGCCGGTGCACGAAGCACGCGGCTCGATGGTCCTCGACATCGGTGGTGGCACTTCTGAAGTCGCCATTGTCTCCTTGAACGGCATTGTCTACGCGGCGAGCGTGCGCATGGGCGGGGACAAGTTCGACGAAGCGATCACGCAGTACGTCCGCCGCAACTACGGCATTTTGATCGGCGAGGCCACCGCAGAGCGCATAAAGATTGAAATCGGTTCGGCCTATCCCGGCGAGCAAGTGCGTGAAATCACCGTCAGGGGAAGAAACCTCTCGCAAGGTGTACCGCGTGCGTTCACGTTGAACTCCAATGAAATACGGGAGGCTCTCGAGGAGCCATTGCAGGTTATCGTGAGTGCGGTGAGGCAGGTGCTCGAGCAAACGCCGCCGGATCTCGGCAGCGATGTGGCGGAGCGCGGTATCGTGCTTACGGGTGGAAGTGCATTGCTGCGCGACATCGATAAATTGATCATGGAAGAGACCGGGCTGCCGGCGCTCATCGCCGACGATCCGCTGACTTGCGTGGCCCGCGGCGGCGGACGAATCCTCGAACTCACGGAAGCGCATAGACGAGGAATCTTTGACCTACATTAGCAGCACCTCAGTGAAGAAGGCGATGGTGCGCCCCAACATCGTGCCAGTTCCTGAGAGGGGTTATTCCAGAACATCGGAGTACAATCGCAGTGGAGAGATCGTTGAAACATGCCCGTGAGTCCCGGATGCCCAGCTTCGGCGGGTTGTTGCTTGTTACTAAAGATCGCCGGATCCAGGGGCGCGCCAATGACAAACGTTATCGTCTACTCGTTCAAGGGCTACGACACCACCAAGCATCGTTACATCTTGCGTCCCGCGAAGGCTACGCTCGACAGAATTCGAAGGATTGATGACGCCCTCGCGGTTGCAGGCTCGGGCGAAGAACTGCCGCGATCGATGGTTGACGGTGATGGGTTTCGGCGCCCAGGCACCCAATGAAGGGCGCGGTGCGGATGTCCCCGCGCTGACGACACAGAGTCGGCTAGTTCGGGGCCCCCTGTGACTGGCGCTGACGTTGCGGTGCGGAGCGCTTGGACTCGGACGTGTAATAGATGAGGGCCGCGCGGTGTCCATAGCATCTGCTGCAAGAAATTGCGCTCTCGGCCCCTTGAATCGGCGAGATCTGCCACCATAAATGGGAGCTACGTCCGGAGAGTGCTAACAGGCTTCACTTTAGCTAACCCGTAACCCAAGCATTGGGGAGTCTTGTTTTATGAAAATTCGTCCCCTTCATGACCGCGTGATTGTGAAACGAGAAGAGGAAGAGCGTAAGTCTGCAGGCGGCATTGTGATCCCGGATACTGCGACTGAAAAGCCTATGTTCGGGAAGGTCGTTGCTGTTGGTAAGGGCAAGATTTTAGAAAACGGCGATATTCGCCCGCTCGACCTCAAGGTTGGCGACAAGATTCTTTTCGGTAAGTACAGCGGTACCGAAGTGAAGATGGATGGCGATGAGCTGGTAGTCATGCGCGAGGAAGACGTTATGGCCGTGATCGAAGGCAAGTAACGCTTCAATCGACTGTCATCGCTAACAAATTCAACTAGAGGTATCAGCAAATGGCAGCAAAAGATGTACGCTTCAGCGACGACGCCCGGCAACGCATGTTCAGGGGCGTGAATATTCTGGCAAATGCCGTCAGGGTAACGCTGGGTCCCAAGGGCCGCAATGCAGTGCTCGACAAGAGCTATGGCGCGCCTACCGTCACCAAGGACGGTGTCTCGGTCGCCAAGGAGATTGAACTCAAAGACAAGTTCGAGAACATGGGTGCGCAAATGGTGAAGGAAGTGGCGTCCAACACTTCCGATGAAGCCGGTGACGGCACCACCACCGCCACCGTGCTGGCGCAAGCCATCCTCCGCGAGGGCCTCAAGGCCGTCGCCGCGGGCATCAACCCGATGGATCTGAAGCGCGGTATCGACCAGGCGGTCATTGCGGCCACGGAAGAGCTCAAGAAGCTCTCCAAGCCCTGCAAAGATGCGAAAGCGATTGCGCAGGTCGGCACGATCTCCGCGAACGCCGACGAGAGCATTGGCAAGACGATTGCCGATGCCATGGCGAAGGTCGGCAAGGAAGGTGTGATCACCGTCGAAGAGGGTCAGGGCCTCGAAAACGAACTCGAAGTGGTCGAAGGTATGCAGTTCGATCGCGGCTATCTCTCGCCTTATTTCATCAACAATCAGCAGAGTCAGAGCGCCGAGCTCGAAAAGCCGTTGATCCTGTTGGTGGACAAGAAGATCGCCAACATCCGCGAACTGTTGCCGCTGCTCGAAACCATCGCCAAGGCCGGCCGCCAGTTGCTGATCGTCGCCGAAGACGTCGAGGGCGAGGCGCTTGCTACGGTCGTCGTCAACACCATCCGCGGCATCGTCAAGGTCGCCGCCGTCAAGGCGCCGGGCTTCGGCGATCGTCGCAAGGCCATGCTGCAGGACATTGCCGTCCTAACGGGCGGCACAGTCATTTCCGATGAAGTCGGCTTGTCGCTCGAGAAGGCGACGCTGAGCGATCTCGGCGAAGCGAAGAGGGTGCTGGTGGAGAAAGAGAACACCACAATCATCGACGGTGCCGGCAAGGCAGCGGACATCAAAGCCCGGGTCGAGAGCATTCGCCAGCAGATCGAGGAAGCGACTTCCGACTATGACAAGGAGAAACTGCAGGAGCGCGTAGCCAAGCTCTCCGGCGGTGTAGCCTTGATCAAGGTCGGTGCTGCCACCGAGATCGAAATGAAGGAAAAGAAGGCCCGCGTCGAAGATGCCCTGCATGCTACTCGTGCGGCCGTCGAAGAGGGCGTGGTTCCGGGCGGCGGCGTGGCCTTTCTGCGCGCGCTCAAGGCCATCGAGAAGCTGGTCGGCGCCAACGAAGACCAGACGACGGGTATCAAGATCCTGGCCCGCTCGATCGAAGAGCCGCTGCGTCAGATCGTGAGTAACGCCGGTGAAGACGCCGCGGTGGTGCTGAACCGAGTCCGTGAGGGCAAGGGCACCTTCGGCTACAACGCCGCTTCCGGTGAGTACGGCGATATGGTCGAAATGGGCATCCTGGATCCGACGAAGGTGACGCGTCTGGCTCTGCAGAATGCCGCCTCGGTAGCGGGACTGTTGCTCACGACCGAAGTCATGGTCGCTGAATCGCCCAAGGAAGAAGCGCATGCACATGGCGCGCCGGACGGTGGCATGGGCGGAATGGACATGTAGCATCCGCCCCATTTGCAGGCGAAACCTGCAAGTGCCGGCTACAGTCGAATAGAGCGGGCTTCGGCTCGCTCTCTGTTTTTGCGCGCGCTAGTTCAAGCCGGCGGCTGGCGGCAAGGAAATGCTCCGACAACCCGTGTGCGTCGTCGGATCTCACGGATGATCCGCTCCAACGGATTATTCGTCCGAATTTGTCTCCAGTGAGTTGAAGGGCCAGTTAGGTAGCTAGGTTGCTGCGGCGCAATAGGGTGTCGGCGCAACGTGTTGGGGCCCCATTTATGCCATTTTGTGTACGTTTCAGCGTCGATTTACCGAGTTGCCTATTTTAATCATTTGAGTAATAATTTCCGCTCAAATGAGCAAAGAGACCGACTATGAATGACCCCTCAAAAGCCCCTCGAGCGGCAGGTCGCATTGTCACCGCCGTACGTCGGGGCGGGGCGAAGACTCCATCTCACGCGTGGACGGAACGCGAACAGGCGGTGCGGCTCTATTACACTAGCGTCGTGGATCGGGTGTCACTTGTAAAAGCGGGCGTTCCTGCGAAGTACGTGAAAGTGCTGTCGACGCGCATGAAAATGCCGATGGAGAGATTCTACAGAACGCTGGGATTGGCACGCCCGACAGTTGACCGCAAGGTGCGCCTATCGAAGCTTCTCAATCCCGACGAGAGTGAACGTGTGGTAGGCATCGCGCGTCTAGTTGGGCAGGCACAAAGCTTGGTGAAGGAATCAGGGGGCCCAGAGGAGTTCGACGCGGCAACGTGGGTATCAGCGTGGCTTGATCGACCATTGCCGGCACTCGGTGGTAAACCTCCTGGAGAGTTCATGGATACCGCGGATGGCCGCATGCTGGTAGCGGATCTCCTATCGCAGGAGCAGTCCGGGACTTATGCGTGAGCCATGCCACACCGTGTGTGGCGCATAGCCGCCGATACCCCCGATTACGCGGCTGACGATTTGTCAGGCAAGGGAGCGGAGAAGACCGGGGGGCGATGGAACAGAAAGGGCACACCTCTCGTCTACACCTCTTCTTCCATGGCGCTCGCTTGTCTTGAAACCGTCGTGCACTTGGGTGGCCCGGACCCGCTGCCGCTCAATCGCTATTTGATAGAAATTGAAATCCCGGACGCTGCGTGGAAAGCGAGAACGCAATTCGATGTCGCGTTGCATGTGGGCTGGGATGCGTTGCCGGCCGGCCTCGTGTCGCTCGACTGGGGCACGACCTGGGCAAAATCGGGAGCGCAATTGATCGCGCAGGTGCCATCCATCGTCGTCCCTGAGGAATGTAATTTTCTGTTGAATCCGGCGCGCCCGCTCGCGGCTACATTGGTTGCGAAAAAAATTCGGCGCTGGACGTACGACGGCCGACTATAGCTCAGACACAATGGCAGCGCCGCCCCGCATAAACGAATCTGATGATTGTCGGATTGGAATCCGGCAGGCGATTGGTTCTCGTCAGCCGCGCTCAGTCCTATTTAACATACTACCCGCTATCAGCGGTTCGCCTGTGATACCCAAATAGAAATATCTGTAAATGGACGCCCCACTTGTTCAAGCTTGGAGGGGAAATCACATCCAGGAGTGGCTGGGGCACGATATCGCGACCGCCCGCATTCATGATCGGCGAAAAATGAAGCCCGAGGACTCGCCGACGTTTAAAGTGCGCTACTAGGCAACTAACCATGAGGTTGCCTCGGCGACGATGTCAATGCTCGTATACTACACAGCGATAAGGATGGATCTCCAAAGAGATAAGGACGAAACAAAATGGACTATGTTTTGAATCATTGGTCACTCGTCGCAGTCGTGCTTGGCGCAATCATTCTCCTGGCGTGCTACCGATGGGTGCTCGCACTCTGCGGTGTCATTCTTGTTCCGGATGACAGCGTCGGTGTAATGACGAAGAAATTCGTGATCGTCGGCAAGAATCGGCGCCTTCCGGCAGGACGAATCATTGCACTGAACGGCGAAGCAGGCTATCAAGCTGATACGCTGCCTCCCGGACTTCACGTGGGTATGTGGCCGTGGCAGTACCAGGTCGAATTGGTCAAGTTCTGCACGGTGCCACCAGGCAAGGTCGGTTGCGTCGAGGCGTGCGACGGAAAACCGTTGCCAAGCGGCCGAATTGTTGCGCAACTGGCGGCCTGCGATGCATTTCAAGACGCACGGGCGTTCCTCGAGAACGGAGGTCAGAGGGGCCCCCAAATCGGGTTGATCCCGCCCGGCACCTACCGAATCAATACACTGCTTTTCTCGGTCACGCTCACGGATGCGATCGTTGTACCGCCAGGTCAGGTTGGTGTCATTGAAGCACGTGACGGCATCCCCTTGGGCGGCGGACGAGTAATTGCACGCCATGTCGAGTGCGATTCCTTCCAGGATGGGCCCGCTTTCATCGCCGGCGGCGGCGAGCGCGGCCCGCAGATGGCGCTCATCGCGCCCGGCAACTACCGGATTAATCCTTTTCTATTTTCCGTGCAGCTAGCCGATGCGCTCGATATTCCCGATAACAAAGTTGGGATCGTTACTACACGCGAGGGATTGGCGCTCGCATCAGGTGAAATCGCTGGGCGAGTCGTTGAAGGCCATAACATGTTTCAAAGCCCGCAGGTCTTTATCGATGGTAAGGGTAGTAAGGGTCTACAAGAGCAAGTCTTGCTCGCGGGCCGGTATTTCATCAATCCGAGCTTCGCTACAATTGAGCTGGTCGATATGACGGAGGTGCCGATCGCACATGTGGGTGTGGTCATTGCTTATGTTGGCAAGGAAGGCAAGGACGTCTCGGGCGAAGCCTTTCGGCATGGGAATCTGGTGAGTCGCGGCGATAAGGGCGTTTGGGTTGAGCCACTCGATCCGGGGAAGTATCCGATTAATCCGTACACGCATAAGGTGAGCAACGTACCCACGGCCAATGTTGTGCTCAACTGGGCGACCGGCAAAACCGAAGCGCATCAACTCGATGCCAACCTCTCGACGATCACAGTCCGATCGGCCGATGGCTTCAAATTCAATCTTGACGTTTCTCAAATCATTCATATTCCGCGTAATGATGCGCCTAAGGTGATCGCTCGATTCGGAAGTATGTCAGCCCTGGTCACTCAAGTACTCGAACCTACAATCGGCAACTATTTCCGCAATGCCGCTCAGGGTTCCGACATCATTGATTTTCTGAAGAATCGCTCTCTGCGCCAGGGCGAGGCCCGCGATTCGATCTCTTTGGCTCTCAAGGAATACAATGTGGGTGCAGTGGATACCCTAATCGGTGACATCGTGCCGCCGGACGCGCTGATGAAGACACTTACTGATCGAAAATTGGCGGAGCAGGAACGCGTCACTTACGAAACGCAGCGACTAGCGCAGGTTGTGCGCCAGCAGTTCGAACAAGCCAATGCCCTAGCCGTGACGCAAGCCAAAGTAGTCGATGCGGAGCGGCAGGTAGCAATTGCCGATTTCAACGCGCAGGCGAACGTAAAGTCAGCGGAGGGTCAGGCTCGTGCCAAGACGATCAATGCCGAAGCAGACGCCACCGTGACGCGTACGGTCGGGGATGCGGAAGCGTCAAAGACGCGAGCGGTCGGCGGCGCGGAGGCGGAGGTAATCAAGCTCAAGATCGCCTCAATGGAATCAGGCAACTATGCGGTCGTGCAAGTTGCCGAGGCCCTGGCGAAATCCGGTGTCAAGCTAGTGCCGGACATTGTCGCCGGTGGCGGGGCGAGCGGGGGCACGCTCGTGGATGTGTTATTGGCCAATGTGATCAGGGAAGGCACGCTGCGCAGTGTCCCCAAGATCTAACGGGACGCGACACGCCGAGGCGCGGGGATGGCTACCTCGAATCGCCGTTATTGTGAATGCTAACGTCCTTTATCGTACGCAATAATCGAGGCTTGCCGCGAGTATGCGACCCAAGGTGCAGCCGGGAATTCGAGCTTACCGACTATGATCCCTGTTTGGCCGCGCCCGAGACGCGAACTCTTTCCTGGAGGATGCCGGGCCCAAAGTTGCGCACGCGTTCCAAGAAGGCTTCCGTGACTTCGAATCCCTTGGGGACCAACACCGTGCCCACCGAGGTGCGCAAATCATCGATGAACACCATCCCAGGCGTGACCCGGCCCACGGCCACTTCGCTGACTTCGAGCGTGCCGACCGTCGCGCCCACCATGGATTCGAGGCCTTCGATGAGGGCCGTATCGTGTCGCGCCGCGTGCGCGCGAAGGGCCGCGATGGCTCCCGTGGCCGACTGACCCTGGGCGATGTGCGCGTCATATTCGAGTACCAAACGGAGAATACCGGCGCCCAGTTTGATCAACCCCTCCGGCTCATCGGTGTTGGTGGGCTGACTTGCTGCCAGAATTTCCAAGACGGGTTCAAGTCGGGGAATGTGGCCGAGAAGCTTTTGCGCAACGTGAGGCGCGCCGTCTGCAAGCATGCGTTCTTCCGGCGTCAGGCGCTTGCCGTAATAGAGTTTTTCCACCAATTCGACGGGCAAAGATATATAGCCGATTTGAGACAGCATTGCCGCCGCCTCGAGCTGCCAAAATCCCTCGGTGCCGATCGCTGCGGCTAAATCGGTCGCGAGGCGCTTCACTCGATTGGCGCGTCCAAAGGCTACAGGATTGGTGATCGCGAGGATGTCGATCAACGCCTTGATGCAGCCGATCAACGTCTCTTGCAAGAGTACTTTCTCGGCGCGCAGCAGCCGGTGGTGCACAACGCCTGCATCGATAGCGGCCCGCAAATGACCCGGCGGACAAGGTTTCGTTAAAAAGCGGAAAATCTGGCCTTCATTGACCGCCGCTATGGCGGCATCGCGGCCCGTCTCTCCGGTGAGCAGAATGCGCGTCGTCTCCGGATACAGGTGCTTTACGTGCTTCAGCAGCGTGGCGCCATCCATGCCGGGCATTCGCATGTCGGACACGATCACGGCGGGGGCGCCCTTTTCCTTGAGCACTTGCAGTGCACTCTGCCCACCACTCGCAGTCAGGATCTGATAGTCGCGGCGTAGATGAAGGGCCAGACCCTCCACGACGCGAGGCTCGTCATCGACACAGAGAATACAGGGTAGCTCTTGAGGGTTCATGATGTAGGCCGTCAGAGGTTTGAAGTCAATGGGAAGGGGCCGCACTTGAACGGACGCGACGTTGGGCTTCGTCCCAATCGAAGGGCGCAGTCAAGCTGGCGAAGTACGCCGCATCTACTGATGGATTAGCCTCTCCGGGGGCGACTAGCGCATGTGCGGTCACGGGTTCGAGCAGCGCATGCGATACGGCCAGCGCACCGAGCAAGTCATACCCCAGCGGGGTGATTGCCGTCGGCGTGTGGTGCAGGGCAACCGCTTCGACGATGGAATACGGCAAGCCCCACAGACCGAGCAGATAGGCCCCTATTTGTGCATGCGTGGCACCCGTCGTCTGCCGTTCGCATTCGAAGAGCGGCAGGTGTGTCTCCCGTGCAAGTTCGAGCGCACGCGTGAGCTCATCCGGACATTCCTGCACGAGCACCCAGTAACCGATATCGTGCAGCAAGCCTGCAAGCCATGCATCATCCGCGGATACCCTCCCACCGGCCAGCGACTTGCACGCGGCCGCAGCGTACTGTGCATGGCTCTGTAGTTGCTCGGGGTCCACCGCAAGATTGCTCGGTAGAGTTTCCCATTGCGACGAAATTTCTGCGGACAAGACGAGATTGCGAATGGTGGCAAACCCGAGATAGGTGACCGCATCCTTGATTCGGACCATGGGCTTGCGCAAACGAAAGAACGCAGAGTTGGTGATTTGCAGCACCTTGCTGGCAATCGCCGCGTCGGCGTTCACGATGTCGCCGATGTCCGCGGCGGTCACGCTCGGTTGCGATAGGGCGGTCTGCAGGCGACCATACGTCTTCGGCATGGCCGGCAGCTTACCGATGCGGCCGACCACCCTGCGTAAAGGCTCCTCACTCAATAAGTCCTGCAGGTTGAAGCAACGTTCGATGATGTTCTCCAATTGCTGCCCACCGCAGGGTTTTGCGACGTATTGGTGGGCCAGGGAGGTCAATCTGACGGCTTGTACAGGGTCCGAGTAACCCGACACAATGATGCGGATGGTGTTCGGCCAGCGTTGCTTGACGACGCTGAGTAGTTGACCGCCGTCCATTCCGGGCATGCGCACGTCCGAGACGATGAGATCGACATTGTGCTGCTCAAAGGTGGCGATGGCCTCCTCGCCGCTGACTAAGAATTTCATATTCCAATCGTGTCGATGCTTGTAGAGGCGCGCGCGCAGGCCGTCGAGTAGCTCACGTTCGTCGTCCACGAATACGATGTCTTTCATATAGGCGACCGGACGGCGCGGCCGCCGATTGGAAGCCGCAAGGTGAATTCCGTGCCTATACCGACGTCGCTCTTCACGCTGATCTCGCCGCCATGCTTGTCCACCACTATGGAATGAGTGATCGCAAGCCCCTGACCGGTGCCGCGACCCACTTCTTTCGTCGTGAAGAAGGGATCGAAGAGTTTCGACAGATTTTCCGGAGGAACGCCACAGCCGTTGTCGCTTATCCGGATGACGGCCGATTCTCCGGCGACCGCCGTACTGATTTTTATTTCGCCGGTATTCACGTCCTTGCCGGCATCATGTATCGCATGGGCGGCGTTGACAATGAGATTCAAGAAGACTTGGTTGAGTTCGCCGATATTGCAGACGACATGAGGCAGATCCGAGAAGTCCGTGTGAATCTTTGCAACGTACTTGTACTCATTCGAGGCGACGAGCAGCGTCGTTTGCAGTGCGTGATTGAGGTCGGAGGGGCTCTGTTCGTGGGCGTCTGGATGGGCGAATTCCTTCATTGCTTTGACGATGTTCGTGACGCGTTCGACTCCGTCGAAAGTTCGTTCGAAGGCCTTGGGGATCTCGGTGCGGATAAATTCCATGTCGTGCCTTTTCATGGATTCTTCGATTTCGAGTCGCAGACAACTGTGCACCGGACTGTCCGGTAAGCTATCGATCGCATGTCTCCAGTGATCGAGCAGTTGATTGAAATCGTCACAGGCGCTGCGCAGGAAGTACACACTGTCGCCCACGTACTGAATGGGCGTGTTGATTTCGTGGGCGATGCCGGCGGCAAGCCGACCCACGGACTCCAGTTTCTGTGCCAATTGGAGTTCAATGACCATGCGCTCACGTTCCTTCATTTTCTCCACGAGCTTGTGCTGCAGCTCTTGTTTCTTTTGGGCCTCCTCGCGTTTGACCGTGATGTCGGCACCCACTGCCACCGAATGCGTCAAGCGCCCCGCGTGGTCGTATATGGGACGAATCGCCGCACCCAGCCAGTAGGTGGTGCCGTCGCGCCGAGTGACTTCATCCTCATGGTGATAGGTGCGGCCGGCGCGCATGGCGGCTTCGACATCCGATAGGTAGTTGGCGTTGTGGCCGACCCACTGCCTCAAGATGCTGACGGGTTTGCCGAGTAATTCCTCGCGGCGAAACCCATGTTGCTCCGCCGCGGCTTTGTTGCAGTAGACGATGAGGGGTTCCGGGACCATGAACTGCGTGATCACGAAGAGCGTCGATGTCGCGTCAAGCGCATGATCGCGCAGCGCCAGCTGCTCTCGCAGCATGGCGCTTTCAGCCCGTAAATCGGCCGCCTCCGATTCGCGCCGCAATAGGCGTTGCTCGGCCGACTCGAAGGGGATCGCGTCCGCTGAAGTGTCGTCCGCTCGTCGGCCCGCCGTCATTGTCGGTGTCCTTCCCAGGATCAAAGCGTAGGGGATAGCTTCCCATTTCCCAATAGTATCGTTCTGGCAGGTGAATTCTTTAGTAGGCCCCTGATTGCCGCGCAGTCGAATCGAGGATTTGTGAGGCGGCACTCACAATGATCGTTGTTTTCCCGCGCCTGGACTTCACTCGCGCCGAGGTCTGGAATCTCGGGTAGAGGCCAGCGTCAGGTCGGGGATCGCATTACTCGCCACCGGCCAGTCGCGGCCGCCTCGGAACATGGCAAAGTGGCCACTAACCGCTCGATCTCTGCGGGTTTGACGGGACCGCTAAAAAAACGACCTTGCGCGCTATCAAAACCGTTACTTTGCACGAACCCAAGCATCTCGCGCGTCTCGACGCCTCCCGCGCACACCTCGAGTTCCAAGGTGTGTGCGAGCTTGGCGATTGCCTGTACGATGAGCATGGCCTCGCGCTCCCGAACTACATCGGCGATGAGCGCGTGATCCACTTTGAGCTCGGAGAAAGGCATTCGGTAAAGTTCCGTGAGAGACGACACTCCAGTGCCAAAATTATCGAGGGATAGGCCCACCCCAAGAATGCGTAACCGCGTGAAAACGTCCAGCATGAGGTCCCTGGAGTCGAGGCTCGCCGCTTCGGTCACATCGAGAACCAATTGCTGCGCGGGAACTTCATTCTCGCGCAGCAGAACGGCAACTCGCTCCGGGAACTCACGATCAGTGACGAGCTTCGGACTCAGGTTGACCACCATTTCAAGCGGCAGGCCCCGTGCACGCCAATGGCTGGCTTGGCGCACGGCTTCAGTCATCACAAAATCCGTGAGGCGCGCCATCAGATCGTGGTCCTCGATTGAGCCGAGAAAATGACGCGGATACAGCAATCCTCGACGCGGATGCTGCCACCGAACCAGCGCCTCAACTCCTTGCATTTTCGGCACGGCGGTACGGATATCGATCTTCGGCAGATATTCAAGTATGAGCTCGTGCTCGGTGAGTGCGCGTTCGAGTTCGCCGAGCGCAATAGGTGGTGCACCCGTCAGATACGGCATCAGAAGCTGCTCGATGGCAACCGGGTCGAGCGGTCGAGTAGCGACCCCGATCACGCGAATCCCCTGGGATTCGGCAGCCCGCCTTGCTCCGGAAAGAACACGTGCATGCACCGCGCCAATGAGAAGTGTGGCGGATTGTGCAGCCTCGAGTGCGAGAACTCGCAGCATGGCTAATCCGTCAACATTGGAACCGTCCACCGCCAACACGGCCATTGTGGGACGGCGTCCCGCGAGAATATCCTGTAGACCATCGGCTGAATCGGCCTCGACGTGATCACACCCCAGATGCGCCGCGACCGTCCGAAGAACGCATAAGGATTTCGGGTCCGTATCCAGGATCAGCAGTAAGTCGTTAGTGTTCATCGACGAATGCGAACCCGGTTTTATGCTGTTTTGCGAGACGCATCGCGAATTCGGCATTCGCGAGCAAGGCTTCCGTGCTCACTCCATCCGCTGGGCACCTCGCAATGCCGATGTTGGGATGCACGCAAAGATAGAGGATGCCGATGTTTAGAGGAGCCGAGACGGCACGCAACAGACCATGCACCAGGTCGCTCAGCTGACTCCGGCTAGGCAACCCGGCAACTAAGCAGGCAAACTCGTCGTTCCGCAATCGGCTCAGCATGTCCTCCGCACGCATGGCCAGGAGCATCCGTGCGGCAACGATTTTGAGCAATTCGTCGCCGGCATCGTGTCCGTGAGTATCGATGAACAGGGTGAAGTCGTTGAGGTTGAGGTACAGCACAGCGAGCGCTTGGCGCGGTGGCTCAGTGTGGCCGAGCGCCTGCTCAAGTCGTGCGCGAAAGTACTTGCAGTTCGGCAGCAAGGTCAGGCCGTCATGGAACGCACTATAGCAGGCCCGCTTCGCTGCTCTCTGTGCTTCGTCGGGTCCGTTGCGCGCCTGCGCAAGCATGATTCGCGCGCGCGAAGCCCGAATCCATTTAAACCCGCGTCGAAGAGGATGTGGCCAAATCATAACGTCCTATGCTACAGATCGGCTTCATTCCGTTTATAGGAGAACCGCAAGCAATTGTCTGCGCACCACTTCACGCGCAGGACATTTGTACCGCCCGCACAAGTGGGACGTGTAGGGGTTTCCCCTATAGATGAGCATCGAGCGGCTCTGATCGGGCGGTGCCGTGACCGTCCCGACCGAGGAAAACGGGCTGCTCGATTTGATCGCCAGGCGTTGGTGTCGGCGACGTAACGAGTTTCTCCAATTTTATGGGCGCTGTCATCGATGAGAAATCTTGGCGCAAGCTCTCCGGTGCTGTCGACGCCGTCCGTCACACGGCTGGGGTTGAGCTGGTCGCGGGCGGCGACAAGAATATGAGCCGCGGCTATTTCGTGCACCCGGCGCTGATCAAAGCAGAAGACGCGACGTCGCGTTATATGACCGAAGAATTTTTTGGCCCAATGGTCACCGCCTTCGTCTATCCCGACTCGCGCTTACCGCCTTCGTCTATCCCGACTCGCGCTTTGACGAAACTCTCGCGTTGATCGACCGAACCAGCGACTATGGCCTCACCGGAGCGGTATTCGCCGGCGACCGGTCGGTGATTGCACATGTCAGCGACAGGCTGCGACACGCCGCGGGCAATTTCTACATCAACGATAAGCCCACGGGCGCGGTCGTTGGTCAACAGCCTTTTGGGGGCGCACGTCGCTCCGGCACCAACGATAAAGCGGGCTCAATGTGGAACCTTATTCGCTGGGTCTCACCGCGCACGATCAAGGAGACCTTCGCGCCGCCGAGCGACTATCAATATCCTTCCATGCGCGCGGAGTGAGGGGGTAGCTTTTGTTTCGCGGATGCCCCCGCGTCACTCTTGGGCGCCTGCGCCGACCGCTACCCACGCTAGATCCGCGTTCGACACCGATTCGAGATTGAATTTCTTAGCCGCCGCCGCCATGCGCGTGAGCGCTTGTGCCAAAGGCATGGGCGGCTGATTGTCGCCCTTCTTTAATTTATGAAATCGCACCGGGTTGATGCGCGCCACGACGTAATTGCGTAGGTAGGGCGACTTGAAACCTCGCTTCTGCAGGGTCTGAATGATGCGCTTAGTTCGCGCCTCGATTTCCACCAACCGCGATGCGAATCCTTCCCGCTCGCGCAAACTGGCGGCGAGTGTGCGATCGCTGAACCGATCCACTTTCTTTAGAAAAGAGCTGTAGGCGCCGCCGGCGAAGCGGGATGACTTTTCATACACGATCCCGAGGGTCAGCAGTTCAGCGGATTCAAATTCCGCGGCGTACTGGGCCTCCTTGGACGCCGGATGACGCTTCGCGAGACTTCTGGCCATGCGAATGACTTCGAGGCTCCGGTCGCGCAAGTTGTGGGCTTTCTCCGTGTTGAGGGCCAGGATGCGATAGGCCAGCGCCTCATCGGGGGAGATCAGCGCAGTGATTTGCTTGAGTCCGAGGACCTTCCCGGCCGCCAATCGGTGACGGCCATTCGGCGTCCACAATCGGCCATCTTCCCCGCGCACGACGATCAGCGGATCTAAAAAGGCCGCGGTCTCGTCGATCTTCACCGCGAGCCGCTTCGCGTGGGTGGGCGATAAATCGCGCTGGAAGGGGGTGGGCTGAACGGCGCTCAGAGGCAACGACGCCAAGACGAGCGGACGCCCGCCCAATGGATCTCGATACGCACCGATGAGCGCGCCTCCGGCGCTTCGTATCAACGCGACGACGCCGGCGATTTCTTCACTGTCCATGGCGATGACGACGTCTGCGGCATCCAACCCTCGGGCGCTTGCGCTGGGAGCGAGCTTTCCGCGCGCGCGCTTGGTCGTTGCAGATTTGCGGGTGCGGGTGGCCTTTGACTTGTTCTTTGCAGTTGCCATGAGATGGGACAGTACTCCTGATGGGTCGGGGGCGGAAATTCGTTTGACCAACCGACCTATGTCGCTGATATTTGCATGGACTCGGTGGCGTCGCTCATGTGGCCCTGCGAGTTGATTTCGGGATCGTGGTGCCCGGTCTTTCGAGCTAAGTTGATTGACGGCAAACGCTGAATTTTTGCCGGACTGCACGTGAACGTAAGGACATCCGCCTAGACCAAGGAGACTGGTGAAATGTGCGACATTGCATCTCCAAGGAGGACGCCACGGTGTTCGGGACTCCCAACCTCCGCCTTGTTTCTCGCGATCGTGGCTGCCGCCACGGGACCTGCTCTGGCCGACACAGGATCTACCAGCACCGGCGATCCGGCCCCTGATGAAATTTCTTACTTCGGTGAGCGCGTGTATAGCCTTAGGCAGTGGCCACCGGATTCAGGCTATGGAATTTCTTACCGCAAGACATTCGCACCCCACTTCGCGGCAGGCCTTGCCTACCTCAATGATGCCCACTTTCCGGGTCATCACCGGGATGGAGTTACCGCGGAGGCCTGGCTTCCGATAGTTCCGCTCTCGAACCGATTCACCCTGAGCGTCGGCGGCGGTCCGTTCTATTACTACGATACGGTGTTTGCCCAAAATAATGGCGGGTATGCGGACGCCCACGGCTGGGCTTGGCTGGCCAGTCTCGACGCGACAATTCAGCCTTGGAAATCGGGCCCGTGGTCTCATCTGTTCTTTGAAGGGCGAATCGACTACACATCTCCGTCGAAGAGCATAGAGACCACATCCTTCGGCATCGGGATTGGGTACCGAGGACTTTCCGATATCCACGACACCGACGCGCAAGCTGCAGAGGGCTTTGCAGCAAATGAAATCGTCGCATCCTATTGGAAGACGGTGACCAACAGCTTCAACTCGACTTCGCACACCGCGAGAGCGGAGGCCATCGACTATCGTCGACATATTTGGAAGGAGCTACGTGTATCGGTCGGCTTTCTCAACGAGGGCGATACTCGACTGATTCGCCGCAATGGCATTACCACGGAGGGTTGGTTGGAACCCAGTTTCAACTCCGGTCTTTGGTCAATTGGCGTAGGATTCGGCTTTTATACCGCGATCGATAAGTACAGGCCAGCTCCCGGACGGCACGTCTCGGACGTTGTATCTGCCACGCTGAGTCTTCGGCCGATCAGAAATTTTGATATCCGATTGCTCTGGCACCGTATCGTGACGGACTACAACCGTGACGCCGACATCCTTCTTTGGGGCCTGGGTTATCGTTTTTGATTGCAACTGCGGGCCCTTCCGCTAGCACTGCTCGCGGAGGCACGCGAAGTTAACACAGAGTGATTCGCTAATATCGCGTCGCAGCGGTCCACGGTAAAGTATCGGGGTCCAACAAGGCGAAATCGGGTAAAAGCAGGGAAGCAGCGTTAAATATTGATTTGGCGTCGGTGATGCAGGCGGGAAGATGGAAGTCGACGCGGATGCCGATGCGGTATGGGGAAGGGGCTCTGGCAGCGCGAGGTGGGATGGCGAGAGCAGCGGAAGCCCAAGGATGCGACGATATTGGGCCAAATGTATAAATGACGCAGCGCTCATCTTGGGGGGGTCTGAGCCAATGAGACGTGGCACGTCGCCATACTTCTACGATTTATTCACTCGACAACAGTGGGCGCGATTCGATGCGGGAAGCTACCTGCTCACCCCGGCCGCGCTGACTTTGCTCAAGGGCGTCAATGAGCCAATGCCTATATCGGAGGTGGAGGAGGTCATTGGACCTCTTTGCCGACTCCTTGATATTCAAATGGAGGCCAATGACGTTCATCCTTTCGTGATTGGAGTGGCCGGTAGCGTAGCCGTTGGAAAGAGCACCTTCGCCAGGGTTCTCCGTGCCTTGCTGGCTCAGGCAGGCCGAACGGTGGAATTGGTCGCGACAGACGGCTTCTTGTGGCCAACCGCAATTCTTGAAAAACGAAACCTAATGCGTCGTAAGGGCTTTCCAGAAAGCTATGATCTCGAAAGAATGCTGGTGTTTCTGGCGGAGCTAAAAGAAGGGAAGTCGGAGCTTCGGGTGCCCGTCTACTCCCATGAGTTGTACGATATTGTCCCAGGACAATTTCAAACCATAAACCAGCCCCAAGTCCTGATTCTCGAAGGGCTCAATGTCTTGCAGGGGTCGTTGAGGGATAGCGCCGCCGTGGCCGCAGACTACTTTGACTTTAGCGTCTACCTCGATGCGGATGAAAATGATGTGGAGCAATGGTACGTCGAGCGGTTCTCGGTACTCCAGAGAACAGTATTCCAACGGTCCACCTCCTATTTTCATCACTTCAAAGATCTGCGGTCAGCGGAAGTCAGAAAGACGGGGCAGGAAATATGGCGGTCAATCAATCTGCCAAATCTTCTCCAGAACATTCAGCCCACGCGAGAGCGCGCGTCCGTGATATTGCGCAAAGGTCAATCGCACGCAGTGAAGGAAGTGCTGTGGCGACATTCAATCAATGGCAGATATCGGCAGTAGTGATGTCGAAGGGTTGCGCGGAAGGACCCGTGGATGCCGATGCGGTAGGGGGAGAGGGCCACAGGCCGGGGTTGATTCCATAGTCTACGCTTTTTGTGGGCTCTTCTATCGCTGCCATCGAACGCGATCCTGAGGTAGGCCATCGTTGGGTCTCCCAGGGCAGCGACGCGGGCGGTGCTGGCGTCGAGGCGTTGGTGGGCGGGCGCCGTTGACGTATGAAGCCCGCGTGCCATACTCATGGCATCCAGCGGAGACTGCTGTCGTGGAACCAAAACCAGCCTTGCTCACCCCTTTGCAGTACCTCGAACGGGAGGAGAAGAGCCTGATCAAATGCGAGTATGTGGACGGCGAGGTCTATGCGATGGCCGGCGCGAAGCGCCGGCATAATCTGATTGCATCAAATCTTGTCTATAGGGCGCGGGATGCCGCCGCCGCGGGTCGACAAGATTGCCAGGTGTTCGGTTCGGATATGAAGGTTTACGTCGAGACCCATAAGAGTTTTTACTATCCTGATCTTAGCGTGTGCTGCGACGCTAGCGATCGCAATGAGCTCTTTCTGGTGAGGCCCTGCTTCATCGTCGAGGTCACCTCGCCATCGACCGCGAGCATCGATCGGCGGGAGAAGCGCGCGAGTTACATGACGCTGGAGTCGCTGCGCGAATACGCCATCGTCGACCAGGACCGGATGCGTGTCGAGCTCTATCGTCGCGACAGCGGCGGATGGCGCGGCTACATGCTGGACCAAGCGGAGGACGTCGTGGAGTCGTCTTGCTTGGGTTTGCGGCTGGACTTGCGGCAGATCTATGAAGGTGTGGAGTTGCCGCCGCCCGGAGTGGCAGAGCCGGAGCCGCCTGAATACACCGCCGCTGAATGAAGCGGGCGCGCGAGATCTTGTGGCTTCGAGCCCCCAGGTGTGTAAGCAGGGCAATGGCAGAGTGATTGGGTAAAAAGTGCGGTCCACCACTTCACCAATCCGTGAGCCGATGGTTTGCGTCGCGTGCAATAGTTGCCATCGCCGAGCACTCGCTACGCGGTAGTGCGCGCCTGTACCTGCGAATGTGCGCGATCGGCTCGCGACGTCCGCGATCCGACAGTTCAAACTCGTTCGCAATATTGATCGAAGCGATTTCGCAAACCAGGCGGAGATATCAATGACGCTGAAGACAGTATTAGAGAGGGGCAATGGCCATTGCGCGCGAACCCGCGGCTAATTATGTGCCGCGAGTGCAGGAACCCCTTCTTAACCCAGCCTCGCCCATTCGCACCAGAATCGCGTATCTCGTACTTAGAATCTTGTGCTTACGGTACAAGAGGATTCAAAAGCGATCCAGCCCCTCTTCTGCAGGGAATTTGACGGTTCGCTTGTTGGTGGGCAGCCGGAAGACGTTACGAATCAGGGGAAGCGGGAGACAACGCGATGAGGAAAATTGCCATGTAATCCGCCAAGGTAGGCATCGATTGCGTCACGGAGTTCCCTTATCAGCGCATTCCTCGAAACCTGAGAGCCTCTCGCTATCAAAGACTGCGAAAGCCAACCGTATGTGATGTCCTTGGATCATGTTATTTGGAGGGTTGCATGGACTGGCGTACGCACGACATCTTTAATCAGATTCCCGAACATTCCAATTACAACCTGCTCGCCTCCGACGTCGCGCTTACCGAAGCGTTGGATCGAACCGCTGCGTGGTCTTCCGAACAGTTGACCGCCTTTGGCGGGCGGCTCGGGCGAGAGGAAACCTTCGCGCTGGCGGACGCAGCAAATCGCAATCCGCCGATATTGAACGCCTTCGACGCCCGTGGCCACAGAATCGACTCCGTGGAATTCCATCCGGCCTGGCATGCCGTACTCGGAATGTACCGGGAGGAAGGTCTGGTCTCGCTTCCGTTTCGCGAACAGCGGCCGGGTAGGTGGCCCGCGTGGGCGGCCGGCTTCTATATGCATGCGCAAATCGAATACGGCACATTGTGTCCGGCCACGATGACGCAAGCGAGCATACCGCTGCTTCAAAAGGAGCCGGCGCTTTGGCAAGCGCTCAGAGAAAAGCTCTTTAGCGACAGATACGACCCTTCCGACGTGCCCATCGCGAAAAAGAGCTCTATCTGGGTCGGGATGGGCATGACAGAAAAGCAGGGAGGATCCGACGTTCGCGCCAATACGACCGCGGCGGTCCCCGTTGGCGAAGGCGGTCGCGGCGGTGAATATAAGCTGCGCGGGCACAAGTGGTTTTTCTCGGCACCGATGTGCGACGCTCATCTCGTCGTCGCGCGCGCCG
>WNFG01004601.1_pt1 | contig 20408 bp, 25 predicted proteins | sample 5400431 | NCBI WGS metagenome assembly WNFG01 (sample SAMN13153346, study PRJNA577476) | soil metagenome | isolation source: 120 cm saprolite under Douglas fir tree site 2 hole 3 replicate 2 | place: USA:California | collected 2015-04-18 | reverse complement strand
GGCATCGCGCACGACCTGGCGATGGAGGTCATCCGCTTCGCGCGTGAGCGCGACCTTCACGTCCAGGCTTATCGCGACGACCTGCTGCTGATCGAGCGCGATCGGCCGGAGGCGCATGAATACTCCGAGCACGCGGGTATGGAGATCCATGTGGTGGGCGACCTCGACGAAGCGATGGGCGCGACGACGCCAAAGCTGGTCATCGTCGCCTCGAGCGCGGGGCTGGAAAAGCTGCTGCCGGAGGTCCGGCGGCGCTGGGCAGGCCGGCTCATCGCCGCCACGTCGATGCCGACCTACCTCGAGTTCACCAGCGTCGAAAGCGACAAGGCGTCGGCTCTGCAGTTCGTTTGCGAGCGGCTGGGCGTTCTCCGGGCGGAGACGGTGGCGGTCGGCGACGGCCGCAACGACGCCTCGATGATCGCGTGGGCAGGCCTTGGGGTGGCGATCGAAGGCTCGCCGCCCGAAGTCCAGGCGGCGGCGGACCGCACCATCCCCGGCCCGGGCCGCGGTGGAATCAAGCAGCTCGCCGACGTGTTGGTCGGATCATGAGCACGCTGCTCCTTGTGCACGCCCACCCCGATGACGAGGCGATATCGACCGGCGGCGTGATGATGAAGGCCCGCGCGGACGGGCATCGGGTGCTGCTGGTGACGGCGACCCGCGGCGAGGTCGGCGAGATCCACAACATGGACGAGAAGGCCACCCGTCCCCACCTCGGCGAGGTGCGCACCAGGGAGCTGGAGGAGGCCGCCCGAATTCTTGGCGTCAACCGCTCGGTGTTCCTTGGCTATCGGGATTCCGGCATGGTTGGGACCGCGGACAACGAGAACCCTGAGTCGTTTCACCAGGCCCCACTCGATGAGGCGGCCGGGCGGCTGGAGGCGATCCTGCGCGAGGAGAGGCCTGAGGTCGTGGTCACATATGCCGAAGACGGGACCTACGGCCACCCCGACCACATCAAGGCCCACGAAGTCACCAACGCTGCACTCGACCTCCTGGAGAAGGAAGGCTGGCGCCCGCGCAAGCTCTACTACACGGTGATCCCGCGCTCCGCGATGAAAGCATTCGCCGAGTCGCTGCCGGAAGAGGCGCGCCGCGACAACATCGGCTCGCGAATCCAGGGCACTCCGGATGAGCTGATCACGACGAAAGTTGACGTCGGCGAGTATGTCGATCGCAAACGAGCTGCGTTCGGAGCCCACGTGAGCCAGAACGACCCCAACTCGTGGTTCGCGAGCATCGCCGAGGAGATCTACCGGCTGGCTTTCGGCACGGAGTACTTCCAGCTGGCTCGCGGCAAGCCAGGTTCCGAGCTACCGGAGGGCGACCTGTTCGCGGGTATCGACTAGGAATCACCCCCGCGTAGACTCGAGTCGATGGAGGTCGTCAAGATCACCCCGCGCGGGTACTGCCACGGCGTGGTGGATGCGTTCCGGATCGCCAAGCGTGTCCGCGAGGAAACCGCCGGACCGGTGCACATGCTGGGCATGCTCGTCCACAACACCCACGCGACCGACGACCTACAAGCGCAGGGAATCGCGCTCGTCGATCCGCCCGACCGGCTCGCCGGGCTGGAGGAGATCCAGGGCGGCACGGTCATCTTCACCGCCCATGGCGTGTCGCCCCAGGTCAAACAGCGCGCCGCCGAGCTCGGTCTCAATGCGATCGACGCCACGTGCTCTGACGTGGTGCGCACCCACGAGCTCGTCGCCGACCTCGCCGGCAAAGGGTATGAGGTCGTCTACATCGGACGCAAAGGACACCCCGAACCCGAAGGAGTCGTCGGCGAGGCGCCGGGGAAGGTGCACCTCGTCCAGGACGCCGCAGACATCGACGCTCTCGACCTGAACGGGGATCGGATCGCGGTCACATGCCAGACCACCCTCTCGGTATGGGACACGGAGGACCTGATCGATCGCGTCAGGTCACGCTACCCGCGGGCTGAGGTTCACAACGAGATCTGCCGCGCCACCCAGGAGCGTCAGGAGGCGGCGGTGGAGGCGGCTAAGGACGTCGACGTGGTGATCGTCGTCGGGAGCTCGCGGTCGTCGAACTCGCTGCGCCTCGTCGAGGTCGTGAAGAAGCTCGGGCAGAAGCCGGCCTACCTGGTCGACCGGCTGGAGGACCTCGACGTCGCCTGGCTGAAGGGGGCCAAGAAGGTGGGCGTCACCAGCGGAGCCTCGACCCCGTCGCAGCTCACCCGTCGCGTGATCGAATACATCGAGGCCCTGGAACCACCCGCGTAGCTTCCCTCCCACCTGAAGGTGGGAGGGGGTTAGGGGCGGCGGAGACGGTTGATGACCCGGCTCAGCCGGCCGGCCGAGGGATGGGATCCCGAAGCGCTCGCGGCCACGGGCGCCGGCTGCGGGGGCGCGGCTTCGGCCGGTGGAGCCGGCGCGGCCGGCTGACCGTCGCGACCTGGCGCAGGGCTTGCCCGCGGGCGGCGCCTGCGCCGTCGCCTGGCGGCGCCGGCCTTTTCGACGGACCCTGAGGGCGCAGTGGCCACGGCCATGGCCGGAGCTTCGACGGGTGGTGGCGGGGAAGCGGCCGCCGCGGTGGAGGCAGCCGGGCGGCGACCGCGGCGCCGGCGCGATGGTGAGGTCTGTGTTGGCGCCGGCCCGGCCGGCGTGGCTTCGGCGTTACGAGGCCGCGCGGCTTGCGTCTTGCGCCGCACGCTGGCCCCCACCTCTCCCTCGGCACACAGCGCCCCGTCGCTGGTGTGCACATCCACCCGCCAGACCACGATGGCTGTGGGCGCGCCGCCCACCGGTGGCCGCTTCTGAGTGAGCGTCCAGCGCGCATAGATCGTTTCGCCGGCCTTGACCGGCCGCGGGAACTTCCAGTTGAGCCACTCCCATTCGGCTACGGATGGGACGGGCATGTCCATCGTTCCGAGCCCGATCGCCACGGCCACCAGGAGCGCCGGTGGGGCGAAGCGGGCGCCCGCGTGGGAGACATCGATCGTGAGGGGGGAGAAGTCGCCCGCCAGTGCGCCAAACAGCGCGATCTCAGCTTCCGAGATGGTTCGCCGCCGGGTCGTCCACTCGCCGCCGAGGGGCAGGTCGTCGAAAGAGATCGGCTCCAGGTCGGAACCGAGTATAGCTGGCCTCCAGGCCGGCAACCCGGGACCAACCTCGCCTCCCCCGGCGTTAACCTATGACGAATTCCACTCCCAGGGAGGGTGTATTTGGATATCGCGTCCGTCCTGCTGGTCACCTCGGTGCTGTTCATCATCGCGTTGGTGCTGCTCACGATCGCCCTGATGCGCATGCGCGGCATGACGCGCCGGCTGCAGGGGGCCCTGGAGGACGAAAGCGGCGCCCGAGACCGCGCGGCGCTCTTGCTCGCGATGGCGTCCGCCGTCAACTCGTCGTTGGGTCTCGAGGAGGTCCTCGACGTCGCGATAGGGCACGCGGGACGCATCATGGGCGCAGTTGCAGGCTCGATGTACCTGGTCGTGCCGGGCAAGGCCGAGATGCGCCGCCAGGCCGCGTACGGCCTCACCCATCGCCCGCGCGGAAGCGTCCGCCCCCTCACCGAGGAGCCTTTGCGGTCGGCGCTGGCGGCCATGCGCCCGGTCGTCGTCCGGCTGGCTGAAGACATGGCACCGGGGCTCGAGGCCGGTGGCCACCCCCAACACGTCCTGGTGGTGCCCGTGCAGCGCTCGAGCCAGCTGATGGGGGCGCTGGAGCTCTACCTGAACGCGTGGCGTGAGCTGACCGAGGATCAGAGCGACCTCCTGATCGGGGTCGCGTCGCAGGCGGCGATCGCCATCCGCCACGCGCAGCTCTTCCAGGCGCAGGAGGAGAACGCACTCACGGACGAGCTCACGAAGCTGCCCAACCGCCGACCTCGACCACTTCAAAGGAGTCAACGACTCGTACGGCCACCTGCAGGGAGATGCGGTGCTCGCCGAGCTGGCGTCGATCATCAGCACGGGGGCACGAGAATCGGATGTCTGCGCGCGCTACGGCGGCGAGGAATTCGCGCTGATCCTGCACGAGACCAACGACGCGGGTGCGCGCATCCTCGCCGAACGCATTCGCGCGAAGGTGGCCGCGCACACCTTCCCGGGCGGCCTGAAGCTGACCATCAGCATCGGGGTCGCGGCCACCGCAGAGCCCGCGATTTTCACCTCCCTCATCGAACGTGCCGATCAAGCCCTCTATGCCGCCAAGATGGGTGGACGCAACCAGGTGCGTGTGGCGGACATGAAAGCGGCTCCCGCCCGACAGCAGCAGCACGCGTAACGTCGTGGGCTGATGGCCCACTACTGCATCAAGTGCGGATCCGAATTGGAGACGCGCGTCATCGAAGGCCGCGAGCTGGAGGCATGCGCGAACGACGACTTCGTCCTGTGGCGCGACCCGAAGGTGGCGTCGGCTGTCGTCGTCGAGGTCGACGGAGGCGTGGTCCTCGGTCGCCGGGCCATCGAGCCCGGTTACGGGCTGTGGTGCCTACCCGGTGGCTTTGTCAACGATGACGAGCATCCCGCCGACGCGGCGATGCGCGAATGCATGGAGGAGATCGGCGCCGCCGTCGAGCTGACGTCGCTGATCGGCGTGTATCACGTCCCCAAGCGGGACGCGCACAGCATCGTCGGGATCGCCTATCGGGCGCGGCTGGTCGACGGCGCTCAGCTCAGTGCGGGCTCCGAGATGCTGGAGGTGAGCGTCTTTCCCATGGAGTCGCTGCCGGCGCTGGCATTTCCGAGCCAACGCCATGTCCTCGACGAATTTCTCAAGTCCCGGGCGTCGGCGGAGGCAGCCTCACCCCCACGCGACGCCGCAGCGGTTCAGCGTGGAAAGCCCCCATCACCAGCGCAAGCACAATCGCGACGACCGCGCAGGCGGTGAAGCCGGCCGCGTAGCCGTAATTCTTTACCACCGAGCCGAAAACCAGCGGCCCGGCGGCTAGGCCCAGGAAGAGGATCGTGCCGTACATCCCCATCGTGACCCCGCGGGTGGATGCCGCCGACAGGTCGCCGAACACAACGCCGATTGCGACGTAGACGGTGGCCATGAAGGGCGTCGCCGCGATAAGGAGGATGGCGGGTCCCCAAAATCCCATCAGGTGACCCAGGACGACGGCGGCCGACGACCACACCACCACGCCCACGAACACGATCGGCCAGCGATTTCGGGCCCGGTCTACCAGCCGCCCGCCGGGGATGCGGGACAATCCATTGGCGACTGCTTGCAGCGCCAGCAGCAATCCAACCTGCGAGCCGGGCAGGTGCAGGGCCTCCTTGCCGAAGATGGGCAGAAAGGCGCCGACCGTGCCCCAGACCAGGGTGGCCGCGATGAGGCCGACCGTCATCGGCACGAAGGCCGTTTGGGCGACGAGCGCGTGGAGCGGCTCGCGCAGCGACAGCCCACGTTGCGCTGACTGCCGTGTGCCGCTCGCAAGGAGGGCCCCGGGCACTGCAAAGACCAGCATCGCTGTCGTGACGGCGACGTCGGTGCGGATATCCAGCCAGGTCAGAAGGAGTCCCGCGATAGAGGGGCCGACGAAGAAACCGACCTGCATGGAAGCCGTCAGCCAGCCCATCGCTCGACCCAGCCGGCCGGACTTTACCGATTCCGTCACTGCCGAAAACAGCGCCGCCTGCTGGGCGCCCGCGCCAAGCCCACCCACGATCTGCCAGACGAACAGCGGAAATACGGTCGTCGTCGCTGCGGTGGCGATCTGCGAACCGGCCGAGACCACCAGCGAGAAGGCGAGGAGCGCGCGTGCGCCGAAGCGGTCGATCAGCAAGCCCGACGGCAGTGAGAGAGCCGCCGCCGCCAGTGTGGCCACTGAGAACAGCGCCCCGACCTGGAATCGATCAGCGCCCAGGTCGTGCGCGTAGAGAGGGACCGTGAGGCCGCGCGCCGCCAGGGCCGCAAACGAAGCGCCCGCCGCGATGTAGATGGCGAGCGTTCGGCGCGATTCGAGGACGCCCAGCCGCACCGCTCCTAAGATAGCGGCGCATGGTCCGCGAGCGGGTCGGCGACTGGCGCTTGGCCTGGCGGTTCGCGCTGGCGGGCCTCATCGCCGGCATGCTCGTGACCGCTTTTGGCTACCTGGGCGTGATCGGCAGGTCGTTTGACGCCGCGCAGGATCAGCTGTTTCCCGGTCCGTCCGCCGATCCACGGATAACGCTGGTGGCCATCGACCAGAGATCGAAGGACGATCTCGGTGCGTACCCTTGGCTCAACTCATATCACGCCAAGGTGATCAACTATCTGGCGGGCCTCCACCCCAGGGTGATCCTGTTCGACGTGGTCCTGGATCACGACACGCCGGTCGATCCAGAGAATCCATCCGCCAACCCGGACGCCGAGCTCGCTTCTGCCATCGCCTCGGCCCGCAACGTCGTCCTGGTCTGCACGGCCGACGATGCGCCGAGGCCCGAATTCTCGACGGTCGCGGCGGCCGTGGGCGAGCGCGGCTTTGCGACTCCCGACGCGGCCGACTCTGTACGCGGCGTTGAGCTGCGTCCGAAGAACACCTGTCCGGAGAACGAGGCGAAGGAGCCCGCCTTCCTCCAGGCGTTGAGGATCTCGCAAGGGATGAGCTCTTCGCTGACGGTCAATGGTGCAGGCACGGAGGCTACGTTCGGGCCGCATCACATCCCGCTCGTCGGGGGCCAGATGCTCATCAACTTCACCAAGGGAGGCAGCCCCACATGCGCCTATGTCGACGCGCTCAACGGCAGCTGCGCACACCCTGAAACCATCACCGACCACATCGTCGTGGTCGGAACGAAGCTGATCGACGCGGGCGACGTGTACTCGCAGGCGGTCAGCTTTCCGCACGACGGCACGTTCTGCCCCGCCAGCCGGACGAAATGCATGCTCGACAACCAGAACTACGGCTACCGGATCATGGGCGACGCGATGAGCACGGTCCTGTCGGATCGCTACGTGCGCGTCCAGCCGGCCATCTCCGTGTATCTGGCAGTCATGCTGCTCTCGGCCATCGTCGGCCTGGTCGTGTACCTGCCTTCGTTCCGCAATGGCGTGATCATCACGGCGGGGCTCATGCTCGGCTACCTGGGCCTGACCTGGGTCCTCGGGCAGAACGGCTACCTCACCGACCCCCTGTACGCTCCGATCGCCATCGCGCTGGCCGCGTCGTTCTCGCTGGGCGCGCGCTATGTGCTCGAGGAGCGCGAACGGCGCAAGGTGGAGCTCATCTTCGGTCACTACATCGACCCGAGGATCGCGCGCCAGCTGGCGTCCACCAAATCCGCCGACGACATCATCTCCCGCGGCGAGAGACGCGACCTGACGATGTTGTTCGTCGACATCCGTGGCTTTACCGCAATGTCAGAGGCGATGCGCGCGGAGGACGTGCTGGCGGTGATCCAGGACTACCTGGACGAGATGAGCGCGCTCATCTTCAAGTGGGACGGCACCATCGACAAGTTCGTCGGCGACGAGGTGGTCGCCATCTGGAACACTCCCGTTGCGCAGCCGAATCACGCGCTGCTGGCGGTGCGATGCGCATATGACCTGGTCCACGAAGCGCCGTCGCTGCTGGCCAAGCTTGCCGCCAAAGGTCTGCCTCCGATCGGTTGGGGCATCGGCATCAACACAGGACCGGCTGTGGTCGGCAACATGGGCAGCAAGGATCGATTGCAGTACACCGCCCTTGGGGACACAGTGAACACCGCGGCGCGCTTCTGCAGCGTGGCGGACCCTTTCACCGTCATCCTCGGCCAGCCGACGTTCGACGCCTGCGCGGAGTACATCGCCGTCGACCAGGTGCCCGGGATCCAGCTCAAGGGCAAGTCAGCAGAAACCTTCCGGATCTTCAAGCTCGGCGCGATTCGCGAGCACACGCAGTCGCCTTGGGTCAAGTTTCCGACCGACGGTGCCCTGGCCGCGTACGCCGCCCAGAAGAGGCTCTACGCATGGCAGTCGGTGTTCGCGGCCGCCGGCCCGCCAGAGCCATGACGATCGAACGGGCGGTGGAGCTCCTGTCACGCTCGCGAAGCGCGGTCGCGCTGACCGGAGCCGGTGTTTCCGCCGAGAGCGGCATCCCCACATTTCGCGGCGAGGGCGGCCTCTGGTCGCAATACGACCCCGTCAAAGTGGCCTCGATCGACAGCTTCATGCGCAACCCAGGCGCTTACTGGGAGCTGTCGAAACAGCGCGGTCCGGCCGTGCTCGCGGCCCGGCCCAATCGCGGCCATCTTGCCCTGGCGGCCCTGGAGCGAGCCGGTCACCTGGTGGCGGTCGTGACCCAGAACACGGATGGGCTGCACCAGGATGCGGGGAGCCGCCGCGTGATCGAGCTCCACGGCTCGGGCCGCACGGTGCAGTGCCTCGATTGCGGAGCACGTGAGCCGCGCGCGGACGTCCAGGCCCGGTTGGCTGCAGAGATGCCCCCGAGATGCAGGATGTGCGGCGGCACCTTTCTCAAACCCACGGTCGTGCTGTTCGGAGAGGCGATGCCGATCCCTGCCGTCGAAGAGGCATTCGCACTGGCGAGGGCGGCCGACGTGATGCTGGTGGTGGGCTCCTCACTTGTCGTCTACCCGGCCGCACATGTACCCCTGGCGGCTGTGGAGGCGGGCGCTGATCTCATAGTGGTCAACGCCGAGCCGACGCCGCTCGACCGCTTCGCCCAGGTCGTGATCCGCGGACGCTCGGGCGAAATCCTGCCCGAGCTTTTGCCCCACGAACTCTGAGGCTGCGCCGCGAGTTCGCGGGGACCCCTCACAATCGCGGCGCTGTTGTCAGCCGTCTAAGACGGTCACGCTGCCGGCGCTGAAGGGCGCGCCGTCGACGACGAGGCTTCCGCTCGCATCGATGTCCGAACCCTCTTGCCGATGGTGTCGGACAGGTTGCGCCAGCGGGCCAGAACCTGTTCGGCCGGCGTTGTGCTCCAGCGCTCCATCGCGGGACGCAGCCGCTCCAGCAGCTGATCGCGAGACTCATCGAGCTGCGCCGCGCCTTCGGGCGCCCATGTCAGGTTGATCCCGATTCCGCAGATGGCCCTCGCAGGCGAGGCTTCGACGAGGATCCCGCCGATCTTGCGACCATCCAGGAGCAGATCGTTAGGCCACTTCAAGCGCACGCCTCGACCGCAGGCCTCGGCGGCGGCCACTCCGGCTGCGAGGCTGAGCAGGGGATTCGGCGCTAGCACGAAGGACACCAGCAAAGCAGCGCCACGCGGGGCCTCCCAACTGTGCGAAGACCTGCCGCGGCCCGCGGTCTGATGGTCCGCCACCACCACCGAGCCGATCGGCATCTCCCGAGCCACGTCCTGGGTCGAGGTCACCGTGCCGAGTCGGACGATCATGGGCTGCTCCAATGGGCCCTTAAGCTAGCGTCATGAGGATCCGCGCCGCCACTCTTCTGATCGTGATGCTGCTGACGGTGTTGGTGCTCGCCCTGATGTTGTTCAGCGCGGTCGCCACCTTTGACGGCCGCAGCCTCGTGGCGTTGTGCGTGGTCCTCGTCGCAGCGGCGGCGGGGGGCATCGGCTTCAGCTGGAAGCGTTATTACCGGCGCTGAGTTCAGATAGACATGCTCCGGCTTGGATACAAGGCCTCGGCCGAGCAGTTCGCCCCACGCACGCTCCTCGATTTCGCGGTTGAAGCCGAACGAATCGGCTTCGACAGCGTTTTCGTGAGCGACCACTTCCAACCGTGGCGCGATTCCGACGGCCACGCGCCGTTCGCATTCGCGTGGCTCGCGGCGACCGGTGAGCGCACAAAGCGCGTGCTGCTCGGCACGTCGGTGGTTACGCCCACCTTCCGCTATCACCCGGCCATCGTCGCGCAGGCATTTGGGACGTTGGGCTCCTTCAACCCAGGCCGCGTGATCCTTGGTGTCGGCACCGGCGAGCACCTCAACGAGGGCGCCCTCGGCATTGCGTGGCCCGACAACAAGGAGCGGTTCGCGCGCCTGCGCGAAGCCGTCAAGCTCATCAAGATGCTGTGGACCGAGCAGAGCGTGACGTTCGACGGCGAGTACTACCACACGCACAATGCGACGATTTACGACCGGCCGGCGGAGCCGATTCCGATCTACGTCGGAGCGGGGGGCCCGCTGGTCGCGAAATACGCGGGACGCGCGGGCGATGGGCTCATCTGCACGTCAGGCAAGGGCATGGAGCTCTACTCCGAGCAGCTGCTGCCGGCGTTCGCCGAAGGCGCCGCGGCGGACGGGCGCGACAGTTCAGCGCTCGACAAGATGATCGAGGTCAAAGTCTCCTACGACACCGATCGCGAGCGCGCGCTGGAAGACACCAAGATCTGGGCTGCGCTGGCGTTGCCCGCGGAGGCCAAGGCCGGGGTCGACGATCCGCGTGAGATGGAGAGGCTCGCACGCGAGGTCGAGGGCGTTGCCCACCGGCGCTGGCTGGTGTCGAACGACCCTGATGAGCACCTGGAACAGCTGAGGCCCTACGTCGAGCTTGGATTCAACCACCTGGTCTTCCACGCGCCCGGTAACGATCAGGCTCGATTCCTGAAGCTTTACGCCTCGCAGGTCCTCCCCAGGATCCGTGAGCGGTGGGGAAACCGATGAACACGTGGGTCGTGGTCCTCGTCAAGGACTTCGACTCCGCCAAACAGCGATTGGGGCCTGCGTTAGACCCAGCCAAGCGCAGAGCCCTGGCGCGTCGTAATGCCACCCGCGCGATTCGCGCCGCGGCGGCAGGTGAGCGGCGCCTGGTGGTGGCGGGCAGCGACGAGGCTGCCGCACTGGCTGTCGATCTGGGCGCCGAGGTCCTGGTCGAGCCGCGGCAGGAAGGCCAGAATGTCGCGGCGCAGCGTGGCATCGGGCACGCGCTCGACGGCGGCGCCGCCAGCGTGCTCTTGCTGTCGAGCGATCTACCGCTCGTGACCAAGAGGTCGGTGCGCGAGCTGCTGGACGTCGCGGGCCGTCTCGCCCCGCCTGCGGTCGTAGCCGTGCCCGCCGCCGGCCGCGGAGGCACGAACGCGCTGTACCTGCACCCGCCACGCGCCATCGGGCTGCATTTCGGGGCCGATTCGCTGTCCGCGTTCGAGCGCGAGGCGCACAGCAGGGGTGTGCAGTTCGTGATTCATCGCTCGCCCGCAATGGCGCTCGACCTGGATGAGCCGGCCGACCTCGTGCGGCTGCATCGCGCGGTGTGAACACCCTCGAGCTCTTGGCCGTGGAAGGCCTCCCCGAGGTCCGTCCCGGCGACGACCTCGGCGACCTGATCAGCTCGAAGGCCAAGCTCAAAGCGGCAGACGTGCTCGTGGTCGCCCAGAAGGTCGTGTCGAAGTCGGAGGGCAAGCTGCGCAGCCTCGTCACGGTCGAAGCCGGCGCCGAGGCCAAGCGCATCGCTGCGCAGCTCATCAACTTGCCAGACCCGCGCCTGGTCCAGGTCGTCCTGGACGAGAGCGTGCGCGTGCTTCGATCTCAACGGGTGCTGATCACCGAGACGCGCCATGGATTTGTTTGCGCCAACTCGGGGGTCGACCAGTCGAATGTGGGTGAGCCCGACGTCGTGACTCTGCTGCCGGATGATCCGGACGCGAGCGCGCGGCGCATCCGGGAACGCATCAAGGAGCGGGCCGGCGTCGACGTCGGCGTCATCGTGTCAGACACGTTCGGCCGGCCGTGGCGGCTGGGCATCGTCAATGTGGCCCTCGGGGTCGCAGGCCTTCCGGCGCTGATCGACCTGCGCGGCACACCGGACGACGCTGGCAGGGACATGCATGCCACCGTGCTCGCGATCGCGGACGACCTGGCTTCGGCGGCGGGCCTGGTCATGCGCAAGACCGCGCGGGCGCCGGTCGTCGTAATTCGCGGCCTGGTGCTCGAGGGTGACGGCCATGGTCGGGACCTCATTCGGCCGGCGGCCGAAGACGTGTTCCGGTGAGGACTGTCGTGCTGGCCGGCGGCACCGGAGGCGCCAAGCTGGCTGCGGGCTTCCAGTCAATGCTGCCGCCGGGCGATCTCGCGGTGATCGCCAACACCGCCGACGACGACGAGTTCTGGGGACTTCTGGTCAGCCCCGATGTCGATGCGACGATCTACCGCCTTGCGGGAGTGTTTGACGAGTCGGTCGGGTACGGCCAGAAGGGGGACACCTTTCTGACGCTCGAAGCGCTCGGACGCCTGGGCGAGCCAACGTGGTTTCGAATCGGCGATCGGGACCTGGCCACGCATGTGCTTCGCTCGCAGATGCTCAACAGCGGCTGCCGTCTGACCGAGACCTCGCTCGAACTGTGCCGGCGGTTCGGATTGGCGTCGCACGTTCTTCCGATGACCGACGACAAGGTGCGCACGCGCTTCGTTACAGACCGCGGGACGCTTTCTTTCCAGGAGTACTTCGTGCGTGAACGCCTCGCGCCCGCCCTGCACTCGATCGACATCGCCGGCGCCGACGCGGCGGAATCGACTCCGGAGGCGACCGCCGCGCTCGTTGACGCTGACCTCGTGGTCATCGGTCCGTCGAACCCGCTCATCTCCATCGAACCGATTCTCAAGGTGATCGGAGGGCAGCTGCATCGCGAGCGCACAGTGGCGGTCACCCCGATCGTTGGCGGCGCCGCGCTCAAAGGCCCGACGGTGGAGATGCTTCGGGCGCTCGGATTCGATGCGTCGCCTCTCGAGGTTGCTCGCCGCTACGCACACGTGGCGGGGATGTTTGTCCTCGACAATCGCGACAAGGGCGTGGCCCGCGAAATCGAGGCGATGGGTTATCGGGCGATCTTGTGCGACACGGTCATGGCTGATGGCGGCGCGGCGCTCGCGAAGGCGATCTCGGCGGCTTTTTAGCGCTCCTCAGGTGACGTGGGAGTTGGCCACCATGACCACGACCCCGATCAGCACCATGACGAGCCCAACGACCAGCACCGCGTACTGAGCGATCGCGATCGCCGCGCTGGGCCTCTTGATCTCTTCGCCCGCTTCGTCTCCCGGCATGAGACCGGTGGACAGCTGCCAGGGAGCTCCTTCGGCCTGCTTCTCCCTTTCCTTGTCTTTCTTGGATTTCTTCTTGCCTGACTCGGTCTCGGCCGAGCCTGCCTTGCTGTCTCCGACAATCGACCAAGCTGCGCCCGCCCCTGCGGGAGTCGACACCGGCGGCTCGATTGGCGCGGGTCTCTCAACAGGCTGGACCGCGGCGGGAGCCCACTCTTCCTCTGGCGCGGGAGGCGGCGGTGTGTATGCCGGTCCTGAGGGCGCAAACGGGGGCGGTGCCGGTGAGGGCGGCGGCGCCACGGCTGGTCCGACGTCCCATGTCATTTCGGCTGGGCCCTGCGGCGGCGCTGCAAGTCCGGGTCCGGCCGCAGAAGGCCCCCACGTGGCTGTCGGCGCGGCGGTTTTGGCCTCCATTCCTGGAGCGGCATACGTCTGCTCGACTTGAGCCTCGGCTTCTTTTCCGGCGTGTTTGCCGGTGGGCGCAAGCGTGCGCTGGCGGGCCGCGCGCACCTTGCGCTCGATCTGCCCGCGTCGCGCCGAGTACATCGACTTCGTCTGCACCGACCTGTGGCGCATCACGAAGACCACCGCGACGATCCCGATCAAAGCGACGAGCGGTCCTGCCGCTATCTCGACCAGACCCAGCATAGGGGCCGATTATCCGTGATCGGTCGACGATCGGTGCATGTGTGACAATCGCCGCCGTGGCTCTTTATGACCGGCTTCAAACCGAGCTCGTCGAGGCACGGAGGCGCCGCGACGAACTTGCGTTGAACACACTTGCGCTTCTCAAAAGCGAGGTCGTGCGGGCGACCAAGGAGGCAGGCGCGAGCGGGTCCATCGACGATGGTCTCGTCGAGCGCCTCGTCCGCAAGGAGGTCAAGCGCCGCCAGGACGCGATCGACGCATATCGCAAGGGCGGGCGCGAAGAGGCCGCCCGGCGTGAGGAGGCCGAGATGGCCCTCCTGCGCACGTATCTGCCGGTGGGGATGACGGCTGAGCAGGTTGAAGCGGAGGTCCGGGCTGTGATCGACGAGCTGAAGCCGGAAGGTCCGAATGCATTCGGCGCTGTCATGAAAGCCGCGACCGCGCGACTTGCTGGACGCGCCGAAGGGGCCCAGGTCGCAACCGCGGCGCGCAAGCTCCTTGCCTCCTAAGGCGAAGAAAAAGAAAGCGCCGCCGCTGCCCCGCCTGCCTCGCGGGGCGCGGACTCGTGCCCTGTTGACGGTGGAGCGTCTCCGCGAGCTGTATCCGGCCGTGACCGAGCTGGCGCACGAGAATCCGTTCCAGCTGCTGACCGCGACGATCCTGTCCGCGCAGACGACCGACAAGATGGTGAACCTCGTGACGCCGAAGCTCTTCGCCCGGTACCCGACCGCCTTCGACCTCGGCGCCGCAGACCCGGCGGAGGTCGAGACGATCGTCAAGCCCACCGGCTTCTATCGGGTCAAGGCGCGGCGAATCATCGCGGCGAGCCGGAAGTTGGTGGAGCTGTTCGGCGGGGAGGTGCCGGCCAGCATGGAGGGCTTGCTCCAGGTTCCGGGTATCGGTCGCAAGACGGCCAACGTGATCCTGGGCGCCGGGTTCAGTGTGCCGGGATTTGCGGTCGACACGCACGTGATCCGTCTCACCAACCTTCTCAAGCTCGTGTCGACGCGAGACCCGGTCAAGATCGAGCGGCAGGTCATTTCGATGGTGCCGCCCGAGGAGTGGACCGGGTTGTCGCTGCGCCTGATCCTGCACGGGCGCCGGGTGTGCATCGCGCGCCGCCCGCGGTGCGAGGAGTGCATCCTCAACGACTTCTGCCCGTCGTCGACCACGCGTCCGAAGCACCGGGCGCGCGCTTCGAAAACCTGACATACCTCTTGGGGGCCCTCCCCTGATTTCCGGTTCCCTCCCCCAACCGGCCGACCTGCGGCGTATTCAAATCGAATTGCAAACCTTCGCCAACCCAGGTCGTTAAGACGGCCACGAACATTTGTTCTATCATCCGGCGTGATGGCCGTCCCGGAGCCGCGCCTGGCCGATGTCGAGTACCTCGAGGTGCAGTGCAAATCCGCCCTGAACCCGGTCAAGGGCATGGGTTTCGGATGGTCGCTCAACCCGTACACCGGCTGCGAGCACCGATGCGCTTTCTGTTACGTCCGCGCCTTCGAGCGCCGGGCTGACCGGCCTTCCGACGACCGCTACGGGCGCACAGTCCGCGTCAAGGTCAACGTCGCCGCCGTGCTGCGAAGCGAGGTGTCGCGCAAGTCCTGGCGGAAGGAAACGGTCGTCATCGGGGCTGCCACCGATCCTTACCAGCCGGCGGAGGGTCGCTTCAAGCTGACCCGCCAATGCCTCGAGGTGCTGCGCGATTTCTCCAACCCAGCCGCGATGATCACCCGAGGTCCCATGATCGTCCGCGACCTCGACGTCCTGACCGAGCTTGCGCGGCGCGCCCAGCTCCACATCACGTTCAGCATCCCCACCGTCGACGACGACATCTGGAGGCGCACCGAACCGGGCACGGCGCATCCAAAGCAGCGGCTGCGCGCCATCGAGAAGCTGGTGGGCGCTGGGATCGACGTGGGCGTGGGCATGGCCCCCATCCTCCCCGGCCTCTCCGATCGCCCTGATCGCCTCGAGGCCGTCGTCAAGGCAGCCCGAGCCGCCGGCGCCACTGGGCTGTGGGCCGGCATGCTGCACCTCAAGGACGGAACCCGTGAGCACTTCATGGCCGTGCTCGGGAAGCACTGGCCGGAGCTGGTGCCCCGCTACGAACAGGCCTATCGAGATCGCGCCTACCTACCGCCGGCCTTCGGCAAGCCGACGATGAACGCCGTGGCCCGGCTCCGAGCAGTGCACGCTGTCGTGGACCGGCGTCGGATCGTCCTCGAGCCTCCGCCGCCACCCGAACAACTGTCCCTTCTGAACTAGCTGCACTAGGATTTCGCACATGCGGAGTCCCATCGACGTGCTGTCGGGAAGAATCGGCGGTTTCACGAAGGCCGAGATCGCCCGGCGGACCGTGCCCTGCTACAAGCACGTCATCGAAAAGGACGGCGAACAGCTCTCGCTGTGCATGCTCGTCGACTCGGGCAAGCTCTATCGGCTCCCTGACGAGGGACTCAAGGGCATCAAGAGCCTCGCGATCAAGGCGCGTTATCTGCGCGGCGAGATGGAGCACCTCCGCCTACGTGAGTTCCAGCCTGGACTGTGCCGCTATGTCGACCGAACAGAAAAAGCCGGCTGAGTCGCTGGTCCAGGGCCTGCTCGCGGAAAAGCGCGAGCTGAAAGTCCAGCTCGAGCGCGTGCGCATGGAGCTGGCCGAGACCCGCGAGGGTTCCTCGGGACCAGATCCGAGGTTGAAGGACCTGGAGGTCGAGGTCGAGCGCTTGCGGCATCAGCTGGCCACCGCTCGGGCGGACGCGAATGTTCTACGCGAGGAGCGGGACGAGCTCCGTGCGGGAATCGAGAAGGCGCTGGAGCAGATCGCGGACCTCTCTGTAGAGGCCTGAAATGGAAGAGGCCCCGTCCAAGCGGGGCCTCCATCGAGCTCACAAAGATGTGATTACTTGGCCCAGCTCTCCACCATCGGCACGTATGTCGCAGCCAGTGGGCCTACGACCGGGTAGTTGACGCGTGCGCCGTTGGCCTGAAGGGCCATGATCAGCCCGACCAGCCAGATCACAAACCAGACCACGCCCCAAAGCAGGACCAGGACTCCAAGCGATGCGACCGCGACGGCGATGACGTAGAGAACGATGTAGACGACGAGGGCGGCGCCATGGATGATCGTCGCCTCCGCGGCGTTGTACTTGACGTCGGGGTCGTCCTTGCCAACGAAAAGAAAGATCAGGCTCCCGATGGGTGGTAACAAGGCCCAGGCCAGAGTCGTGTAGAGGTTCTTGTTGCTCCCCACAGCGCTCGGCCCACCAGTTGGAACCGGCTGTCCTGGAGGCGGGGGCGGGATCTGCGACATGGAAACCCTCCTGCAAAAGTGATCGGTGCGCGCCGATTATGGGTCGGTGGCGCTCAAAACGCCATACCTCCAGCCGATCATCGCTAGCGTGACTGCCGCCGAACCCTTCTCTGGTAGTCTCGCGGCGAGATGACCGATTCCGGTCAAGCCCCGAAAATTCCGCCCGACCCGCAGCCGCCCGCGGTGCCCGACTGGGCGCCCACGCAAGCTCCGGGATCGGCGGCGCCGCCGGCTGCGCCAACCCCCGATCCATATGCGGTCGAAGCCACCATGCGCCTGATCCCGATCCAGCACGTCCCGCCGCCGGCTACCTCGGCGCCACCATCTCCGACTACGCCGATGCCGCCGCCGGCGGAACCAGCGCCACCAGTCGCAACCGAGAGGCGGATCGGCAAATACATCATCAAGAGGGAGCTAGGTCGCGGCGGGATGGGCGCCGTCTACCTGGCCGAACAGCCAGGGCTCGGGCGTGAGGTCGCGATCAAGGAGCTCATCCTGTCCGCGGTCGCGGATCCAACGGCCCTGAAGCGATTCATGCAGGAAGCGCAGGTCATGGCCCGAACGAGCCACCCCAACCTGGTCCAGGTCCACGACCTCGAACAGATGGGGGATGCGAACTACATCGTGCTCGAGTTCGTGCGCGGGAAATCGCTGCGGGACCGCATCAACCAGGGCAACCTTCCCTTGCCGCAGACCTTCGCCGTCATGCATGGAGTGCTGCAGGCGCTCGACTATGCGCACAAGCACGCCATCGTCCATCGCGACATGAAGCCGGAGAACGTCTTGATGTCCGAGGAAGGCGATGTCAAGGTCGCCGACTTCGGTATCGCCCGCCTCACCGACGATTCCGGAGCCGGCTCGACAGCCACCAAGACCGGCACCACGGTCGGCACGCCACAGTACATGTCTCCGGAGCAGGTGGCCTCGAGCAAGGTGGACGGACGAAGCGACCTCTACTCGGCAGGGATCATGTTCTACGAGCTCGTGGTCGGGCAGCCTCCTTTCACAGCGTCCGAGGCGGATGGTCCCTTCACCCTCATGGCCAAGCACGTGCAGGCGCCACCCAAACCCCCGTCGGTGCACCGACCGGGGCTGGACATGGGCCTCGAAGAGGTGATCCTCAAGTCACTCTCCAAGCGCCCTGAAGAGCGTTATCAATCGGGACAGGAATTCGACGATGCAATGTCCCGGATCGCGGACCGCCTCTGTCCCGGCTGGCAGCGAAGCCTGCTCCCGGGCGCGGATCTCGCGAAGATGGTGCCGGGCGGCACAGCCTCACCGACTGCATTTCCCGCCATCCCCGGCATGCCGGTCATGCCCGCCGCCTCGCCCATCCCCGCGCAGCCCGTTCAGTCCGTGTACAACCCGACGCCGCCCGTCCGGCCCGTCGCCAAGAAGACCTCCGGCTGTCTGGGCGTCATCGGAGGCGCCCTCGGTCTTCTGCCTTTGCTCGGTGGTTTGGTCGCACTCTACCTTCGCTAGCGCGGCGTACCAGACGGCGTTAAAGAGCCCCTTGACGGCCACCTAGTCCGGTGCTATACCCACGATCGATCGCACGAACCAGAGGCTGGTTCGCGACCGCCTAGGCCGACTATCGGCAGGAGGTGCGGATGTGAACCGCAGCCACTTTGGCCACACCCATTTCTGGGCGCGGACCATGACGCGACGGAGCTTCCTAGGCTCGGCTGCCCTGGCGAGCGGGGCTGCCGTGACCGCCGGCGCCTGGCTGCCCGAGATCGCAAAGGCGGATTTCGACAAGGTGGCCACCGTTCTTCCACGGCCCATCCCGGGCGGAGTCAAGCCGTTCGGGATCATGATCCATCACTTTCCACCGGTGCCAGTCTTTGCTCCGGGACCGATCAACGAACCCTCTGAGATCACCGACTTCAATGGCCTGGTGGGGGTGTGCCGCGTGACGGGTGCCGGCACCGGCACCGACACTTCGACAGGCGCCAAGACTCGGTACAGCTATCAGGTTGACAACGGTTTCATGAGCGGCCTGTATGTGGGCGAGGACGGCCTCAGCCACCATGGGACCTTCGCATTCGTCTGAATGGACCTGTTCACCGGTGCCGTAGGCACCGGCCAGGTTCACGACTTCAACCCTGGTATCCGCGAGAGCGGCCTTTTCTGGACACAGCCGGTGTCGGAAGATGCTTTGGAGGTCGATCTCGCGGGCGGGACCGCGACGCTCGCGCTGGACGACCTCGACGAGGAGGACTACCACAACCTGCTGAACGCGTTGCTCGACGGGCCGAGTGACTCTGCGTCCGTGTCATTCGAGATGCGATGGAAAGCCATCGCTGAGCCGATGAACGTCACAGACTCTGTTCACGGATTCACTGGCAGATACCAGATCAGCGCCGTGCAGATCGAGTGGTCTGCCAAGGCTCCGCACTTTGAGTTCGTCTCAGACCCGGCCGGCACGACGACCAACGTAAGCTCCGTCATCGGTCGCGAGCGAAACGGGATCTTCTTCGCCGATTAGGTGATGGGGGGCGCGACAAGCGCCCCCATCACTCTTCTTGGGGTGGGACTTGCGCCGCCGCCTGGCCCGCGAGCGCCTCCTCCGCCTCGGTGCCCACCAGGATCTCTTTCGCCTCCGCGTTCGCGGCCGCGAGGATCGACTTCTGCGTGTACTGCTGGGCAAACTCCTGGTGGGCCTGGGTCGCCAACTCGGTCGGAAACTGCACCCACGGAGAGGTGGGCGTTTCCCGGATCGCCACCACCTGGTAGATCCGAAACGTCTCCGCCGACTTGCCCTTCAGCTGCACGCCGGGGACAAGGTCGACCGCGATGTAGTCCTTGCACATGTCGTAGGTCGGCTGGCCGATGAGCAGGTGGAAGGCCGGCGCATTGGCACAGAACCGGGCCGCCGTATTGACCGTGTCGCCCAGGGCGGTGTACTGCAGACGGCTGCGTGAGCCCATCATGCCGACCACTGCCGGCCCGGTATTGACGCCGATCCCCCAGCGGACCGGTGGCAGTCCTTTGGCGAGGAGCCGCTGCTGCAGCTCGGGAGCGCGATTGATCAAGTCGTAGGCACAGCGCACAGCCAGCAGGGCATGGTTTTCCTGGAGTCGAGGCGCGTTCCAGAACGCCACGATCTCGTCGCCGACATATTTGTCGACAGTCCCGTCCCACGTGAAGATGGTCCCGCTCAGATGATCGAGGTACATCTGCACCACCTCGGTCACGTCGTGCGCCGACATGGACTCCGACATCGACGTGAATCCACGAATGTCGACGAAGAGCAGGGTCAAATCGCGGCGCTCGCCGCCGCGCATGATGTCGGCGACGCCCCCGCGAGTCTTGGCCAGCTGCGTCACGATCTCCGGCTTGAGGTACTGGCCGAAGAGGGAGGTCACCTTGCGCCGCTCACGATCTTCATAAAGGACCCGGTAAGCGGTGACACCCGTGTAAGTCAGGGCCATCGCCAGGAGGGGATGGAACAGGTCCGGCACAAACCCGTTGTTGCCGGCCAGGAACGCCATCGCGACCGTAAACGCCACTAACGCCACCACCGTCGCGATCAGGCCACGAACCAC